>Ga0255166_1000153_pt1 | contig 31414 bp, 39 predicted proteins | sample Atl_Cont_RepC_8d_FD_186013 | JGI IMG/M metagenome (GOLD analysis project Ga0255166, IMG submission 186013) | Freshwater microbial communities from Altamaha River, Georgia, United States - Atl_Cont_RepC_8d | ecosystem: Environmental > Aquatic > Freshwater > River | place: USA: Georgia | collected...
GGGTTCTGAGATGGCCTTTTGGAAAAAACTCACAGCCTATGTGGGCTGGAATTCAGTTCACGAGGCTGCTGGCTCAGGCCGCAGATCTCGTGTTTGGAATCCTGGTGACCCGGGGGCGGTCTCGGCGATGCTGGCCACGGGCAATCAACTGCGGGTCAAGTCGCGAGACTTGGTGCGCCGAAACGCTTGGGCGGCCAACGCGGTCGACAGCTTTGTTTCGAATGCAATCGGCACTGGCATCAAGCCGCAATCCTTGGTGGATGACCCCAAGTTTCGGGAGCGAATTCACGCTTTGTGGTGGCAGTGGGTGGAGGAGGCAGACAGCAACAACCTCACAGATTTCTACGGCCTGCAGTCACTAGCCTGCCGGGCCATGGTCGAGGGCGGCGAATGCCTGATCCGTATCCGCAATCGGCGACAAGAGGATGGCCTGAGTGTTCCGATCCAGTTGCAGATTCTGGAGCCCGAGCACCTGCCTTTGAGCCTGAACACGCTCAGCGCATCGGGTAACCCGATTCGTAGCGGCATCGAGTTTGACGCCCTTGGACGTCGGGTGGCTTACCACCTTTACCGCGAGCATCCGGGGGACCCGAGCTTGACGGTCAATGGCAATGACCTGGTGCCCGTTCCTGCTGAGGAGATCGTTCACCTGTTTCGCCCACTGCGGCCAGGTCAGATTCGTGGCGAGCCCTGGCTGTCGCGAGCCTTGGTCAAGCTCAATGAACTCGATCAGTACGACGACGCAGAGCTGGTTCGAAAAAAGACGGCAGCCATGTTCGCTGGCTTCATCACGCGCCAGTCGCCTGAAGACCAATTGCTGGGCGAAGGCGAAGCAGATGAGTTGGGCGTAGCCATGGCGGGTTTGGAGCCAGGAACCCTGCAAGTCCTGGAGCCGGGTGAGGACGTGAAATTCTCTGATCCAGCGGATGTTGGTGGCTCCTATGCGGAGTTCCTTCGGGTGCAGTTCCGTGCAGTCGCTGTGGCCATGGGTATCACCTATGAGCAGTTGACGGGCGACCTTTCGGGTGTGAACTACTCGTCGATCCGTGCCGGGCTCCTGGAATTCCGTCGCCGTTGTGAAGCCATCCAACACGGTGTGATCGTGCATCAGATGTGTCGACCGATCTGGCGTGCCTGGATGGATGCGGCAGTGCTCAGTGGTGCGCTGGCCGCACCTGGATATGCCAAAAGCCGTCAAGCCGCCAGAGCGTGGCAGACGGCGAAGTGGATTCCCCAAGGCTGGCAGTGGGTAGATCCTGAAAAGGAATTCAAAGCCTTGCAGTTGGCCATTCGATCCGGATTGATGAGCCGTTCCGAAGCGATTTCGTCCTTTGGCTACGACGCGGAATCGATCGACAAAGAGATCGCAGCTGACAACGCACGAGCCGATGCGTTGGGACTCGTTTTAGATACGGACCCCAGGCAAGTGGCCCGCAATGGCGCGACCAACTCGGCAGTGCCATCGCTCCCCCCTGACTCACCAAGCGCGCCTTTGGTTGATCAGCAAACCTAACTCAGAGGACCTATGAACCACATCTCGTCGATGCCACATCTGGCATCGCGAATCTTTGGCACGCCCCTGCTGATTCACCCCAGAAAGCTGGATGTGATTCTCTCGGTGATTGGCCCCCGTTTGGGGTTGGCCATGTCAGATGATTCGCAACAACTCATAAAGCACTTGGCTGCGCAGGCCCCGCCTGCCAATCCAACCTCGTTGACATCGAACATCGCAGTCATCAGCGTGTCCGGCACTTTGGTGCGGCGAGCGGCAGCGGTCGATGCGGCCTCGGGCCTGACCAGTTACTCGGCCATCAGTGCGCAGCTTGCGCAGGCGGTTCGGGATCCTGCAGTCAATGCGATCTTGCTGGACATTGACTCACCAGGCGGCGAAGCCGGTGGTGCGTTTGATCTGGCAGACCAGATCGTGGCGGCTCGGCAGATCAAACCCATCTGGGCCGTTGCCAACGACGACGCGTTCTCAGCAGCGTACGCCATTGCCAGTGCAGCCACCCGGGTCTATGTCACCCGAACTGGTGGTGTGGGCTCTGTTGGCGTGATCGCACTGCATGTGGATCAGTCCCAGCGGGACGCCATGAACGGACTTCGCTACACGGCGGTGTATGCCGGGGACCGCAAGAACGACATGTCGCCTCATGCGCCTTTGTCTACCGATGCGGCGCAAGCCCTACAGGCCGAAGTGGACCGGCTGTATGGCCTGTTCGTTTCGACGGTCGCAGTCAATCGAAACCTTTCTGCACAAAACGTTCAAGACACCGAAGCCGGACTGTATTTCGCACAAGACGCGATTGATGCCGGTCTGGCCGACGTGGTCGGGACGCTTGACGACGCACTGCTTGCTCTGAGTGAAGAGCTCCAAACGAAAACGACATCCATCGCGCGAATTCAAGGTTCGGGCCGCGAGATGGGGATCTCCACGCCCGGGCCGTCCATGAAAAGGAGCGTTTGCATGCAAAACGATGCAACCCAAACTGCCGATGGGCAGACCAACCAAGAAGAGCAACACCAACCAGCCGACCAGACAGATACTGGGCCTGCAAAAGATGGCGATGCCGCTCAAAGCACGGGTGATCAACCCGGCGCTCAGGTGCAAGCCAGTGCCGCAGCTCAAGGCCACGACATCAAGGCGGCCAGTGCCCAGGTGCTGGCCATTGCCGAGATGTGTCTTCTGGCGGGCAAGTCCGAGATGACGGCGGCCCTGATCGAGCGTGGTGTCTCAGTTGACCAAGCTCGCAAGGAGCTGTTGGCGGCCAAGGCCTCTGGCTCTCCCGAAATCTCCAGCCGCATCTTGCCCGAGGCAGGAACCCAAGCCAAGACCGAAGACAGCCCTGTCGTTCGTGCCGCGCAGCAGCGCGCTCAAAAGCAGCGTGACGCATCGCAAGTCACCCACCGTTAATAGGAGAACCTGATGACTGCCATTACCAATGACCTCACCTTGGGCGACCTGCTCAAGTACGAAGAGGAAAACCTGTATTCCCGTGACCAGGTCACAGTGCTTTCTGGACAAAACCTCAAGCTCGGTGCCGTGATTGGCCGAGTCAGTGCGACCCAAAAGGTCAAAGCACTCGACCCTTCTGCAACCGACGGTTCCGAGGTCGCGGCTGGCGTGGTGCTGCAAAGCATCGATGCCAGTGCCGCAGAAAAAACCAACGGCCTGATTGTTTCGCGTCAGGCCATCGTGGCCGATCACGCGCTCATCTGGCCTTCTGCCATCACCTCGGAAGAAAAAACCGCAGCCATCGCTCAGCTCGAAGCGATTGGTGTCCTCGTTCGCCAAGGAGTCTAAGCAATGAACAATCCTTTCCAGTCCACCGCGTTTTCGATGACGGCGCTCACCGCTGCCATCAACATCCTGCCTAACCAGTTCGGCAAGCTCGATCAGATCAACCTGATGCCTGCTCGTCCTGTGCGCTTTCGCCAAATTGCGGTGGAAGAGCGCAATGGCGTTCTGAACCTGCTGCCTACACTGCCTGTCGGTGCCCCTGGCACGGTGGGCAAGCGTGGTCGCCGCACGCTGCGCTCGTTCATCATCCCGCACATTCCGCACGACGATGTGGTGCTGCCCGAAGAAGTGCAAGGCCTGCGTGCCTTTGGTTCTGAAACCGACACCGAAACCATCGCGAATGTGATGGCCGAGCATCTGCAGTCGATGCGCAACAAGCACGCCATCACGCTCGAGCATTTGCGCATGGGCGCACTCAAGGGCGTGATCCTGGATGCGGACGGTTCGGTCCTCTACAACCTCTTCGATGAGTTCGGCATTGAGCCCAAGGAGTTCAACTTCGCGCTCAACAACGAGAAAACCGATGTCAAGAAGAAGTGCCTGGATCTCAAGCGCTACCTTGAGCTCAACCTCAAGGGCGAATACATGACCGGCGTTCGCGTGCTGGTCTCTCCGGAGTTCTTCGATCTTCTGACGGCTCACCCCAATGTGGTCAAGGCATATCAGTGGTACCAGGAGAGTCTGGCGCTGCGTGCAGACCAACGCACCGGTTTCACCTTTGCGGGCGTCACCTTTGAGGAGTATCTGGGCCAAGCATCCGATGTGGATGGCAATGTCCGCAAGTTCATCGCCTCTGGCGAAGGCCATGCCTTCCCCGAAGGCACGGTGGACACATTTGCCACGTACTTCGCACCGGCTGACTTCAACGAGACGGTCAATACGCTGGGCCAGCCCCTGTACGCCAAGCAAGAGCCTCGTGAATTTGGTCGTGGCACGGATCTGCACACGCAGAGCAATCCGCTGCCGATGTGCCATCGCCCTGGGCTCTTGGTCAAGCTCCTGGCCAGCTGATGCCACGCGATCCGTTTGCACTGGGTGTCAAGCGGCTGTTCGCAAGTTTGGGATCCCCGGCGCAGTACAGCACTGTGGCCGGGGAGACCATCGAACTCAAGGTCATCAGCAAGGCACCGGATTCGGTACAGGAATTCGGCCAGTCACATCTGGCAATGACCTCGTATCGGTTTGACTTGCAAGCAGCCGATGTTGCCCGGCCTCAAGAGGGCGATCGCCTGACGTGGCGGGGTGTCATCTACGTCATTCAAGGCGATGCGCTGGTCGACCGTGATCGTTTGATCTGGACGGTGAGCGCCTACCCCTTGCCTGACTATCCCTCGACGGCGAGATCAGCATGAGCGTGAAATCGGGTGTGAGATTACTGGCTGCCCTGCAGGGCGATCTCTCCAAGATGATGGCGCAGGAGCTGAACTCGGCTCGGGTGGCAGTGACCACAGGCGTGCGAGAGGCGACACAAGGACTCAAGAGTGAATTGCGCTCGCAAATCGAAGGCTCTGGTCTGGGCTCACGTCTGGCCAATACCTGGCGTGGGGAGGTGTACCCGAAGGGACGCCCCAGCTTGGGTTCGGCGGGGCTTGTGTACAGCCGCGCGCCTGTTGTCGTTGCGGCGCACGACCAAGGTGCGTTGATCCGTTCGAAGAACGGGTTTTGGCTCGCCATCCCGCTCCCTGCAGCAGGCACTGGGTCACGCGGCAAACGCATGACGCCTGGTCTGTGGGAGCGCATGCGCGGTCAACGACTGCGCTTTGTGTATCGCTCAGGCAAACCGTCGCTCTTGGTGGCGGACAACTTTCGGGCCAAAACAGGCAAGCGCGGAGGCTTCGCGGCAGCATCTGCCTCCGCTCAGAAATCAGGGTGGGGGCTGACCACAGTCCCCATTTTTTTGTTGGTACCGCAAGCCCAACTCAAGAAGAAATTCGACATCGCCAGTGCCGCCCAGCGGTGGCAAGACAGGCTGATGGTGTTGGTCACGCAGTGGTGGCCAGAAGAAAGTTCGGACACATGAAATGACGATCAAAACCAGCCAACGAGAAGCGGCGCTGGGGGCTTTGTTCACGCTGTTGGACGGCCTTCCACTGCAGCCCAGTGCCATACGCAGAAATTCATCTTTGCCTGAGCGTCTCAGCGAGCACGCTATGGTGTTCCTGCGAGATGGGGACATGACTCAGGTCGATGTCACCTTGTCGCCTGTCACCTATTTGTGGGAGCACGCGGCAAGCATCGAAATCTATGTCGCGCACCCCGAGGCATCTGCCAGAGACGCGCGCATGGATGAATTGCTTCAGGCGCTGGGAACCCTGGTCTTGGCCGATCCGACCTTGTCTGGACAGATCGACCACACCGAAGTGATGCCGCCCAAATTTGAAGACGTCACACCCGAAGGGTCTGTGGGCATCAAGGCCTGCACGCTCGACGTGGTGATGCATTACGCGAGCAGCCATCCCTTGGCCTGATCGCCTCACAAACTTTAACAACCTGGAGATTCACCATGGCTCGTGCATATGGCGCGAACGCCAGCCTATTGGCTGCGTTTGAACCCACCTATGGCAACACACCGACCGGAGACTTTGGAAAGATTCCATTTGTCTCCACCACCTTGGGCTCAGAGCAAGGCCTGATTGCTAACGATCTGATTGGCCTGGGTCGAGACCCGAGTGCGCCCATCCGTGACGTGATCAAAGTCGAGGGTGACATCGTCATTCCCATTGACCTGCGAAACATCGGCATGTGGCTCAAAGCCCTGCTGGGTAATTCAGTGAGCGTTGGGGACACCGCACACACCCACACCTTTGTGTCTGGCAACTCAGGTCTGCCGAGCCTGTCACTGGAGACAGGACTGCCAGACATCCCGGCTTACTTCCTGGCCTCTGGTGTGATGGCCAACTCGCTGCAGGTGAAGTTCGCACGCTCTGGTGCAGCGGATGCCACCTTGGGCCTGATTGCTCAGGGTGAGGTCAAGCGCACCGCCAGCGCAGACGCGACGCCCACAACTTTGCCGATCACCCGCTTCAATCAGTTCCAGGGTTCGATCAAAAAGAATGGTCAGGCTCTGGGCAACGTAGTCGCGGCGCAGTTGACCTATTCGAACAATTTGGCGCGCATCGAAACGATTCGCTCCGACGGAAAGATCGAAGGGGCCGATCCCACGGTGGCCAGCTTGACGGGCAACTTGGAAGTGCGCTTTGCGGACACGGAATTGATCGACGCCGCGACCAACAACACCCCGCTGGAGTTGACCTTCAGCTATGTCATTGACGCCACCAAGAGTCTGACTTTCATCGCGCATGAGGTGTACCTGCCCAAGCCCAAGCTTTCGATCTCTGGCCCGGGGGGTATTCAAGCCACCTTCGACTGGCAGGCTGCCAAGAACACCGCAGCCGGTCACATGCTGACCGTGCAACTCGTCAATGACGTGGTTGCGTACTGAACTTAAGAGGCAAACATGCTCAAACTCAATCTGAAACGTGAGCCGTATTGGCTCGACCTGGTCCAAGGTGTGCGCATCAAAGTCAAGCCTGCGACCACTGCTCTGGTCATGGCAGCTCGCCATGCAGCGGCCCTGATCGATGGCAAAGACCACGCGGCAGCCGGAGAACGCACCGCCACCCTCATCACCGAGTTGGCCAAGGCTGCCATCTTGGCTTGGGAGGGTGTGGGTGACGAAAAAGGCAAAGCCGCAGCCGTTACGCCCGACGGCATTGCTGCGCTCATGGAACTGTGGCCTGTAGCCGATGCCTTCGAGCGTGAATACCTGGCCGCGCTTTATCTCTTGGATGCCGAAAAAAACGGCTGAAGGCCCGCACCGAATGGCACTTCGGTGGTGGGGCCGCGTACTGCGGGGCATGCGAGGCGACCTGTCCTGAGTGTCCGTACCAGGTGAATTCACCCCGGACCGAAGAAGGCTGGCAGGCCCTCGCGGTGCTTGATGTCTGTTCATCCCAAGTGCGCGCTGTTCAAGGTGCAGTGCTGGGCATGGACTTCAACGCGTGGATGTCTGCCAGCCAGGCCCTGGATGCAGACCCTGCTGCCATGACCCATTTATTCCCAGCCGTCGAGGCGGGCCTGACTCAAGCGTTGAACAAACCATCTTCGGACAACCCACATGGCTGAACGTAACCTATCGATTCGACTGGCTGTCATTGACGGCGGCAAAGTCAAAGCCGAACTGGCAGATGTGGGCGAGGCCGGAGAGCGATCGCTCAAAAAGATCGAGTCGGCATCGCAGCCTGCCTCTGCTGGTCTGAACCTGCTATCCAAGGCGGCCAACGATGCATTCGTGCGCATGGAAGACGCAACATCCCGTCTAGGAATGCTGGGCAGTGTTCTCGGTCGTCTTGGTCCCGCCGGGATGATCGTGGGGGCATCCGTTGCTGCGCTCGGCTATGGCATGCATCAGCTGGTTGTTCCGGTTGCTGAGGTTGGCGAAGAGCTCAACAAGCTTTCTCAGAAAACCGCTGTTTCGGTCGAGGCCTTGTCGGCACTGTTGTATGCCTCCGAGCTGTCGGACGTGAGTGCTGAGAGTTTGACCAAGGCGCTCAAATTCCTCTCGACTGCCATGTTTGACGCCAAGGTCAAGGGTGGCGAAGGCAGTGCGGCGCTCAAGGCGTTCGGGGTGTCGGCGCTGGATGCGCAAGGGCAGATTCGACCAACTGAGCAGGTGCTCTTGGATCTGGCGGAGAAATTCGCAGCCATGCCCGACAGTGCAGAAAAGGCGGCACTCGCTGTCAAACTGTTCGGTAAGAACGGTCTAGACATGATCCCCATGCTCAACCAGGGGCGTGATGGGCTGACTGAAATGATGGAAGAAGCCAAGCGCCTCGGGCTGGTCATGTCTGCCGATGCAGCACGCGCTGCAGAGGAATTCAACGACAACATGAAGCGCTTGCACGCGGTCAACGAAGGCGTGCAGCGCCAAATCGGATCCGCGTTGCTGCCGATCCTGGCTGACCTGACGGAGCAGATGTTCCTGGCCAAAACCGAGGCCGGTGGATTCACGAGCGAGTTGCAGACCATCACGCACAACAGGCAACAGGTTCTGTCCTTTCTCGAGGAGGTCGCGACAGGGCTGGGATTCATTGCCGAGTCGGCAGTGCTTGCCAAGCGTGTGATCAGCCAGCCGTTTGACAGTCTGCAAGTGGTCGCCAAGGACGTGGAGACCTGGATCAAGACGGACATGCTGCGCTCCATGAAGTCCATGGGTTATGACGAGACGCAGATCAATGCCGAAATCGCCAAGTTGCAAGCGGCGCGCGATCGGTTTGTCGAGGCGGCCAACGACCGCTTGACGCACCTGACGGACAACCCAGGCTACGTCAACAAGATCGAAAAGTTCTTCGATGAGCAACGTCGTACGGTGCGCGTCATGGGGCAGAAATTTGTCCTGGAAACAGCAGAGCAAGCTGCACAGGTTCAGAAGATCTATGACGAGTTCTTGCCCAAGATGCCTCGCAAACGACCCAGTGGGTTAGATCTGTCTGGCTTTGAAAAGAACAACGAAGGCTTGCAATTCCTGAAGCAGTTGGAGCAGCGGGCGCTGCGCGTCACCCAAGGTGAAGGCGCTGAGTTGCGCGCACGGGCCTTGGAGCTGGAGCGCAAGGGCTATGCAGGTGTTGTCAAGGAAGCGGAGAAGTACATCGAAGCCATCGAGCGGATGGAAAAGCAGAAGGAAGCCGACAAGAAATTCGAGGAGTACGAGAAGGAGCTGCAAAAGGTCCATCAGATCACCGAGAACTACATCGGCAACAACCGCCTCAAGCAGGAAGAGTTGCAGTTGAAGCGCCAGCTACTGGATGTCGGCGAAGTCGAGCGCGCTGCGCTGCAGACCCGCTTCGAAATGGAAAAGGCGGCTGTCATGGCATTGCGCCAGGCCGAGCAAATCAACGACCCTGGCCTCAAAGCCGAGGCTATCGCTGCGATCAACGATGCTTTGGCGCGGCAGTTGCCGATCGTTGAAGAGCTTGCACGGGCCAATGTGGAATATCAACGCAGCTTTGACTATGGCCTTCGCAGTTCTCTGCGCACCTACATCGAGGACGCGACCAATGCGGCCAAGCAGGCTGAACGTGCCGTAACCGGTGCGTTCAAGTCCATGGAGGACGCGATGGTTCAATTTGTGACGACCGGCAAGGTGGACTTCAACAGTCTGGCCAACTCGATCATTGCGGACCTGGTGCGTATCCAGATTCAAAAAATGATCACCTTGCCTTTGGCCGGGTGGATGAGCGGACTGAACCTGTTTGGTGGTTCAGGCGGCAACGGGTTGGGCGGTGCATTCCCTGCTGGAGCTACGGACCTGATGTCGGGCGGCACGATGGTGGCGCACACCGGTGCCCTGATTGGCAGCGATGTGCTGGCCACACGCTCTGTCGGGCTGCAGCACTTCGATGGCGCTCAGCGGTTTCATACCGGTGGCTTGGTGGCAGGTGAGGTGCCCATCATTGCGCAGCCGGGTGAGGCGGTATTCACGCCGGGCCAGTTGCGCGCCTTAGGTGGTGCATTGGTAAAAAACAATCCGTCGCCGGTCAAGGTGCTGGTGAATGTGACCAACCATGCCTCGGGCGTGGACGCGAGAGTTCAAACCACCCAGCAACCCGACGGCAGTACCCGGCTGGATGTGATCGTCGAGCAGATCGAGGCGCGCATGAATCGTTCCATCAACCAGGGCGTGGGCATTGCCCCCACGCTTGAGCGTCGCTATGGGCTTAACCCAGCGGTAGGAGCTTTGCGATGAGTGATGTGACCTTGCCTGTTGGCATCCCTGTTTGGCCGGACACCTTGCCGTTGCCACGTATCGAGGGCTATGGGCTGGCCCCGCAATCGAATGCGGTGCGAACGGACATCGATGCCGGGGCGGCTCGGATGCGCTTGCGCTCCACGAGCACGCTTTATCGGGTGCGCGTTGAGTGGCGTTTCTCGCAGGAGGCGTTTGCCGTTTTTGATGCCTGGTGGATGCATGTCCTCAACCAAGGCGTTCTCTGGTTTGCGATGCCCTTGGCGGCTGGCTTGGGTGTTCAGGCGGTGCAGTCCCGCTTCATTGCGCCGTGGGACACCGAGCTGTTGACCGGCAACCGATGGCAAGTCAAAGCGCAATTGGAAGTGCAGGAATTTCCACGGCTCACAGCCGATGAAACCCAAGTCGCTGCGGTGCTGGGGCCGGATGCCATTGCGCTGGGCGAGCGCCTGCACACCTGGCTCAACCAATCCATGGCGGCGGCTGATTACTGGTAGATCAATTTAAGGAACCCAATCATGACCCTCAAGACCCGGCTGGATGAAGCTGTGGGAACGATCGAGGGGGATGCCCAACTGCTCCATGAGATCGTCCACGGGGATGATCAGACGACCGTGACCACGCAAGGTGGCCAGGTCAAGAGCGTGGCCAACGTCATACATGGGGTTCAAACCCAACTTGATGCGTCCCGCCAAGATCTGACCAATCAGGTGGCTACGGCCACCCAACAAGCGAGTAATGCTGCTCAATCGGCTAGCAATGCATCGACATCGGCCACAACAGCCAGTACCAAGGCAAGTGCGGCCAGTGATTCTGCAACCAGTGCGGCAAGTTCTGCGACGGCTGCGGCGTCTTCGGCAACCACGGCCAGTACCAAAGCCAGTGATGCCAGCAGCAGCAAAACGGCAGCGGCCACCTCTGCAACCAATGCGGCCACCAGTGCCACCAATGCAGCGAGCTCGGCAACAGCGGCGGCAGCCTCGGCCACCACCGCGACGCAAAAGGCCAGCGATGCGGCCACCAGTGCCAGTTCGGCGGCGAGCTCCGCCTCCACGGCCAGCAGTAAGGCAACAGATGCACAGACCGCTTTGGCGTCGGCTCAGTCGCAGGCTTCGTTGGCGTCTGACTGGGCGCAAAAAACCGCTGCAACCGTTGACGGCACTGGGTATTCGGCGAAGTATTGGGCCGGTCAGGCAGCCAACTCGGCAGCAGTGGTGACCACCAATACGGTGATTCCGGCTGATGTGTTTGCAGGGGATGGCGTCAAGACGGATTTCACCCTCAGCCATCCCGTGGCCTATCCGGGTGCTGTGTTGGTGACGGTGGCTGGAGTTCCTCAAGCACCGATAGATTCGTACTCGGTCCCCGCAAGTACGACCCTGCGCTTTGTGTCCGCACCGGCAACAGGTGTGGGCATCAGTGTTCGGTATCTCGACAAGGAGGCTCAATCTGGCGCAGCGTCTGCACAGGAGTGGGCCACCAAAACCGGCGGTGTGGTCTCCGGCTCGACGGAATATTCGGCCAAGTACCACGCCCAGGCAGCTGCTGCGAGTGCCACTTCGGCATCGTCGTCTGCGACGGCGGCATCTGGAAGTGCGACATCGGCAGCAGGCTCCGCAACCACGGCCACGACCAAGGCTGCCGATGCAGGGACGTCGGCCACCAATGCGGCAACTTCAGCCACCACAGCCAGCACCAAGGCCAGCGACGCTGCGACATCGGCGACCAATGCTGCCAACAGTGCCAGTGGTGCATCTGCCTCTGCAACAATAGCAACGGCTAAGGCCACCGATGCAAACAGCAGCGCAACAGCTGCAGCAAGTTCGGCCAGCAGTGCATCTGGCAGTGCCATTCTGGCGCAGGATTGGGCGACCAAAACGACAGCCCCCGTCAGCGGCAGCGACTATTCGGCCAAGTATTACGCCCAGTCGATCTCTGCTTCAGCATCAACCGCCACGCAAAAGGCAACGGATGCGGCGGCCAGTGCGACGGCTGCGGCTGGTTCAGCAAGTACCGCCTCGACCAAAGCCTCGGATGCCGCAACGTCGGCGACCAATGCAGCGACTTCTGCCAGTACCGCCAGTACGCAGGCGGCTGCAGCGGCAACCTCAGCCACGAATGCGGCGAGCTCCGCTACTGCAGCGGCAGGTTCGGCCACCACCGCAAGTGGCAAAGCGACGGACGCAGCCAACAGTGCCACAGCGGCAGCAACCTCGGCCAGCAACGCCAGCACGAGTGCCACCAATGCAGCAACTTCGGCCACGTCGGCAGCTGGGGCAGCCACAACGGCAACGACTAAAGCTGGGGATGCAACGGCGAGTGCAACTTCCGCTGCTAATTCGGCGACTGCGGCGGCAGGCAGTGCCACAAGCGCAGCAGGGTCGTTGACGGCATCGCAGGCGCAAGCAACACTGGCTTCTGATTGGGCGCAAAAGACCACCGGTACGGTCGACGGCAGTGGTTACTCAGCCAAATACTGGGCGGGGCAAGCGGCAGGATCGGCAGCAGCGGTGACGGCCAATACGGTCATTCCCGCCGATGTGTTCACCGGCGATGGCGTGAAGACGGATTTCACAATCAGTCGGCCCGTTGGATATCCCGGAGCACTGATGGTGACGGTTGCCGGGGTGCCTCAAGCACCCTTGGATGCCTACACCACACCAGCCACGACAACACTCAGATTCAGTTCGGCTCCTGCCAATGGCGTCGTGATCAGCGTGCGCTACCTGGACAAGGAAGCGCAGTCTGGCGCAGCCGCAGCCGAGGAATGGGCGAACAAGACGTCGGGACCTGTTTCAGGATCGACCGAGTATTCGGCCAAGTACTACGCACAGTCCATCGCTGCAAGTGCGGCGACGGCCAGTCAGCAAGCAACCAGTGCCGCGAATTCGGCTGCGGCGTCGGCTGGCAGTGCGACCGCATCGGCGAACTCTGCGACAGCATCAGCAACATCTGCCACCCAAGCTCAGAGCTACATGAGTCAGGCGCAGGGGTATGCCGCTGCAGCGGGCGGCTCCAGCGTCGCTCCACAGGTCTTTACAGGCAATGGTTCGGCTACTGACTTCAGTCTGAGCACTGCAGCGTCCAGCGTCCACAAATTGATCGTGACGGTCAATTACGTGGTGCAGGACTCACTCGATGCCTACGTCCTGGTCAATTCCGGGGCGACTTTGCGATTCACATCAGCACCAGCCGCCAGCGCGCGGATTGTGGTGCGTTACATCTAACTAGGAGAAATCATGGCGATTACGCGCATCCCCAAAGCGGGGCTGGATGATGCCTTGCAGAACGAAATCAATGGCAAGTTGGACAAGGCCGGTGGAACCATGACGGGCTCCATCACGATGACCAATGGAGCCTTGTTCAAGAGCAGCGTCACAAGTGATGACGCTCGAAATACGGGCTACAAGATGGCCGACGGGCAGGACATCGGAGAGATGAATCGCTCAAGTCAGTACTACGACGACCGGGCCACCAACTGCAATGGATATCTGCCTAATGGCAACTGCGCCAGTAACGGGTACTGGAATCCACCCAATGGCAATTGGTGGACTTGGGGAGTGAGCGGCGTGCCGACAGGAAACTGTGCCAACTGGGGCAGCTATGACGGTGCAGGCGGCACCTCTCAGGTCTTCAACGCGGTGTCGGTCGGATTCAACTACGACGGGTACTACGAAGCCGCCAATGAGATCGGTGGTTCTGAATACCACCGTTGGTATCGCAATTGCAACTGTGGGGCGTTCAACTGCCGAACCAATTGCAATTGCAACTGTGCCTGTTGCGGCTGCTGCTGAGGAGATGCGATGAAAGTCTATATCACCCGTCCCCCGGCCTATGCAAGCTCGCCAGATCACGTGGTTCGTGTCTTGGTCGATGCGCCAAAGCAACGCGTTGGTGTTGAGATGTGCATTGTTTTTTCACCCAATCCCAGCGAACCAGTGCCAGATGATGGGAGCGTTGTGCAAAGCGGTGACAAGTTCTACAAGGTCATCGCTGCCAGCGAGTTTGACTATGAGCTGCTCAAAAGAAGTACGGGGTGGGCGGATCGTCAAGCCTGGCATCTGACATTCCGTTGGGATGTCCGGTCGTTCACTGATCCGATCCCGCTCTACACCTATTCCATGGCCACCAAGATGTCGGCCCCAGAGTTGTCCCGAACGACTTACCAAAACAATCTGTCGGTGGGCTTTGTGGTTCCGTTCTCGGACTCGGCCTTTGAAGACTGTGCTGTGACCGTGAACATCAACCCCGATGTGAACAAAGGCGATTGTGTGGTGATGGGCGTGGACGCCTCGGAAATCGAACGTACCGACTATTCGGCGAGTGCCCAGGTACGGGAGTTGATCTTGTTGCCTGGTGTCCAGATATCAGCGCCAACGAGCTGTACACCTGACGGCCAGGTCAACGTCCAGGTGCAAGTGCTTGATGCAAATGACATGCCTATTGAGCACGATGCTGAAATCTTTCTTGAGGCGGTCAATGGCTACCTTCCAAAGACCCGCATCAAAACAGTCAACGGCCAGGCAAGTGTCCCTTTCATGGCCTTGGGCCTTGTGGCAGGAGATTCAGCACGGGTCAAAGCCGGTTTCAAATATTTCAGTGGTGCTTCTGATGTCTCCATCCAGATCCATGACTAAGGAGCTGTTTGGAGCAAGGGTATATGTCGGTCTCCATCCATTTCCAGATGACGTGATGCTGGAGATGCGCAAACGGGCGCTGGCTTTACACGAGAGCATTAATCCTCATGGCATGCCATGGTCTCGATGCACACGGGAGAGTTTGCATGTCGTCGAACCATTTCAGCAGGTTACGGAATTGATCGAGCATGTGGTCGAGACTGAGTACGGATGCAGTGTGAGCCACCTGACTGGACGAGAAGTGGTCATACAGAAAGGGCAATGCCTGCCGCTGCACTGTGAGGACACCGATCTGTCAGCGGTATTCGTGCTGAGTACTGAAGCCAGGGCGAATCCTGAGCGCAGTGATTACTCCGGCGCATTCGTTTTGGTCAATCCGAGTGGAGCGTTTGGATTCAAGCGCCTGCCATGGGAGGGGCTGAGATCGGAACTGATTTATCCGGCAGCAGGAATGCTGTTGATTTTCCCGAGCTACCTGGCTCACCACACTCACCCCTACAACGCACAGGAGCCAGCGGTTGAGTTGCACTTCGAACTCAACGTGGTCGACAACCATGCCCATCAACGTTTACGACAACCCAGTTTCCCCCGAACTCTGTGAAGCAACGCGAGCCTGGCTTTTGTCGCAAAGCCCCATCTTCGGATGGCGAGCACACGCGAATGCACCAGGCGTGTTCTGGCATCGAAATTTCGTGTTGCCAGGAATACATCAACACCACTATGACGATGATGCTTGGAATTCTGAGCTGAGTTACGAGGCCTTTTGTGCGTCGAAAAGCCCCTTGGCTGAGGTTGCCGAGATCGTTCGCCAGCAGCACTTTGGCGGAGAGTCCTTCACTCGGATCTGGGCTAACTTTCAGTCCTTTGGTGACGAGTCAGCATTTCACAGGGACTTCCCTGTGCAGTACGCACGGACTGCCCGCACAGCCGTTTGGTATCCAATGATGAACTGGGAGAGGGATTGGGGTGGTGATTTCATCACTCTCTCGGATGACGGAGAGGTCGATGCCTGCACATTGATTAAACCCAATCGACTGGTGGTGTTTAACGGGACGCAAACGCATGCAGCTCGTCCAATTTCTCGCTACTGCAGCGAACTGCGAATAGCAGTTTCATTCGGATGTGAGGTGATCAATGCTTGAGCATCTATGGAGCACTCCAGTTCTCCATGAGGAGTCGCCCTTCACCATGGACCAGCTTGAGGAGTTGAAGCAATTCACAACTGAGCGATTTCGCAATCACAAAGCCAATCCGCCTCGTCATGCATTGCCTGATGTGCCCGTGAAGTTGCGAACGCAGCTGAATCTGTTCTTGCCTGATCATGAGATGCATGCCCCAGCGGTCTGGTTTGAATTCAAACGCTGGGTAGATCGCACCTACCGCGCCTATCTGAAAGAGGCCCATGGAGTTAGGAATGTGAACGAGCTTGAAGTGCTCGCTCGGTGCATCCCTGTCTGCTACCAAAAGGGCATGCGCGCGCAGCCTCATTACCACCACACTGGCGATCATGTGCTGTGTCTGTATTTGGATTGCGGCAACGACCGAATACCTCCTCAGGACCGTGATTGGACGGTCGGAGATGGTGAATTGCTCTTACAGGACCCCCGCCCCATGGCGGGGTTTCCATTTTGGGAGAAGGTTCGCTACATCGAAACATCTCCCGGCCTGGTCGTATTGCACCCATCGCGGGTATGGCATGAGACCAACCCCTTCAATGCCCCAAGCGGTCAACGCACCTTGTTGGTCGTGACCCTGCGTGTGGCGTCCCACAACTACACCGAGCTGTACACCCGGCTATGAGCCGATTCGGAGATGACGATGATTGAGAAAACCATAGACCTCGTTGATGACGAGCATGTTTTGTTCACTGTGACGGTAGTCGAAGGCGAGCGTATCCGCTCCCGTCGTGAGTACCACTTGGCCAAGTTCGCCCACCAAGACGCTGAAGAGGTCTGCCGACAGGCTTGCCCCGAGGCATTCGCACAAGAGCCGTCGGTTCAGAGTGGAGGCGTGTGATGGCCAAGTTCACATTGCTGGCACGCGATCGTGCCAATTCACCCGTTACGCTGACTTACGACAACCAGACCAGTGAACTGCTTGATGGGGATCTGATGCCTTGGCCTCTGCCGTATGTGGAAAAAACCTGGTCGGTTGGTCACATCGAGGCGATTAGCCAGACGATGCCAGGGCGCAAAGAGAGTCCAAAAGTTCTGAAAATTCAGCTCGGTCTTTCATGCAACTATTCGTGTGACTACTGCAGCCAGCGATTCGTTCCTCATGCTGAAGAAACAACGCAGTCAGATGTGCCGCAGTTCTTGCATCTGCTCGAATCAAGTCTTGAGAGGGCTCCAGAGCGCATTGAGTTCTGGGGAGGGGAGCCGCTGGTCTACATCAAGACCTTGCGTCCATTGGCCGAGGCCCTGCGACAGCGATACCCGACTGCTTCATTCAGCATCGTTACCAACGGCTCTTTACTCAACCCTGAGGTCAACACCTGGCTTGATGTGATGGGATTTGGCGTCGGCGTTAGTCACGACGGACCAGGACAACCCGCTCGCGGCCCAGATCCGTTGAATGATGAGGCGAGTCGCGAAGGAATCATGGATTTGTATCAACGACTTGCACCGAAGGGGCGCATTTCGTTCAATGCTATGGTCCATAGAACCAACACCAGCCGGGAGGAAATCGCCAAGTTCTTCCTCCAGTTGACAGGAGACCCATCGCTGTCAATCGGCGAAGGTGCTTTTGTTGATCCTTACGATGCTGGTGGCTTGGCCAATTCGATCCAGTCTGATCAGGAGGCGTTTGCATTCCGACGTCAATCGCTTGATGAGATCCGTCGTGGTCGTATCGTTCATTTGGACGTGGCTCGATCCCGCATGCAGGAATGGGCGCGCAGTATCTTGGAGCGTCGTCCTGCCAGCGTATTGGGCCAAAAGTGCGGGATGGATACCGCGAATCAAGTCGCCGTCGACCTTATGGGTAATGTGCTCACCTGTCAGAACGTGAGCTCGGTTTCTGTTGCACCCAATGGGCAATCACATCACATTGGCCATCTCTCCAATCTCAAAGCAGCTGCACTCAACACATCGACACACTGGTCAAAGCGTACGGAATGCCTGAATTGCCCAGTGCTTCAGGCTTGTAAGGGCGCTTGCATGTTCTTAGAGGGGCCGTTGTGGACAGCCGCCTGCGATAACGCGTACTCGGACCATGTGCCATTCTTTGTGGCCGCTATTGAACACCTAACCGGGTGTGCCGTTTATCGCATCGAAGGCGATTTGCCAGAGGATCGAGCTGACGTTTTTGGGCTGAAGTCGCAGGACCAAAGATCACCGCGACGCAAGTTCATCCCGATCGAGGTCTCAAATGCCTGATGCAGCACTTTCTGAGGCGCTTCGGGAGGCTTATGCAAGCGCTCCAAGCAACGTGATCATCCTGCATACCCTGGAGATCCGGCATCCGGACTTCAGGGACGACGCGGGTAACTCGACGGCGATCCGGGTGGTGCGTGATCAGCAAGACTTACTTGCGAGGCTTGAGGCATCAGCCCCAATCAATGCGGGCCAGCAGGTTCGATTCGTTGCCATGGGCTTTGAGCTTGATCTTCCGCCGGTGGATATCGCGCCGGTTCCCGAAATTGCGATCACCCTGGACAACGTCACCCGAGAGATCGTGAAGCACTTGGACGAGGCATCGGCTTCGGAGTCATCCATTGAAGTGACCTACCGTCCGTACCTGTCCAACGATCTGAGTGGTCCGCAGATGGATCCACCGATCACGCTCGTGATCACCGAAGTCGAGGCCGACGTGCAGCGGGTCACCGCCAAGGCACGCATGGCGGACATTGGCAACAAGACATTCCCGTCACGTCTGTACACCGCAACCGAATTCCCAGGGCTGGCCCGATGACAGATGAAGATTCACCGAGTTGGGCGATCCAGTACATCGGTCGTCCGTGGATTGCAGGTGAGAGAGGCCCCGAGTCATTTGACTGCTGGGGCCTTTTTCTATGGGTTCAGAAGACGCACTTCGGTCGTGATCTTCCTGTGATTCCTGTGGACGCACTGAATCTGCGCACGGTCCTTCATACGTTCAGAACCCACCCTGAGCGGCAGCGTTGGGTGGCAGTCGATGTGCCCAAGCAGGGCGATGCAGTGTTGATGCGTCAGTCTCGACACCCCGTGCATGTGGGCGTGTGGGTCGATGCGGACGGCGGTGGTGTCTTGCATTGTGCCCAGCAAATTGGGGTGGTGTTTCAACAACTGAGTTCCCTTGCTAGTCACGGCTGGCAGGTGGAGGGGTATTACCGATGGAAGGAATTGCCATGACAAGCGTTTGCATGTCAGGCCTACCTAGTCCTGGACTGGTCATTTGGATGCGAAATCCGTTCGAGCCCAGTGATCGGCAGGTAAGCCATGTGTTTGGTTCGCCCACGATCGCTCAATGGATGAATCGCGATGGCATCGAGCTCGATCAGCCCACCTTGATCCTCAAAAATGGCCAGCCGGTGCTGATGGCGCATAGAGCTGTGACGCCGATCGATGCAGGTGATGTTGTTGCTTTGGTCACTTTGCCCCAAGGCGGTGGAGGTGGCGGCAAGAACCCGCTGAGAACTGTCCTCATGATCGCCGTCCTGGTCGTTGCCAATGCGTATGGCGGCGCACTGGCTGCCTCAATGGGGTATTCAGGAACGCTGGCCACGGCGGTGGCGTCCACTGCGATAGCGGTTACAGGGTCGGTGCTCGTCAATGCACTGGTGCCATTGCCCAATCAGTCCTTGCCCTCTGCATCGGCTAACACGACATCCCCCAGCCCAACCTATTCCTTGCAGGCGCGCGGTAACTATGGACGTCTGTCGCAACCAGTGCCCGTGATTTATGGCCATCATTTGGTGTACCCGGACCTGGCCACCATGCCCTATACCGAGTACGAGAACAACGAGGAATATCTGCATCAGCTGCACGTCATCGGCGTGGGCCAGTTTCAGTTTGAGGAGCTGTCCATCGATGACAGCCCGATCAGCTCGTTTGCCGAGGTGCAGGCACAGGTCATTGAGCCTGGCGGACAGAACACCTTGTTCAATCCCGATGTGGTCACTGCCCCAGAGGTGTCCGGACAGGAGTTGATTGCAGTCAGCGATGCTGGTTCTATTGTTGGCCCCTTTGCCCTGAACCCCGTAGGCACACAGATCAATCAGGTTGGTGTCGATGTGGTGATGCTGCGCGGTCTTTATTACGCCAATGACAGCGGTGCATTGGAGAGCCGGTCGGTGCAATGGCGCGTCGAAGTGCGAAGCATCAACGACGATGGCGATGCCACCTCGGGCTGGCTCCATGTGGCAGACGAAACCTTTTCAGCCGCCACGAATACCGCGCAACGCTTGTCGTTCAAGTATTCGGTGTCACCTGGGCGTTATGAGATTCGCCTGCAGCGTCTTGATGCGCGGGACACCAGCAACCGAGTCGGTCACGAGCTGCGCTGGGGGCAGGCCAAGGGCTATTTGGCGGGATCGAATTTGCCCACTGATCTGACCTACTTGGCGCTCAGGATGCGTGCCACCGACAACTTGTCCCAGCGCTCCTCACGGCTGGTCAATTGTCTGGTGACGCGCAAGCTCCCTATCTGGAATCCGAGCACTGGATGGTCTGCGCTGCAACCCACTTGCTCGATTGCGTGGGCCTTCGCGGATGCGGTCAAGTCCAGCTATGGCGCAGGGTTGCCTGACCGGCAATTGGACCTGGCGGACTTGGCACGTTTGGATGCGGTGTGGTCGGCACGAGGGGACACCTTCAATGCCGTGTTCGATCAAAACCAGACGGTGTGGGACGCCTTGGGGCAGATTGCCAGGACGGGGCGTGCTGTACCGTTCTTGCAAGGCGGGATTGTTCGTATCGTTCGTGATGAACCCAAGACCATCCCGGTGGCGCTTTTTTCTGCAAGAAACATCGTGCGCAACAGCTTGAAGATCCAGTACCTGATGCCAGGCGATGCCACGGCGGATGCAGTCACGATCGAATACGTCAATCCCAAGAGCTGGAAGTCCGATGAGTTCACGGTGGCCTTACCTGGATCTCAGGCGGCCAAGCCTGCTCGTGTGAGGCTGTTTGGCTGTACCGATAAGTCCCAGGGTATACGCGAGGGGAAATACATCGCGGCGGCCAATCGGTATCGCCGACGAATCGTGACCTTTCGCACTGAGCTGGAAGGGTTGATCCCGACCTATGGCGACCTGATTGCCCTCAGCCATGACATTCCACGTTGGGGTGTGAGTGGTGAGGTCTTGAGCTGGGACAGCCAGTCGAGAACCGTGCGGTGTTCTGAGCCGCTGGGTTGGCAGTCAGGAGCGGCTCATTACCTTGTTCTGCGAAAGCCAGATGGCTCGGTTTCTGATGCCGTTGAGGTTACGCAGGGCTCAACTGCCGCCCATGCCATCCTGAAAACCCAGCCCGGTTTTGAGCCACTGGTTGGTGCTGACCGAGAGCGAACGCACTTTGCTTTTGGTGTGGGGCAGTCCTGGTCTCAATTGGCGCGCGTCATGAGCGTCAAGCCCAGGGCTGAGCAGGTTGAACTGACTTGCGTGACTGAGAACGCGTTGGTGCATACCGCTGATCAATCCTGATCTGAACCTGATTTTTGTAACCGCCCGCCGAGGAGCAATCCTGGCGGGTTTCTTTTTGGAGAAATGAATGCCAGAACCGACAAGTAGTGGGGTTGCCGGAGCAGCGGTGGCCTACAAGGCGCTGGGAGGGACAGCCGCCGCTGTAGCGAGCGGGGCAACTTTGGCCGCCGTGGTGGTCATGCTGATGACCCCACCTCGGAATAAGCGGGAGTGGGCCGTCGGCTTGATCAGTACGGTGGTGTCCAGCATCGGCGGCGGTGCATTCACAGTCGAACATTTCGATCTGCATCACTGGGCGTTCTCAACCATCGGACTGTGTGCCATGGGTGGATTGATCTTCGCCTGTGGCCTGCCGGGATGGGCGATGGTGCGCTGGACCTTTGCTTTCATCGACAAGCGTCGGGATGACTCGATCGACGAGGTGGCCAAAGATGTAAAGGAGCTGCTATGAAACCGATTGAGTTCATCGCCTTGATCGGCTCTTCCGCTCAAGGTACAGCGAAGCGAACGGGCGTATTCGCCAGCATCACTATCGCGCAAGCGGCGCTGGAGTCAGGGTGGGGTGAGTCGGGTCTAGCCAAGGTGGGCAAGAACCTCTTTGGCATCAAGGCAGACAGTCGCTGGCGAGGGGAGACTTTGACTTTGCAGACCAAGGAATTCATCCGTGGCCAGTGGGTTGTGGTGCCTGCTAAGTGGCGCAAATACGCAAGCTGGCAAGAAAGCATCGATGACCACGCCGCCTTCCTCAAGCGCAACCCTCGCTACAAGGCCTGCTTTGCATGCACCACTGCCCAGGCCTTTGCCAAGGCACTGGCGCAGGCGGGCTATGCCACCGACCCTGCATATGCGGACAAAGTCATTGGCCTGATCAAGCAGCACAACCTGCTGGCCTTGGACGGAGGTGCCCCATGAACTGGCTTAACCGTTTCATGCTGGCCAACTGGTCGCACATCCTGAATGCGTTCTTTCTGCTCATGGCGCTGCTGTGCGGGATGCAGATGGGCGAGTCCCGTGTCCAGAAGGCCTGGGATGCCGAAAAGCAAAAGATCGCGCTGGCCCAGGCAAGGCAAGAGCAGCACGTAGTCGATGTGCGGCTGACCCAATCTCAAATCACCCAGGAAATCTCAAATGAATACGCAAAAAGGTCAAAGCTGCTGGCTGATCGCCAGCCTGACAGTCGCGCTGGCGGGGTGTACAACGCCCCCGCAACCGGTGGCAGGGATCTGCCCGCCGTTCCCGACGGTCCCACAAGAGCTGATGCAGCCAGCACCGACCCTCTACCTGCTACCTCTGGAAATGCGGGAGCGGTGAGCTGCGAGCAGATGAGCAAGGATGCGGCGCAGACTACGTTGATGCTCATTGAAATTCAGCGGTGGTATGAGCGCGAGTCAAAAACTCTTCAATGAATTACGGAGAACGGTTGGCGACGAAGCAACACCTGATCCTGGAGCTTTCTGAAGAACTTGGCGTTGGCGTGCAAAAGAGCGTTCATGTCAGCACGGAAGTCCAGCCAGAAGGTCTGGGCCGAACTGCATGAGCAGGCCTGGCGCTACTTCGGTGGCTCATGCCGCTACGTGGTGCTGGACAACCTCAAGGAAGGCGTGATCAAACCCGATCTGTACGAGCCTGAGCTCAACCCGGTGTACGCAGCCACGCTGGCCCACTACGTGGTGGTGGCTGATCCGGCCCGGGTGCGTGACCCCAACCGCAAGGGCAAACGCTTTGAGAGCATCGAGGCGCAGAACGAGCCACTGGAGCGTTGGGAAATGCGTTCGCGTTAAGAGGCCCCTGCGATTTGGTCACGTTTTTAGCGCGGCAAGGGCTCCTTGTCTTTGACTTGGCGTCGGGCAACGTACTCGCCTAGACCGAGGTGCTCAGTCACCTGTTTTCGTGGCCACAGTCTTTGAGACGAGATAGAGGACTAGCGGACGTACCAAGGTGACGCATGCGAAGGCCACTGGCATGGCTATTACGTAGGTACTCAGTACCCGTTGAATGAACCGGGTGTCAACTCCGGTGTTGATGGCCGTTAGGAGCAGACACATCATGAAGGCGATGATGGTTGCCATGTAGAACGCAAACGCAAGCGAACTAAATTTGTAAGGAAGCTTTCTCATGCTGTAGTTGACCTTCACTCAAGGTGGTTGCTGAGACAAAGAGAGTGGCAGAGGATGTGGTAAGGGATAGCCCTTAAAAAAATACTTAGATATCGAAGTATACTTCAACGTAGTGCCTCCTTGCACTTTCCCATCTTTACAGGAGATTTCCATGATTACGCATGAAGAAAACGATCTGCTGTGCCGTGTTGAAAACGGTGCACCCATGGGGCAGCTGATGCGCCGGCATTGGGTTCCTATCTGTCTCACCGAAGAGGTCTCCGAGCCGGATGGGACGCCCGTCAAAGCCCGCATCCTCGGAGAAGATCTCGTGGTTTTCCGAAACACGGACGGCGAAGTTGGTGTGATGGATGAGTACTGTCCTCACCGCAGGGCATCGCTCGTGTTTGGCCGCAACGAAGAAGGTGGTCTTCGCTGTCTTTATCACGGATGGAAGATGGATGTGAACGGCAACGTCACGGAAATGTCTTCCGAGCCTGAGGCCAGTGGCATGCTGGAGAAGGTCAAGCACAAGGCCTATCCGACCAAGGAGTGGGGTGGTTTCGTCTGGGCCTACATGGGGGCTGCTGAAACCATGCCGGAGTTCGAGCCTCCCCGTTGGGCGCCCACGGCGGATACGCGTGTGAGCGTTGCCAAGGTGATCATTCCTGTGAACTGGGCTCAGATCCTTGAAGGCGCGATTGACTCTGCCCACAGCTCGAGTCTGCACAGCTCAGACATGGTCCCTGCGCGTGTCGATGGAGCCAAAGCCACGGACAAAAACTGGCTGCGCCCCTCGACCGACAAAGCGCCGCGGATGCAAGTGCAGCGCGCCAGCTTCGGATTCCGTTACGCTGCGGTGCGACGTCCGATCTTCAACGCGCAGACGCACGACTATGTGCGTACGACGGTTTTCGTTGCGCCATGGACGGTGCTGATTCCGCCCAACAACCTGTACAACGTGGCGAACGTGAATGTGCCGGTGGATGACACCAATACCTGCTTCTACTTCATTGGCTGGGGTCATCCGTCGCAGACCCCGGAGACGGCGACTTGGCGCAAGTTCTTGGGTCAGACCGTTGGTGTGGATCTGGATGAGCAATACCGTCCGCTGCGCAACTACGAAAATCGCTACTGGCAAGACCGTCAGGCGATGAAGAGCGGGAACTTCACAGGCATTTCCGGCATTCCGAACCAAGACATGGCGATGTGGATCACCATGGGGAAAATCGCTGACCGAAGCCACGACCGGCTGGGTGCCAGTGACATGGCAATCGTCGAGTTCCGCAAGCAGATGGTGGAGGCTGTTCAAGCCTTCCAGGCGACAGGCGAGGCCATCGGAACAGGAGAGAACCGCATCCCGAAGGAGGTGTGTTCGTTCCAGGGTGTTATTCCCAAGACGGTGGACTGGCGCACCCAGGACGTGAGCTACGTCTGGCTTGACGGACAGGACAATCCAGAGATGGACCGTTCTTACGTGGTGACGGAGGGGGCGAACTCCTGATGTCAAAGCTGCACATATCGGTCGCCATGGGCGACTACGACCGAAATCGTGCCTTGTACGACGGGCGTGTCCAGATTGATGGATGCGACCCGGTGTACATGCTGCTGAATCCCGAAGAGATGTTCTTTCGGGCCATGCGCAGCCGGGACTTCGATATCACCGAGCTCTCTTTTTCCAGCTACCTGGTCAAGCACGCCAAAGGCGAGAGCCCTTATATCGCCGTGCCGGTTTTTCTGTCACGTGCCTTCCGGCATACCTCTATCTATGTCCGGAAAGATCGCATTAAAAAGCCTGAAGACCTCAAGGGCTGCCGTATTGGCGTGCCGGAGTATCAACTGACTGCGGTGGTTTGGGCGCGGTCGATCCTGCAGGACGACTATGGCGTGAATCCCGAGGACGTGACCTGGGTCAGAGGCGGAATCGACACGCCCGGACGTCCGGAGAAGATCAAGCTGGATCTTCCTCCGGGCGTGACCATTGAGGCCGCTCGGGAAGGGCGCACCATCTCCGACCTGCTCGACAAAGGTGAGATCGATGCTTTTATCGCACCACGGCCACCCAGCGGAGCTGCGTTGAGCAACCCTAATGTGGCTTGGCTGTTCGATGATCCGACTACGGTGGCAAAGGACTACTACCGGCGGACAGGCATCTTTCCCATCATGCACGTGGTGGGCATTCGCAAAGAGCTCGCGGAGCAGAACCGCTGGTTGCCGGCAGCTGTTTTCAAGGCCTTTGGTGAATCCAAGGCGAAGGCCTTGGAGCTCCTGGCGGATACTTCTGCCACCAAGGTAACGCTGCCGTTTGTGGAAGAACAGCTCAAGGCGGCACGTGAAACGCTTGGAAACGACTTCTGGTCATACGGGGTGGAGCCCAATCGAAAGACGATTGAAGCGTTCTTGCATCACCACCATGCGCAAGGCTTGTCGTGCAGAAAAGTGGGTTTGGATGAGCTCTTTCACCCGTCTACTTACGAGAGCTACAGCATCTGAGGCGCTCTTGCTCATGCAAGCAACCAAAGATTGGTGATCAACAGCGCTTCAGTCGCCCGCGTCGCTCTCTAAAGGGGCGCGGGTTTCTTCCTCATGTGCCAAGTTTTCAATCATCCTCACCAACGCATTCCTCACCAAAGAAAGCGTCCGATCTGGAAGCCCATCGGCACTGATCTCGTTGACCTCTTCTGCCAAGGGCACAAGTACATGTTCAAGTGTGCGCCCAGCATTGGTCAAGTAAACGTGCATGTTCTTCTTGTTGCCGGGAAGGTGCCTGCGTTCAATGAAACCCATTCGCTCCATGGCTTTCACGGCCGAGAAGGTCGTCGGCTCCATCACGCCCGCCAGATCGCTCAGCTCCTTCTGGGTCAGTCCGTCGCGATTCCAAAGGATTCGGAGGAACGTCCAGTGTCCAAATGACACGCCGAAGGGGGATAGACGATACTGAAGCGCACGCATCTGAGCCCGCGCAACATCACGGACTAGATGGGCGAGACGATCGTTGGGGACCGATTCTCGCCAGTGATGAAGAAGGCTTTGTGTTTCTATGGATTTGCTGGTCATTGGGAGCGTCAACGCCGAATGGCGGGTACTGCGGCTTGGTGCTCCAAAATGATAGCGTCTCCTTTCTTGCTCGATTCGAGGATCGCCAGACACACTTCCATCGTTGCCATGGACCAGGCGCCAGAATGGGTAGGCGCTGCACCTTCCCTGGCCACTGACCACATTTCGTCCACGACCTCTGAACGTTGAACCGCCTGAGGTGGCAGTGCATCAAGGTGTACGCCATGGATGTCGTGAATCTCTACGCCATAGGGCGTCAAACGGAGGTCTGCCTGTTCGCAGCAAGCAATGACGGGCCCAAAGTGTTGAAAGGCGGCAGGTGCGCTTCCAAGGTCTGGTACATAGTCCGGTCCACCAAAATTCCGGTTGGCCTTCCGACGGGCTTCGGCAATTTCGTCCTGTGTACTCACGTACTTTTCTCGGGTGAGTCGGTGGGTGTCGGTGTTCTTTGGCCACCCCATCTCGCCGATGCCGTCCATCCACGGGTCGGTGTCGAAAAAACCGTACCCGTTGTAGGTCACGCTGGCAAAGGCGCCGGAACGAAAGTTCAGAATGGCGGTATACGCTCCCTCGGTGGGGCGCTGCCGGTCCCACTCCCCGGTTCTAGCGTAGACAGAAGCGACCTCTCCTCCTGCGAGCAAGCGAACTATGTCGATTTGGTGGGCCGCCTGGCTGAAGACAACTCCCCCTCCTTTCGTTGTATCCAGTTCTTCCGGACGTCTTGGCCGGTAGAGAAAGTCGGTGAAGTTCATGGCTTGAATCATGCGGACACGACCAAACCGCCCCGACTCGATGATTGAGCGCGCGCGCAATACCGGGGCATTGAAACTGTGGCTGTGGCCCACGATCAGCTGTGTGCCTGCTTGTTCGCAGGTCTCCCGCATGCGCTCGCATTCCGAAAGCGACAACGCCATGGGCTTTTCGACGAGCGCGTGTTTCCCATGTCTGGCAGCAAGCCGCACATGTTCCTCGTGCAACTGGTGAGGCGTTGCGACATAGATCCATTCGACGTTCGGGTCTGCGCAGAGTGCGTCTGCAGAGGTGTGCGCGACACCACCGAACGCCTTCGAAAAGGTCACTGAAGCACCCGCATTGGTATCGAAGCAGGCGACCAACTCGATGCGTGGATCTTTGCTGAGGGTTGGGATCATCAGCGTGAATGCGCGTCCAAGTCCCAGGACGCCAAGCTTGATGGGTTGCATCGTCGTCCTCACAGGTCGAGGACAAGCGTGTCGGACTTCGCTCTGGAGACGCAAACCATGATGTGATCTTCCTGCTCTTCCGGGAGCAATGCCAAATCTCGGTGATCCGCCTCACCCTTGAGCAAGCGAACTTTGCATGAGCCGCATGTTCCGCTCTCACACGAACTCGGCACCCGGATACCATGCTCTCGTAACGCGTCCAGGATACTGCGGTTGGCCGGTACCAGCAGCTTCTTGCCAGCTTTGGCCAACTCGACCTCGAACGGCTTGTCGTCCGCGTGCGGCTTAGTATCCGCGCCAAAGCTCTCGAAATGCACCGCACTGCTAGGCCAGTGCCCCGTCATGTCCTTGACCTCATCCATCAGGCGCTTGGGGCCACAGCAGTATACGTGCGCGCCCGCCTGCGTTTTCTCGAAAACGGACCACAAATCGAATGTCTTTGTGGGATCACCGTGGGTGTGATGGACAACCACACTGCTAGCAAGTTCGGGTGAGCGCAGCTCGTTCAGAAAGGCGGCTGACTCGGGCGTGCGAGTCAGGTAGTAGAGCTTGAAACTGCGCAAGCCTTCGGCTTGCAGGGAAAAAATCATGGCGCGCATCGGCGTAATGCCTATGCCGCCCGCCACGAGGATGAAACTCTTCGCCTTGTCGCTCAGCCCGAACAGATTGCTTGGGGTGCCGACCATGAGCGTATCCCCCACGTTCACCTCATCGACCAGACTCTGCGATCCCCCCCGGCCGTCCGCTTCTCGTTTGACCGCGAGCTGATAGTGTTCTGCCTCATCGGGGTCGCTGCACAGTGAGTAGTGTCGCATCGCCCCATTTGGAACCTGTACAGCAATGTGCGCCCCCGCCGTGAAGCGGGCCAGAGGCAAAGCGTCAGGTGATTTCAGTTCGAAAAGAACGGTGTCCGTAGCGATGAACTCCTTGCGGGTCACCAAGAGGGGGCGCATTGTCTCGTCTGTAGTCATGGTCTGTGGTCTTGCTTAGAAAATTCGGTGGTATCCGCTCTTGACAAAGGTCAAACAAGCGGGAAAAATACATTATCTTAGTTATCTAAGAAAAAAACAAGCACTGTCGCACATGCTCTTTCCGGGGAGAGGTAGAAGTGCTTGTTGATCCGCTTTACCCCCCCCCCCAACGGAGACAATCCATGAAACGGCGTTTTTTTGCGGCCTTGGCTGTGACGACCATCCTTGTGTCTGGCCCATCGCAGGCGCAGACGAGTGACTTCCCCAACCATCCGGTCAAGTTCATCGTGCCCTATGCTCCCGGCGGCCTGCCTGACACCGTCGCGCGGGTAATTGCGCAAAAGCTCTCGGAGCGAATGAAGCAGGGCTTTGTGGTGGAAAACAAGCCCGGGGGTAACGGCGTCGTGTCGGTACAAACACTCGCCGCACTGCCGGCAGACGGGTATAGCTTCATCGTTTCCGATGGCTCCATGCTGTCCATTACTCCGCAGATCAACAAGGCGGCCAAGTACGCTGTCGGACAGGACCTTCAGGCTGTGTCGCTGATCGCCCGCTCGCCCTTATTCCTCGTAGCGCACCCCAAGTCAGGAGTCAAGACCTTTCAGGAGTTTGTGGCTCGCGCCAAGAAGGAGCCCGGAGCATTTACCTATGGGTCTTCGGGGATTGGAAGCACCCACCACCTCACGATGGAAGCTTTGAAGTCGGAACTTGGACTGTCCATGGTCCATGTTCCATTTCGTGGATCGAGTCAGTCGGTGCCTGCCCTGGTAGGCGGACAAGTCGACTTCCTGTTTGCCGCTTTGCCGTCCATGTTGGGTTTTGTGAAAAGCGGTCAGGTCATCGTGCTGGCCAGTAACGCACCCAAGCGTTCAGCTTCTGCTTCCGATACCCCTTCGATTGCAGAAACCATCCCGGGGTTTGACTTTTCAGTCTCCGTTGGCGTGCTGGCACGAACGGGGACTCCACCGGAAATTTCCAAAAGGGTGGCTGATGAGATCGCACAAATTGTGAAATTGCCAGATGTCGTCGAAAAGTTCCAGGGTGCCGGTATCGAACCCGTTGGTGCTGGTGGTGATGTCTACCGGAAAGTCATCGAGCACGAAAATCAAGCGATGGCAAAAGCAGGCAAGTACGCGAAACTCAAGGCTGAGTGATGAATGTCGAGTGGGCTGGTATGCCCCTCATCGCACTTTGGCTCGCCTGTTTTGGTGGCATTGTGCTGGGGGGGCTTGTCAAGGGGACACTGGGAGTGGGGTTGCCGCTTGTGGTGCTTCCCTTGTTGTCGCTTCTTCTCCCGGCACCAAAGGCTATGGGGCTGCTCGTCATGCCGGTCCTGCTTTCGAACCTGTGGCAGGCCATTGAAGGCAAGAAGCTGAATGAAGGACTGCGGCGTTTTGGCGGCTTGCTGGTCTGCCAGTTCGTCGCGACTCTTGCCGCTATCCATTTGACGAGGAACCTGTCCGTGCAGGGCTTCAATGTTCTGCTGGCCGTCGTGGTGATGGTCGCAGTAGGGATGATGGCCATTGGAGCAACTTTTCGAGTGAATCCCGGTCAAGAGCGGTGGATGGGGCCTCTGGTTGGCGGGGTCGCAGGTGTAATGGCCGGCGTCTCGACATTGACCGGCCCCATTCTCATTGCCTATCTTTTGGCACTCAAGTTGCAAAAAGACGAGTTCATCAGGTCCATCAGCATCATCTATCTTCTGGGCTCTGTTCCCATGTATGGGACCATGATGTGGTATGGCCGCTTTGGTTGGGAGGAGGTCGCTCTTTCCTGCCTCGCCCTGATTCCCATGTTCGTCGGCCTTCGAATGGGAAGATTGCTTCGTCATCGGCTCAGTGAAACCGTGTTTCGACGTCTGCTGCTGGGGCTGCTGACCGTGCTCTCCGTGTTGCTCATCACCAAGTAACCACATCTGACCACTTGGAGCAGGGGAGAACTGTTTCCTTTTTATGAGTAACGTGACCAATGAATTCAACAATCAATTGGGATGATGGCTACCTTCTTGGGTTCACACCCATGGATTTGGTACACCGGGAGTTCGTCGACTGTGTGGCCGCGCTTCAACGGGCAGAAGAAGCCGACCTGGAGGGCGTACTCAACACGCTTGCCCGGCACTGTGAAGTGCATTTCGAGATGGAAAACCGCTGGATGCGCGAAACCGACTTTCCTGCCAGCGAGTGTCACATCAACGAACACGCCGCCGTGTTGAAAAGCATCCATGAGGTCGGGCAACAACTGGCCAGCGGCAACGTGGCTGTGTGCCGCCGACTGGGTAGCGAGCTGGCCACCTGGTTTCCTGGTCATGCGGACTACCTCGACTCAGCCTTGGCGCACTGGATGTGCAAACGCACACTGGGCGGGAAGCCTGTGGTTCTGCGTCGTAACATCAGGAGCAACGAGTCTGCTCCTGAGCAAACCTAAAACATATCCAACACTTTTTCACATGAAGACCTTTGACGAACAAGTCCACGCGGATGTCCAACGCACACTAGAAGAGGATGTGGGCACGGGAGACTTGACAGCGGCGCTCATCCCAACGGATCGCAGGGCAGTTGCCACCATCATCTGCAGGGAGTCCGCCGTCATCTGTGGTCGTCCCTGGGTCAACGAGGTGCTTCGTCAAACTGCTCCTGCTGCGCAGATTCACTGGTTTCTCAATGACGGTGATGTACGTCGTTATGTGCCGCCGCATTCGATGTCGCAGGCGTGCCATGCAGTCTACCTCAACCTTTTCTAAAAAAGCTAAGCAATCTAATAATTTAATTAGCTCTCTAATAGAA
>Ga0255166_1000171_pt1 | contig 28634 bp, 14 predicted proteins | sample Atl_Cont_RepC_8d_FD_186013 | JGI IMG/M metagenome (GOLD analysis project Ga0255166, IMG submission 186013) | Freshwater microbial communities from Altamaha River, Georgia, United States - Atl_Cont_RepC_8d | ecosystem: Environmental > Aquatic > Freshwater > River | place: USA: Georgia | collected...
GAGGCTGAAGGCCTCAGGGCCTTCGTAGACGTTGTCCGAAGTGGTGGCCACCCGCACATAGAAGGTGTTGGTGTTGCCCGCCAGAGAGATCTGGTTGCTGCTGACAGTGGTCCAGGTGGAGCCGTCGGTGGACCACTCGTAGGAGGTGCTGAAGTCGCCGGCCTCGGTGGAGACGTTGGCCAGGGCCAGATCGATGAGGGTCTGAGAGACTAGGGCATTGGAGAGGTTGACAGTGAAAACAGCACCTGAGCCCTCTTCAACGTCGATCCCACTGATCAAGAGCGTCGGACGATCATCATCGGGCGTGACAGAAGGATCAATCGTTCCGTCAGGCTTATAGACGTCCCCTTGGCCGTTGTCATAAATGGTGGCCACACCCGTGTTCCCGGCAGAAATGGTGTTGGTCATTCCTGCCGAATTGGTCGCAATTAACTTGAATGTTTCAAGCCCCTCGTAGATGGTGTCGTTTGAGATGGCCGTCCGGACCAGCATGGTCGAGGCAGACATCGTCACAAAGTTGCTGGTGGCATAGTCGTACCACGTGGCACCGCCATCGAGTGAATATTGAAGCGCCACATCATCCGTTGTGGTCGGCGTGGCGTTTGCTGGGTTGGCTGTGTCGACATCAAGTTGGGCGTCACCGCCCGCGTAACTGGAACCGGTCTGGGCCAGTGCGAGCTGGACGTGCTGTCCAGAGTTCCCGGTTACCACGAATGTGGCGTAGGGTGAGTTTTCGGCGACGCTGATGGTATTGATGCTCAAGGAGCGGTTATCGGCTGCCATCGCGATGGTGGCCGTTGCCGTGTTGGAGTTCGCTTGCCCATCGTTGACCACAACATGAAAAATCCGCGAGGTGTAGTCCATGCTGCTGCTGGAGAACGTGACAGCCTTGAGGGCATTTTGGTAATTCGCTTTGGTTGCGGCCCCACTCAACGTCAAGGTGATCTGACCGGCGGTGGAGGTGTCGATGACACTCGATACGCCAAAGGGCAAAGCCCCCACTGACAAGCTATCACCAGCCTTTGCGTTGGTGAGCACGATCGTCGCCGACGTGATGTTGCTGTTGTCAACGTCGGTGATGGATGCATCGGTGTCGACAATGGGAATGCCGGCAGTGTTTTCCATGTAGTTGGCGGCATAGTCTGCGTTGGTGGCCAAAGAACTGTTATCCGCATCCAGATCCAAAACGGGCGGGTCATTCACCGCTGTGACAGACAGGGTCACCGTGGCAGCTGTGGAGGTGACCGTGCCATCGCTGATGGTGTAGCTGAAGCTGTCGCCAGTGGTGTTGTTCAGGCTCGGTTGGTAATCCGTCGTACCGTCTTGCTTGATGTAGAGCGTGCCGTTGCTCAGGACAACCTCCATCCAACCATTTGCGGCCAAATGTGCTGAGTCGGCGCTGTTGGCAACGAAGGCGGAGCCGTTGACCGTTGAGATCGTCAATTGATCGTTTTCTGCATCACTGTCGGCAACGCTGTCAGTGATCACGTTCTGACCGGTCAAAAGGGTGTCTTCCGTGACGGTGTAGCTGTTGTCCGTGGCCACGGGCGCTGTATTGCTGGCCGAGATGTGGATCGTGACAACGGCGTTCGCAGACGTGGCTGCGCCGTCACTGATGGTATAGCTGAAAGTGTCGCCAGTCATGTCGCCTGACGCGGTCAGGTAGTTGAAGGAACCGTCCGCTTTCAAGTAGGCCGTGCCGTGCGCCAGGGACAGGACCTTCCATGCAGCATAGCCGCCGGTTCCGTTTGGCAGACTGCTCAAGGCGCTTTGCGTGGATCCAACGGTGACACTGTCGATGACAAGATTGGCTGTGGCTGTGTCGACGTCGCTGTCAACTCCCGCGGTTGTATCGACATTGCTGATCAGGTTTTTCCCCGTGAATACCTGGTTCAGGGCGGCGTTATATGTATTGTCTTTTGCTACCGGGGCATCGTTGGATCCTTGGACGGTGATGGTGACCGTGGTTTGACTCAGGCTGCCGTCCGCATCTCGAATGGTGTAGGTGAATACATCGGTTCCTGAGCTGCCCGCTGCCAACGCATTGGTGGCTGCCAAGCTGTTATCCAAGGTGTAGGTGTATCCGCCTGTGGAAGCAACATTGAGCTTGCCGTAGGTGCCAACAATGTCTGCCCCCACGGTGCCCGAACTCACGAGCGTAACGCCGGTGCTGCCCGCAGCAACTCCGGTGACGGTGGTAGAGGCGCTGTCTGCGCGGACAGTGTCTGCCCCGGTGCCTGTGATGACGTTACCCGTGGCTGTGGTCGTGACGCTGTCTTCGGTGACGGTGTTCGTATCAGGATTCGCCGTTGGAGAGGTGTCGGTGATCAGGATGCCGATGCTGTTGGTGGCGCTCACAGTTCCCGCCGAGTCTGTGACCGTCAGACTGGTCCAGTCGATGACGCTTTGAGCGCCGGCGCTGTGGTCTTGTTGGCTTGCTGTAGGTGCGTAGTTATAGGTGACAGTGCCCGTTCCCGCATTGAACCCCGTGATTTGAATGGTGCCCAACGAGGTGGTCACTGATATCGGGGACCCGGCAGTGGCGCCTGCCAGGCTGGCAGCAGTGATGTCTGTACCTGCGAGGGTAATCTTGCTCAGACCGGCTGGTGCATTGACGGTGAAAGTTTTCCCGCTGAGGGTCGTATTTTCAGCGACCGATTCTTGACCCAAGGCTGAGCTTCCATTGTTGTCAGGAACGCTGATGGAGGGGTCTGCCACGCCGTTGATGGTCATGGTGACGGTGGCTGTGCTGGTGCCTCCATTGCCATCGCTGATGGTGTAGTCGAAGCTGTCTGTGGCGGTTTCGCCTGCCGCCAGAAAATTGAATGCCCCATTGGGGTCGTAGGTGTAACCACCACTGCTAGAGACGTTGACGGTTGCACCAGAGGGTAGTGTGTACGTCACACCAATTGCACTACGAGCGCCGTTGATGGCAATGACTGTTATGACATTGCCATCTGCATCTGTGTCAACGCCGTTACCGCCCTCATCCGTTGAAATCAAATTCGTTCCAGACGCCGGCGCATTTTCAGAAATCGTCCGGTCGTTGTCGGTTGCTGATGGCGGTGTGTTGTCGGGAGTTGCAACGGCAATTTGTGCAGAACTGATGTCAGTGCTGTCGGCTTTGCTATCAGCTGGTGTTCGGCCATTGTCTGTGTAGCTGGCTACAAGCACGGTGCCTGTGCTTAGGCTTGAAAAAGACTTTGTGCTGCCACTCTCGGTGTAGTTACCACTCAGAGCAACCTCAAAAATGCCGCTACCTGAGGCCGTTTCCGTCAATGTAAAAGTCACACCATTAACGGTCGCTTTGACGGTTCCGGAGCCTGCTTCATCCATGTCGGTCACGCGCAGAAACGCTTGTGTGCTGGCATCGTAGTTGCTGCCTGCATTGGCTCCGCGCAATGCCGTGATGAATTCGGTTTTTGAGGGGGTGCCTAAATCCAGTGCCGAGACAGCGATGCTGCCTGTGCCATTCGCTGAAATGGTGCCTTCAAATCCTTCATTGGCCGTCACATTCACCGCATAAGCGCCGGTGTTGTCGATGGCCTGCCATGCATATTCGTAAATTTTGTAGGGGCCGTTATCGTTGGCATCAATCACATTCACGTCGCTGAGCATCTGTACGCCTACATCGCCCAGTGTGTCAGGCCCATCAATGCTCAACAAAAGGTTGCGAATGTCTGCGTCTCCGAAAGGGTCGCTGACTTTGACGCGGATATATGTGGTTGCGCCTGCATAGACAGCGCCACCGGTTATCAAATTCCCGCCGTTCGCATATGAGTTGTCATAAAAGGAAATATCCTCGACCTTGATGATGGTTGGGGTCGGTAGCTCAATGCGTGAGGGCGTACTGTTGCTGTCATAGTCGACAGAAAATGCCAATCCACTCTGGTTGTTGGTGATGTTCAGTTTGAACGCCTCGCCAGCAGCCACATTGACGTCGCTGCTGACATTTCCAGTCCATGTGATGTAACCAGTCGTCGTTGTCAGTGCGGTATAGGTGAAGTTGCTGAGGCTGATCACTGACCCGCTTGTGCCATAGGTCAGATTTGCTGTGATGTTGCCAGTGGTGGGGCTCCCTCCGCTGAGCGCACTGATGTAACTGACGATTTTGATGCTGCCACCCGCAGGGACATTGAAGTCTTCAGCCATTGGAATCGACTGAGAAAATGTGGCGCTAACTTGTGCAGTCGTTGCTTCATAGAGCTCGAATTGATAGTCGCTGGCGCTAGATGCCGTGGTGGAGTTGTTGTACGAGCTGCCAGATGAATACAGGTTGTAGTTCGCTCTTGCCCAGTCGATGCTGGCGTTGCTGTCATTGTTCAGTCGCAGGTAGTAGGTTGTACCTTTGTTCAGGGTGGTGTTTGTGAGATCGAATGTCACACTGGACAAAACTCCGCTTCGGCTCAAAGTCGAGGCGTTCACAGTTGCGGCGGCGAGCACAGTCCCGTTGATACTCCCCGATACCAGGCTGAGAGAAATGGTGCCCGTATTGGCAGTTGAATCCGGGTCGTCGAGCAGCAACTTCACTCTATCCAGCACATAGGAGCCGCTACCCGCGACACTGAATGATTCGCCGGCATACGCGTTACTTGCAACAGCGGTCTTCGCGGTTGCGTAGGGTATCGAGATCAACGATGACCCAGATGGATCCATCACGTTGACAATAAAATCTTGTGATGCGGTAGAGGAGTAGCTTGCCGATTTGGTGCTGCTGTTGGCCCAATAGCTGCCACCCGAGTATGTGCTCGTGGTGGTGTATTCCCAGCCGATGTCGCCAGAGCTTTGGTTGTCAAGGACCAAGTAATACGTTGTTCCTTTGGACAGCGATGGGTTATTGGCAAAGTCAAAATCGATCAGTTGATAAGAGTTTGACAAGACATCGGATGCTTTGACGTAAGCAGTGGCCAAGTTGTCGCCGTTGATCGTGCTTCGCAAATAAATGTGGACGTATCCTGAATTCGCAGACGAGTCCGCATCCTTGAGGCTCAAGGACAATTTGTCGACCGTGTAAGAACCCGTCCCAGAAATCAGGAAGCTCTGGGCATACAGAGTTGATGCACCAGTAAGGGTTGTTGTAGAACTGGAACCACCCACGTACTCTACGGCCGCAGTTGTCGCCGTATCGTTGCTGAATATTTTGAAGTTGTAGTCATAGTTCTGTGCCGACCCCGAGCTGTTCAGGGCTGAGCCGTTGGCGTATCCGGAACCAGATCCACCATAGCGCCAGCGAATCTGATTCTCTTTGCCATCTGTATCCGTGTCAGAGCTTTGGTTTTGTAAAACGATGTAATAGGTTGCGCCTGATGTCAGTCCAGTGACGTCCGTAAAGTCAAAAGTTCTGTACGCGCTGGTTGTATTGACAGTCGATGCATCAATTGAAGCAATCGCCAAGTTCGGGCCGTTCCAACTGCTGCGCAGGTACGCAAAAATTCGGCCCGTATTATTTGGGCTTGATCGGTCCGCGAGGTCTAGTTGAATTTTTCCGATGGTCGTTCCTGCCAGCACAAATGACTGGCCGATTAGATTCGCCGAGGTTGTTGCAATCGTCTGTGTTGAGCCGGCAGCGTTTCCAGCAACGCTGAGAATGGCGGTGTTGTTGGTCACAAGATTGCCCGTCAGCACTTGTGTGGAGTCCACAACAGGGTCTGGATTTCCCACGTAAGTTGGATCAACCCGGTTCAAGTCGCCTGTGCCATCTCCGCTGGCCGCGTCGGCAGCCAAGTAAAGTATTTTTGTATTGGCGACCGCTGCTGTGTCACGATTGGCATTCGTCCCGGGATTGGACGGGTTATCGCTGGTGGCGCCTGAGATCGGATCGGTGTAGTCAACACGGATGCTGTCACCATAGGCGGTATCCATGACGCCGCTGTTGTTGGCGATATCGTCCCCGGTGTTGCTGGTGGCAAGCGCGGCGCGAAAAACGCCTGAGTTGACGCCGGTTTCGGTCAGTGTCAGCGTCTCGATCTCTTGGGTGTCCAGGTTTGTAACGGTGACCTTAACGGTGTCGATTGAACCGGATGAAAAGTTTTGATCGTTGTCCGTGACTTGTATGTACAACGTCCCGTTTTCCAGGTAATTGCCATTGGTGACGGTGTAGCTGCTGTCATAGTAAAAAAGAACTTCGCCATCCGTGGGCGTGATGTTGGAAATCGCCACGGCTGTTTTTAAGTTGGCGTTCCCGCTGGCGAAGTTTCCTGTGATGCCGGGCGCACTTGGTTTGTCGAAGACGTTGCCGGTGGTCGGGTCTGTGTATTCAACCTTGACGGCGTTGCCGATGTTGAGCTTGAGGGTCTGATCGTTGTTGGTCAGTGATGCGCTGGTTGAGGTTGCCAGGGTGTTGCGAAAAATCCCTGTGTTCATCCCTGTTTCACTGAGCGTGACTGTTTCGGTTTCCCCCGTGGTCGTGTTTGTGACGACCACGCTGAGCGTCTCCACAGCCGCCGAATTCTGGTTTTGATCAGCATCGGTGACGACCAGGCCGATAGCGTTGCCCGGCGTCAGCGTCGTTTGTTGCGAAGCGTAGCTGGCATCGTAGAAAAACACTTCGCCATCGGTCAGGTTGTTTGTGACCGTCGTGAGCTCGATCGATTGCTTGGTGACTCCCGATTGATCGTTCAAGCTGGCCGAGTTGCTGATCTGGAAATTACTGCCTGCAAGTTGACCCAGCGCCGTGGTGTCCGTGATTTGCGGCAGCTGCAGTTTGTATGTGACGACAATTTTCTGTCCACGCGTTAAGCCCTGAACACCCGCAACGTTGGGGTCAACGTCAGTCAATGTATAGCCGGCTCCACTCAACGGGAAGAGGTTGCCTGCACCGTCAAGGTCGGTGATTTGTTGAATCACAGTCACCCCATCGGTGTCGTACACCGTCAAGGTGGCGCTATTGGCCACATACGTGACGGCAGTGCTGGGCGTCCACGAGTCTGCAATGCTGGGATTGAGCATTTCAATCACCGAACGATTGATGGCGGTGAGCGTGTACTGGACTTGTTCGCCCAATTCCACCGTGGTGTTGGCGTCGGTGGCGTTGGCTTCTTGTGATTCTTTGGTGAAGATGTAATCCGGGAAGGGGAGAACGGTCGTTCCCATGTCCAGGAAGGGATTGCCTGCGCCTGCGATTGACGGATCTTCCCCCCAGGCGCCTGTGATCAGCGTGCCATCGGTGGTATAGACGGTTAGGCCGCTTTGATCGTTGTCCGATGTATCGAACAAGCGATAAGACTCCAGTGCTTTGACGCTGTATTTGTACGTGTTACCGCTGACCAGTGTCCCGGCGACCGGACCTCCTGAAGAGTTTTTGACAGTGACCGTCGAGCTGTCGATGTAGAGGGATGTATCTGCAGTTGTGGTGACCCACACAGGGCTTCCGTTGGCAGCTCCCGTCATGGGGCTGTTGTTATTACCCGGCCCCCAAGCCACCACAAATTTGGTGGTCAGGTAGGTCTCTGGGACCAGCGAGTAGCTCCAGTCATGGGTGGCATTGCTGGTTGCATCGGCGTCGACCACGCTCACTGCATAGAACTTCTCGCTGCCTGTCGTGTAAAAGTGGGCTGCTGAAGCAGGCATGAGCACATAGTTGGTGCTTCCTGCATTGACTGTGAGTGATTGCCCAGCTTGTGTGGCAGTGTCGTAGCGCACGGTGATGGCGCTGGCATTCGGGTTGTAAATGATGACGTAGGCCGGGTCAGCGGCCAACGTGGTTCCCACAGGGGCAAAGTAGCTGCTGGACCACTGTGTGTCAGGCGTCAGAGCGAACCATCGGTTCTCATAAGCGGAGCCCACGTCACCGGCGATCAGATACACACCGATGTTTTTATCGGCAATGATTTTGCCGCCGGCGTTCAACCCGCCATTGACCATGTAGGTCTGGCCCTCGTTGAGCGTGACGGTGGCGTCCACAGTGCCGTTGCCGTCCTTGTCGATCGTGACGGTGGTGCCATTCTGTGTGGCGATGATGTGAGCCGATGTGTACTCGAAGAGCTTGTTGGTGCCAGTGGCCACCGTATCGACGTTTTGTCCAATGGGTAAGGTGTAGATCTTGCCTGCATTGGCCGAGTCAATGACGGCGACGGCACCGGCCAACACGGTCCCTGGTGTGCTGGACCAGCCAGCCTTTGAAACAGAAATCGCTTTGGTCGAGCCGATCTTGTCGCGACCATCGTAATCGACGGTGGTTGGAGAGGTCGGATTGATGGCGTTCTGGAGCAGGATGGTTTGTCCCGCATTGAACAAATCGTTGGTGGTGCCTGGCGCTGTACCGTTGCTGGTGTCTCCGTCACCCCAAATCAGTGTGCTCCCCTGTGTTGGGTTGTTGATGTCGGCTTCATAGCCGTCTTCCCATTGGTCGTAGACCACAACAGTGCCGTTGGCCGTCGAGCTGATGGCAATGACGGTTTGGATATTCCCTGAAACAGCGGTGCTGCCAGCGATGGCTTTGAGCGCTGTCTGTACATCAGGTTCTGGCAACGGGACGTAGGTGGTTTGCGCGATGTTGTATAGCCCAGCTGCCTCGATGGAAACAGCTTGTCCATCCAGCATCAGCGTCTGGTGGTCATTTGAATTGGCTTGAGCCGCAAAATTGGTATTGCCAGACATCAGCAGAGCTGCAAACGCATGGCCTTCGTCGCCTGGCGTATCAGCGCTGCCATTGATGTGATGGTCCAGAGCATGTCCAAATTCTTCCAACAAGACAGCAGCGATGGCGCTGGCAGATGCCTGATGTGCGTAGGTCTCGTTCAGGTAAATGACTGCAGTGCCATTTCTATTCGAGGCAAACGCACCAAGCGCGCCTTGCAGATCGCTGTCAGAGCGAATTTCGACATCGACGGAGAATTGAGCTTGCTGAAGGCTGAGCAGCAAGCTCTCAATGATCTGTGTCCGTTGATCGGGTGAAGCTGTTGGATCGCTGCCTAAGAAAATTTCATCGAGATAGCGCGCCCCTTCCGGTGAGCCTGCGAACTGAACCAGCGCGCTTTGCGCTTGCGCTTGTGCCGCCATGACGGCTGCAGGAATGGCTTCAATCGGCGTGATGAAGTGAAGCGGTGGTTGAGGCGCAAGACCATCCTTCAGTGAGTTGAATGCGTCGGTCGCGTCGACTTGGGATGCTGTTTCGATCAACGCCGCCCCATCGAACATGAAGCGTTGCTCCAACACCATTCGGTTGCTGCGCTTTTTCAGCTTGGAGCCAGTTTCTTTTTTGGTTTTCTGATCGTGTTGCTTCATCTCGAACTCCGTCGAATCGACGTGGGAATTTCAAATGCGGGCTGACCGTTTACTGGGCTGCAGGCGGTGCGATCTGCACGCGCCCGCTCATGCCCGCCATCAACTCGGGGAACTTGCCGTGGATGGCGGCGGCGACTTTGATGGATTGACTGACCGGATCGACGCGCGCGCCGATGCGGATGAAGCGCGCGGGGTAGGTCTTGCGCGTCTCGTCGATCTGGACCTGGAAGGTGCCGCCCACGCGCAACCAGCTCAGCCACGTCGAGGGCAACAAGAACTCCAGCTCCAACACGCTGTCGTCGATGATGTCGAGCAGCGGCTGGCCCAGTTGCACGAACTGCTGCTCGCGCACCTTCTGCTCAGCCACACGGCCCGCAAAGGGCGCCGCCACCACGCATTTCTCGACGATGGCCTTGTTGCCGTTGAGTTCGGCCTTGGCTTTGGCCAGCGCCGAGCGCGACAGCTCCAATTCCAGCAAGCCCACCGAGTTGAGGTCGGCCAGGCGCTGGTTGGATTTGAAGGTCTGCTCCGCCGAATCGACCTCCGCCTCGGCCTTTTGGTACTGGGCGCGCTGCAAGCTGCAATCGAAGCTCACCAGAGGTTGCCCCGCGCGAAACGCGCCACCTTCGGCCACCGGCAATTGCTGGATCTTGGCGGCGATCTCGGCAGCGATGGTGGTGTAGCGGCGCGGCAGCAATTGCGCCCGGATTTCCTGGCGCTCATGCGCGGGCTTGGCCGTCTGTGTCGGCGGCGCAGTTTGGGCGCGCGCCAGCGTTGCGGTCAGCGCCAGCGCGGTGCCCAAGAGCACCGCGCTGGTGTTGCGCAGCCAGCGAGCGCGTGAGGTCACAACCACGCTCACGGCTTTTGCTCGGCCTGCGGTTTGTCGGTGGTGACCACCACGGGGATGGGCTGGGGCACATAGTCCTTGACACCGACCCAATCCACCGAGGACTTGGCCACTTGAGCCGTCAGATCTTGCAGTGACAGCTCACTCGTGCTGCCGATGTTGGGCTCCAGGCCCAGCGTGGCGACCAAGCGGTTCTCGGCGGTTTGCACCTGGGCCAGGGCCTGGTAGCGGCGCAGCAAACTCAGAATGGCCGCCGTCTCGTTGCTCACCACATCGAGCTTGCTCTGCGCCTGCACCTGCTGACGCGCACGCATGATCTGCGCGATCTTGTTGTCGGTCGCAAAGATCGCCTCCGCACGCTCGAACTGCGCGCGGGCGTTGATGAGCTGCAGGCGCGCCAGGTGCACTTGTGTGATCACGCCGAGCTGCGTCGCCATGCGGCGCTGATCGGCCAGCGCCACACCAGCCTCGGCCAGCTTGACCTGGGTCGGGCCCGTGAACAGGTTGAGCAGGTTGAACGACACCTGCACGCCGGCTTCACGCCAGTTCTGATTCACCAGGTAGCTGTCGGTGTCGTACTTCACGCCGTAGTTGAAGCTGATGTTGGGGAACAAGCGCACCAGCGTGCGGCGGGTTTCGTCGCGGGCGATGCGGGCGTTGTAGTGCTGTTCGCGCAGATCGGCGTTTTGTTGCAGGGCGATCTCTTCGAGCTTGGCAATGGGCACATCGATGGCCTGGGCTGACACATTCTTCAGATCGGTCTGTGCAATCTCGATGGCTGTGCCAATGGGCGCGTTGATGAGCGAGGCCAGATCGACCATCGCGGTGGAGAGCTCTTGCTGGATCGATTCGAGCAGGCGCACGTTCTCCAGCAACTGGCGTTGGTAGCGCAGCGGCTCGATGGGGTTGCGCAGGCGCTCGGATTCGGTCTTGCGGGCGTCATCCAGGGCTTCGTCGGCCATCTGGATGGTCTTCATCACATCATCGCGCAGCAGTTGCGCGCTGGCGGCCCGCCAGTAGGCGGTCTTGACGTCTTGCACCAGCAGGTGCATGGCCTTGCGGCGTTTTTCGCCAGCAATCAAGAAGCGGTTGGCCTGTTGCTTGGCGCTGTAGTAGCCCATGCCGTAATCGACCATGCTCCAGGTTAGGTTCAGCTCCCTGAGCGTGTGGATACGGTCTTGCGAAATGAAGGGCGTCGAGTCCGAGCGTTGCAGGGTTTGTGAGTTGGCGCTGTAGCTGATGCGGTCCGTGTCACGCCACATGTAACCGGCTTGGGCCAGCAGCTTGGGCAGCATGTCGAACTTGGTGACATCGAGTTGGCCCATCGCGATGGCTTCTTCCATCAGCTTGGTGCGGCGGTCCAAGTTGTATTTGAGGGCGCGGGCGATGGCCTCATCCAGGGTGAGTGGCCCGGTGATGGGGTCCACATCCTTGCGGATGGCGGTGGTGTCGCTGGCGTTGGTTTCCTCCAGCACCGATTTGTTCAGCACCACCGGATCGACCGAGGCACAGCCGGTGGCCAGCCAACCAGCGAGCGCGATGGCGCCCAGCTTCAGGCGCGGATGTTTGAATACTTTTGTGGATCCGGTAACGGAAATCTGCATGGTGACCTCGTGGGTTGAAATCGGTAGACGCACTAATGCGACTTAACCATGCAGGTTAAATTGAATACAAATTCAAAAATGACAATTTCTGACAAGCCCGGGTTGGGTGAACACCCCAAAAGGCCCGCTTTAAATTCGTCGGTCGCGCAGATTGCCGGGGCTGCTGTAGCCCGATCCGTGGTGGGTGCGAATCGGTAGCGATTCGTGGGTTTGCTCGGCCACCTTTTTGCGCAGGCGCATGACGAGTGCGTCCATGCTGCGGGTGTCGTATTGGCTCAAATCCTTGCCCAATGCCGTGGCGATTTGATGTCGCGTCATGGTTCTGGGGGCGGACTGACCCAACACCTCCAGGAACATGCGCTCCTGCGAGGTCAGTCGGATGCGATTGCCCTGTGGCGAGACCAGGCAGCTGTTGCCGCCCTCGATCCACCAATGCCCTGGGGGTTTGATGCGCCAGGTCAAGGACTGGATGACGGCGCCCAATTCGTCCATCCGGATGGGTTTGGTGACGTAGTGGTCGGCACCCGATTGGTAGCCTTGGACACGGTCCAGGCTGGAGTCGCGGGCGGTGAAGACCACGATGCCGCAGCGATGTCCACTCAGGCGCAGCTCTTCAATCAGGTCCATGCCATCGCCATCGGGCAGTCCACGATCGATCACCACGAGGTCATAGCGGCCACTGGGGAAAAACTGGTGGAACTGGCGCATGGAGGCCACTTCGGTGACTTCATGGCCCATGTCCGACAGGTACTCGGCCACTTCTTCGCGCAACTCCGATTCGTCTTCGAGCAGCAGTATTTTTGGCATCGAGGAATAAACTACTCACAAAAGCCGGACACGCGGTGGCGCCCCGTTTCAAAGGAACTGTCTCGACATGAATATAAAACAAATGGCTCGACGACGGAATTTATTTCCGATGGATCGGGTTTTTATGAGTTCTTTGATTCGATTTATTTTTAATTCATTAGTTATTAGTGTTTTATTTTTCGGCGGCTCTGTTCGAGCACAGACGCTCGCGAGCGATGTGGTGGAGATATCGGGTGCCCAAAAGTTATCCCTCAGAGGGCATTTGTCGATCTTGCACGCGGCACGACACCTGGATGCCCAGACCCTCATCCAGGAGCACGCCTCAGACTTTCGGCGTTTGCCGGGCACGATTTCGGAGGGCTTTACTGGCGAGGCCGTCTGGATCGCTTTCACCGTGCAGTCTTCCGGCCTGCAATATCCGGAAACGTATTGGTTGGAGTTTGATCAGCCGCTGTTTCGGGACATCCATCTGTATGAGTGGGGCGTGGACAGGGTCACGGAGTTGTGGACACGCTATTTGCGTGGCGGACGTGGCGAGGACTTTGACTTTCGCAAGCCCGCGTTTCGCATTGATCTGGAAGACAACCAACCCCATCGATTCTTGGTGCGCGTGCAGACGCCCACCGCCATCGCCTCCGATGTGATCGTGTGGGCCCCGAGTGCCTTTGCCAATGCCAAGTCGGTGGAGCAATTTGCCTGGGGCATGATCTTCGGTAGTTATCTGCTGGCTATCTTGTTTTACTTGGGCTTCAGCATTTACACGCGCGAGAAGATGTATGGCCTCTACACCGCGTATGTGTCCTTGTGCTTCACAACGGCCTTCTTCACCGGGGCGTGGCCACTGGAGATTTCGGACAACCTCAGTCTGGATGTCTTTTATAGAACGCTGGCGATGGCCATCTTCTTGTGCTTCCCGGTGGTGACCCGCTTCAGCATCCAGTACTTGCAAATGGGGCGTGTGTGGCCACGGCTGAGTCGGCATTTCGAGATGGTTCAGTGGCTGGTGGCGGCTGCGGCTTCGGCCTCGTTGTGGCTGGGGCTGCAACACCGCGTCATGCCGCTCATGCAGTCTTATGGCTTGCTCGTCATCGTGGGCTTGGTTGCGGTGGCGGTGTCTTTGGCCCGGCAGGGCAGGCCTCGCGCCAGGCTGTTTTTGCTGGCGTTCCTGCCTTACTACATCGGGGTGATCTGGCGCTTCTTGAAAAACATGGGCATTGCCGAACACAGTTTTTGGAGCGACAACAGCTACCAATTTGGGACCTTCATCCATGTGATGGTGTTGAGCTTTGGCCTGTTTGCGATGTACAGCAACATCCGCAAGGACAAGGAGCGGGTCGAGATGAAGCTACAGGCCGAGTCCGCCCTGCGCAAGGAGCACGCCGAGTTCATGGCCATGATTTCGCACGAATTCAGAACGCCGCTGAGCATCATTGCCGCGACGTCCGACAACCTGCTCAATGCCCCTGATCTGCAAGAGAAGTCGCGTGCACGTGTGGAGAAAGTCTTGCGTGCCAATCAGCGCCTGCATGAGTTGATGGACAAGCACCTCTCCAGTGAACGCTTGTTGTTTGACACCCTGACCACCGAGTTGTCCCCCTGTGATTTGCGGCGCAGCGCTCAGCGGGTGGTGGCCGATTTTCAGGACATGGACGGGGCGCGCGTGCAGCTGCAGGAGGGGCGCGCGCTGTGGGTCGATGGCAATGATGAATTGATCCGCCTGGCTTTGTCGAATCTGCTCAGCAATGCCAAGCGCTACACGCCCGCACAAGGACAGATCGTGGTGAGCCTGGAGCGGCAAGGCGAGTGGACGTGCCTACGGGTGCGCGACAGTGGCCCGGGCATCGCCCAGCAGGACATGCCCAAGATTTTTGACAAATACTTCCGCGGCAGCAGCAGCACGGGCTTGCCCGGTGCGGGCTTGGGCTTGTACCTGGTGCAGTGGATCATGCGCCGTCACCAAGGCCGTGTGGAAGCGGCCAACCATCCCGACGGTGGCAGTGTCTTCACCTTGTGTTTCCCCGTGCGCACGCAGCCCGTGCAGGAGGTCCGCCCATGAGCCCCAACGTCATCGCCGCCCTGCGACGCAGCGGCAACATCTGGGGCGTTGCCGTCCTGCTGTGGTGGTGCACCTTGCCCGCCTGGGCCCAGTCGCCGCCGCCCTTGCACACCGTCCCGGCGCTCGACGTGCCCCGCTACATGGGGCGCTGGTACGAGATCGCCAAATTTCCGAACTGGTTTCAACGCGTGTGTGCCTCGCAGACGCAGGCGAGCTATGCGTTGCAGCCTGACGGCACGGTGCGTGTGCTCAATCGGTGTCGCGACGCCAACGGTGAATGGAAAGAGGCGCTGGGCACGGCCCGCTCGGTGGGTGAGGCCCATTCACCGAAGCTGCAAGTGCGTTTTGCGCCCGACTGGCTCGCTTGGCTACCGCTGGTCTGGGGCAATTATTGGGTCATCGACCTCGATGCCAGCTATCAGTTGGTGGCGGTGAGTGAGCCTTCGCGCGAGTACCTGTGGGTGCTGTCCCGCACGCCGCAGGTCGCGACCGATGTGTATCAGGCTTTGTTGCAACGCTTGCGCGCGCAGGGCCTGGACACCGAACGGCTGGAGCGCACACCCCAGCTGCCCTGAGCACGCGTCGTGCAGCGCCGCCGTGGTGTCAGAGCAGGGTGCAGGCTTGCTCGAAGCCCAAGCGCGGGTTGCGCGGCTGGGTTTGGCTGCGATCGGCATAACCCAGGTTGATGAGGAAGTTGACTTGCCAGCGTCCGTCGGGGAAGAACTCGGCGTTGAGCTTGGCCGCATCAAAGCCGCTCATCGGTCCGCAGTCCAGACCCAGTGCACGCGCCGCCAGGATGAAGTAAGCCCCGCTGAGTGTGCCGTTGCGTTGCGCCGTGGCGCTGGCCAGGGCGGCGTTGCCCGCAAACATTTGCTCGGCATCGGCGCGCTGCGGAAACAGCGTGGGCATGTGTTCGTAAAAGCGGGTATCGGTGGCGACGATCACCGTCACGGGGGCGGCGCGGGTCTTGTCCACATTGCCTGGGTTGAGCGTGGCCAACAAGCGCTCCTTGGCACTCGCGCTTTGCACGAAGACAAAGCGCGCAGGCAGGCAGTTCATGGAGGTCGGGGCCAGGCTGGCGAGTTCGTAAGCGCGTTGCAGCAACTCCGTGGCCACGGGCTTGTTCTGGAATTGATAGGCCGTGCGGGCCTCGGTGAAAAGTTGCGCCAAGGCCTGGTCGTTCACGCTCATGGGGTTCTCCTGTGTGGTGCGGTGTGACAAGCGCCGCATTGTCGGTCTTGTGCGATGCCGCCGTTGGGCATCAGGTCAAAGCGTCGATGGCAGCGGCCAGGGCCAGGTCGCGCCAGCTCAGGCCGCCGATATCGTGTGTGGTCAGCGACACGCGCACGCGCGTCCAGCTGTTCCAGAGGTCCGGGTGGTGGTTGTGGCTTTGCGCCAAGTGCCCGATGGTTTGGATGAAGCGCATCGCCGCGTCGTAGTCGTCCAGTTGCCACTCGCGCCAGATGTGCGTCGAGCCCGCGTCCAGCGTCCACGCGGGCAAGCAGGACTGGATGACGCGCGCTTGTCCCAGATGCTGCAACAAACCCTCGCAGCCGTCTTCCACCAAGTCGAGCACGTGCTCAAAGCCGGCTGCCCCGCCCTCGTAGGGATCGGGCACCACCGGGCTGTCGTGGCGTTGGAAGAATTCAGCCAGACGCCGCAGCTTGTGGCGGTGTTCGGCGGGGCAGGCGTGCTCCAACAGGGCCAGGTTGTCCCAATCCATGGCCAGCAGCAAATCGGCCTGGGCGAAGTCCACGGCGTCGATGCGACGCGCGCGCAAGTCGTCGAGGTCGTAGCCGCGTGCTCGCGCGTGCTGTCGGCTGCGTGCGTCGGGCGCGGCACCGATGTGGTAACTGTGCGTGCCTGCCGAGTCCACGGCCACCACGCGGTCCAAGCCCGTTTCGGCGAGGCGTTGTCGCATCACGCCATGCGCGGTGGGACTGCGGCAGATGTTGCCCATGCAAACAAAGACGATGCGGTAGCGGGCTGTTGCAGTGGTGCTCATGGATGGGGTGTTTTCTCCAGACGGTCCCGGCGCGCCAGACCGGGGAAGGCGTGGCGCCAACTCAGTGCGATCAGCAAGGTGCCAACGCCGCCCAACACCACCGAGCCCACCGGGCCCAACCACGCCGCGGTGGCGCCCGATTCAAACTCGCCCAGTTGGTTGGACGCACCAATGAAGATGCCGTTGACGGCGCTGACCCGACCGCGCATGTCGTCGGGGGTTTCCAGTTGCAGCAGGGTCAGGCGGATGACCACGCTCACGTTGTCCGCCGCACCCGTCACGGCCAGCGCCAGCAGCGACAAGCCAACATGCTCGGACACGCCAAACACCAGTGTCGCCAGGCCAAACACGGCAATGGCGCCGAGCAGCTTGCGTCCGACGTGGCGCTGCAAAGGCCAGCGCGCCAGCCACAGCGACATGGCCAGTGCGCCGACCGCCGGCGCGGCGCGCAACATGCCCAGGCCTTCTGGGCCCGTGTGCAGGATGTCGCGCGCATAGATGGGCAGCAGGGCGGTCGCGCCGCCGAGCAGCACCGCGAACAAATCCAGCGAGATGGCGCCCAACAAATCTTTGCGATGCCACACAAAGCGCAGGCCCGCGAGGGCGCTGTCCCACGACGCGGTTTGCGTGCTCGGCACATGGCGGTACGTCACCGTGAGTGTGAGCACCGTGCCCAGCGTCAGCAGGGCGACGCAGGCTCCATACACCGCAGCGGGCGACAGCGCATAGATCAAACCGCCCAGAGCGGGTCCGCCGATGACCGAGGCTTGCACACCGCTCGAACTCAGGGCGATGGCGCGTTGCAACAGCTCGGGCGGCACCAGCGCTGGCGTGATGGCCTGCTGCGCGGGCATTTGAAACGCGCGCACGATGCCCAGCACCGCGGCCAGCACAAACACCAGTTCGCGCCCGATGCGCTGTTCCTCCACACTGACCAGCAGCACCAGCGCCACCACCGCTTGCACGGCCAGACACAGCGCGAACACGCGGGCGCGGTGGTGTCGGTCCACCACATGGCCGGCTGGCAGTGTCATGAGCAGGGCCGGCACGAACTGGATCAGGCCGACCCAGCCGAGGTCCATGGCGCTGCCCGTCAGGTCATACACATACCAGCTCACCGCCAGCATCAGCATTTGATGGGCCGTCAGGCCCAAGCAACGCGCCAGCCAAAACCGCAGAAACGCGCCTTGGCGCAACAAGCGTCCGAGGGGGGCCGGTGCGGCAGCGCTCATGGGGGCGGGCTCGGCTTCAACCGCGCGCGGCCGGCGCTGCCGCGCGTGTGGCGTTCAACCAGCCCAGTCCAGCGGTGGTGCCACCTGGCTCTGCGCCCCGGCGTGGCCGGTATTCGCAGCCCAGCCAGCCTGGCCAGTCGCAGGACGCGGCCACGCGGTCGATGAGGTCAAACAAGTACTCGTAGCGCAGCTCGCCCGTGTCCGGCTCGTGGCGCTCGGGCACACCGGCGATTTGCAGATGGCCCACGCGCCCCGTCGGCAGGTAGTGCTCGATCTGGCGGGCCACATCGCCCTCCATGATCTGGCAGTGGTAGAGGTCCATCTGCACTTGCAGGTGGGGCGATCCCACCGCTTCGACGATGGCATGCGCCTCGGCTTGCCGGTTCAGAAAATAACCGGGCATGTCCCGCGTGTTGATGGGTTCGATCAGCACGCGCACGCCGTGGGCTTGCGCCTGTTCGGCGGCCCAGCGCAGGTTGTCGAGGTAGGTGGCACGGTGCGCCGCCGCGCTGTGCGTGCCGTCCATCAGACCAGCCATCAGGTGCAGGCGCGGGCATTGCAGCACCTGCGCGTAGTCCAGCGCGAGTTGCACGCCGGCACGGAACTCGGCTTCGCGCCCGGGCAGGCTGGCGGTGCCACGCTGCCCCGCGCGCCAGGCCGCGTCGATGCCGTCGGTGTCGGTGCCACCGGGTGGGGCATTGAACAAGACCTGCTGCAAACCGTGGTCGCGCAGTCGCGCCGCGATGTCCTGCGGGGTCCAGACGTAGGGAAACAAAAACTCCACCGCCTCAAAGCCATCGCGCGCGGCGGCCTCGAAGCGGTCCAGGAACGGCAGCTCGGTGTAGAGCAGGGACAGGTTGGCCGCGAAGCGTGGCATCGTCTCAACCGATGGCGATGCCCGCGCTGGCGATGGCCGTCATGTTGACCACGCGCCGCACGGTCGAGGAGGGCGTGAGGATGTGGGCCGAACACGCCGCGCCCAAGAGCAGCGGTCCGACGGTGACGCCCTGGCCGCCCGTCATCTTCAGCACGTTGAACAAGATGTTGGCCGAATCGAGGTTGGGGCAGATCAGCAGATTCGCTTCGCCACTGAGCGAGGTTTGCAGCAAGGCATTGCGGCGCACGGTCTCCGACAGCGCCGAGTCGCCTTGGATCTCGCCATCGCATTCGATGTCGGGTGCCATGCGGGCGAACAGATCGCGCGCCAGGCGCATCTTGCGTGCGGACGCGCGCTCCGACGAGCCATAGTTGCTGTGCGACAAAAACGCCACCTTGGGCGGCAAGCCGAATCGGCGCACTTCCTCGGCGGCCATCAAAGCGATGTTGGCCAGCAGCTCGGCGTCCGGGTCTTCGTTGACATAGGTGTCGGCGATGAACAGCGTGCGCTCTTGCAGCAGCAAGGCGTTGAGCGTGGCAAAGCCGGGCGCGCCGCGCTTCAAGCCGTGGATGTCGCGGATGTGTTTGAGGTGCGCGTCGAACTGACCCACCAAACCACACAGCAGTGCGTCGGCGTCGCCCAGGTGCAGGGCGAGCGCGCCGATCAAGGTGTTGGAGCGGCGCACCGCCGCCTTGGCCGCTTCGGGCGTCACACCGCGTCGGCCCATGAGTTGGTGGTAGGTCTCCCAATACTGGCGAAAGCGCGCGTCGCTCTCGGGGTTGATGACCTCCACATCGTGACCGACCTTGAGGCGCAGACCTGCTTTGGCGATGCGCGTTTCGATCACGGCCGGACGCCCAATCAAGATGGGTTGCGCCAAACCGTCGTCGATGGCCAGTTGCGCCGCGCGCAGCACGCGCTCGTCTTCGCCTTCGGCATAGGCCACGCGCTTCTTCGGTGCCGCCTTGGCCGCCGTGAACACCGGGCGCATGATCATGCCCGTCTGGTAGACGAAGCGTGACAGGTTCTGGCGATACGCCTCCCAATCGGTGATCGGTCGCGTGGCCACACCGGAGGCCGCAGCGGCCTTGGCCACAGCGGGGGCGATGCGCAGGATGAGGCGCGAATCGAACGGCGTCGGGATCAGGTAGTCGGGGCCGAACGACAGCTCTTGTCCAGCGTAGGCGCTGGCCACTTCTTCGCTGATGTCGGCCTTGGCCAGATCGGCGATCTCGCGCACGCAGGCCAGCTTCATCTCCTCGGTGATCTTGGTCGCGCCGCAGTCGAGCGCGCCCCGGAAGATGTAGGGGAAGCACAGCACGTTGTTGACCTGGTTCGGGTAGTCCGAGCGGCCCGTGGCGATGATGCAGTCCGGTCGCACCGACTTGGCCAACTCGGGCCGAATTTCAGGCTCCGGGTTGGCCAGCGCCAGGATGATGGGCTGGCGCGCCATGGTCTTGACCATCTCGGCGGTCAACACGCCCGCCGCCGAGCAACCCAGGAACACATCGGCACCGTTGACCGCATCGGCCAGGGTGCGGGCCTCGGTCTTTTGCGCGTAGCGCGCCTTCGATTCGTCATAACCGCCGGCGCGGCCCTCATAAATCACGCCCTTGGAGTCGCACACAAAAATGTGGCGCGGGTTCACGCCCAAGCCCACCATCACGTCCAGACAGGCCAGCGCGGCGGCACCCGCGCCGGACACCGCCAGCTTGACGTCACCGATGGCCTTGCCCACCAGCTCCAGGCCGTTGAGCAGCGCCGCCGCCGAGATGATGGCCGTGCCGTGCTGGTCGTCGTGGAAGACGGGGATCTGCATGCGCTCGCGCAGCTTCTTCTCGATGTAGAAGCACTCGGGGGCCTTGATGTCTTCGAGGTTGATGCCACCCAGCGTCGGCTCCAGCGCCGCGATGATCTCGACCAGTTTGTCCGGATCGCGCTCGGCCAGCTCGATGTCGAACACGTCGATGCCGGCAAACTTCTTGAACAGACAGCCCTTGCCCTCCATCACCGGCTTGCCTGCCAGCGGCCCGATGTCGCCCAGACCCAGCACCGCCGTGCCGTTGGTCACCACGCCGACCAGGTTGCCGCGCGCGGTGAAGTCGGCGGCCTTGCTCGGATCGGCCTGGATGTCCAGACACGGATACGCCACACCGGGTGAGTACGCCAGCGACAAATCGCGCTGGTTGGACAAGGGTTTGGTGGGGGTGACCGAAATCTTGCCGCGTGTGGGGCTGCGGTGGTATTCGCGGGCGGCGTCGCGCAGCGCGACTTCGGCGGGGGTGAGTTCTTTGGACACGGCAGTCTCCTGGTTGTTATGGGGGCGATTGTCCACCCGGACACGCGGCGTTAGTCGAGGCTGGCGCTCCAGCGCTCGTTCCAGCCGTCGCGCGACTGGCGATCGAGTTCGCGGCGATCGCGTTTGGTGGGGCGGCCCTGCGCCTGGCTGTGGGCGGGCTCGGTCATGTAGCGGCGCTGCTCGCGCGCCGCCGCCAGGGCTTGCAGGCTCTCCGGCGTTTCTTCGTAGAGCTGTTGGGCCACGCTGGCCGGCCCGCGCTGGGCGCTCAAGCCCCGCACGATGACAGTGCGCGTCACGCCGCCTTGGCGCAGCTGCACCTCATGGCCCAGCCGTACCTCCCGCGAGGCCTTGGCTTCTTGGCCATTGATCTGCACCCGCCCCAGGGCCAGGTCGTCGGCGGCCAGGCTGCGGGTCTTGTAAAAGCGCGCCGCCCAGAGCCATTTGTCGATGCGTTGGCTGTCCATCTGTAAAGCTGAGCGAGGGCTGGCGGAAATCGGGGTGCGCATAAACGATAATTTTGCTGATTTTCTAATTAAAGTGATTTGATGCGGCATTTTGTACATGCGCTGGTCCTCGCAGGGCTGTGGGGGTGTGTCGGTTCGTCGATGGCAGCACCCGAGGTGCGTCTGACGGGGCTGTTGGAATTGGCCATGGTCCAGCACCCGACCATTTTGCAGTCGCGCAGCCAGGCGCAGGCGGCGGGTTACGACCTGGCAGCGGCCAAGTGGGGGCGCTTCCCCACGCTGTCGTCGGAGTTGCGATCCGATTCCACCTACACCCAGAGCATCGCCAAGCTGGAGCAGCCCTTGTGGGCGGGTGGCCGCATCAACGGCCGCGTCGACCAGGGTGAGGCCAATCTGCGTGCCGCCGAGGCCGCCGTGCGCGAGGCCGAGCTCAATGCCTTGACGCAGGTCAGCACGTCCTTCTTCGAGGTGTTGCGCCTGTCCTCGCGTTTGCAGACCGCAGAAGAGAACGTGCAAGAGCACCAGCGCCTCTACGACATGATCGCCCGTCGCCTTCAGGCGCAGATCAGCCCGCAGGCCGATGTCACGCTGGCGCAAGCCCGCCTGCAGCAGGCCATCACCGAGCGCTTGCAGATCCAGCGTCAACTCGAGACCACGCGCAACAGCCTGACGCAGTGGGCCGGTCCCATCGACGGCCAGCCGGTGGCACCGGGCCAGGTGCGCTACGTGCGCACCCCAGCGACGCAAGATCTGGTGGACCGTGTCTTGCAGGCCTCGGCGCAGCGCACCAAATTGCAGGCCCAGATCGAGAGCGCCGAAGCGCAGATCCGTGTCGCCCAGGCCCAGGGCTTGCCCACGGTGGTGGCGGGCGTGCAGCGCATCGTCTCTGGTCCCAATCCCTACAACATGGACCGCAACCACAGCTATGTGGGCGTGCAATACCAGCCGGGCGCGGGCCTGAGTGCCTTGTCGGGCATCAGTGCGGCGCTGGCGCGCAAGGAAGCGTCGGAGCGCGAACTGCAAGCGCTGGACCGCTCGCTGGAGAACCAGGCCAAGTCGCTCTACAGCGACATCGATGTGCTGCAAGCGCAGTTGCAGCCGGCGCAGGACTTGCTCGCGGGCACCAGCGGCCTGGTCGATTCCTACCTGCGCCAGTACCAGATTGGGCGCAAGAACTGGCTCGATGTGCTCAACGCCCTGCGCGAAAAAACCCAGGCCCACTACAACCTCGCCGACGTGCGCTTCACCCTGCAGCAATCGCAGGTGCGCATGCTCTTGCTCAGCGGGGACTTGAGCGGCCAGAACACCACGGTGATCCATGAATAAACCCAACTACCTGCACGACCCCGAACTGGCCGTGTTGCTGACGCGGCTGGCGGCCTTGCAGGGTCACGCGGTGCCCAGCTACCGCTTTGGCATGCTGGAGAAAACCGCCGACGGCGTCGAGATCGCGGCCTTGCCGCGCCCGGTGCAGGCGCGCGAATTGTGGGCGGCGCACTTCCCGACGGGCTTGCTCGCCGAGTTGGCCCCCGACCAGGTCGAGCGCGGACAGTTTCCGCTGCTGTGGCTGTCCAAGGACGGCACGCGCCTGTTGCTGTTGCGCGGTCAGCTCAGCAGCGGGGCCTGCACCACCGAAGACGCGCACGGCAGCGTGGGCGAGCTCGACGCCGCCGCGCTGGCCGAAGGCCAGGTGCTGATGCTCAAGCCGTCCGCGGCGAGCACTCCCTTGCAAGGCGAGGCGCCCAAGTCGGCGGGCGACTGGTTCGTGTATGCGGTGCGCCAATACCGCTCGGTGTTTGTGGACGCCATCGTCGCCACCTTCGTGGTCAGCCTCGTCGGTCTGGTCGGCGCCATGTATTCGATGCAGGTCTACGACCGCGTCGTGCCGAGCAAGGGCTACGCCACCTTGATCGTGCTCACCGTGGGCGCGGTGCTGGCGGTGGTGCTGGAGTTGGTGCTCAAGCAGGTGCGGGCGCACATGATCGACCGCGCCTGCAAGGCCATCGACCAAGATTTGTCGGCGGTGTTTTTCGGCAAGGCGCTCGACATCCGCATGGACGCGCGGCCGCGCACCGTGGGCACCTTTGCCTCGCAGATCCGCTACTTCGAGTCGGTGCGCAACTTCCTCACCTCGTCCACGCTGTTCATCCTGGCCGACAGCCCGTTTGCCCTCATCTTCATTGGCGTGATCGCACTCATCTCGTGGCCGGTGGCGCTGGTGCCCTTGTTCCTGGTGCCGATCGCGTTCTTGATCGGCTGGCTGCTGCGCAAGCCCATCGAGGAACTGACCGCCTTGCACATGGCCGAGTCCAATCGCAAGAATGGCCTGCTCATCGAGGCGGTCGATGGCATCGAGTCGATCAAGGCGTCCAACGCCGAGTGGAAGCTGCTGGACCGCTGGCGCCAACTGACGGCCATCATCGCCAGTGGCGAGCTGCGCATGAAGGCCTTGTCCACCTTCTCGACCAACATCACGCAGACGGTGCAGCAGGTCATCTACATCGGCATGGTGCTGGTCGGTGCGTATGAAATCACCCAAGGCACCTTGACCATGGGCGGCTTGATCGCTTGCACCATCATCAGCGGGCGTGCCCTGGGGCCGCTGGCGCAAATCCCCAGCCTCATCGTGCAGTGGAAGCAGGCCGAGATCGCGCTCAAGAGCCTCGACGGCATCATGGCTTTGCCCAACGACCGCGACGACTCGGTGCGCCTGCTGGTGCCCGAGCGTTGCCAAGGCGAGGTGCGGCTGGACAAGGTGGCCTTTGCCTACGGGCCGGGGCAGCCTGCTGTGCAGGTAGCCGATCTGACCATCAAGCCCGGCGAGCGCGTGGCCATCATCGGTTCGATTGGCTCGGGCAAGTCCACGCTCATCAAGCTGTTGTCGGGCCTGTACAAGCCGCAGCAGGGCGCGGTGTCCATCGACGGCATCGACGTGACGCAGATCGCGCCCGAGTTTGTGCGCGAGCACATCGGTTACTTGCCGCAAGACGTGCGCCTGTACCAGGGCACGCTGCGCGAGAACCTCACGCTGGGCTTGCCGTCACCCACCGACACGCAAATCCTCAAGGCCGCCGCCATGACCGGCTTGGACCGGGTGATCCAGACGCACCCCAAGGGCATGGAGCTGGAAATCTCGGAGGGCGGCAAGGGCCTCTCCGGTGGTCAGCGCCAGCTCGTGGGCCTGACGCGCCTGCTGTTGCAGCAGCCCAAGATCATGCTGCTGGACGAACCCACGGCGTCGATGGACGGACAGCTTGAAGCCCGCGTCATGCAGCACCTGTTCCAGGAAATCGCGGCCGACTCGGCGCTCATCGTCGTCACCCACAAGCCCGCCGTGCTGCAACACATCCAACGCCTGATCGTGGTCGATCAGGGCCGTGTGGTGCTCGACGGCCCGCGCGACCAGGTCCTGGCGCGCCTGCGCACGCCAGCGGCCGCGCCCAACGCCGCGCCAGGGGCGGTTGCCCCGGTGGCACCCGCTGCTCCCGCTCAAGGACAAGCATGAACATCTTCTGGTTTTTGAAATCGGCCCCACCGGGCCATGGCCCGCAGCCCTACGGCGAGCCGCACCGTTTTCTGGGCCTGCGCCTGGCGGTGTGGTCCATCGCGGGTGTGTTGCTGATCTTTGCCTTGTGGGCGCATTGGGCGGTGATCGACCAGATCACGCGGGCGCCGGGCGCGGTCATCGCCAGCTCCAAGACGCAGGTCATCCAGTCGATGGACGGCGGCACCATCGAGGCCTTGCATGTGAAAGAGGGCGACACCGTCGAGGCCAATCAGGTGCTGGTGCAGTTTGACAAGACCCGCCCCGAGGCTGCGTATCTGGAGTCGCGTGCCAAGATGGTGTCGCTCATGGCCGCGGTCAGCCGCTTGCAGGCCGAGGTGCTGGGCAAACCGCTCAAGTTCGACCCCTTGCTCAAGTCGTATCCGGACATTCAGCAGGCGCAAAGCGAGCTCTACAGCAAGCGCCAGTCGGCCATCCGCGAAGAGATCGAGGCCCTCGACGGCATGATCGCGCTGGCACAAAAAGAACTCACCATGACCGAGCCGCTGCTCAAGAGCGGTGACGTGAGCTACACCGACGTGCTGCGCCTGCAGCGGCAGGTGGCCGACCTCAAGGCGCAAAAGACCAACCGCCGCAACAAGTACTTCCAAGACGCCCAGGCCGAACTCAGCAAAGCCCAGGAAGACCTCGCCAGCGTCGAGCAAAACCTGGCCCAGCGCAAAAGCCAGGTCGACCTGACCGAGCTGCGCGCGCCTGTGCGCGGCGTGGTCAAGAACGTGCGCATCACCACCCAGGGCGGCGTGGTGCGCCCGGGCGAGGAAGTCATGCAGATCGTGCCGCTGGAAGACGACCTCGTCGTCCAGGCGCGCGTCTCACCCAGTGACATCGCCTTCATCCGTGTCGGTCAGACGGCCACCGTCAAGATCGACGCCTACGACTACACCGTCTACGGTGACCTCAGCGGCAAGGTCACCTACATCAGCGCCGACACCCTCAGCGAAGAACTGCGCCAGGGCGAGCAACCGTACTACCGCGTCATGGTTCGCACCGATGGGCGCCGCTTCAGCGCGCGCGCCCAGGATGACCTGGACATCCAACCGGGCATGACCGCCACCATCGAAGTCAAGACGGGCCAGCGCACGGTCTTGCAGTACCTGCTCAAGCCGGTGACCAAGACATTGACGCAGTCGCTGGGGGAGCGGTGATGCCCCTGTCACATTTGATAAGCATCAATTTGCAATGTTTTCAGCTGGTCTAAATTAGTTTTAATGGAAATACAGTTAAAACTGGTAAACTGAAACGAGGCATACCTTGGCCGAAAAATCAGCCAAAAGGTAGCAAAATGTTTGAATTTGGAGAAATCAATCATGGCAATCGCTCGCAGCTCAAAAATCAAGCTGGTCGTCTTGGACGCAAACGGCGCTCGCATCAAGCTTCCGTTGTCCGAGGCCGCTGGCTTTGAATTGCAGGCCGGCATGAAAGTCAGTCTGGTCCACGAAGGCACCGGACGTGCCGTGCAAGGCGTGACCGCCAAGCGCGTCGGGCCGATGCTGCAGATTGAATCTCCGGAATTGGAACAGCCCCTGGTGCTGAAAGACTCGGGCCAACTGGGCGAGTTCCATCTGGCCGACTTCGACGCATCGGCCGTGACCAACCTCTCGCAAGGCGCGGGCTTCGTCGACAACTATGCAGCCGCAGACACGGGCGGCAAAGTGGCCAGCGATGCGGGGGCAGCGGGATCGGCGTCCACCACGACAGCCAGTACGGCGGGTGTGCTGGGTGCTTCGGGCTCGGTCTGGCTCGGCGGCCTCGGCCTGCTGGCTTTGGCCGGTGGTGGCGGCGGCGGTGCGGCTGCGGTCATCGTGGCCAGCGTGTCGGGTACGGCGATTGACGGTTACTTGCAAGGAGCCACGGTCACGCGTCTGAATGGCTCGGGCAACAGCGTGACCACCGATGCCAACGGTCAATACACGGGTTTGACGGGCACCGGTGCCATCAAGGTGGTCGGCGGTACCGACAAATCAACGGGCCAGCCTTTCCAGGGCGTGCTCACGGCCCCCGAGGGGGCCAAAGTGGTCACGCCGCTGACCACGCTGATTCACAAGCTGGCGGGCGACAACGCCACCAGCGCCCAGGTAGCCGATGCCACCAGCACCGTGCTGAGCAAGCTGGGCGTCAGCGCATCGTTCGATGTGCTGACCCAAGACCCCGTGGTGCTGGCGCAAACCGACGCCACGGCGCTGGATGTCTACAAGGCGGGCGTCATGGTCGCCACCGCGTTGCAGGTGATTGCCGGTGGTGATTCGACCAAGTTCGCGCAGGCCGCCAACGCGCTGGTCAGCGTGTTGAGCAGCCCCTCCAATGCCGACACCGGCGTGGACGTCATCATCAACTCGCTGTCGGACATCGTGGCCTCGGTCAACCCGGCTGCGTCGAGCGATGTGGCCTCGCTGACTTCTGCATTGGCCACCATCGACACCGTCACCAGTGTGGCCGAAGTGTCGGGCACGCAGGCCACGGTGCTGAACCAGACGCTGGACTACACGTCCACCAGCAACGCCATCACCTTCACAGCAACGGTCAACGCGACCACCAAGACAGTGAGCTTTGGTGGCACGGCCACGGGCCCCATCAGCATCAACATCGATGATGCTGGCGTCGCCACGTTTGTTCGCGCAGGCGTGCCGGCCAAGTCGGGCAGCACCGTGGTGAGCGTGGCCGGGTTGGCCGATCAGAGCGGTTACTACAAATTGGATGTGGCTGCAGGCACACGTCTTCTCGTCGATGTGGCTGGTAGCGATAGTGCCGATGACATGTTGTCCATCAATGCCCCCGCGGCTGCACAGATCACGTTCAGTGGCAGCTTGGGCGGCGGTCAGGACGCGGTGTTCGTCAAGGTCGAAGACATCACCACGGCCGGTGACTTCCGTGCCCTGACGGTCAACACCCGTGGTTTGTCGGGCGTCGAGCGCGTGGTGTTTGACTTCGCCAAGGTCGAGGACAAGGTCATCCTCAATGCCGACAGCTACCTGGCCAACATCGGCACCATCGAAGTGATGAAGGGCAATGCCGATCTGCACGATGTGAGCATTCCTGAGGGCACGGTGTTCGTTGTGAACTCGGGCCTGACGCTGACCCTGAGCCAGTTCCTGGCGACCGAGTCGATTGCCAGTGTGACAGGGTTGGGACGGTTGACCATCGTGCTGGACAAGGCAGTCAATCAGAACGAACTCGCCACCGCACTGGCACAGATCAGCCTGATTGGTTTTGCTGATGCAGAGCCAGGCTACATCGAAATCCAGTCGTCCAACGGCACCGTCATTTATAGCTCCAACCCGGCGGCACCCGTGAACACGGATGCCAGCGCAGCCTGGGCGGCTCAGCACATTGCGGCGGCTTCGTTGCCGTCGATTCCGACGTTGACTGCACAGTTGACTGCTTTGGATACGGCTGTTAAAGGTGCGGGCTGGAGCTCGGCGACGTACCAAACATTGACCGACCTGAGCACCAACCTGGTGGCGGTCAAGGCCCTGGTGGGCTCGACCTCGGTGTCCTCGCAGATTTCCACGGCGGTGGGTGCGCCGACGAATGGCAACACAGCGGCGTCGGGACTGTTTGTGCAGGTGGAGTCGCTGATCTCGGCGGCTGCCACGACCCTGGGCAATCAAATCACAGCGCTGGATACGGCTGTCAAAGGCGCGGGCTGGAGCTCG
>Ga0255166_1000174_pt1 | contig 28085 bp, 21 predicted proteins | sample Atl_Cont_RepC_8d_FD_186013 | JGI IMG/M metagenome (GOLD analysis project Ga0255166, IMG submission 186013) | Freshwater microbial communities from Altamaha River, Georgia, United States - Atl_Cont_RepC_8d | ecosystem: Environmental > Aquatic > Freshwater > River | place: USA: Georgia | collected...
AAATTGATTTTGAATTTTTCTTAAAGTTTCAAGTTCTTGTTTTCTTTTTGTAAAATCTTGAAGAGATTTTGTCTCACCCGAAGTTAACTGTTTTCCAGAAGCTAATTTTTCAGCAATTGGTGAATTTTTAACCTGACCTTTTCCTAATTCTTCTTCTAATTTATCTGCTAATTTATCTCTATTTCCAATATCTTCAGCTAATTTTTTAATCGCCTCGTCTGGAGAGTTTGGTAAAACAAGAGGTTTTGTTGATTCTAAAACTTCTTTAGGAGTATCTCCAGATTTTAATGAAGTATCTTCACTTCCACCAATAACATCTTTTGCCACGTCAGCAATTTTTTCAATTGGATTTTTAGCATTTTTCTCGATTTCATTGACAAGTTTTTGTTCAGCCTCACTAAGGGGTTGACCTTCTATTTGTTTCCCTAAAGCTTTAATAGCTTCATCTCCTAAATCAACAGCCTCTTGAGCTTTTCTTGATTTAAGTGGATCGTCTGAAGCTAAATCTTTAGCAACAGCTCTTTCTTCTTCAGTTGCTCTATTATCTAAAACTTTAGATAGAAGATTTCTTTCTTTATCTGATATTTTATCGTCGTTTAATTTTTGAGCAATCTTTTTTTCTTCCTCTGTTAATCCAAGTTTGTTTTCAACTAAGCATTGATCCATTGTTGTTTTTTCAGTAGAGGAAAGTTTCGTTCCAGCTTTTAATTTTTTTATTAAATTATCGCAATCCGCTAAATCAACAGTTGAAGATAGATCAATTCCAGTCGCTCTTTCGCCTAGAGCTGTTCTTTTCGATTCACCAAATTCGTCTCGAGTAATTGAATTTAGGGCTTTAAAAGGGTCATTTTCAACGCCAGTTCTAAAATCTCGACCAGACACTCCATTTGATACAGAAACCTCTTTAGAGAATTGCTCATTTCCTCCACTTGGTTTCGATGTTTCTTTAATCATTTTAGATACAATAATTAAAAGAAATAAAGCTAATAAAACATATCCCGTGACTTTTTTAAGAGTTTCAGGTCTAGCGAAAGTAATTTTTCCAGTTTCTTGATCTCTAAAGTTTTCAAAAAAAGATCCAAACTTGTTTGTGAAAAAATCTCTAATTTTAAATAAAATTCCAAGTAAAATTTTTCCCATACACCCTCAATTATAGTTCAAATCCACGTTTTTTGAGACTTAAAAAATATGGAAGAGTATCAATTCTAACATATTGATAATGGCCTTCTTCTTTATCAACATACATAAGATGTAAAAATCTATTATTTAGTATGTAGTTTTTATTGATGTTAGCCGTTATTTTAAAGCGCATCGTTCTTATACCTCGAAATTGAGTCGCTTTTTCACTTTGAATCGGTAAGTATTCGATATCAACCTTTTTTTCATTGACTTGTAAATTATCTAAAAGCTTCCAGTATTTTTTTAAATCTTTATCAAAGTCAGCAGATGTTCTACTTGGAAATTGAACTTCAACTCCAAAAACAACCCAATCACTTCCAGAAGAAGCAACCATGTCATAAACACGAATTCTATTTTTTTTGATTCGAGGCAATCCTTGACTTAAAGAAATGATAGTATCTTCAGGTGTTAAGATTTTGTTTTTTTGAGTTAAACCTGAGTATTTTTCTTTTAAATAGATGACTTTAGGGAAAGGATAAGGTCCAGTTGGACATGGTAATCCGAACAAATTAACAAGATAAGACTTATCGTCTGATTTACGAATTAAACGAACCGAAGATTCCCAATAAGATCCATTTGGAATTGGTTGTTTTAAACGAACATAAACCCCACGATTGTTTTCAAACGGTTGGGCGTCAAAGAAAATTTTATCATCTAAAAGAGCTGTTTGAAGAGTTGTAGAAATGTCATCGTCTAATACGATCTGAACACCTGCGTTAAAGCACATCTTAACATTTAATGAATCGTTGATAGACATTTTCTTGAAGATAACTTTAGAAGAATCTCTTTCAACAACTAATCCATCTTCTGATCTATCCCTAGCTTGAGGAGCTGGAGAGTAGATTGATTTTGCTTCTGCTTTTTCTTTTTCAATTTCTTCGACAAGATCTGGTCTATCTTTTAAAGATTTAAATTTTACTTTTAACAGATCTGATTCTTCTTTTGTAATTTTCAACTGTTCTTTTTTCTTAACAGGTTCTTTTTTTAATTCTTCTATTTTTTTAGGAACTTTAGCGTTTGCTTCTGCAGCTTCTAGCTCTGAAGTTGTTGGGACTTTTTTAACTTCTTCTTTTTTTTCTTGAGGCTTAGAGTCAGCATTTCCATTTAGAATTTCTTCTAAAGGATCAAGACGAGAATCTTTTGTTTTACTCATATCTTGAGCAAATACAGAGAATCCAATAATTGTCGTTAACAAAAAAGTATATATATTATTTTTTCTCATCTTTATCTGTTTCCTTAACTTTAGATTCTTTTCTTCCAGAAACATAATCTGCGATTTGATCTTTATCAAAACTTCCAGTTCTTGCAACCAGGATAGCACCTTTTTGAATTTCAATTTTATTTGTTCTTGGATTTGGAACATCAGCTAGAGTTCTAAATCTAACCATAGTTCCTTTTCCTTTATCTGATGCTAAGATTTCAGAATCTAAAATTGCTGGAATTTTCATATCTGGAGTTAATTCAAATGTTTTCAACGCTCCATCTTTTAAGATAAACAAAGTATTTAAATCTTGAACCGCACGAGAATCTTTTGTTTTACTCATATCTTGAGTAAATACAGAGAATCCAATCATTGTCGTTAAAAAAAAAGTATATATATTATTTTTTCTCATCTTTATCTGTCTCCTTAACTTTAGATTCTTTTCTTCCAGAAACATAATCTGCGATTTGATCTTTATCAAACTCAACAACAACTAACCCATTTGGATTAGATCTTGTCGCGGGTCTTGCTTCAAGAACCATTCTTAAAGTAGGCTTAGATCGTTCCTGTTCACCTGAAGTCGATTTCACTAAATATCCATCAATCTCAACAACCCAAACAGAACCTTTCGATTCTTCTCTAATTCTAACCTCATTTGAGTCTTTAGGATAGAATCTAATAGAAGATCCACCGCTAATCATTGTTTTTATGACTGTGATATCGGCAAGAAAAGCCTCATATTTAGCTCTAACTTCGCCTTCAGAATGATCTCTCATAAATTCAAAAAATGGCTGAGCATCTTCAGCATTTCTTGGATAAGCGTTTAAAACAACTTTTCTCACAAATCCACGAATCCATCTATCTCTTGAATAGACAGAATCGGTTTGTAAAATTGGCTTTAAAAGAACAGGGGAGTCGTTTTCAAAAGATTGTGGACAAGAAACCAATGGAATTGAATCATCTACCCAGTGAGAGTAGATTGAATAAACTGCATGACCTGTTATGAACAATGAAAAAGCGATAAATACAGAAACTATAGTCATTAGTTTCCCAGATTCAGCTTGGTTTTTTACCAATTCTTCGGTTTGTTCAAAGTCTAATCCATCTTTTGACACTTTCAAATCCTTTATTTTTGTTCTTCTTTTTTCTCTTCGATTTGTTTAGATTCTTCTTTTTTAGTAGCTGATTTTTCAACTTGTTTTTTAATAACAGCTACGATTGAAGAAGAGTAAACAACAACTGAGATCAATCCAATAATTAAAGCTAAAGATGTGTCTCTGAAAAGAGCAATTCCGAAAGCAATGACGAGAATTAACATAACTTTAGATTTATGCTCTCCGAGCATTCCTGGAACAGCTGAAAGTTTTTCATCAGCCATTTTAACGCCTCTGTCTAAAGCTTGCGTAGCTTTTTCAAGCTTTTCAAGATTTTCCATTTTTTTATCTTTGTTTTCTTGGTTTTGGTCCATTTTAGTTCCCTTCTAATTTTTCAATTAAATCTTTTTTATTTGAATCTTTTTTTTCATTAGCTTTTTGATCAACTTTTAACTCAGTTTCTTCTGGAACAACTTGAGTCTGGTCGACTTTTTCTTCAACTTTAGAATTAACCGAATCTAACTTTACATCTTCTTCATCTTTTGCTTCAGCATAAGTCATTGGATAAACTGAACTATCACAAATAATCATTTGACCAAAAGCTTCTTTCATTTTTTTATCAACGATTTGACCTGTTAATTTTACAAGTCTATTATCAACAATTGTTTCTTCTAAAACTTGAACTGGAGAATTTGCTAATCGATAAAAAGCAACTTTTCTTCCATCAGCACTTCTCGGAGTTGATATTCTAGAATCAGGTACGCATTTTGAAGACACTGTTATAATTTTATTCAAATAAGTTAAAGGCGCTTGAACTTGAGCGACAACCGCGTCTCTTCCATCTGTTAAAGAGTATTTGATAGCTTTTGAAGAACAAGATAGAGCTAATTTATCGGAGCGACGGATTCCTGAAATAACAAAAACTTCTTCAGATTCTTTGCTTTGTTCCACAGACGTTACATCTATTTTTTCATCTGTAAATGGAGGAAGTTCTTTTAAATCAACTTGACTTCGGCAAGATCCGCTGACTAATAAAATTTTATTCTCTAAACTTTTATAACTTGGTTGAAGACCTGCTTTTTTTTCTGTTTTTTGAATTTCTGGAATTCCAACTGGAGTTTTACCAAAATCAGCCAATAAAGGTAGAGTATCGATTGAAACTTTTGAAAGATCGCAACGAACAATTTCTCTTGTTTTTCTAATAATTCCAATAAGCTCTTTATCATCGATTGAGGAAACTTTAACTTGATCTTCTCCAAGAGCAGAGATTTGATCAATTCCATCAATCATACAAGGGCCTGATATAACAACAGAGGCTCCTTTAAGATCTTTTCCAAATTTACCATTCAAAGCACCTAATTCATGCATTCTCGCACCAATAACAAAACCACCAATAAAAGCGCCTGCTACTAAAAGAAGTGTTGCGATTTGTTTAATAAATCGCGCCACAATGCCAACTCTTTCCTTGACTGTTTCCACACTTGGAAGTTTATCTTTGAGTTGAGAAAATTTATTTTCATTAGACATTTTAACCTCTTTTAAAAATGACTCTCTTTAAATGGAAAAAATCAATTAAGGATTGTCAAAAAGTTATTTTTTTCTTTTTTTATTTGCTTTCTTATTTTTGTTTTTAACAGTTTTCTTATTTTTATCTAAACTCTTCGTTTTTTTAACTTCTTTAGACTCTTTCTTATTTTTATTAGAGACGACAACTTTCGCTTTATATGCTTTTTCAATAGACTCTTTGACTTGTTTTTTTGTTAAAACTTTTTCAACTTTAGGTTTTGCCTCTTTTTTAGAGATTTTTGATTCTACAACGACTTCTTTGGCTTCTTCATTTTCTTCAACAGAATCTTCCCCATCAAAACTTTCCTCAATATCTTCTTCAGCAACAGGCTCGTAATCAAGTTGCATCTTAGCTTCTCTTTCAGCTATAGCTTCTTCTGAGTTGACAGTTTTTAGCTTCATTTTACCACGTTTTCCTTGGGTAATGAAGATTTGTTCTTTATATTCTAAAGAGAATTGAATTTGAAGAAATTTTGGTTGTTCTAATAGTTTTTTCCCAAAATTCATCGCTTCAACGGCTTGATCCATATCAGTTTTAGCAGTAGCAACGAACTCCTCATTGTGAACCTCTTCTTTTGTATTGGGATTCAGCAATCTAATGAGCCAAGTTCCTTTTTTTTCAGCAACAGGTTTTACCGCGACTGTTAATTGAGGTCTGAAAGCTGATTGATCCGCGAGTCTTACGATAAAACTGTTTATACTTTTTGCCATGTGAAGTGTCTCCTTTTGGTATATTTACCGTTTTTTAATGATTTATATTTAATTTTTAGCTTTTTTACCTTTAAGTATTAGATTTTTATCAAATTTATGGATTTGACAAGGTAATACGAATGGCTGATGAGGTTCTGCGAACAAATAAGCAAGACCTTTTTGAGCTTCATCTTTGATAAATTTACAAGTCATTTTATCAAATTTATCTTTAATCTCATTCAGCATATCACAATCTCTACGATTCGACATATGCATAGCGATAATGTTTTCAGTTTGAGACGTGATTGACATATCAATTGCTGAAGGTTGTTGCGTTATATAGACAAGTCCGATATGAAATTTTCTACCCTCTTTTGCTACTCTTTCATAAATAGAACCATTTTTAACTTCTTCGGGTTTTAAATAGTTCTGAGCTTCTTCAATGTAAATTAGAGCATCAAATTTATTAAACAAATCACGACTCGTATAATCTCCAAACATTTTTGATGAAGCGTTGAGAAGATGTGATAAAATATGTTGAGAAAGTGATTTTGCAATTTTAATTGAAACTGAAGCTAAATCTAAAATGATAATTCTATTATCTTTTAAATCTCTAAAAACACTTTCACCTAAAGAGATTGATTTTGCTCCAGATCTGTAATCATCTTTTGATAAATTAAAAGATTTTAAAGCGTAGAATCTTCTCGGATAGTCTAGGACTTCTGCGAAGCCTTTAATTGAAGAATCTTCACTCATTTCATTTTTAACATACCATTCAGCATATTCGGCCATCATTAAAATATCATTTGTTTTAACAGATTTTCCATCCATAAACATATCGTGTGTGTCTAGAACGGATTTTAAAATTTCTGGATTTTCCATCAATATCTCGTCTTCTACAGAAACGCCTTGTGAAGACACCGTGTTTGAAACAAGTTGAGATATAAATTTTTTGCTAATTGTTAGAGGGTATTTGGAGTGTTTAGGATTTATCGGTGAAAGACCTGCTCTAATTAAAGCGGCATACCAAATTCCCCAAACTAGCCCTGGATTGTGATTATTTTCTGTGAATAGTTTAAGATCATCTTCAACCCCATCCATAGCGCTTGACCATGGATTTAAATAAAGTGGCTCTTTAGTTCCATCTAAATTGGCAATGACAATTTCAAAAGAAGGCTTGATTTGATCAAAAACGTCAAATTTTAAAGGTTTAAATGAATTATCTCCAAATCTATCTTTATGTTTTTGACTAATGCTTCGATTCGTGTAGAGAACACATTTTTTTTTCATTCCAGCTTCTAAAAAGATATTCATCAATCCATCGTTTTGATCATTATCTAAAGCATATTCTCCATTTGTATCTAAAATTAACTGACCACAATTTGGATGTTCAACACTCATCATTCCAATAACTGTTTTAACAGTGTTTGATTTTCCATATCCAGATTTTCCAAAAATAGCTGTTCTTTTTCTTAAAAGATTTGTCGCATTAAATTGAACCTTGACTTCTTTGCTTGTGCCAATTTCATAATCTTTTGTATAAGTTTTATCTGTTCCGTATTGAAGTTTTCCTATTTCAAATATGATATTTTTAACTTCGTTATCTCCTTGAGAAACTGCGGAAAGAAATAATCGATTTAAAAAATCATTATGAGGAATTAAAACCTCTAAAGAAGTGATGGAAGGAAAAGTTCTGATATTTGAATAGTATTTAATTTCTTCACCATTATCATAACAAACTCCTAACATTCGACAACGATACGATAAAAATAAATTTTCTTCTCTATATAAATCATCTAACTCAAAATCAGATTTTACCGAGCTTTTAATTGCTTCTTTTAATGGAAAATTTTGAGAAAACTCAGGATTTTCCGATTCAACAGTTCCAATAAAAAACTTATCTTCTTTATTTTCTGAATTTGAAGAAATCAATATAAATTGACCCATAACTAGAGGGGAGTCGTCATGGTTTTTTCTTTTCACTAAAATGTCAGCAAAATTTCCTTCATTTGTCAAATTTAAATTAAAAACTTTACCAACTTTACTGTGATTTTTCATTTCTACTCTCCAATCTTATATCTTTTAAAGTTTATTTTATTTGTATATAAATTTCTAACAATCCACATAATCCCAAATCCAGCAAAAAAATAAGAAACTTCTTCATACCCGAAGTGAACACTCACAAATGGGGCTAATATAAATAAAACATCCATAATTAAAAGTTTATAGTTCCAATTTAAAAGATTCATTTATTTCCCTCTTTTTTAACTTCTTTAAATAGATCGCTTTTGATTTTATCAGTTAAAAATCGTGATTCTGCTTCTGAAAGCGAAGCTAATTGATGAGCATAGCTGTTTGTGCTGATAGATCCTCCAAAATTAAACGTAATTTGAGCATTTAGCACATCCATGATTGATTCAGCGTATTGTTTTTTCTTTTGAAAATTAACTTTTGGAATCTGTATTTCGTAAACAGAATTTCCACTTAAAATTGAAAAAAAATATCTTTCATAAAAATTTTCTCGACTATCAATGATCATTTCTAATTTTTTAGGAATTTTAAAAAAAGTATTTCCTTTTATTTTTTTCAAATACTTATTTATAGCTTTTCTATAAGAGGAATCTTTTGCGACAAAACGAGAAGATTTAACCATTCCGACAATTGGACAAATACCACTATTTAAAAACTTTTCTATTTCTGCTGACATTAAATCACCAACTGTTTTACCGAAAGGATACAAAGATCCATCTTTAACGATTATATATGGTATTGGATTTTTAAAATCTATTTTGGAGTTTTGTTTTTGACGATATGTAAAATTGATAATAAGACACCACTCTAAAATTTCTCTAAAGCAATCTTCAACTTGATTTCCTTGTTTATATTTTAAATGACCAATCATTGAGTCTTTAAATTGATCCGCACTTAATCCTAGATGATCAAGTGTTTCAAGAATTGAATCAACTTCTAAAGCTTGATCAATTGTTTTTTGAATCATTTCTTCTTCACTTAACTCAGCACCTTCCGGCCATTTTAATAGACCAGACAAGACATGAAACATTTCGTCTCTAAGACCTATAAATGAGTCTTGCCACTTAGGAGGACAAGCTCCAGCGACTTTAATAAGTTTTGTCTCAGCTAATTCACCTGGAAAAATTGTAGCTAACCCTCCATCAAAAGAAACCACAGGAATTAAGTCTTCTTTGTTTTTAGATTCATAAACAAAAGGAAGCTCTTGTTCTATAGGAGCATTTTCATCAAAATCAGCTTTGATTAAAACTGTCTTAATTTGAGATATAACCTTTTTTTGGCAATACTCGTAAAGAGCTGAGAATTGATTTAAAGACGCTTTTTCATTATTATAACCCATATAGATTGAATGACGGGTTTGAAAAGTTTAATTATAATCTTTTAATTAAAAATCATTATTTTTATATATTTTTTTATATAATCAAATATATTCGATACTATAAAAATAGAGGTTATATGAAAGAAAAAGTTTGTTGTGCTACTTGTAAAAAACTGGATACTCCTGAAGAAACTTCTCGTTTTATTAGAGATCAAGACGCAAATCTTGTGATTTGTGAAGATTGTGTTCAAGTTATGTATGAAGCTTTGGATTTAAAAGAACAAAAAAAAGCTCCAGAGTTTAAGATTTTAGAAACACCAAATCCTAAAAAAATATATGAACATTTAAATAAACACATCATTTCTCAAGATGATGCGAAAAGACAAATTTCAATCGCTATAGCTCAACACTATAGAAGAATTAAAGATCCCTCTATTGAAAAAGCAAATATCTTAATGATGGGACCAACAGGTACTGGTAAAACAGAAATTGCTCGATCAATCGCTAATTTTCTTCAAGTTCCATTTGTAACAACCGATGCCACGTCTTTAACTACGCGGGGATATGTAGGTGAAGATGCTGACTCGGTTGTTGCAAATCTTCTTCAATCTTGTAATTATAACGTATCTAAAGCTGAAAAAGGAATTATCTTTATTGATGAAATTGATAAATTAGCAAAAGTTCAAAACAATTCTAGTCAAATCTCAACAGTTTCTGTTCAGCAAGAACTTTTAAAAATTATGGAAGGATCAACGGTTAAAGTTTACAAAGGTGGAAAACATAGAGGTGAAGAAATTTTGGTTAATACAAAAAATATTTTATTTATCTGTGCGGGTAGTTTTGCTGGATTAGATGAAATTGTTGAAAACTCGAAAAAAGAAAATTCTTCTTCAATTGGCTTAATGCCTTCTTTAAAGGCTCAAAACGATATTGAAAATGAAACGCATCAACTTCAGCTTTTTGGATTTATTCCTGAATTTTTAGGAAGATTGCCAATTATTGTAAAAACAAATCAACTCAGTGAAGAAGATTTTTATAAAATTTTAGTTGAACCTGAAAATTCTATTACAAATCAATACATTAAACTTTTAAAAATGGATCGTATTGACGCTACTTTTGATAGCTCTTTTTTAAAAGAATTAGCTAAAAAAGCGATTGAAAAAAAATTAGGTGCTCGAGGAATCAGAAAAGTTTTAGAGTATCATTTAAAAGATTTATTTTTCAATATAGAAGAATATGTTGATAAATCTATCACGATTAGTGATAAAATTGAACTTAATTCAGAAAATGTAAATCAAGAAAAAGCTTAATTTAATTCATTAAGCTTTTATCTAAAATATATCTAATTCCTGGATCTATTTTTTTGAAAATTTCCACACCATTTCCTGTATTTGGAGGATTTGAACCTGGATTTGCTCCAGTCGTAGATTTTAAAGCTTGCCATGAGTATCTTCGAAATGATACAAAAGGACTCTTAGCTTGTTCTGTTGTTATTCCCGCAGTTGCGTCATCAATTTTAGCACAAATTCTTGTTTGTGGATTTATCGAGATATCAGCGTTTCCAACTGAACCAGCTCCTCCTGATAAGGCTCTTGTTGAGCTATTTTTAATATCGTAAACAAACAAAAGACCTTTTCCTTGAACAGTTCCACTTTCACCATCACCTGGAACAATTGTGTCTAATTGTCTCGATAAATCACTCACTGAAGAATTAACCGCACAAGTTCCAATTCCACAACTGACCGTTTCTGTTCCAAAAGAAGAATCTTGAACGATTCCTGTATATTGCCAAAATGCTCTATTGTTTGGATCTTGAGGATCACTGATTCCGGTACAAGCCGTATTTTCTTTATTTGTGTATTGAACTAAGTTAAGAAAAAATGTTTTAAGAACTGACCAATTTGTTGGACAATTCTCATAGATGTTTGTTTGAGATAATTCCCAATTTGATCCTGAAGCTAATGAAAGTCCATCTGGATTTAGGCCAGGAGATGTATATGAATAACTAGCAGAAGCACCCTTCCAGTATGAAGCTTTTGTTTTGAAGGTTTGAGCGAAAGTTGTCGAATCAAAAGATGATGATATAACAGGATTATATCCACCGTTTTGTTGAGTCTCCGTTTTCCAACTAGGAATAGCTCCTGCTGGCTCAGTTCCGGTTTGATTCGAACCCATAACTTCCCAAGGAATACCATTAGATTCAACTCCATTAACATAACTATTTGACGCATAACCTGGAACTCCCGCCCACCAATCAGCATTGGATTTAGCTGGGATCTGTCCATAAACATCACAAAATTTATCATTTCCACCTAATCTGTTAGCTTCTGATAAATAAAATTCTTCATCTATTGGTCCGACATTTGTTGTTTTTGTTAGTGGCATACCCGCATTTTTTGATATAACGCAAACATTTGCGTTCTTATATCCTTGATAAGAAACTTGACCTCCATAATAATATGGCGAACATAAAGAAACAAAATCAAAACTTCCCCCTGAAGAATTGTAGGTACATTCAGGATTTGACAGTGTTGGTTGATTAAAGAAAAAACCTCCTTGAGGTTGGCAAGTTGCCGTAACAGATCCACAACTTGTCAATTGATTATTACAAATCGGAGAAGACATTGTATAAGAAGGATTTTCAAGAAAAGTTCCATCTGTTAAAAATTGTTGGCGAAATGAAGACCATAATCGAAAATTACAAGTTACATTTATTTTCTTTTTTAAGCAAAGATTGTAAGAAGCTACCGCGTTGCATCGAGCCATTTTTTTAACTTGATTAACTTGAACAACTGGATTAGACACTGAAATTTCTTGATAAGCCGGATCATCGCATGAAAAATTAAAAGTTTGCATATAATTTAAATCATCTGCGTCGCATTTATTTGGATCAGCACTTGTCGTAGCTCTTCTATTGTTAAAATAATTCTGTAAAGCAACTCCGTAATCCCCATTTTTTATACGATCCGCACAAATCTCAGAAGAATTTTTCCCTTTTTTTCCATTATATCCATCTAAATTAACCGAAACATTGTTAAAAGTATCACCAATAACTAAAACACTTCCACCTTTAGCTGTTGTTAGAGGAGATGATAAGTTAATGGTTAAATTTTTTCCAGGCACTGAACCACTATTAACAGATATTCCTAAATTTTGAGGAACTCCACTTGTTCCAGCTGAAACAGAAATATCTGAGCTTAAAAATCCTCTCATTTTAATAGAAGAAATAGAATCACCAATTGGGCAATTGTATCCTAAGCAAGAAGAAGTTTGTGGAAGCGAAGTACAAGATCCACCAAGAGGGGAATTATCTAAAACCCATTGACAAACATTTCCTACAATTTTAGATTCACAAATTGACTGAGTTGTAATAGCGGAACAACTCGATTGGGCCGAAGCTAGTTCTGTTGATACACACTGATTGTTAGAACAGTTCATGTTGATAACACTTTGAGCAAACGATAGGTTTGATAAAAGAATAGTAAAAATAAAAATCTTTATCACAATAACTCCTTTTTAAGGATATATCTAATTCCTGGATCTATTTTTTTATAGATCTCTATTTTTTTATCGGAATAATCCGGATAAGTTCCTGGATTTCCTCCGGATTTGATATCGAGCGATTTCCAATTTATTTTTTTGAAGATAACATTTGGATCATTCTCATATTGAGTATTTGGATCAGTGGTAAAATCTCTTTTAACCGCACAATATCTAACTTCAGTTGGAATTGATAAATCATTTCTTCCACCATTTCCGGCTTGCCCCGAATTAGCTTGTGATTGAAGAATTGTTTTTATATCATATACAAAAAATAAACCACGCCCTTGAGAAGTTCCGCTTTCTCCGTTTAATGGTTGAATCGTGTCTAAACTTTGACTAGATTCAACCACTTGATATTGAGCTTGACAATTAGTTGTTCGACAATTGTAAGTCTCTGTCGTTTTACTTGGATCAGGTTCTGTTCCGATAAGTTGATAAGACCCTAAATTGTAAGGATCTTTTTCACAGAAAGAGTTAGTTGGATCAGCAGGATCACATGATTTTGAATAGGGTACTGAAGAGCAATTTGTCGTATTTGAAGGATCATCGCAAAAAGGAGGAGATGAACAATTTGTTTGATCTAATGGATTTAAGCAGTATTTTTTATTGATCTGTTCACAAGCGCTAACTTTTCGACAATTTGTTTGATCCGAAGGATTATCACAGAAAGGTGGAGCTGAACAATTCGTTGGATCGTTCACATTTAAACAATAAGAAGAGCCATTTGTGAAAAGATTTGGATCAAATAATGATTTGATAACATTTGAAGTTTCAGTTCCTATTGATTTAAATCCAACATTACAAGAAGGGTATAGAGCTGGCATAAGTTCTAATTGCCAATTTGAAGAGCTTGATTGGTTCATCGCATTATTACCATTTATAGAAGAAAGAAAAGAACTTCCTCCTTCTAAGCGCAAACCTGTAGAGTCTAGTCCTGGAGAAGTTTCGGAAATAACCGGATTTGAAACAGAGACCCATTTTACTTGAGATGATGAGTTAACGTTTCTTCTTCTCATATTGGCAGAGTCAAAATTACAACCATTGCTACAATTAGAACCAAAAGCTCCACAACTGTAAGTTCCTACTTTATTTTGATTAACCATTTCAACTGTGTATGAATTTGATAATGAGCTTAAAAAAGAGTCATCATTTATAAGTTGTTGACAAAGATTGATTCCATTTTGAGAAGCTAGCGCGTTTTTATCGGCAATATCTTTTTCACTTAAACTGTAAATTTTTGATTTATTAAAACTTGGAGTTGAACTTGACATAAATGAATTATAAGAAGAAGCCATGTCGCTTTCATAGTGAGTAAAATAATTATCTAAAATTGTTGAACCATTTTTTGTTAAAATAACTCTATTGTAGCATAGAGGAAAACTTGGACAAGCATTTGTTTGAGAACAAGAAACTGGCCCTCCATATTTCAATTTATTCATCAAATCTTCAAAGAAAATAGGCTCACCATTAGATCCTGAATTAACCACACCTTCGATTAAATTCTGAGTCAGTTGCATTTTAAAAGAACAACTGACTTGAAAAAACTTTTGTAAACAAACTTTTTGAGGAAGAATTGATTGACATTTTGAAATTTTTCTTACACGAGTTAAACTCACCTTTGGATCATTTTGTGATAAAGCAACAAATGATGGATCTGTACAAGCAAAAGTTGAGCTTTGAATATCGTCAATATCGACTTGAGAACATTTTGTCATAACAAGTTGAGTTCCAATATCTGCTCTTCTCTGTAAAAATCTTTGCTTAATATCATTTCCATAAGTTCCAGACAAGACTCGATCCGCGCAAATCTCAGATGCGTTTTTACCAGCTTGTCCATTGTATCCGTTGAGTTTAACATTTAAAGAATTGATATTATCAGCAAAAACAAAAATATCTCCACTGTTTTTATTTTTTTGATTTGAAGAAAGATCTATGCTCAAATTATGACCTGGAGCTTCTCCATTTTGTAGATTGAGTCGAACCTCTCTTGTTGAAGTCCCTGTTCCTGATAAAACAGAAATATCTCCACTATTAAATCCTAGATCAATCGCGGAATAAGTCGCTTTTTCTTGAACAACTGCTGAAACATTGTTTGGAATACAGCTTTGTGATCCGCAAACAATACTTTGAGCGAATAAGTTTTGAGAAAATAGAATAAGACTAAAAATCAACAATTTCATCTCTTATTAAATGGGAAAAGATAATAATAAAACAATAAAAATAAGCTGTAAATCATTATATTTAACTTAATAAATGATTTACAGCTTTATCTATAAAAATGACCTATTTTTTTAAAGCAACGCCTCTAATTTCACGAGCCTTATTCATATACCCACCAATTTCTAAGAAATCAGCCAATCCGATGTCTCCGATATGTTTTCTTTGAGCAATCAACCAAAGAACGTCTTCTAGAGAATCGTATTGTTTTGTTTTTTTCATATAATAATCGATAACAGCATTATCTTCCGCAGATGATGAGTAAAGATTGTATTCAAATGGGTGGAGTAAGTTTTTAAGAATATAAACAGCTTTACCCATAACGATCATAAACTTTGAATAAGAAGCTTTATATGAACCATCGGGTTGAACCTCTTTAACGACCCCTAAAGATTTCATCTCTTCAACAATTTCTTGATTTAAAGAATACTCCTGGCCAATAGATTGACAGGTTTGATTAGATTCAAATTTACAAAATATATTAACCTGCATATTATTCATAATTGCTCGACCCACTTCTGGATCAGGTTTTAAATAATCTGTTGGTAGCTGAGAAATGGCAATTGTCGCAAACCCATTTTTACGAGCCGTTCTCAAATCTTCCACAAAATAATCACGAGCACGAGCGTTTTTCATTAAAGACCAAGCTTCGTCGCGAACCATCAATTTTCTTCTATCTTTTGTGAAATACATCTTGTTATTGAAAATTTCCGATAAAAGCATTGTATAGACGACTTGAAGTTGCGGTTCATTTTCTAAACCTTTCAAGTCGGCAAGAATAATATCATTTTCAACATCCACTTTAGAGTCTAAATCAAACATTGGATAAGAACCTTCTCTTGTCCAGTTTTTAATTTTAATCAACATTTTATTTCCAAGTGGAGATATAGTTCCATCTTTATCTTTCATAATATCACTGGCAACGTTGTAAAGATCTGTTAAATATGGAAATCTGTTTTTTGTTCTACGATAAGTTTCTCGAACAATCATAGAAATTTCATCATAATCAAAAATTCTAAAACCATCAATCTCTTTAATGTTTGAAGATAAGATAACTTCTAAAATCCCCATGATAAGATTGAAATTCTTCAAAGAAGGCTCACACTCGCCAGGTTTTAACTCGAAAAGTTCCTGATACTCTTTTCGATATGGAAGAGATAGAGTTGTTTCAAATAATTTTTCTCTTTCGTATTGATTTAAATTATTTCCACCTTCTTTAATAAATTCATCATAATAGGCTTGAACAAGAATTGGAATTTTATCAACATCATTGATCGAAGGATTGTTTTTTATTAAAGCTTGAGAGATTTGTTCTTTTTTGTCAGGAGTTGGTAGTGATCTTTCCGGAACTAATGCAAGCATTTGAATACTTGGCTTAACAGCTCCTGATAGATTGATCTGAGTTCCTTTTACAAGGTTCATAAATTTCATATAAGAACCGCGATCTCCCCCGACATCTAAAATACAAATGATTGGTTTTTTTCCAGTTTTTGCTAAATCGGCAAGCTGCATCGTTAAAATAGCATTCATTAAAACTGATTTTCCCGATCCGGTTTGTCCTGAGATTGAATAATTCCAAGCAGGTAATGAAGGGTCCATAAGTTCAAAAATAACTTTATTCCCTCTCATATCAACGAAGTGGTTTGTTCCGTTGTGAATTAAATCTCGACGATTATCATAAATCGCAAAAAAGTAAGGAATGTTATCTGTAGTTAGGAACATTTCTTTTAAAAGACCGGAATTGATATTTGAAAATCCAGGAATAATCTGATTAAATAATATCCATTGAGTGTTTTCTTCATTAACCCACTCAGATCCACCGAATCGAGCAAAGACTCGTTTTGTTAAATCTTGATCAAATTTTCTTAAAAGCTCGACTCGACTCATATGTAAGTTTTGACTCATTTTTTCGATATAAGACTCTTGTGCTCTTAAAACAAAATTACAACTAACCGAAACCCCTCGACCATCACCATAAGCGAATTGATCATAGTTATCACTGATACGTTTCGTTTCAGCCGTTAACGTTCTATCTTCAACAATCGCTCCATCGTTAGATCCTTCAGCCATTCTTTTCTCAGCTAAACGAAATTTGAATAAATTCAAAGACTCTTTTTGATCCATTAAACGAAAACTTACCGAATAAATGAATTCAAAAGGAACATTTTCTATAGCTTCAATTGATTTTCCATAAATGACATCTCGAGGTGCTCTATCTAGAGTCCAAACTTTATGATAAAAATCATCTAATGTAAAATCACTTCTTCGCATACTAGCTCTAACACCAGAAAACAACTGTTGACGAACCGAAGCTTGTGAATCGTCTTGTTCAATTTTTAAATTTTCAATTCTTGACTTTGAAGGTCTTGTAAATCTTTCAATAACATTGAAAAAATCTTCTTCTTTATCTAAAACTTTAAATTCAGCCCCCATACCAACAATCATTTCAATCATTGCGTCGTAAACTCTAGAAACTTCCGCAACTCTATCGTTTAAATTCATCATGTTTTTTGTATAATCGTCAATTTTTGAATCTTTATTTGAAATTGTTTTTTTAATTTTTTCAAATAATGAATCAACTTTTTTGTGAGATTTATTAGCGTAGTGGATTGATAGATAAAATTTATTTTCAAAAAGTTGATAATTAGCAGCTAAATTTTTTAAATACTGGGCTCTTGGTTGTAGATAAGAGCTTAAAGAAGAAACATCAATATCGGAAACATTATTATCTCGAAACATGACAAACTGAATCGTGATATTTGTATCGTAAATTTCATCAAGAGTTGTTTTAACTCTTTTAAACATATTTTCGTAATCATTTTCATTAAAAGCAGTATTGTTCACTCCTTGAAAAGGAATAATGGTGGAAACTCCACCATCTATATGCAACATGACCAATCTATTTTGCTTAGTCCTACGAATTTTCCAAATCGTTAATTCGTCAAAAATCGGACTCTCATCGATGTGTTTTTTTGAGTTTTTGATCATAGGCTTGTCTCTCTTTTCTTATCTTTGAAATCTCATATTCACTTAAAGAATCAACAACTGCGGGAATCTCTAAATCATCTACTAAAAAATGCTTATCTTCGCAAGAAGGTGTTAAATAGGCATTTTTACCTAAATACCGGATCGTTAAATAGACGAATCTAGGTTTGTATTGAAAAAAGATTTGTGTAAACACAAATGCGACAATAATCAATATGATGTAAAGGAACCCAACTTCTACCAAAGCAGTTATGGCGATAAAAATCGCCACAAACGCAAACATCGCTATTGGAGAAGTTGTGCCTAGCCTTTTATTGTCCGAAATATCAATACACTTCGTAGCCATACACAACTCTTCTTTTTTATCGTTGAGTGATTGAAAACCAACCTAAAACAGTTTGCCATTGGAAAGCTAAGAAAGTAATTATCGCAGGAACGATAATGTCTTTAAAAGCTGAATTTGGGCTGAATCCATTAAAGTATTCAAACCATTTCCAAGCAGCATACATGCCTAACCCGAAATTGATCGCAGTTTTGAAATAACCATTATTCAAAATGTTATTAACATTTTGAGCCATTGCCATTTCTGGAATTATCGTCATAACAAACGCTGTTAATACAAGCATTAGTACAACATTTCTGTTTTCTTTTTTTAAACCTCTCATTATCGCACTCCTCTCAAAGTGTTTATTAGTTTTGTAATCAAGCCACGGGGTATTTTCGGTGGGCAAAAACTCATCGATCTTTTTACCGAATCATAGTAGTCAACCCCGATATGAACCATGTCTGATAAATAAATGGGAAAACAAAAAAGTAGAAAGTGAATTGTGGCAAAATTTTTATCCCAAGGAAAAAAAGATTTAAGCCAAACTTCTATAAAACTTATATTTATATTTATAAAACTTATTTTTGATAAGATAAAAGAAATACAAATATAAAATAAATAAAGATAAGAGACTCGAAGCCAAACTCCCCAAATAGGCCAATGACCCGCTCCTCTATGCGTTAAAAGCTTCGCATAAGGGTGCCAAAGCCAGTACCAAGCTTTAGTGAGGGGTGTGAGAAGAAACTTCAAAAAACGACCCAATTTATAGCTACCAGCCCAGCGACCTAAAGGGAAGTGTCCCATTCCTGGACGAGAATTCATCACGTCAAGATCGGGCTGAAAATAATTGCTTGAGAATAAATAGAGCAGAGTTGAAACAATTCCGTAGAAGACAGCAGAAGAAAAGAAGGGAAATAACCAGTTCATTCCAAATTCAAATTTTAAAGCAAATACGATAATTAAGAAATAAATAGGAGAAAAATTTTCATTAAACCGAACATTGTCGGTCAATTTATCTTTTTTTAAAACCTTTTCTTTCTTCATAGAATTTAAATAGATTTTTTCTAAACTAGCTCAAGTAAAAGATCTTGCTCATATTTTTTATTTAAAAACTTTAATGTTTCTGAACTTTTTTTCTCTAAATTTTCATACTCGAGCTGTTCAATACCTAGAAAGTCCCAAATCTTCATTTTTTGATTATTTTTAATAAAAGCTATTTTAGCTTTTTCATAATCTCTTTTCTTAGCAAGCCCGAATCGAAGTAATGATCTAAAATAAAGCGGATCATTTATTTTTTTAGAAAGCTTATCTAATCTTCTCTTACGAATAGTTGCCGCTCCACCTTCAGAGCAGATTTGTTCCGTTTCTGTGCCTAACTCGATAAGCATCATCGCTAAAGAAAATGCATCACACACATTGTCGTCTTCAAAATCAATTCCATATTTGATTAAAACCGCTTGACGCATTTGATCTTTATCTGCGTTGCCTTTTCCTGTCGTATAAGCTTTTAAAGAATTTGGAGAACAATCGATATATTTATAATTATTTTCAAATAAAGCCACTCTAATCACTCCACCTAATTCACCAAGTGAAACAATTGATCTTCCTTTTGATCCAAATGAATAACCTTCTAAAATAACTTCAGAAACTTTGAATTGTTCTAATTTTTGAAGAATTCTTTTTTTTATAAAAAGGATACGTTGCATCCCTCTCATTTCTTTAGTATTTAAAAATTCTTGGTGAAGAATTTTTTTAGATGATTTATCTAAAATCACAAATCCAGACCTAGTCAAAGATAGATCAATTCCTGCTATAATCATTTTGTGTTTCCTATACAATAATCATATCCTTCTTGAGTCATGAGGACATCACTGTTTGAACAATCAAAGCTTTTTTTTGGGACTGTTTTTTTTCGAATCGGAACATACTGATCTTCCCAAGGATTTCTCTCTCCTCTTGGACGATCAATGACTCCTTTTCTTAAATCAAAAGAGAAAGGTTGACAAAGATAGTATTCATCTTTTAATTCAGGATTGGGATGATCTTCGCACCAATAAGAAGGATTATATTGAAAACCAACAAACCACCCAACGGCACAAAAAACGATAAATGCTGGAATAAGACGAATAATTGTCGACATATCGATTAAATGGATAAAAATAAAAAACAGTTCTTATATTTATCTATTTGATATAGAAGAATTATTTTTATTCAATTGTTTTGTAATAATCAGAAAAGATTTGCTTTCTTTTAAGAGAGTGTCTGAGTAGAGTTGGATGGAACCAATCGAAAAAATCAAAAACTTCAAATAAAACTTTTGATTGATCTAAACCCTTACGAGCCCCACGCCCAATTCTTTGAAGAAGTCGAATTGAGCTTTTTCCACCTGAAGCCAGAATCACAACATCAATGTTTGGCATATCAGTGCCTTCACCAACACTCATTGTTCCAATTGTAATTCCAGAGGTCTGTTTTCCAACTTTTTCAATAATTTCAAGATTTTTTTTCTGAGGTTGTTCACCGTGGATTGTCTCGACTTCAATAGATTCATTTTTAAATCTTTCCTTTAAAATTTCAATATGAGATATTTCATCCACTGTGATAAAAACGTTTTTCCCTTCATCTAATTTTTTAATCGCTAATTCTACAATTTTTTTATTTCTTGTATTATTCCCTATAATTCCAAACTCTAAAATATCTCTCCACTTTTTCTTATCTTGCATAAAGTTTTTAGGCTCTGGTGAAGATATTTGTTCATAGACAGGTTTTGCGATATTTTTATATAAAATAGCCTCTTCTGGAGATAATTCAAAAAGGATATTGGTTCCAATCGCAGAAGCTAATAATTTTTCTTCAGCGCTATGATCTCTCCAAGGTGTTGCTGAAAAGTAGTAGCGAAATCCCGCGTTGTTCATTTTTAAAAGACCTTCTCGAATCATTTTAGCAGCGGCGTGATGACACTCGTCTATAATAACCATATCGAATTGAGATAAAAATTCAGCTGGCATTGAAGGAAGAGAGGCATCGCAAAAAACGTAAATATCTTTATATTTTATTTTAGGGTTTTTGATAGACTCTTTTCTTTTTAAATTCATTTTTTCAAAATAAGCTTTTTGTTTTTCTTTACTTTTTTCAAACATTTTTTTCTTTTTTTGATCGATATACTCTTTTTCAGGATCTTCACTTTTTGAACCAGAATAGAAAGCGTCCATATCTAGATTAAATTTAATTTTACTAGGTTTTACTGTTGTGATTTCATCAAAAACAGACCTTTTCTCTGTCGGTCTTGTTCTTGGTTTTATAAGTTCTTCATCTAATTTTATTTTTGGTTTTCTTAAAACGTGATTTTCTTCATAAACATCATCTTCTGATTTTAACGAGGAAAATCCATTTTTTATTTTTTCTTTTAATTGCCAAGGCATTTGCGTATCAACTCTGGAGTTTCCAAAAGCTTCTTTGAGTTGCTTTGCAAGTTGATCTTGTAGATTTCTTCTCGGAACAATAACTAAAGTTCTGACTTTTTTAGAATCAATCGCTTTTAGAATAACTCGTGATTTTCCAGAAGCTGTCGGCATCATGATTATTCCAGTAGGATTGTTGATCATTGAGTTATGAGCTTTTATTTGCTCTTCTCTTAGAGATAGATTTATTTTTATTTCTAATTTTGGAATAGTGAAGGATTTGTATTTTCGATTATCTTTAATATCAAGTTTTATCGATTTCTCTTCAGCAAATTTGATAACTTCACTTAAGTATGCTGTGGGAAATGAGAAATTTTTTGTATCTAACAAGTATGTAACGTTCCACTCTTGTTCGATAAATTGAGGATTTGGATTGTACTTTTTTTGAAAAACAGTTAAGGCTTTTTGAACCAAAGATAAATCTTCTTTAGTTGCGTTAACAATGAATGTTTTGTGATGTTCAACATTTAAAATCAACATTTTGTTTTCCTAAAAAAATGAGGAGATTTTGTCTCCCCATTTTTTTGATTTTAAATTACTTATCGTAAAGTTTTTTTCTAACTTCTTTTTCAATCTCTTTAGCTAAAGCTGAGTCTAATCTTACCGCTTGTAAAGCTTCATCAGCGCTTTTACCTAAAACTTTTTCTTTAAATGTGTGAGTTCTACCCGTAACTTCAATAACGTTTAAAGCTTTTGAAGCTGTGTATAAATCAAAAACTGTATCAACTCCATGTCCGTAAATAACAGGGATCTCTACGTCTTCTTGTGGAGAGTTTAATTTGTTTTTTACAATTTTAACAACCATCTTATATCCTGGTAATTTTTTATCACCAACAGAAAGTTCAATTTCTCCACTTGCTTTACGAACTCTTAAACGAACAGAGCTGTAGAATTTCAAGCTATTCCCACTAGTAGTAGTTTCTGTTGGACCATACGAGATCCCGATCTTCTCTCGAAGCTGATTGATAAATATGATTAAAACATTATTTTGCTTAGCGATTGGAGTTAAAACTCGCAAAGCTCTTGACATATTTCTTGCCATGACGCCCATTGCTGTATTTTTTTCAAAACCTTCTGAAGCTTCAATTTCAGCTTTTGGAACTAATGCGGCAACTGAATCGACAACGATAACATCGAAAGCTCCTGATTCAGCCATTTCTCTAACTAAATCTAAACCTTGTTCACCATATTCAGGTGAAGCGATTTGAAGTGATTTATCAAATTTTACACCGACTTGTTTAGCATAGGATACATCAAGTGCTTGCTCAGCATCGATGAATCCGCAGATATTTCCTAGTCTTTGAGCATTTGCTATGATTTGTAATGTAAGAGTTGTTTTACCAGAAGCCTCTGGTCCATAAATTTCAACGACTCGACCTTTTGGTAATCCACCAACACCTAAAGCAACGTCTAAACTAATAGATCCTGTAGTTGTTGTGTCTATTTTTAAATCTTTTTTATCAGAACCGTTTTGAATAATTTCATCGCCGTATTTTTTACTTACAGCGGCTTCAAATGCGGCAAGCTTTGAAAGCTTCTCTTTTTTTATTTCTTCTTGAGTTTGTTTTGTTTCTTTTATTTCTTCTTTTTTAGACATCGTATTACTCCTTTTTTATTCATACTGTTTTTATGTCATTGTCGTTTTTAAATGGTTTTTTATAAAAAAAATCTCTTTTCGAGACAATTATTTTTATTAAAATAATTGTTTTTAATTTAAAAAACATATAAAAATCAATTACTTGAATAAAATTATAGATTTATTTGATTTTAATTAAAATTCCGTCTATTATAATAATATGGGAACAAGTGCCAAACGACATTACAAAAATATAAATGAAAGAATAGAACATATTAAGGAAAGAGTTAATAATTTTGGAAAAATGGACAAAACTCTTCCATTCCATTTTGTAGAAATAAAAAAAATAGATCAAAAAAAAATAAAATTAGTTGTTGAAAATGATTTAACAAAAGAAAGAAAAGAGATTAGTTTTTATAAAACAATATCAAAAAACATAAATCCATTTAGAGTTTCAAGAGAAAGATCTTTTGAATATAAAAAAGAGAAAATCGAAAAAAAATTCGAAAATGTTCAAAAAATTGGAGAATTTGAAGTCTTAAGTGTTGATCCTAAAAATTACAGAAATTGTCTAATCAAAAGCAAATTGACAAAAGAACACATCTCTTTTCCTTTTAGAAATCTCTTAAAAGGAGAAAATCCATTCTTAAATAAATATATCTTTGAAAAAGATTTGATAGCAAATTTTTTAGAACAAAATAAAAAAATAGATAAAATAAAAGGAAATCATTTTTTAGTCAATAAAGAAAAAATATGGGTTATAGATAATTATATTAAAATTGAATACAGAATAGAAAATTCAAAAAGACAGACAGGTGGCTTTTTTGTTAAACAAATTGTTTTTGAAAAAAAATCTGAAGAAAATCTTGAAGGTCAGATTCTGAAAATTAACAATTTTGGAAAATTATCAAATAATATATATGAACAATTTAAATTTGTTAGATTTGGAGAGAAAAGGGGCAAGATAAGAAAAGTTGTTATTCAAAATTTAAAAACTTTAGAAGAAAAAGAGTCTAATCTTGAAATGATTTACAAAAAATCTAATCCATTTAGCGTTGTGTATAGACCTTCTGAAGCCTATATCGAACACTTTTGTGAAGAATTATCTAAAAGCTTTAATAAAAAAAGTGAAAAATTTAAATATAAGTATAATAAGGTTGAAAAAAACAAAAGGATGATTTATTTAGAAAACCTTGAAGGTTTAGAAAAAAAGATATCGTATTCTCAATTATTGAAAAGAAAAAATCCTTTTAAAAAATATAGTAAAGAAGAATTAAAAGAGATAAGCGCAAAAAAAGTTAAGCTTTCTTATCAAGAAAAAATTAAAAAAATAAATGATTTTGTACAAAAAGAAAAAGAAGAATTTAAATTCTCTATTGAAGAAATTGACAAAAGTAATAATAGAATCAAGATAAAAAGTATTCAAACAGGAGAGGTTATTTCTTTACGTTTTTCAACTTTAGCGAAAGAAAGAAATCCTTTTCGTGAGAAATATATTGGATTAAATGAAATTTCATTAAATTTAAAAAATCAAAATAAAAAATTTGTAAAAATAATTGGAGAAAGCTTTAAAGTTAAAGATAAATTATTTTATATTTTTAATGAAAAACTATTTTTATTTTATGAAGACAATGGAGTGGAGAAGAAAATTTTTAATTATGAAATAAAAAGTTTAATTAACGGAACTTTTGACGATTCAAGGTTTAAAAATCTTATTGAAAAAGTTAATAGTTTTGGAATAAAATATAAAGATTTAAATGAAAGTTTTGAGTTTTTAAACTTTAAAAATGAGGATTTCGTTGAAGATGAAAAAAAAGCTATTGTTTTAAATAAAATTTCTGGAGAAACAAGACTTGTCTCTTTACGTTCTTTATTGAAAAACAATTCTCCTTTTAATGTCGACTTAAATCCAACAAAAAAATATATAAAAGATAAAGTTAATGAAATTGGTCAATCAAGTGATAAGCTTTATTTTGAAAAATTTAGCTACGTTGATGATTATAAAAAGAACCCATCTCGAATTGTTATAATAAAAAATGATTTTACTGGAGAAACTCAAGATGTTCGTCTTTATTTGATTCGACAAGGCTCCAACCCTTTTAATCGGGGAGTGATTGGTTATCCGGATCAATACATTATAGAAAAAACTAATGAAATTGGAAACAGCTATGAATCTATATATGAAAAATTTGTATTTGATAAGTTTTTAAAACAAACCGATGAAATGACTTCTACTGAGAAAAGATTTTTAATTAAAAATCTTAAAGCCAATGAAGTTAAAGAGACAAGTTTTGCTAATATATTAAGCGGAAATAATCCTTTTAATCAAAGATCGGAAAGAAGTGAAGTTTTTGTGATTGATCAAGTCAATGAAATTGGTCAAAATCAAGAAGAAGGATTTAAGTTTGAATATGTAAAACTTTATAGTCATTTAAGTTCAAATGGAAAAGATAATAGCAATAAAAGAATTGTGGTTAAAAACATTAAAACTGGAGAAGAGGTTGTTTGTAATTTACCGTCTCTTTTGCGATTTAAACACTCCCCTTTTAGTTTAACAGCTGATTTAGATGAGCTTCGACGTGTTCAGCCTAAAATTGCTAAAGATTTGAAAAGAATGAAAATTTCATTTCAAAAAGAAATTATGATCGGGGAAGGTTCTAAAATTGATTTTTTGTGTTTTATTGGTGATTTTGTTTTTGGAATTGAAGCTAAATCAGATAAAAAGCATAGTAATATATCTAAAGGAAATCTTGACCAAGTGGAGAGATATTCTAAACAATTAAAAGAAAAATATGGAGATAAGTTTTTAGAAGTTTTTTTAGTTTCTTTAGAGGGTCAAGCTGGAATGAAATGGGATGAAACTAAAGAAATTATTAAAGTGTTTGTTGAAGAATTTAAATAAAAAAGACAGATCTTTCGACCTGTCTTTTCTTTGAGAGATTATGGAAGTTTAATTATTGATAAAATTCTTCAACAACTACAATTCCTGAACCACCAGCTCCACCGCCAGAACCGATTTGAGCTGAACCGCCAGCTCCACCAGCGCCAATCGTAACTGAATAAGAAGCTGCTGGATTATCTATGATAATTTGAGCAGCACTACCAGAAGCTCCACCAGAACCAGCTGCATAGTAGACGTTAGAAGCAAATCCGCAACCAGCTCCACCGCCGCCGCTACCAGAATTGACCTTACCTGCGATACCTGCTGTTATAGCTGTTGACCCACCTGCGCCACCAAATATCGAATTACCACCACTTCCTCCAGTGAATGCCGCCCCAACTCCGGCAACAGCATTCATTGTCATACCTGCTGATCCTGAAGCTCCATTGGCATCTATAATTATTTTTGAAGCTGTAATTGTATTTGAAACCCCTAAACCAGAAGATCCTGTTGAACCACCAGTACCTCCGGCAGCAGTAATCAATGAACCAAAAAGGGTACTTCCACCAGTTCCGCCAGTGTTTGGATTGTTTGTTCCATTGTTAGAACAACCCGCTCCGCCACCGCCACCGCCGATAGCAGTAACTTTAAGAAATTTAACATTCGCTGGAGTTGTATAAGTTCCACTTGAAGTAATTCTTTGAACAGTTGGAGGTGAAACATATGCGACATAAGAAGAAGTAGCAGCAGACCAGCCAGAGATAGGAACTTTAAAAGTAACAGATAAATCATCGCCAGACGTTGTTATCGCATTTGCATTTGCTATGATAAATGTATTTGCTGAAGTGTTTGTTTGTTGCGAAAAATAGACATTTGAAGCTGAAGACCCTGTTTCTTCTATAATCGGATATGGACCAAATGAAGTACTTGGAATTGAAGTTGTTGATCCAGAAGCTCTAATCGCTGTTCCTATTTGAGTTCTTTTCGAACCTAAAACTTTATTTGTATCAATTGATAGACCTGTCGGCAATGAAACCGCAGCTGTTGTAGCTGTTGGCGTTCCAGAAGTAAATGTTCCAACAACTTCAATTGTATCACCAACTCTTCTGTATTTAAAATCTACAGCCGAAACTGTTCCAAATGATGAAACTGTTGGTGTATATGAAATCCAGTTTGAGATAATTGGAAGAGTTGCTGAACCAAAAGAAGAAACAGTAGACCAAGCTGAACCATCACAAAACTCTAAAGCACCAGAATTGTATCGAGTTAAGCCAGCTGTAGAACAAGTCGTTCCACTTACTGTACCAATTTTAACTCCACCTGTTAATTTAGAACCATCTAAATCTGTAATTTGAGCATCACTCACTGATGAAGCGGTAGCAAGTGAACCTAAACCACTTACAGCTGTTGAAGCAATCGCAATTGATTGACATTGATAACTGTCAGTTGCTGAAACATATTGAACTGTTTGTGCTGCTGTACAATTTAGTGATAATTTTGAAGCGGCTAATTTTGCGTCAAGACTTGACTGTAAATTTGTAATATCACTAATTGCGTGAGTGTGAGAAGTTGCGGCAAAACTTGGAACACTTGTTATTTTACTCCAAGACACTGAAGAAATTTGTGAATCTCCCACTGATGATAATGTTGCTAATAATCCTAAACCTAGATTTGTACGAGCTGTTGATACGCTTCCAACATCTGATAAATCATTTGCTGGATTTAACGGAACATACCCCAATGAGTTTTGTTTTGTTGCCAATGCTGAAGTTAAATCAGCTGGTTTTACATATGAAGCTGATGTTCCATTCACTAAATCTAAAAGTTGTGTACTATAAGAAGAAAAATATGTAGCGACCTGACTCATGATTGATTGAGTTACAGATCCTGCGACTTGAATAAAATCTTCTTTTTTCTTTCCATCTAAAGATTCTGCTATTTTCGCAAATGCTACTGAATTTAAATTTTCTTCACTAAATGTTGTAAATGAAGATTCACTTGCTCTTTTCACAGAGATT
>Ga0255166_1000180_pt1 | contig 27621 bp, 24 predicted proteins | sample Atl_Cont_RepC_8d_FD_186013 | JGI IMG/M metagenome (GOLD analysis project Ga0255166, IMG submission 186013) | Freshwater microbial communities from Altamaha River, Georgia, United States - Atl_Cont_RepC_8d | ecosystem: Environmental > Aquatic > Freshwater > River | place: USA: Georgia | collected...
TGTTATGTCATTTCTCTCAAGTTCCATGATAATCAAGTTCAATCCTTTTGTAAATAGTTTTGGGTTTGGATTACAAACAATATCCCATAAATATTTATGGTCTACTATTGTTTCGTCATCTTTTAAATATTGAATAAATGTTTCATAAGCACTTATAGCTCTTTTCATAAAAACGAAGTCTTTTTCATTATTCATATCTAAAACTTTGTATATTTCTGATTTTCTATAACTTTCAATCGCCACATCTATGTATTCATTTTCAAAAATATTAATTAAATTACCATTTTGTAATGATATAAATAAATCAAAGTCAACTGCGTCAATTATTTTTTGTTTCATTTGTTTAATACTAAATATAGTATTTGTTCTTGTCTCTTCTATAAATACATCAGCAATACAAGCGATAAAAGACTGGTTTTTATTTATTTCAACACCATGTCTCAATAAACAAGGATAATTTTGTTTTAGGTTTGTATTTGTAGTGCTTATATAACATTTTTTATTATCTGTTCTTAATAATTTTTGTACTGCTGTTGGTAAATATCCCCATCTACCAGGTTCTAATGGAAATTTTTCAGGTCCTTTAATATATTGTTCAGTTTCTAATTCTCTTATTGGTTCGGATTCTTTTTTTTCTTCTTCTCCTTGTTCATCTTCCTCTTCGGGTTCTTTTAGACATTGATTTCTACGTTTTGTTTGTTCTGGTGTATCCCAATATTTAAAACAACAAGGAACACATAAACCTTGTGGATGTACTTTATCTTTTAAGAATCCTGGATGTAAATTAATGTATTTATTGTCTTTATCTAAGTGATATTTATCATCTGTAAATTCATATATATTTGCTCCAGGTGGTACTTTATTTGTTTTGAATGGTATAACATTACCATATTTACCTGATTTAACTTCATTTTCAGTCAAACTTACATTTCGTTTTAAATCCCAATATCTAGGGCATATATACCAGTATTGTTTTTTAGGGTCAGTTCCATATTTAATTGCTTCAGTATAAGAACCAGGATGTTCTCTATCTATTTTTTCTTTTTCTTCATCGGTTAATAATATAGGTTGTCTTCTATTGTTATACGGACATGCTCTTGAATATGCTTTGAATTCTTTATCAACATTTGTTAAAAAAAGAGTTGGTTCTTTACTTTCTAACTTTCTAAAAAAAGGATTCGGTTTATTCAATGACATTCCAGTAATATCTGGAGCATCGTCAGTCGGTGTATGTACAGTTTCTTTCATTGGTCGTTTACCATAATCTATATTTTTATGTTGTATTACAGCTTGAGGAATTTCAGGATTATTTTCTATGTTTGTTTGTATTTCATCTGGGCTGTTTTCACTATCATCGTCTCGTTGTCCTCCTTCCATCTCTTCTTCGTCTTCCTCGTATTCTTCAAATAAATCTAATATATTTTTGGTTTGTTTTATAATTTCTTCTTCTTTTTCTTCAAAATCCTTTTCTTCTTCTTTTTCTTCCTCAAATCTGATTGGTTCAATTATAATTGATTCTCCTTGAAATGTAATTTCCTGGCTATCTTTATATGGTAGTTCTGAAGGAGCAACTATATCAATAACTTTTTTTTCTTCAGAGACGCCTTTTCCTTTACAAATGTCTTTTATATCTTCAAAAGGTATTTGGGTACTATCAGGATTTTGTGTTAATCGTATGAGAGAATTTAAATAAATATTTATAGAATAAAGATATCTTAAATCGTTAATATTTGATACATTTATTTTTATATTATTTGTAAATTTTTCTAATCCGATGGTTGTCAAAAACCCGGGGTTTTTTTTAATTTTATCTCTTTTATTGGGAAATCTATTTTTCATATCGTCAAGTTCAGATGCTACAGCTGCTAATTTAATTCTAGCATCATCATCTGTTAAATTAAAGTTTTCTTTTAGTTCATCGATGATTTCATCTGCTCTATTTCCTTTATTAATTAATTCAATTACTAATGCGGTTTGACTATCAACTTCATTATAATACGCTACTCGTTTATATCTCATAGAAATTCCTTTCTCCAAATTTCCTTCATATACAGCAAAAATATTAGAAATACATCCTATATATTTTTTTAAATTTATTTTCGTTTTAATAGGCATAATAATTTGATAATTGGTATCTACAATTTCTATATTATTATCATTAAATGATTGGAATAATTCAATTGGAGAGTCGCCTTGTTCTAATATTTGTTTAATAAATGTTATGATTGGATTAATAGATTCTTTTATTTGTTCTGTGATTTCATTCACACTTAATGGTTTTTTAAATAGTGTTTTAATATTTATATTTCCATTTGATATAATTTCACATTCAATGTCATTCATGTTATTTTGAATAAAAAATGATATACCTATATTTTTACCAATTTGTTTAATTAATTTGAATATAGTACCTTTATTTAAAAAGGGGATTTTTTTACCATTTGTTGATGTTTTATCAGAATATAATCTGTATATTTTTTCTTGTTTTTGAGATGGATTATATTTAATCATTGGTATATTTTTTGTAGCATGTATTTGTTTGAATATAGAGTCAATTGGTAAATTTATTGAATATTTAGGGTGAATTGTAAATTGTATTGAATTTATACCAGATGATAATATATTTAATTCGTCATTTCTCTCATAATAAATATTATAAAAGAGGTCTATGCTTTTATTTTTTTTGATAAAATTTTTATCAATTAATTTTTTTGTGTTATCTAATAGGGATTGTTTTTTTTCACCAAATAATTCTAAAGATGTTATATTTTTATTAAACAAAAAAGGGTAATATAATTTAATCGTTGTCTCTTCAGAAATGTTTTTTGTTATAGAATTTTCTAATACATCCTCTGCGAGACATAAATAAAAAATATTTAAATTAATATCACCATAATTTAACACTAAACTTTCGTTTAATGTAGACATCATTTTTTCTGATTGATTTTCTATATTATCATACATTTCAACATCAAATGGATTGATTGTGTATGGATATGATGAATATATACCAATTAAATTTTGACCAATTGATTTATTTACCAAATAAGAATGATTATTAATATTTAATGAGTGAATATCATCATATGTATATGTATCTTTAGACGGAATCGATGATATATTAATACCATCAATATTTAATAAATAATTAATAAATCTATTTCTAGTTAATTCTAATTTATCATTTTGTGTAAGTTTTTTGTATATTGATAAGGAATTCAATATTTCTTTATTTTTGTAAAATAAGTAGATTTCTTCAAAACACAATTTAGTATCGAATTCCATTATAATTTTTTTCTTGATTGTTTCAATTGTATCATCGATATATATTTTTTCATTACAAAATTTAACTGGAATGTTCTTTTCTTCGATTATATTTAATTCTTCTTGAGAGAAAATAGAATCAAATATCACATTTTTTTTATTGGTTTTGAATAGTTCTGTTAAATTAATTTCATTTCCAGTAAACGCATAAATCTTAAGTATTTCATTATTTTTAGTGTAACATATTTTAAATGTAATTGAATTTGTTTCCAATGTTTCTGACATTATATAAAATAATTGTATATTATTTTATATATTTTTTAACAATTAAATATAGATTTTATTATACAACATAATCTAAAAATCGTAATATGGGTTATCAGTAATAGTCATTCCGCAATATTTTTGTGGTTTCTTTTTATAATCAATTGGAGTATAAATATTCATTTTAGCCGCTTCTTCTAATAAAAATTTAAAATTTGTCCAAAATTCATTTGTATGTCCTACACTTTTTGTAGCTATATGAGATATTTCATGTATTCCTACAAATATCAAGGTATTTTCATCTATCATTTTTCCTCCGTTCTTTTCAGTATCTAAACAAAATGCTAATTTCTCTCCTTTATTTTCACTAAAAGCTGTAAATTCACTGGTTGGTAATGTTTCTGATATTTTTTTAGGATTGAATCCTTCTGCCAATCTTTTTACATTTGTTCTGTCTGGATATTTTTCTTTTACATTATCTACAAGTTTTTTTAGTTTTGATGTTACCATTGCTAATTTATCTGCTGCTAAATTTAATTTACTTCTTTCTCTTACACAATATTTATTACCATCTACAGTTGATATTATACATTTTAAATTAAATGATTCGGAATCAGAATAAATTTTAATACTTACAATAAGTATAAAAAGAATAAGTAAATAACCAACTGAATTAATATTCATTTATATAAAAATTGAATATTAATAATTTATAATTTATATAAATTTATGAATAAAATAAATTACGAATATTTATTGAGAACCAACGCCTAATTCTAAAGGTACTCTCATTAAGTCAGGTTCAATTGTACTATTTAACCAAGGACTTACTTGAACTTGAGGATTTGGCGGCTCTGAACGAAGTTGTAAGTTAGCGTTTCTTAATGAGCTTCCGACAGTGTTAATTCCGTATAGATATCCGGCTTGTAATAGATTAACATTATTTAATTCGCCATTACCACGAGGGTTTAATTGCGCCCATTGACTATTTTCATCTTTTGGTAATAATTCATCAGGATTTACAACAGGTTGACGAGAACAGCTTGGAGGTAAACCGTATCCAGATGTTGATATTTCTCCACTAACAGATGAGAATACCTCATTTTGTCCAGCAGGATTAGCAGGAGAAACAGCTCCATTAGAAGGACCAGAAACATCAGTTACGTATTGTTGTTGTTGGGCAGCAGCTTTATTAGGTGTTGTATTAGCACCAACATCTAAATTTGTCATAGAGTTAATAACACTACCTTTTCTATTTGAATATTGTGTAAATACAACTCCTAATACAAGAAGACCTAATAAAGCTAAAACATGATGTGTTTTCAATGATTTTTGTAAATCTTTTAATAAACCCATTTATATAAAATAAATGATAAAATATTTTTGACTAATTTATTAATTAATTGATGGATTCATTTATTATTATATTATTTATGCTAAATGAATTTTATTAATAATTATCCGATTGACGTTCATCTTCATCACTTTCATCTAAATCATCTAGCATATATTTTATTTTAATATTTTTAGCCTCTAAATAAGCTTCTGTGGCAAGTTTTTTTGCTCGTTTAGCTTTTTCTCTTGCTGCTTTATATATTTCATAATATACTTCATTCGGTTTTCTTAATTTAATAGAATCTGTTATATTATTATCTATATTCAAATCAACTAGTTCTAAATGTTCATTTTTTTTAATTTGGTCTAAAGAATTAGATACATTTTTTTCTAAATAGGATGAAGTGGGTTCATGTGTTGTAATTTTAGATTTTAATTCGTTTTTATTTTGTTGAGGTTGTTCATTTAATATCTCTAAATCATTGATTTCTTTCAATCCATAATCTTTTATTTGATTATTGGTTGAATTATCTAGATTTTGTGTTTCATATTTTTCATTTATTTGTTCTTCATTATCTTCAATTTCATCATCATTATTATCGTCGTCTTCAGTGACATATTCATCGTCGGTTTCTTCATTCTCACTGTCATCATCTTCATCATCTTCTTCATCATCTTCTTCTTCATCCTCGGTATTATCATTGCCTCCTTTATGTATAACGCTTTTAGGTTGAACAAGTGTTTTATCATCTATTACTTCGAGTTCATTATCATTTATAATGTATTCTTCAATTGTATTATGAGATTTATTATTATCATTAAATGAAATATGATTGATTATTTCACTTGTTGTATTTTCAGATTTACTGTTGGTATTTTCTAAATTTGTTTGTAATGGTATATTTACTTGACTTTGATTTGGTGTTCTAATTGACGGTTTGATTAAACAATGTTTTAATTCTTCTTGAGAGTTCATTACCATTATTTGCGATAAATTGAATTCTAATTGAAAACTTTTATTAGTAAATTTAATGCCCTCTACTTTTATTAATGGTATAATTTCCTTAGTAATATCAATATCATTTAATGTTAATGGATTTTCATTTTCATCATATACAAAGCATGGTACACTGTATTTAATCATTTGAGGTTTTGGTATATAACATCTAATTATAAACTGTTTGCCTGATTTGTACATCTTTGCTACATTTGTGAATGCGCTCTCAATATCACTTAATTCAATATCGCCACTAAACCATAAATTATTTTTTTCGTAAAGTAATTTTTGACATATTGTTTCTAAATGTTCAAGCCATTCAGTTAATTCATTATTGTATGTTGTTTCATAAACTAAATCAGAATATATATTTTTTTCATTTTGAATAATGCCTTGTTTTGTTTTACATTTTGGAAATTGAACATATAGACTTTGATTATCAAATAATAATTTAGTAAAATAAGTACCTCCTTTTGTTGTTTGTGGATGTCCTAAAGATAATTTAGAAAATTCAAAAGAAGAAGTAGGTTCAAATACTTTATCCATTAATTTTTTATTAGAAAAATATGAAGTAAATAACACGCAATACTGAATAATGAAATATTTATTTTAATTTACAATAATAATATGGTAAAAGAAAAGGAAAAAGATATATTTATTGAAAAGTGTTTAGAAATATTAAGAAAATCAGAAGTTAAAAAGGAGATTAAATTATTTATGAAACCGATAATTGATTTAGTATTACAAGAAATATATCCATATATTTATTTATCTGTAATATTTGTTATAATTAGTTTTTTATTAACTTTAGGAATTTTTGTTTTAATGTTGCGTAATAACTCTCCACAAAAATAATAAAATAATTTCTTAACCAATTATATAGAATGAGACATCGTGGTAGTCGTCGTCGTCGCACTCAAAAAAGACACAGAATGAATGGTGGTACTGCTGATGTAGCAGCTGAGGCACCTGTTAATGTAGGTGATAGTTCTGCTGATTCTCCTCCTTCTCTTCCTATGGCTGGAGGAAAAGGAAGACGTGGCGGAAGAAGATCATCTGGTAAATCTGGTAGAGCAGCTGATAGAAACGGTGGTAGAGGTAAAAAGGGAGGATTTTTCGAGAATTTAGGAGCGGCGATTCATCAAGCGATTGTTCCTTTCGGTTTACTTTACGCAGTAACTAGAAAAAACAGAGGTAAACGTGGAGGACGTGATGATGTAGCTTAAACCATATTTTAAACTAAATATTTTTATATATAAGAAAAAATATTTAGAACATTTGCTACATATACTATAATAAAAATATGAGTTTTGAAGATAATATTAAAAAATGGGTACTATTGGATAATCAAGTAAAACAATTAAATGACAAGGCTAAAGAGCTAAAAGAACAAAAAAATTCAGTCGAAGATTTTATTTTGACTTATGTAGAAAATAATAATTTAAATAACGCTACAGCTAAAATTACAGGAGGTAGTTTGAAATTTGTAGAGTCAAAACAAACTGCTCCAATTACATTAAAATTTCTACATCAATGTTTATCTGATTGTATCAAGAATGAAAAGCAAGTAGAATTGATTTTGAATTATATAAAAGATAAAAGAGAAATTAAATATACAAAAGATATTAAAAGATATTATGAAAAAGAATAATTTAGAAATTTGTATGAATATAGATTATAGATATGACAAATAAAGGAAATTATCTAGATAAAGAAAAAAATATATTTGAACCGAATGATTTTGTTTATTTTAAAAGTGGTGATACAATTGAAAGTTCTGGATATAAAATAAATAGCATATTAATGAATCACAATATTCCAGCAATGATAACGAATAATATATTACCTTCTACAAATGGAAATAAGGTAAGTAGTCTATTAAATGATTTTGCTGTTCCTGCTGGATTGTTATTATTACAACAAAAATCATTGAAACATTATGATGATAACAATGAAAAAAACGATAAAAACGATGTCATTGATGACGACCTTTTTAATAAATTATTAAATTTATCGACTCCTATTAAAAAGAAAAAACATACTAAACGTCATAAATCAAAAACATCAAAATCACTTAGAAAAACAAAACGAGTGAATTAAGTATCTTGAAAATGATAAGTAAATATTTAATCTAATTATGATTTATTTAGATTAAATATGGTTATAGATTAAATTTGATAATTAAATTATATAACACTCCAACGATTATTATTAAATGGAGCTATAGCAAGTTCAGGTAATTTTTGTTTCCATTTATCAACATTTCTATCAAAATCAATTTCATCTTGAGTCTTAGGATAAACTGTAGTATTATACATTAAATCATAATCTAGTGGACTTATTTTTGGTTTATATCCATAACAATTTACACCAAATCTAACATTGGGGTTTGCTATATATCCTCCATTGATTCCAGGTCTACCACAATCATGTTCATGTCCTTTTATTTTTTGTAAATGATTCCATTTATCATATTGAGTAGGAAAATATGCCATTTGTCCTTCAGACCATCCATAGCTACACCAATCTGCCCCTTTTTGATAAGCATCTTCTAAATTTTTATAAGTAGCTAATTTAGCTCCATACGCCTTACATATAGCTTTACTATCTTCATAAGTATACTTATTACCTGGAATATGAAATGTTTGTTCAGTTGATAATATACTAGTTCCGTTTTTATCAGTTTCAATTTGAAACTTTATTTCGGGTTCAGTAAATAAGCTTTTAATACTAGCTATAACATTTATATTGAAAAAATAATATATACCATTTAATAATAACAAAACAACAAACAAAGACCATAATAATATTTCTAAAAATACAACACTTTTACTTAATTGTTGTGAATTTTCTCCATTTCCACTTGTTACTCCTAAAGAAGCAAATAATAAATAATATAAAAATAATACAATTGTTACAATAATTAATACAACTGGATTTATAGCATATTTATTTAAATATTCATATGTGTCTTTTGGAATACCTGTAATCGAATCTAGATTTATATCCATTTATATAATACTTATCTATTTTTTTTACGATAGAAGAAACAATAGGATTTATTTGAAATCAACTTATTTTCATTAATTTCTCTCACAATTGTATCATTGAATTCATACCATTTACCATTTTCTGTTTTAACATAAGATGTATAATGTCCTCCGGCAGTTCCTCCTGAATGATTACATATTCCATATAAATCATATACATAACTTGCTGGATTATAACCATTTATATATTTTGAAAAACTCGCATTTTCTAAAGGAATATCTATATAATTTTGTAATTTTTTTCCAGTAAAATTATAACGTTTTATATCAATGATTAATATTTGTGGTAAACTCCAAAAAAGTGTTCCTTTATTAACATCTTCTTTTGAGTTTGTATTTTCATTTAAATATGCGTTTTCGTTTTCTAGTCTTTCTATTTTACAATATTCATCCAAACAATCATATAAGGATAATGGTGAATTATGTTCTCTATCTATTGGAATAGGTAAACTTAAAACGCAAAATAATTCTGGGCGACATGATAGAATTTCCATAGTTTTAATTGATTGAATTTGAGTAACACTTATTCCAAAAAATAGTTCAATCATTTCTGAATATTCATTTTTGTACATATCTTTCAACATTGAAAAACATTTTATAGCTAAAATATCTGTATAGTTAGATGGAGAACCTGTTATTTGAATATCAACTTCTCTTTTCAAAGCATTGTGAAAACAATCAATCATAAATAATAAAAATTCAGATACATCATTTTGTTCAAAACCAGAAAAAAGGTCTCTGCCTTTAATTGATGATATTTTTCTAATGGCATTTAAAAATCCATTTGGTGAAATTGTACAATTTTCACTCCACATTAAATCTTTTAATTTATGCCATTCAATTAATAGGATAGAATCAGGAACATGATTTATTTTTGTTGTATAATCACTCTTAAGAAATTGATTAAGTGGTTCTGTATGACTTAATACTTGCATACATGAATTTAAATAACACGTATTTCCCAAATTAGCGAGTCCAGTTAATCCTTGACCTTTTTGTTCTATCAAGCTTCCAGAATTCACTTCCATTTATATAATTATCTATATTATGTATATTATGTATATTGTTTTAAACACATTTTAATATAAATTATTTGAAAAAGTATGGTAAAAATAATATTTATAAAATATATAATGTTATATAAATCAGTTTTTGCGGAATATATAGGAACTCTTTTATTTTTATTGGTTGTGCTTATTGGAGGAAAACCCATCTTAATCGCCGGTGGTTTATTGATTGTCTTATTGCTTATTGGTAGTATTTCAGGAGGACATGTAAATCCAGCCATATCAACAATAATGTTTGTAAAAGGTGATTTAAATTTAGAAAAATATATTTTGTATGTAATCGCACAAATACTTGGAGGATTAACTGCTCTGTCTTTATTCCCAATGATTAAAAAAAATATACCTATTAAATATTAATTATATAAAATACTCTAAAATTATATTTATAAATTATAAATTATAAATTATAAATTATCTATGAAATTTTATTGAAGAATGATGTGATTTCACGGTTACCTCGTTTTGAATTTTCGGTAGTTCTCAAATACTTATCAAATAATATAGTTTTTACAAGCTTATTTCTTAAATCGGTTTCTTTCTTTTTAATTTTATCTTCATCTAAATTATCTTCATTATTGTAAAGTTTCTGAATATTTGCTCTGTACAGTTTTCGATGTTTCTCAAAATCGCTCATTTGTTCTAAAACAAGCGCAAATAATTGCTGTACTGGTTTCATAATTTGATTTGTAATGTAAAATGCGTAATTTAATTTTAGTTTATTTTCTAATATGAATTGTGGATGTTCAATTTTATCTCCTTGTAATGCTTTGGGATTTGAATTATTAATATAAGCAAATGGTATACGATCACCTGGTCCAGGTTTATTACCAGGGTCTCGTTTTCCCATTCTATCTGCTAATACTTTATGAGCAATTTGATTTGGATTTTTATAACCAGAACGAAGTGATTTTGTAATAATTAATTTCTCAATTGGGATTTTTTCATCTACTAGTTTTTGTAAATTATTTGTTAAAAATTCGATTGCTTTATTAATGTTTTTATCTTTCATTAAAATGTCAATAATACCACCATAAATATCTTTAACAATAGGCGCATTATCACGACGTTTTAATACAATACCCATTGATTTTCTGTATGATTTATTATGGTCAAATTCGTGTAGCATACCAACATATCTTTTTTTAGATAATAGACAAAATGGCAAGAATGTTTTTTCATACTCTAAATCATGAGGTTGTTTCAAAAATTTAGTAGCTAGATTACCTGCTTGTTGTGCCAATTCAATTGTAATTTGAAGTGCTGTTTTGCCAGTAATACGATTACCATTTAAATCGCAACAATTAAATGTAAAGAATACTGAATCTGTATCTCCATAAATATATTCAGCATTTACTCTCAAATCACCATAACAACTAGCATTAACAACAGTATCATGATATGATTCTTCAATTACACGTTTGGCGTATGTAAGTAGTTTTCTTCCAGTTGCTGTTGTAGAAGCAGCAACATCTTTATCATAAATCGTACTTGTTTTAGCACCACATTGACCATATAAAGAATTTGCTGTTACTTTAATACTAAGTTGTCGTTTGTCCAATACATTTTGCATAAAATCGTCTGTTTCTGTTTCCATTTGTTTGCGAGTCGCTTTTCTGGCTGCCATTAATTCTTCTAAGATAGAAGGCATAACTGCTCTAACGTTTTTGATTGGCTGAGCAAATCTACAAATTTTATAACCACATTTTACTTTTTGGGCCGCAGCAGTAGGTCTAGGTCTAACATACCGATATGTATCATACGTTACATCTACATATTTATAACCAGGTAAATTATCATAAATGAAATTTCCGTCTTTATCTGTTTCTCCTGTAATTCCATTTTCAATCAAATTACCATTCAAATCAAACTCTTTTGTCCAAACTTTACTATCATGTGATATATTTTCACTAATCATAGAAGACGGATAAAGTGAACCAAAATCAACACACGCAACCGGGTTATCAAGATATAATCCACATTTTGGAGGCAATACAATAGCTCCTTCATAACCACCGTCATTCATATTTTTTTCTATTACTGGAAGCAGTGTATCCTTTTCTCTACATTTTTTTGCTACATAACTTGTTAGTTTGATTCCTTGACCTCTCATAACTAGATAATTCAAAGGAACACTACATAACTTTGCCATTTCAATATATCCAGTTAAAACATCTATTTTTCTCATCAAATGATGAACTAGATTACAATCTTGAATACAGTATTTCGCAATGATAGCTCTTTCTTTTGGTCCTTCATTTGTCATTCTAAAAATATCTTGGGGTGTTACATCATCTTTAGCCATTCCCCATTTTACAACTTTTGTCATATCAGGAGATTCCACGCCTTTTATTATAAAATATTTTTCTTCTAGATTCACTTCAATAACTTCAAATTTTTCACCATCTTTATACATTTCGGATGAATGTGAATTTTCTTCAAAATTGATGAAACTATGATTTTCTAATCCTGTTAAATTTTTTGTATATACCTTTGTATTATTATTTGGTGTATATTCTAGTTTTTTAACAACATCTCCAATGAAATAACCAGATACATAATCTAATTTATATGATGTCAAATTATAGTCTCTTCTAAAATAATTATAAAGGTCAATTTGTAATCGTCCGTTCATTTTAATATATTTTAAATTATATTGACCACTTGCTAATAAAATAGTATTTCCATCTAATTTTCTAATTCCTGTTTTCCAATCTTGAGGACAACAAATCTCATTTGAATTTCTAGATAATCTTAAGAAACGATTCATACATCCTGTTTCTTCGGCTCGTTTAAACATAAATTCATAATCAAAACCAAATATGTTATATCCAATAATAATATCAGGATTTTCACGATTAATAAGCTCTGTCCAAGCAATTAGTAAGGATTTTTCATCATTGAATGTTTGTATTTCAGCATTTTCAATTTGTTCACATGTTCCAACAACTAAACATGTATTCAAGTATGGTTTTGTACTACCATAATTTAAAAATGTTGTACCGATAAACGTAACTTCATCGCCTTTAATTTCTGGGAAAATACTTAATGTTTTAGTTAATTCGTATACTTTTGTATCGCGTTCACATGTATCATCATTTAACATATCAATAATAGTGGCTTTTTTATTTGTATATTCAGAAACTTTTGTTTTCTTTTTCCAAAAAATACCAGATTCTTCTGCTTCGTCATTTTCTTTTATTCCTTCGGTTTTATCTTCATTTTCTTCATTTTCGTCTGCTTGATTCTCGGTTTCGTTTGCTTCTTCGCTTGGTTCATCCATTTCATCTATTATATGACCTTTTACCTTCCCAGGACACATTTTAATCCATGTATTAAACGTACTTAATATTGATTCGCGTGTATAAGGGTATTTAGTATATACTCTGTCAACATCGTTGTTTGTTCCAAATCCAAATGCGGATAAAATGATTTCTTCTAATAATATTTCGTCACATACATATTCTGATTTTTGAACTTCATCTATAATATTATTCGCAAGTTTTTTATAATTTTTTTTAGGTAAAGGAAAATCGCCATGACTACTACTTGCTTCAATATCAAAACTCGCTATTTTGTAAGGTACAATCGTTTCTTTATTTGGTAAAGGAATAATATCTTTGTAATTGATATTATATTCATATGTACATCTAGTGATTTTATTTCTATTCATAGAAAGTTTACTTTTTGGTAAGGCTATCCATCCAGAAGGACTGATTTCTTTTATATGAAACAAACGAAGTAAAGGTGGAATATTGGATTCAAATATTTTCAAATATTCTCCATTAAATTCATAACCTAGTGGATTTAATGTTTTACTATATGTAGACGCAGTTGCTTTTTCAATATACCATAATTTAATTGCCTTTTTCATTGCTTTTTCATTGTTAAATTTAATTTGAACAAATTTATGTTTTTTTCCCGCATCAAAGCCGTATAATTTTTTCCTCTTGACAATTGTAGCACTCGCGATAGAATCTTCATAATATTCTCCTAGTTTTTCTCTCAAATCAGTTATAAATGATTGTTTTTTAGAAGTATCCCAAGTATCAGATACGGATACATAGAAGAATGGTTTATAACCTTTAACAAATAATGAGCACGTTTCACCTTGTTCGTTTATTCCAAACATTTGAACTGTAAATTCGTGATTATCTTTTTTGAAGTTGGTGTTATCATCATTATTATCATTATCATCATCATTCGATTTAATTGATTCATCGTATACATTAAATTCAAATAATCTGAATGATTTATCCATCTTCTATATTATGTCTGTTATATATTAAAATGATTGGTTATTTTTAATTCAATTTTATAAAAATTTAATAAGTATCGCTGAATATTTATAATTAAATTTAGCAAAATTGGTATAAACGCTTCAATTTTTGAAATATAAATTACAATTTATTTTTATATTTTTATAAAATATAATGAACGATTTTGCCCCAAATAATTTATTTGCTCCTTTAGGAAGAGAGTATTGTGCTTATTTTTATTGGTTAACTGTTTTAGCATTTATTTTATTCTTCTTAGCTTTATTTGATACTGCTATGCGTATTATTAAAGGAAGAGCAAGATTATTAAATGGAGTAATTGCTTTATTAGCACCATTTTTACTTTATTTCAATAATAGACTTTTATACAGTATGTGTACTAGATAAATATACGATATTGTATAAGTATTATAAATATTATAAATATTGAATTGAATTAAAGTATTCAATATTTATAGATTTTACGATATTTACGAGTTTTGTGAGGTTTCATGATGTACAATTTAATATTTTCTTTTTGACTGTTTTCTATGTTTTTTATGTTTACGACTTTTATGACGACCTCCTCTCATTTTTCTACTTTTATGTGTTCTTCTACTTATGCTTTTTCTTGATACGCGACCCATGCTTCTCATTGGTCGACTCTTTTTAGAAGAAAATGAGTTTAAGGGATAAGAAAAAGATTGTTTTTTATGAATATCAACTTTATTATGTAATAAAAAGCTAAGCATATCATCTTTTGTTCTTACACCATTATAATCCATCCCTTTGGTTCCATTTTTATTGATTATAAAAAGAGTTGGAAATCCTTGTACGTTTTCAACAATAGGACCTTTTAATGTATTTAATGACCTAGCATTTACAGACATAATAGTGAAATCACCGTCATAATTATTTAATAAGTCATTTTCTAGTTCTTCCCATGCGGGTTTCATTATTTCACAATGAGGACATCCGTCCATATAAAATTTTACAAAAATAGGACGCTTACCAATTTCATCATAAAATAAACTTTCTCTACCTGGTCTTATATCTAATTTTTTCATATACATATATATTTATTTTATTTTTATTCCAATATAATATAAAATGAATCATTTTTCGTTACTTATGATTGTTATTATAGTATCTGCCGGAATATTATTTATGAGTAAAAAAAATGTAAAAGAAGGTTTTAATAGTAGTATGTCATGTTCGAATATATTAATACAAAAAGGGTCTGAATTTTATTTATATAATTCTAAACGCGCTAAAGTGCCAGGTGTAAATCCTATTAAATTTAATAATTTAGAAGATTATGTAGAGTTTATTAAATGGCAACGCAGCCAAGGAATACGTTGTCCTATTTTATATTTACAAGAAACATATGACACACAAGGAGATGTAAAATATAAAGTCAAAACAGATTCTAATTTACATGATTTACCACCAGAATTAAAGGGTCAACCGACTTTACCTCCTGAAAATTTGTTATATGATGCTTCAAGACAAGACCCTCCTTATAATCAAGACCATTATGCCGGGTTTGACCCTCAAAACCAATATATTGGATTAAACACTCCACTAGATAAAATATTCCATGAAAGTTATAATGGCGTAAGTCCAAATCCAATGGATACAAATTGGGGTGGCGATAATTTTACGCAAAATTTAATAGATACTGGATTTTATAAAAACAGAGAGGTTAATATATATGTTCCTTAAATAAGTAAAATTATATTTAAGATATAAATTATATTTATCTAAATATTAAATATAATTATGATTATTAAAAATGACAAAACATTTGGAGCATTTATAGCGTTTATATTATCTTTGATTGGAACCGTTTCACTTATTGTTATCAAAAAAATAGATAGTAAAATGATATCAAATCAATGGATTATTATTCCAATTGTAATAAGTATTATTACTATTTTTCTTACATTTATTGGACTAAAATATACATCATTAACTGTATTAAATATGCAGTGGAATGTGATGAGTAATGTTATAGTAACACTCGCAGGAATATTGTATTTTAATGAAGTACATTCAACGTATGAAATTATTGGTTTAACACTAGGATTTATTTCAATTATGATTCTTAGTATCGAACATTTATTTTAAAAATATGAAGAAGAAGATTTTTTTCTATCAATATATTTCATTGTAGAGTTTAATGTTTCCACAAATGTTTTTAATTTATTAGCATTATCTATTTCATATAATATTTCCCAAGTTAGATTTTTACCTACTCCATTTTGCTGTACTTTATTACTTACTGTAATTATTTTTCCAAACATCATATTATTTGTATATTCTTCTAACACCATTAATAAATTTTCATAGTCAGACCTATATTTTTCTATAGATATTATATCATTTAATTTATCATTTCGAGTTTTAATATTATCAAATAATTCTTTTGCTGAATTTTCTAACAATACAAAATCATTTAAATTTGATGCAGCTGTTGTAGCCGGTTGAGATGATTTCGTTTGTGTCGTTAATCCTTCTACCATTTTTGACTGAAATTTTAGTGTTTTTACACCTATATAAACAACAAGTATTACTGCTATAGATAAACCTAAATATTTATAAAGTTCTTCTTTATTAGTCATTTATATATAATAAATATTGAAAAATAATATATATAAATTATTTAATTTGTATATTTTCAATTATTCATTTATTCAATTATAACTTCATTATCTCTTTGTAATAAATATTTATATACTGACATTTTACAATTTTTGTTTAATTTACGATGCTTATTTGTTTCCGAACCAGTAAAAATATCATCTAAACATTTTTCATCTTTTTCTAAATGATGAATTAAATTTTTTATTGTTTTAAATTTATTCATAATTGCGATAGCACTTTGAGTACTGACATTTGGAATTTGTGACAATAATATTTCACCAATATTATTTATTGTTATATTATCTTTTTTGACTTTTTTAACAACTTGACTATAATGTTCTGTCTTATCAGAATGATTATCCTTAATTTCACTAATGGCTAATTCTAAATCCATATCTTGTGTATTATGAATAATGTTTTCATTATTTATATTATCACACCTATCACCATTATCATTTCCATTGTTGTAAAAAGGTTTTTTTTTATTATTTTCTCTCTGTAACTTGTCAGCAAGATAAACAATATACAACGCTGTTTCTGAAATATTTAATGTTCTATATACAGAAAACCCTTTATAATAATTTATAGAAATAATAGAAGACATTAATGTATGTTGATTTATTGATTTATTAAATTTACTATGATTGTAATGATTCCAATCACCTTCAATTAAATATATTATATTATGATTATGTACATTATGCGCATTTAAACGAAAGGATTGTTCATTATACCTTCCATCTTTAATACTTGAAGCTAAATCTTGTAAAGATTTTCTCTCAATAATAATCAATTCTGTATCGTTATAAGATATAATAATATCTCCAATAGGTAAATTTTTTGATTCTAATTTAATATTTTTAATATTATGATGATTGATAAAATCATTACATAAATCAATCAATGTATTTTCTCTATAATCAATTGTAATTTTAATAGACATAATTCAATTCGTAAATACATTTATAATCATAATAATTTTAAATAGTTATGATTATGATTATTCTTATTAAAATGCGAATATGATTATAATAAAGGAGCATTACCATAAGGTCTAGGTCCCACATTAGTTTTAAATAAAAATAAATAATTTGGATTTGAAGCAGGAGGAGCTAGTCCAGGAGATACAATTGAGCGAGTTGCGAATGTTCTGTTAAATCCAGTAGCGGAAGGAGCAGAGCCACCCTTTTTAGAACCTCCAAAATAAGTAGTTGATACAACTTCACCTGTTTGTGTTACCACATTTACTTTTGATTGTAAAGCATCTACTTTTCCAGGTCCACTAAATTGTGCCTTTCTGGCAACTGCAGATCTTCCTTTATGACTTTTATATCCGTTTCGCTGAGGCATTATATATATAATTAATAAAATATATAATGGCTAAATCATATAAAGTTAAAGTTATTGCTTAATGCTAATTAAAATACAACATTTATTTTTTAGAAGGGCAGTTGCATTTTCCACATCCACCATATCTAGTATTAGATAATCTACCAACTCCACCAGTACATTGAGGGTTAACAGAAAGGAGTTGTTTCTGTTTCATATATACTAGACCAGCAGCAGGTCCAGGAGGAATACAATCGCAATATGTACCTCTTCTTATAAGTGCGTTGCGAACAGCCCATGTCTTACCTGTAAGCGAAACAGTTCCGCCCATAATACCATAATGAGAAGTTTGATTGCTCATTGAAGCCGCATTGCGTGCCTTTTTACTAGCATTCATTAAAACCATTTATATATATTACTAAATATTTTTATAAATAGAATGCTGAAAAATTTAATCAATATCACTTGATTCTCATAAATTTACATTTTTATATTATCCGCATTTATTTCACGATATCGATTTACATCAATAATACTGTTTACATAATTCTTTTCTAAATTATTTGTTTTATTATACTATTGTCTATAATTTATTGAAACTTGTAATTTTACTCATCGAATTAGTCTAAAATCGTTTTTAATATAAAAAGTATTTGATATTATTCATTTTAATCTTTTTATAGTATTTTTTTTATATTTTTGGCTAATAAGTTTGCGGTTTTTAACCCTTTGAAACTATTTCCATTTTTATTTAGTGGCGGAGAAACAATACCTATTCCCATTTTACCAGGTATAATCATTAATAGCACTCCACTTACACCACTCTTAATTGGATAACCGATTGTTTCCATATACTTATCGGTTTCTTCATATAATCCATAATTTTTCATATGCTTTAATATATATGAAATATGATTTGAATGTATTATTTTTTTATTTGTTTTTGGGTTTACTCCATTATTTGCTAATGTTGCGGCCATAATTGCTACATCGCGAGACGTTACCATAGTAGAACATTGTCGTGTATATACATCAACTGAATCTTCTACATTTCCGTAAAAATTATCATATGATTTTAATAGATAAGCTAATGCCATATTTAATTCTGAATTATTTATTTCAGATTTATATATTTTATTACTAACATGTAATTTCCTTCCAGCAAAATCACTCATATTATCGATTATTTTTTTTTCAAAATGTTCTTTATTTTTTTCATATAATAAACTTGTTGTTGCCATTGCTCCTCCATTATGAAAAGAATTTATTGTATGGATTTTATTTGTTTCAATTGCTTTTATAGAATTAAACGCATATATTGTTTTCATTTCACCTATTTTTGTTTTTAGAACACGAATACCAAACATTTTTAAAGCTAATGCTAACGTAAATACCTTGGAACATGATTCTATAGCAAATTCATGATTATAATCTCCTATATTATATTCGTCTCCATCTACTGTAAAAATAGAAATAGCATATAAATTTGGATTTATTTTTTTTAATTCAGGAATATAATCAGCATTTTTTCCTCCTTTTATAGAATTTAATTTATTATATATTTTATCAATTACTTCTGTATTAATCATTTATATTTATTTTATATTTTAATTATATTTTATTATTTTTCAGAAAATATTAGAATATTATAATTGATATAAATTACTAATAATATACATTACCAACTTATTTAAACAGAATCACCATTATTATATAACTACAACATGGAACAATACGATAAATCAGAATCAATTGGTTTACAAAATTCAGAGGAATTAATTTTTAATCCCTATAATCCTTTAAACAGAGAGATTACATTGAACGAAGTTCAATATATTCTTAAAAAATATGGTATTAGTGCTACACCACACAATTTAAAATTATATCAACGTGCGTTTGTTCATGTTTCATATACTAAAAGACCAAAGGCCGAAAATGATGAAACACATATTACAATTTCTGAAAAACCATCCGATTGTCTAGAACTTAAAACAAAATCAAACGAACGTCTAGAGTTTGTAGGGGATGGTATTTTAGAGTGTATTACAAAATATTATTTATATAGAAGATTTCCTAAAGCAGATGAAGGATTTATGACAGAGAAAAAAATTGCTCTTGTCAAAAATGAACATATTGGTAAATTAGCACTACAAATGGGTTTAAATAAATGGTTTATTATATCTCATCACGCAGAAGAAAAAAATATTAGAAATAATTTAAAGAAATTGGGGTGTTTATTTGAAGCATTTATTGGTGCGTTGTTTCTGGATTTCAATAAAATAGATATCAAAGATGAAAATGGATGGTTTAAAAATATATTTGTGACTGGACCCGGATTTCAAATGGCTCAAATTTTTGTTGAAAAGATTTTTGAAACACATGTTGATTGGATGGAATTAATTAACAATGATGATAATTATAAAAACATTTTACAAGTTAAGGTACAAAAGGAATTCAAAACAACTCCTCATTATTATGAATTATCAAGAACTATGAATGGTTATGAGATGGCGGTATTTTTATGTTTAGGAAAACAAATGCATGAATTTAAAATCGAGCAAGCAATTCCATATGAAGAATTAAAATCATTTCAAAAAATACAAGAAGTTTTTGCTGAAAAGGGCGATATTTTAGTATTATTAGGAAAGGCTGGTCATAAAATTAAGAAAAAGGCAGAACAATTGGCGTGTCAGGAGGCGATTCATTTAATTGAAAATCCTTAAATCATACATTTAGTGCGAATTAATTATAAATATATTATATACATTTAATGAAATTACAATCAACAAGAAAAAGGAAATTAAAATTAAAACCCTCTAACAAAACATACAAACAATTCTTAAAAGGTAAGTTTTTAACAGCACATTCAATAAAAAAAACATATCATGGTAGATTATTTAAACATCCTTCAAAACCACTGAAATCATATAAATTGAAAGTTTCCGATATACATACAATTTCTTTCAAAACTTATGGAAATAAAAATGGTAAACCAATTTTATATGTTCATGGAGGACCTGGTGGTGGAACTAGACCAAGTATGGCTCGTTTTTTTAATCCTTTGAAATATTATATAGTATTAGTAGACCAAAGAGGTTGTGGTAATAGTAAACCTACAGCAGAAACAAGAGAAAATACAACAGATGACCTGGCGGATGATTTTGAAAAGGTTAGAGAGAAATTAGGCATTAAAAAATGGATAGTATTTGGTGGTTCATGGGGTTCTACACTTGGTCTTTATTATGCCATCAAATATCCCGATGTTGTATCTCATATGGTATTACGTGCTATTTTTTTAGGAACCCAAGAAGAAATTGATTGGTTGTCAGAATCAAATGGTGCTGAAAATATAAATCCTATTGGATGGGAATATTACAAAAATGCTATACCAAAACAATATAGAACAAATTATATGGATGCTTATGGTAAATGTTTTAAAGGGGTGTTTGGTAAAAAAAAACGGTCTGAATGTTTATTATCTTGGGCTGCTTGGGAAGAAATGAATTTAAGAATTAATATGCCAACCTTAAAGTACACAATAAGTAATTTAAAAAAAGACAAAACATATGAAACAGTCGCATTAATAGAACATCATTATTTAACTAATAAGTGTTTTATGGAGGAAGGATTTTTAACCAAAAAGGAAAATATAGATAAAATTAGACATATACCAACAGTAATTATACAAGGTATATATGATATAATATGTCCATTTAAATATGGTTATTTGTTACATAAAGCATTTCCAGAAGCAAAATTCTATCCAACCATGGCGGGACATTCTTCGTATGATATAGAGAATATGAAACACATCATAGAGACAACTAATCATCTCGCTAAATAATTGAATATGTATGCGTATGCGTGCTAGTTTGATTATATTCTTGATTTATTGTATTTTATTGTATTTTATTGTTTTATTATAATAAACAATAAAAACTTTATAAAACTTTTTTATGTATTAAAATTATATATATGTCATCTCTACTTTTAGCTAAACTTAAAAATAAACCTGTACCAAAAAAAATAGAACAAGTCCAAATTGTTATTCCAGAACCAGCTAAAAAAGAAGAAGTTGAAATTAAAACACTTATATTAGACAAACGAACAGAATCAAATATTGATAGAAATGCGATACTAGAAAGAATCAGAATGAATAAAGATTTCAAAGGGGTTACCTATAAACCAGAATTAACGAAAATTGTTCAATCCACTGTAAGGCCTGAATCTCCTCTATCTCCTAAAAAACTCTCACCAGTATTAGAAAAAGAATCAGAACAAGAAGAAGAAAAAACAGAGGAACCAACTAAAAAGAAGCGTGATAAAAGAGTTAGATTGATTGTCGAAGAAGAAAAGGAACAACCACCTGAACTTCAAATTGAAGAATTATTAGAAGAAAAAAAACAATTAACACCTGAACAACAAGAAATATTTACAATTAAAGTAAAAAAACGAAGAACAAAAAAACCAAAAGATATTGTACAAGAAGGTCCTTTTGAAAATGTTATTATTGGAAGAGAAGCATTAAAAGACAGGCTTCCTCCTGAACAAAATAAAGTACTTATAAGAGCATCAAATTATTATATGAATAATCGCAAAATTTTTGTCAATTTTATATCATCATTATTTTCACCTTATAGAGAAAAATATATTAAGGACAAGAGAACTTTTACATGTGATAGAAAAACATCAGATGAATTTGAATTACTTACACATCAAAATGTAGTAAGAGATTACTTAAATTTATATACGCCTTATAGAGGATTACTTCTATATCATGGTTTAGGTTCTGGTAAAACATGTACATCGATTGCTATTGCCGAAGGATTGAAATCTGGTAAACAAGTATATGTATTAACACCTGCTTCATTAAGAATGAATTACATAGAATCTCTAAAAAAATGCGGAGACCCTATTTATAGAAAAAAACAACATTGGGAGTTTATTAGTACAGAATCAAATGAACAATTAATACAACCTTTATCAACTGCTCTTAAGTTATCACCAGATTTTATAAGAAGTAAACGAGGCGCATGGGTAACAAATATTAAACTTCAAAGTAATTACGATGATTTATCGAGTACTGAAAAAAAAGACCTAAATGAACAACTTGATGAAATGATTCGTTATAAATATAAATTCATAAATTACAATGGTTTAAGAATAGATAATCTACAGACTTTAACAAATAATTTTACAATCAATCCATTTGATAATACAGCGGTTATTGTCGATGAAGCTCATAATTTAATAAGCAGAATATCTAATAAAGTAACTAAATCCGATACATTATCGTCGAAATTATACAATTATTTAATGGATGCTCAGAACGCCAAAATTGTATTTTTAACAGGTACTCCTATTATCAATTATCCAAATGAAATTGGAATTTTATTTAATATATTAAGAGGACGTATTAAAACATGGCATTTTAAATTGAATATAGCAACCGAAAGAAAGGTAAGTCTAGATTCAATAAAAACATTATTTGAATCCAAATTAAATACAAGACGTTTAGTTGACTATGTTGAATATAAACCAAGTTCAACAACACTTACTATTACACGAAATCCATTTGGATTTATTTCATCTGTAAAAACAGGCATATACGAAGGTGTTAATATTGATGAAAAAGGTGATATATCAGATGAAGATTTCGTAAAAACAGTTATATCTATATTAAAAACAGAAGATATAAAAGTCCAACCTAGTAGCATTCGAGTGGAATCATATAAGGCCTTACCAGATACACTTGACCAATTTATGAATTATTTTATAGATAAACAAACGAATGTTCTTAAAAATATTGATTTATTAAAACGACGTATATTAGGACTAAGTTCATATTTTAGAAGCATTGAAGAACTTATGCCTCGTTTTAATCCAGCAACTGATTTAAAAATTATTAGAATACCAATGAGTGATTTTCAATTAGGTATTTATGAAGAAGAACGCATTGATGAGAGAAAACAAGAATTAAGAAATGCTCGTAAAAAGAAAAAAGCACAAAATGGTGTTTATGAAGAAACAAAATCAAGTTACAGAATATTTTCAAGATTGGCTTGTAATTTTGTATGTCCACGTCCATTTATATCTTGTCCTAAACCTAGGGACCATATACATTTTGAATTAAATGAAGATGATATAGGCGAAGAAGATGTTGATGCTATTGAAATAAGAGAACGTGTTTTAAATGAAGAGGGTCAATATGAAGCAGATGATATTGAGAGAGTCATTGAAGAACATAAAAATTGGAAAGAAGATTATGCTAGAGCAATTCAAGAAACATTATCTAGTTTATGGGAAAATAGAGCAAGATTTTTAACTCCAGCAGCATTAGAAGAATATAGTCCTAAGTTTTTGAATATATTAGAGAATATAACAGAATCAGACCATGTTGGTTTACATTTAATTTATTCTCAATTTAGACAGTTACAAGGTATTGGTATTTTAAGATTAGTATTATTAGCTAATGGATTTTCTGAGTTTAAAATAAGGAAAAATTCCTTAGGTAGATGGATTCTTGATATGTCACCAGAAGATATAGCAAAGCCATCTTTTGCTTTATATACGGGTACTGAATCAGCAGAGGAAAAAGAAATAATAAGAAATATTTATAATAGTTCTTGGAATGATGTGCCGATTTCAATAGTAGAACAAATACAAACGAAATCCCCTAATAATTTTTATGGAGAAATTATTAAAGTATTGATGATTACGGCATCTGGTGCTGAAGGTATTGATCTAAAGAATGTAAGATATGTTCATTTAACTGAATCTTATTGGCATCCTGTTAGATTAGAACAAGTGATAGGAAGAGCAAAACGTATTTGTAGTCACAATGATTTACCGGCAGACCTTCAAACAGTAGAAGTATTTTTGTATTTAATGACATTTTCACAAGAACAAATAGAAAACAAATTATCAACTGAATTAAAATTAAAAGATAGAAGCGATATTGATAGAAGACCTATTAGTACAGATGAAAAATTATTTGAAGTTGCAACTATAAAAGAAAATATAAATAAACAATTATTGAAAGCCATTAAAGAGACATCTATTGATTGTACAATTAATCCAGATAATACAGATTTACAATGTTATTCATTTGGTAACCCAAGTTCAACTAGTTTTTCATATTTACCTGAAATGACAGAAGAAGAAGACGATGAAGCTGCCAGGGCAAATAGAAGGGAAGTAACATGGAAGGCTGTTAAGATTACCATATTAGGAATTGATTATGCTTATAATGAGGTTACAAGAGAATTATATGATTTAGATAGTTATATAAGAAAAAATCCTTTGAAGGTTGGTACTTTGGAGGTAAGTGTAAACTCTAGAACAGGAAAGAAGGAATTTAAAATTATCAGAGTATAATTTAGTATTTAATCCTTTCAAATATGTGTTGTATTTGATGTAATATTATCATTGAGTTTTTTAATTTCATTTTTTAATGTCATAATTTCTCTCTTAATATCAATCATATCTTGTAACATTGTTTTAAAAACATTTGGATTTTCTTCATTTAAAATCATTTTATCTATATCTGGTTTGACATTTGTATTTATTGTATGATTTTGTCGATTTTGATTTTGATTTTGATTTGAATCCGTTTTAAGTAATTTAAATAAATTTGAACCAATATCTAAATTCTCCTCAGATTTTGATGTTAAAATTGGGGAATCTTTTGAAAAATTATGTATTTCATTATTCGCTTCATTGAATGAAACTTTCATTTTTTTATCGTGATTGTTATTTTTTGATTTATCAAGAATTACAATTTGATTTTCTTGAATATGAGTTTCATTTCCTATTTTTAAATTTTTAGGTTGTTCTTGATTTGATTGATGTTCATTACCATTTATTCCAACATTTAAATTATTTCCACCAACAATCCATTTTGATGCTGTTTCTGGATTATGTGTTTGTATAACTTGATTCATTTGGAATTCTCTTGCGGCAATTGCTTCTGCTAATAATGAATCCATTTTATCTCCAATTTTTTCATCTAATTTATCTGAAAAATCAATTTTTTCTGGTGGTTTTCTCGATAATCCATCAAACTCTGTTTGTTTTCTTTTTAATTCAGTTTCAAATGTTTTTTGTCGTTCTTTATGTATTTCTTCATTTGTATATTCTCGTTTTGAAATAATAGGTTGCGGTTTGAATGATTCTAATCTTAATACCATATTTTTAATAACCTCTTTGTTTTTTTCTATAAGTGATAATCCTTTTCCTTGATTTTCAATCATTAATATTGTATTTTCAAATAAATCTTTTATTTCATATTTATGCTTTTGGTCAATACCTTCAAATAATTTTTGTTCAATTAAAATTTCCCAAATAATTCCTTTATTTTGAATGCTTGTAAAGTCTGACATATTATATTATAAAAATAATATACTTTTATATTGTTAATAATATTAGAATAATATTAGAATAATATTAGAATAATATTAGAATAATTATAATAATATTATTAACATTTTTGAATATGTTTTATAATCTCTCATTAAAATATTCATGTCTTAAACTAAATACTTCTTCATCTGGAATATGTACTTTTCCAAAATAACTAGGTTCCTTTTTATTTGTTAATAATTGTATGATAAAATATAAAACATACATACCACATTCTGTATCTGTTTTTTGATGAGAAAAATTATAATTACTCATTACCTTGAATTCTATACCTAAACTCTGATTTCCTTGTATTTTAACTCTCTCTATAAATGTTTTGATTTGTTTTGGGATATCATTGCCATTACTATCAAAATAATAAATATATTTTTTTTGTATATTAATAAATAATGCTATCCAATGTGAACCGCTCTTATAATGCGGGTCTGTGTTAAATACAATACCTATTTTGTTTTTTCCATTGCGTATATAATTATGTAATTCAAAGTTACATAATTCTTCCCATACACACTGACCATATAATTTCAAACTATCAAAATCAATCGGCGAAGGACCTATAAAAGCAAACGAAGGGTATGCGTGTTCATATTGTTTCATTACATTTTCAATATCTGTGCTAGATAACCATTCATCTGGATTCTTTTTCCAACTATCAGGTGATTTTGGAGCAAAAGTAAATTCTAGTAATTCCTTATCTAGGTTTTCTTTTATAAATTTTTGTCTAAGCCAACAGGATTCAATATCACATGTATTTAACATGTTTTTTTTTAATTCCATCCATATTTCTCTCGGCTCAACAGTATTTATTCTTTTGTCAGGATGACGTATATTCCAATAATTTCTTAATTTTAATAATGAATCATCTGAATAACACGTATAATCTTTTTTTATTTTTTGAGGAGAACATTTTAATTGTTGTTTTATAATATATTCTTTTTCATTAAAACTATTATCTGTATGTTTTTTCCCATAATTTTTCATTTGCTTATACATTA
>Ga0255166_1000185_pt1 | contig 26761 bp, 28 predicted proteins | sample Atl_Cont_RepC_8d_FD_186013 | JGI IMG/M metagenome (GOLD analysis project Ga0255166, IMG submission 186013) | Freshwater microbial communities from Altamaha River, Georgia, United States - Atl_Cont_RepC_8d | ecosystem: Environmental > Aquatic > Freshwater > River | place: USA: Georgia | collected...
GCGGTGGCGTTTGCGTTGGCGGACAACAAGACGGCGGAGTTGTCTGACTGGGACGAGGACATCCTGTGGCAGCAGTTGGATGCGTTGTCTGGGGTGGAGCCAGAGTTGTTTGAGGCGACTGGTTTCACGGAGGCGGAGTTGGAGAGGCTGAAGCCAACGGAGGCGGAGTTGGGGTTGCCTGTGGAGGATGCGCCTCTGGAGACGGTGGTGGAGAAGGGGGACAAGCACGCGGTGTTTCCAAGCGAGGCGGAGTGGGGGATTCCGCTGCTCGACCTCAATATGCAGGCACAGGCTGTCGTGACCCCTGTCCGCATTTGGGGGACGATTGCCCGCACCTCCAATATGCCCGGGACATGGGTCTTCTACACCGACGACTACCGCTTCACAGGTCTGATGAACGACCCCGACAAGTTGCTCGGCACAGGTTGCGCCGTAGCAGCGGAGATGAACTTCACCATCGCCCCCGACACCCCCCGTGCCTGCGCCCTCTACTCCATCTTCAAGAAGCGTTGGTACAACCGCTACTGGCAGAGCCGTGGTGTCAGGACAATCGTAGACCTCTTCACCTCGACCGATGTCCTTGGCGACATGGACTTGCTCGGCGTTCCGAAAGGCTGGGGAGCCTTCTGTACCCGTGGCGAGGGCGACAGGCAGATCGGCTGGATTGAGAAGGACTACGAGCGTGCTGCACGGTGGACGGGGAAGGAGCCTGACCTCTTCCTCGTGTACGGCGGCGGCGAAGGCGTGAAGCGGCTCTGCGAGATCAGGGGTTGGGTCTGGGTTGCCGCCTACATGGAGAATCGCAAGTGACTGGTTCCCCAATGCGGAAGATAAACATCCAATGTGTGGAAGTGTCGGTCTCTGGCTCTGGCGACCGACATCTCCTCACGGTGCAGTTGCTTTCGATTGCCGCTGGTTAGCCATTCAGTATGGACATCGGCAACCAGAAGCAACTGGCGTTTGGATGAATATGGATGCACTTGTGGACAAGTGTGGCACTTTCGCTCCGTAAGAAATCCGCGCCTTATTTCTTACAGCCGTCATCGTCCTGATCGTCCAGATCGTCCTCGTAGTCGCTTCGTGGGGTGAGGGCTATGACCACGATCATGCACGCGCACGCCGCCGCCACCACTCCCGCGATTGCAGCCCAGTTCACCAAACTCATCTGGATTCCTCTTCTGGCGGAAAGCAGTCCGCCCAGCCAAGTTCCTTCGCCCTCTCACGAGAGGTTATCGGAGGTTGTAGTTGCGTGCGCCGTCGAATGGAGCAGTTGACATACATCTGACGAGCCTTGTCGCGCTGGGCGGTCAGTTCCGCCACGATGCGCTTGTGGTTCTCGTAGGTGACCTCGGCGGTGCGCTCCAGTTGGGCGATCTCGTCTCGGTGCGACTCCGCCATGATGTTGCCGTCTCGCCACATCTCCAGTTCGGTCGTAAGCGTTTCGACGGCTCGGCGGGTCTCCGTAAGCGTTCTGGCGTTCTCGTCAGCGTCTTGGCGGAGGCGTTCGATCTCGGCAGCGGCGAAGGTCAGACCATCGGAAACCTCCTGCACGCCTTGCTCGTCCGCGCCACTTGCCCACGCCCGAAGCCTCTCAACGATGTCGTCGCCCATTCTTCTGCTCCTTGTAGCACGACCACCCGCGCAGTTCAGCCTCTTCGCGGAGAGTCCGATATGTCTTCTTCGTGTGGAGGCACACGAGTCTCCGCGCATGGTCTCGTTCCTCCAATGCTTTGATAAGTTGAACCTTCAGGCGGGCGGCATCGGCTGCAACTGTTTGGAGTTGCCGAATGGTTGAGCGAAGGACTTCGATCTCGGCGGCGGCTTCGTCCCACAACAGGGCGTTGTATTTTCCGACCTCCTGCCTGCGGAGCATCGACACGATGTCATCGCTCATCGCGATCCCTCCGCTCAAGCCTCGACACGCGCCGCTCCAGCACCATGCCGAAGGCGAGAACGGCGAGTATCCACAGGACTTTGAACGCCGAATGGAGCAAGTCGAATGTCTCGTCGGTCATCGAAGTGGTTCTCCTGCATTGCGCTCGTTCAGCAGGCGCAGCGCGTCTTCCTGCCATCGTTCCGAATCCCGCCTCGCCTCGTCGCGCTCGGCGGTGAGGCGGGCGATCTCGCGCTCCAGTTCACGCGCAAACTCCACATGAACAACATATGCCGACCGCAAACCAGAGTCGCACGAGAGTGTTGCCTCCGCGTCTGTGCGTGGTGTTTTGGTCACTTGGAATCCTCCGCAAACAGGTAGTTCCATCCGAGTTTGTTCGCGGTGACCCTGCCATCTCCGCCTCGGTACGCCTCCATCAGCGAGCAGTACGATTGTCGCACCTCGTCACGCTCGGCGGTGAGGCGTTCGATCTCAATGCGGCAATCGGTGACGGTTGACCGCAGCAGTTCGATTTCGTCGGCAGCGTCCTCTATGTAGTGGAAGTCGGTCTTGCAGAGCGATTCTGGCTCTGCGACGATCATGCGGAGACGAGCCACGATCTGCTCGGTGGTGATCTCGGGGAAGTCGCTCACTTGCCGTCCTCCCGTGGGAAACAGTCCCAGCCGCGATGCCTCGCGTACTCGACCTGATCCTCCATGATGTCGGCATCCAGACCGCACACCATCCTGCGGGCTTCGTCGCGCTCCTCGCGCAACCTGTAACTGGCACTTACAAGTTCACGGAGCCGTTCGATCTCGCTTGCAGCCTCCTCGCACTTCGTCAGCACCGCGTCGAAGATCGACTGGACTTGCCGCGCCTCCTCCGCCGACACCGCATCGGGATTGGGCGACAAGTACGCTGAACCGTAGAGGCGAAGCCACTCCACGACATCCGTCGAGGCGTTCTGCTCCACCCACAGCATCCACGCCGTCAGGTAGTTGCTCCTGATGAACGCCGCGTCTGCAACGGTGCTGTTCAGCGTCTCAAGTTCGTCCGCCGCACGGGAAAGCAGCCGATCCTCGGCATCCAGCGGCGGTCGCTGGGCGCACTCCCGAAGCATCTTGATCGTCTCTGTAGCGTCGAGCATGGCAACCATCCTTGTATCACAATCCATCGGCACGCGGAAGCACCAGCCCCGCACAATCGCTCAATCATCGGCGGACTCGTCCGCAGCCTCCCACGCGCTGACCTCCTGCTTGGCTTCCTTGAGTGCCGCGCGTAGGTCGAGTATCTCCTGAATCGCAAGCGTCAGGATGTTGCGCTGATCGACTGGGAAGCGAAGCATCCAGTCGCGCTTCAGCGCAAGCCGCATCCTCTCCACGATGTCTTCATCGGTCTTCTCTTCCTCCTGCGGCAACGCCTCGTACATGGGGTTGCCGCGAGGGTAGGCGGGGGCTTCGCGCTCCCACTCCAGACCAGCCTCGCGGATCAGGGAGTCGAGAGCCGCCAACTTGACCACGCCGTACCCTCGCCATTGACCCGCCTTCGGTCTGCCCCAAGCGGCGAGTTCGCGCAGGGTGTTGACGCGGCACTTGCGCTGCTTGTGCGACAGATGCCACGCCAAGCCCGCAGGAAGGCGATTCAGGATCGCTGGATGCGACATAGCCATGTCGGGATCAATCGGCGCAAGGGCTTGGTTCATCGGCGCACCATGCCCTGTCCCGAAGCGTCCGCGCCGCCTTCGATCTGCTCCTCAATGGACGACAGCGAACGGTTGAGGGCGGAGAACGACTCCTCAAAGCCGTCAATCGCCTCGCCGCACTTCTTGTAGTCCTTGGTCGTGATGCCCGCGAGATAGCGGTTGAACATCGAACGGAGTTTCAGCAACTCCGCGCGGGCGCGTAGCACATGGCACTTGTCTTCGGTATTCGCGTTCACGGTCAGTCCTCCATGTCGTCGGTGAGATTCTCGCAATGCGACTCAAACACGCCGATCAGCGCGTGAAGCGGCGCATGGTCGTCCGCGTTGCACTCAACGCCGTCGATGAGAACGGCGAATCCGTTCACCTCGTTGAACTTGAAGCGTCCGCCGTAGTTGGTGTCCCTGTCGTAAGGCTCCCACTCGGCAACGAGCGTCCCGACGAAGACGACTTCCGCGTCCTCCGCCACCTTCTCCAGATGGCTCCACGCGGCGGCGTAGAGGGCGGAGACCTTCTCGCTCTTGTGGCGCGGCTCCATGTCCGCGATGTTGATCTCGACTTCGACTTCCTTGGTGTAGGCGTATCGGCTCGGCATGGTGCGCTCCTTTCAGCGGGTGCAAGAGAGGTCGTACACGAGGTCGGACAACTGGTCGCAGAAGGTCTCGTCGTAGGACTTCACCACGCGCTCCGCGCCCGTGCGCGAGTTGACCTTGACGAACTCGACCGTGTAGGTGTCGTTCCACATCAGTCGGACGACGATCTGCGTCAGGCGGGATCGGTTCACCGTGAAGCGAAGACCGCCGCGCTGGGTGTCGGTCTCGGGCAGGGCGCGGAAGTCGCGACCGCCGACAGCCATCATGGTCATCAGACCGATCTGCTGCTTGATGGTGTTCGCGTAGTAGATGAGGGTCGTGTTGTCGGTCTTGGTCGTCATGGTCGCTCGTCTCGTTTCTGCGGCTGTGCCGCGCTTTGCGTTCGTCAGCCCCTTGCTGACCTGTGTAGAGTAGCGTCTGCTTGCTACCTGTCAAGTGGTGTATCGGGTGAATCGGATGATTTCCACAAGTTTTTTCCATCCCGTTATCGGTTCCCTCGTCGGAATAGATTTCTCGGATTTCCCTCCCCAAGCCATTGACAGCGGTCAATGCTTGCGCTAGGATCGTCGCATCGCTGGTCAAGGGGACTGGCGGAACGCAAGAACAGGAGACGAGCCATGAAGATCGCCGTGAAGAAGACCGCCCGTGAAGTCGCCCGCGACTGGAACATCGCCCACCTCGCTGGGCTGGAGGCGGTCGCCCGCGTCCGCGAGACCATCAAGCCGATGGTCGTGGTCGGGCGCGAGGGTTCCTACATCGTTCCCGATGGCGTGTGCGGGTTCGCGTGGCTGGAGATTCGTCCCGCCCGTGGATCGCTCGTCACCTTCCTCAAGAAGAGCGGGATCGGCTCCGTGTCCTCGTACCACCGCTGCTACTGGGTCAACATCAGCGACTTCAGGCAGAGCCTCGCCATGAAGGAGGCTTACGCCCACGCCGTGGCGGACGCGCTGTCGAACGCTGGATACGAGGTGTGCGCTGGCTCCCGCATCGACTGAAAGGACAAGCCATGAACATCGCTGGAACAGACGACATCGAACTCTCGGCGGACGGTCTCACCATCTCCGCCTCCAGTCACAACAGCAGCCAGAGAGCCGCCGATTCCCTCATGGAGCGGACGGAGGGGACTTCCCTTCAGGGCTGTATCACAACGCCGTTCGCGCGGCTAGTGGAACTCTTCGGCGCACCTTACCGATACACCGAAGCCAACGGGGACGGCAAGGTCAGGGCGGAGTGGCACATCAGGGTCTACGCCGCCGAAGACGAGGAGGACGGGGCGGTGTTCAGGGGGGTCGCCACCATCTACGACTGGAAGCAAGACCTTCCTGTCGGAAGCGTCACCCAATGGAACATCGGGGGCAAGGACTGCCGCGTAGCCCACTACCTGTCCATGCTCATCAACGGCGTTCCAAGCGAGTGGAATGCCCGAACCTACTGACGAGGCGGTAGAATCGTGCCATGAGCCGATTCAATCCATCGGGCTTTGCTGGTACTGACCGCTTCGGCGGCGGAGGCATCGCCAATCCCAACAAGCCCGCCCTTCCCCTTGGCGTGTTCGCGCGTGACCGTGGCGCAGGAATCACGGGAGGTCGCCCGAAGACCAACGAGCGGCGGTTGGCTCGTGAGGCTGCAAACCAGAACATCGCCACTCGTGGCTAAAGGAGAATCAGGACATGAGCCGATTTGGAAGACTTGTTGACCCGCCGGGTTTCGGATCGAATCGCGCAGGACGGCAGCAAGCCATCGAAGTCGTCCCGGGTGTGTTTGTCGGCGGCGGAGGTCGCGGAGGCGGTGGTCGCGTGAAGACCAACAACTCCGAACGCCGTGCCGCCCGCGCCGCCGCGAATCAGAACATCGCAACGCGCCCGTAACGCTGCACAGCCATCTTTCTCCTCGGAGCCGCTCGGCTGAAGCCGTGCGGCTCTTTTGATTCAGCCCTTGCTCTTCGCTTCCAATGATCGCTCAAGCGCGTCGAACCTGTCGCTGATGTCGCGGTCGTGCCGTTCGATCTTCTCGTCCATCTCGTCCCAGACCTTGCCAAGTTCACGATGAATCTCATCGAACCTCGCATCGGTCTTGCATTCGGCATGGCGGCGATTCTGCCACACCAGCATCAGAAACAGGACAACCGTGCTTGCAGCCAGCGACAGTACGGCGATTTCAGTTGCGCTCATTGATTGGTCTCCTGATCGGAATGTTCTTCGGCAGCAAGCGGGTCGATCCCCACGAACCACCATTCGATGTTCTCCAACAGGTCTTCTGGGATCACAGCACGCATAGCCTCGTCGGACTCGACCGCCTCGCGCGACCAGAAGACCATCTCGACCATCTTCTCGTTGCACACCACAGGCTTGTCCGCGCAGAGACCGCGACCAGAAACAGCACCGATTCGCCAGTACCCCTTGATGGGCAGCAAGGCGATCTTCTTGCCGTCCGAACGGCTGCATTCAATGCGCTCGTCAAACCAGTAGTCCATGACATCGCGCATCAGGTCGATGATCGTCTCCTTGTCGGGGATCGTCGCCTTCGCGGACAGGTCGAGAAGCGGATGGATGGCGCAGAGTTGCTTGTTCTGCTGCTTGAGAGCCGCCCAGTCGATTGACTTGCGCTCTTCAGCCGTCCCGAACAATCCCTTCAGTTCTTTCGTGTCCACTTGCCCACCAATACGGCTACTGCCGCGATTGCCGTGAGGATGCCGAGGCTCCAAGGGAGCCAGAAGACGAATGCGTGGTAGAGGTCGAACTCCATCCCTCCAGCCTACCACCTTGTGAATAGTTGTCAAGCGCATCGCGGACGACATCGGAGACGGAGATTCCGCGCCGCGCCGCCGCCGAATGCAGCGAATGCTGCTGCTCGACCGTCAGCCTGAAGATCACGAACTGCGTCCTGCGTTGATCGCTCATTAGCCCGTGGTCGGAATGACCATCCCATAGAGGTCGATGATGGAGAATCGCGCCGTGTTTGAAGTCCCCACGCAGACAAGAACGATCTCGTTCAATCCAGATACGCTTGATGCGTAAACGACATCTGCATCGGCGGTATAGGATGGATCATTGGCATCTGGGATGAACGCGGTGTTGCCACTAATGCTGTTCAACGCCGTGAAGCCACGAAGCGGTGCGCCACCAGCAGTACCAAGTTGATGACCAAGCCAATGCCTATTGACTGGGCATAGGTAGTAGTAGCCCTTTGGCGGCTCTGATGTCGGTGGAACATTCAAGGCGACCGTGCTAACCGATGATCCCAAGCCCGAGCCAGTTGCCGCAGTTGGCTGGGGAACATTGTTGGTTGCTGATCCAGCCATGTTGGGCATAACGAGAGACGAACCTATAGTAGTAGAGTTCAATGTCGCCGCTTGGGGAGCCAACGAGAATGCGCTGGTAAGTGCGTATGGCGTTGAAGCCGTACCGTTGTTACGCACGCCGATGAACCCAGTAAAGGGGAGGGTCATTGTTCCAGTTGACTCTGGATGAACCATTAGCCCGATCATGGTCGGGATGATGATGAGGTTCTTCACATTCGATGACGAGCCGATCCCTCCCATGTCAATCAACGGGAAGACTGTTCCTGCATCAAGCGTGAAACCAACATTACCAGCAGTAGTTCCTCGGTCGTAGTTGCCCCTGAAGTCGATCTGACGAGAGATGAGCGACAGGGGTGTCTGGGCGGCGTAGCGTCGATTGACGACATTGTTGATCTGGATTACGGCATCCCAGCCGTCGATGCCTGCATCGACTGGCATTGCGTCTTCCGTGTCCTTGAGAGAAAAGTCGTATGAAGTTCCCATAGTTCATCCGTATGCCTTGATGCGAACCTGACCCGCGCCGCCGACCGTTCCTGCGACTGGTGTCGTCTTGGAATAGCCACCGCCGCCACCACCACCGGGTTGCGTGCCTGCTGTCGGAACGGTGCTGGTTGAGGCGACTCCGCCGTTGCCTCTGGTTTGAGTTCCAGAGTAGTTGCCGCCGCTGCCCGGGTTGCCGCCGTTACCGCCGTTCTGCTCCGTTGTCCCGCTTCCACCAGCGGTTCCAGAACTTCCGCTCTGGTTCGACATATTTCCGTTTGCAGCCACTCCAGCCGCACCCGTTCTTCCAATCGTGATGTATCCGCCACCGCCCTCTCCACCTCCGCCACTTGGAGCAGGCGAGAAAGTAGTGATCGTCGTCGCGCTTCTGGTGTGCGTGTTCATGGTCGTCGCACCGCCGTCACCGCCATCACCTCCGCCGCTTCCAGCGACTCCTCCAGAGCCAACGGTGAAGTTGATGGCATCACCAGATGTCATGCTGCCCGAGTAGCGATGCGCCGTCCGACCTCCACCGCCACCGCCGCCGCCACCTTTGTAGTTCGCTGGATTTCCCTTGCTGCCAGCGATGTAGTTGCCTGCTGCACCACCACCGCCGCCGCCGTACATATCGGCTTCGACATACACGGCTCCTGCGGGAACGGTGTACGAACGAGAGCCAGTAAGCGTGATGTCAGTCGTTGACAGGAGGACACGAGATGTCGCACGCTGGCTTCCGATGTAGGCGGCTCCGATCATGCGAACGCCAATCCGCCGACGAAGGCGAGGGTGTTTGTCCCATCGTTGATGAAGGTGATGACATCAATGCCGCTGCTCGACAGCGTTGGCTTCACTCCACCGGGGAACAGGATCGTGGGATGCCAGAACGCCGTCGAGCCGCTCATCAGCCCACCGTTCGTGAAGATCACAGTCGTCGCAGAGCCACTCATGCCGTCATAGCGAACTGCATAGGAGACTTGCGTTCCAGTCGTCGTTCCAGTCACGGTCTGGATGTTCCCGTCCGCGTACTGGATGTAGTAGCCAGATCGCAATGTGCCAGCGGAGAAGACTGCGGAATCAAGAATCTTCACCGACCCAGAGATCGTGAGACCATTGTTGCCGCCACTTATCGAAGTGCAGGAGAACCCCTTTGAGGCATCACGCAGGACGATGGTGCTTGCATCGTTTGTGGATACGGCGGTCGTCCGTGCGTTGGCGAGGGTTCCGCTCGTGATGTCCGTGGCGGAGTGCGTGTGGCTGTTGTTGCTGCTCACCTCGACAACAGAGCCATCCCCCTTCTTCAAGTAGACCTTGCCGTCCGTGGTGTTGATCGCCAACTCGCCCAAGGACAACGATCCCGCCGTAGGGACGGCTGATGCTGTACTGCTTCGCTTATGGATGATGGTGTTCGCCATGTATCACATCCCAGAATGCACTATACCCGATGGCTTCATCGGGTGTAGTGCCTAGATCAGAAGGTTCCGCCGTCGATGGTGATGCCGTCGATGCTGCCGCCCGTGATGCTCACGCTGCTTGCAGACTGCGTAGCCATCGTTCCAAGACCGAGGGTCGTGCGTGCCGTCGATGCGTCCGCATCGTCAACAAGGCTTCGACCGAACGAGGTCAGGGTGGTGACCGCGTAGGTGTTAGAGGCGGTCGTGTAGATCATCCTGTCCGCCAGCGTGGTCAGACCAGCGATGGAGGCAAGGGCGGCGTTGTACGCCTGCACATCGGTTCCGATGGCAACGCCGAGGGTCGTCCGCATTGCGCTCGTGCTGGTGTCGTCCAGCAGGGTGCGGGCGGTCGAGGTGAAGTCGGTCGTCAGGAAGGTGTCCACGCCGCTGGCGTAGATCAACTTGTCTGCGGCGGTCGTCACGCCAGCGAGGGCGGCGAGGGTCGCATCGTAAGCCTGAACATCCGTGCCGATTGCCACACCAAGGGTCGTCCGCATCGCGGAGGTCGAGGTGTCGTCAAGGAGGCTACGAGCCGTCAAGGTCAGCGCGGTCGTGGTGAAGGTGTCGGAGCCAGTCGCGTAGATGATCTGGTCGGCGGCGGTCGTGACCCCTGCAAGAGCGGTGAGGGTCGGGTCAGAGGACTGCGCGTCCGTGATGCCGTATCCAGACAGGGTGGTCGGATTCGTTCCAGCCGTCACTCGACCCTTCGCATCGACGGTGACGCTCTGATAAGAGCCAGCGGAAACGCCCGTGTTGGTCAGGGCAAGACCGCTCGTCGTCTCAAGACCGCTGCTTCCAGCAAGGGATAACGCGAGGGTGTCCTTCGTCTTCGACAGACCAGCACCAGCGGTGATCTTGCCCGCGCCAGAGAACAGACCCCATGTGATGCCAGTCGTGCCAACGGTGATCGTGCCAGTAGTCGTGATGACATACTGATCCTGCGCGTTGGCTGTGCCTTCCTCGACATACACGAACGCACCAGAGGTCAACTCGCCAGCGGGAGAGCCGTCAGCATCGGTCGTTCGCGACCAACTGCCGTTCGCTCCCGTTCCAACCGTATCGACCTTGTAGATGCCGTTCTGCGAGGCGGTCGTCTGGTTCTTGACGAGGATTCGGTCGTTCGCCACGAGGCTCACTCCGTCAACGGTTGACGGTGCGCCGCCAGCGATGGTCGTGATGTTCGCCGTGGTAGCAACGCGAACGCTGTCCTTGAAGTCGATTCCCAGACGGGAGTTATCGACATACAACTTCGTCGCCGCGTCCTGCGCGTTCGTCGGATCGGCAAGACCCGTGATCTTCTGGCTGTTGAACGCCACGCTTGCAGTCGGCGCAGCCATCTGATCCAGACGCGAGGTGCGGACTTGCGTGTCGAAGTCGCTGATCTTCGCAGCAGTCAGGGTCGGGATGTCAGCCGCAGCAAGCGAACGGAAGGTGGGTGCGCCCGTCGAGCCGTTCGGCGCGGCGAAGACGGTGTTGGTCGTCTGCGATGCCAGCGAAGCCGTCAGCGTTCCCGACAGGGTGACTGGGGAGCCAGACACCGTGAAGATGTTGGGGAGCGAAAGCCCAACGCTCGACACCGCTGTAGTGAGGAAGCCCTGATTCTGGACATACGCGGTGGTTGCGACCTTCGTGCTGTTGTCGATGGTCGATGGGGTGGTCGCCGTAGCCGATGCGCCAAGCGCGACCGTGCCGCTGAAGGTCGTGTTTCCAGAGACGGTTCCGCCCGCAGACAGACCGAGGTAGGTTCCCGTCAGGGACGGAAGATCGGCTGCAACGAGTGCGCGGAAGGTCGGTGCGCCAGCCGTTCCATTCGGAGCGATGAACACATAGTTGGCGGTCTGCGAAGCAAGGCTTGCCGTGAGCGTGCCGCTGGTCGTGACGGGAGAACCCGTGACCGAGAACATGGCGGGCAAGGACAGACCAACGCTGGTCACCGATCCGCTTCCGAAACCCGTGGTCTTGGTCGTGACGAAGGCAGTCGTCGCGAGGGTGGTGTCGTTGCTGTTGCTTGCAGGCGTAGTCGCAGTTGCCGAAGAGCCAAGCGATACCGTTCCAGAGAAGGTCTTGTTGCCGCTGATCGTCTGCGTGCCAGACAGCGAGACGAACGCGCCGTCACCGCCGATGGCAGCGATGCTCGTCGCGGTTCCGCTACTGTCGCCCTTGCCGTAGTAGAGCGTGTTGTCGATCTCGTTGAACGCCAACTCTGCGCTTGCGAGAGACGCTGGTGCGCCAGCAATGCCAGAACCACGCCGCTTGATACGAATGGTGTTTGCCATGATGTGTCCTAGAAGTTTCCGCCGTCAATCGACTTCGCCTGCACCCAACTGGTGTTTGCAACGCGCAAACTGTCATCGTCAAGCGGTGGAGTTGCGACTGTAACTATACCTTGAAAGGTCTTGTTCCCATTGATGGTCTGATTACCTTCAAGCGCGACGAAAGTCCCCACGCCACCGACCTTGAGGGCGAGAGTCGCCTTGTCGCTGCTCTTCTTTGCGCCCGATCCGTAGTAAAGGACACCATCGACCTCGTTGAACGCGAGTTCGCCGTGAGCGATGTCGGCTGGCGCACCTCCCGCGCCAGAGATTCGCCTGCGAATGCGGTTGATGGCGATGCTGGTCAATACTGACCTCCGTCAAATCCAAGGAACTGGTAGTCAGCGCGATGCCAAGAAAACCCCCCAAACTCATCCCTTGCATCGTACTTCGGGGTTCGCCAATCATGCCTGATTCGACTGTCGTAAGAGTAGTAATACCTTACGGACGCAGGCGTTCCGTTCGGAGCGTTGTCGATCAGATAGTGAGCAATCCTGATGTAGAAGATCGGAGGATTGCCCGTCTCGTTTCCGACATCACCGACGACTGGAATGTCTTCGCTGAAGAAAGAGTTGCTGAAGTCTGCACTACTCACTTTACGATTGATAGACCATCCAGCGTTTGCATTTAGCCAAGCGAGTGTCGCAGTTCGATCCTCCTCGTGCATCAAGGCGGAGTAGTCGATGGTGACGCTTCCGTAGTATCTGGCGTGGTTCCTGAACGAACCGTCTGGATCGGTGGTTGTGTAGTCAGCGACCGTTTGGGATCGAATGACGACTGGTGCTGAACGCCTAGCCGATCCATCCCAAGGGACAAAGCACACTTCAAGAACAAACCTATCTCGTGTCTTCTCCAATCCACTTTCCGCAACCGATCCGCTGCCGCCAGCCGATGATGCGTAGGCTCGACCACCAGCCCCCTTCAGGTAAGTGTTTGACGGAATGCTGATCTCAATGGCGATTGCCGCGAGTACCACGGCTGTACCAAACGAGTTGGTTATCGCGTAAGTGTCAATCGTCCTGTTAGCCTTGAAGTTCGGAAGTTCGGAACGCCAAGCATTTCCGCTTGGCAGAAGTGAAAGGTCGATGGCTGGCATCTTCTCGCCAAACCGCAAGTATTGCAGCGGGATTGCCTTATCCCACTTGCCTGCCACCGTAATGTTGGAGTTCGGAGATGCGTTTAGGGTGATCGCCGTTCCATTAGCGTTTACCGCACGAGACTTGTGATAAGCGGTCAATCCTGTGGCGGTCGTTCCAATAACCGTGAGCGGTCTCTGATTTGCAGATGCCGATTGAAACACAAACACCCTTGCGCCAGCGTAATGTGTTCCGATTTCGGTCTGATGCCTGCCTCTGACCAAGCCGCGAATCCTGTATTGGACGACAAGACTGTTCTTCCCATCAATGCTTGCAGTCGCATATGGCTCAATCTGCTTGGCGTAGCAAATCTCTTCTTGTCCAAGAGTTCCTATGACAACGGTGATTCCGCCATTGAAGTAGTTTGCTTGAGTTGTGACTGGAACCCAAGAAGCCATGTCAATCGCGTGCTTCTTCTTGTCCGTATCGGTTAGCGGTGCTTCAAAGCCGTTTCCGAAGATTTCAATGATGATCGAAGCGTCTTCGTATCGAAAGTCGTCCTGAATCCCACCAACCAGAAAGCCACCGAACTGCCTTCGTCCCGTGCTTGTTACGAGGACATACTCAAGCGGAGATGTTCCGCGATACAAGCCAGCACGAGCAACAGAGTTGCGCTTGCGGACGCGCAGCATTGAAAACACGGGCTGTATCCCTGTGTAGTTGCCGCGCTGCAACATCGTTCTTGGAACCTCGTACATCTTGAACATCAAGTCAGGAAGTGGAGCCTCCGCCGTTCCGCCGCCACCACCGCCATCGTCTGGGTCGGTGTAGTCAGGGGCATTGCCGTAGACATCTTGAACGAAAAGGCAGTCCGTGGTCGGGCTGTTCGCGTCGAAGCGCGTCTCAATCAGCCGTAGATCGCCAAGCGTGGGATGGCGAACCGTCTCCCCGGGTAGCAGCATCTTGAAGTCACGGATGAACTTGATTCCGTACTTCGCAAACGGAGCAAAACTCTCCTGCAATCGCCTGTTTGCGATCTTCCAAGCAACCTTCTCGCTCGTTGCAATCGTAAGTGGAACTCGACGCTGCCTTCGCCGTGTCCCCTGTTCCGACAATCCATCGTCTTCGATGTTCACGATGTCGGGCGCAAAGTCTCGCGTGACATTGGCGTAGGTAAAGACAATCTGATCCGTTTGCGTGATTCGATGAAACCTGTCGATCTCCTCGTAGGGCGGGAGCATCACATCGTCGGTGATTGCAAGCGGAGTGGCGACCTGACGGACAAGGCGAATGCCGATCTTGCCATCAACCTCGTAGAGCATCGCTCCGATGTCCTCAAGGATTCCGCCAATGACATTCTCGGCGGTCTGACCATCTTGAACCAAGATGTTTGCAGACAGCCCCTCGCTATTCATCGCATTTCCAACCGTGTTGAAACTTGCGAAGTCAATGCGGCAGTTGGGAATCGCACATCCAAGGGGTGACTCTTGCATCAGGAGAATCAAGATGCACAGAGAGGGATTCCAACCCTTGTCCTCGTCTGCTCCGATTGTTGATGGAGCCGTAAAGCCCCCAAGACCAGACGGAGGGCAAGTCTCAATGTCGTATTCCATGTTGCCCCATCTGGCGACCTGACCAAGACGGAGCCTGTCCCAATACATCCAGACCATGCCTTCCCACTTTGACTGCACTCCAGCAAGGTCGTTCAGCAGAACCAACGCCTCGTGAGTGATTGGTGGGTGGTCTTCTCCCCAGAAGATGAACCCAGAGCCATCCTTCGCGAAGTCAATGCGCGAACCAGATGGCATGAATGGCTTGGCGAAACGGCTGTTCTCGACAAGGCGACCATCCTTGTAGATGCCGTGGACGATCAGGGCGCGTTCGCAACAAAGACCAATCCATCCACGCTCCAAGTAGGCGATTTGCTTGATGTCCTGTGACCCGCCGCCGCCAAAATCCTTTCCTCCTGACGGTGCTTGACCGACAACCTCCTCAATCTCAATGCGATCACCAGTCCAAAGGAAGCATGATCCAACTCGCCTTCGTCCCATGACAATGGGGATGAAGCCACCACGGGCTGTTTGATTCGTCGGCTGTTCAGCCTGCACATCCATCGAAGCCTGACTGCTCTTGCGACGAAGCAGCAGTCCAGCACCAATAGAGATTGCGGCGACAATCGCATAGGCAATCAGGTATTCGATGCCGAAGAAGGTCGCGAGGATGGGCGTGTAGCCAGTCAACGAAGGCTCCTTGCCGCGTCTACGCGCCAGATGCACCAGACGCTTTCGCGCATCTTCTCCGTAAGCCCAGTCCAACTAACTCGACCGCCGTGCAGCCAGTTGTTGGAGTGCCAGATCACCCCGTCTCCAGCGATCATCATGTGGCACGGCTCTTCGTCCGTGTGTTCAAGCACAACGACATCCGCTGGGGCTAGTTCAGGCATCTCCGAATCCCTGCCCTTGCGATAAACGACATGGCATGGATACCTGTCGGTCATCCAGTTGAACACATCTACGGCTGGGAACTTCGCGACATACGCAGCCGAAGCAGGAAAGTCGAATGGAATGCACCCAGCATCAGCCTTTCGTCCATGCAGCCACTCAAGCATAGACACGACGAAGCGAACGCAGTCCACCCCGCCATGAGAACCCTTGATGCTGATCCCATGCCGATACGGAGTCGCATACCACCCCTGAAGTTCGTCATTGAACTCGGCAAGCGTTCTCATGCTGGCATACCTCCGCCAACCTCCCAGACTGGGTTGTATGTCGGAACAAGGATTCCAAATCCCCCAAAGTGTTCAGCGTTGTTCCACTTGCCGATGCAAGCAGACTTGTTTTTCGTGCATCCGCCGACCAAGGTGATCGGCTTGGTGAGCCATGTGTAGTTCGGATGAGATGGTGGCTGGAATGTCAGGAGCAGTTCAAGTTGCTGCCCGACTGCAACTCCAGATGTCGCGACGATGTAGTTCGCGCCGCTCTTTACCCTATGTTCGCGGATGAAGATTTTGAGACCCTCTGCCTCGGCATAGCCGTACTGAAATGCCTGATACCCGCTGATGACCTGAAGTGCGCTGCCGACGACAGCATTCTGCGGGATGGTGACATAGAGTTTCTGATTCTGAATGCTCGTGCAAGAGACGGTGCTTACGGTCGCCTGCTGAATAGGGAACTGGCAGTTGTTGTCTCCAAACCTCCAATAGCAACGCTGCGACGATGTGATGCCAAGGGTTACAGACTGCATCTGCGCCTTGTTGCGATAACACTCGACGGCAACGATGTCTGGTCGTCGGTTGTACCGCGCGGTAGTGCGACCAACTTGCCCTTGCGCGAGAAGCCGCCTGCTGTAGTTTGCGCCTCCCCAAGTCCCGGGTACTCCAGCATCTCCCATTCGGCATTGCCAAACCGACACTCGTGTCGTTGGGAAAGGGTTGCCAACCATCACATTGGCTGGATAGATGTGCAGCGGCAAGATGACTCTGAACGGCTCGTCGGCAGTACCGCCCTTGAGCGCATCGACCATCTCAAAGTCCATCTCTGGAACTGCCTTATAGGTCTTGCTCTCCCCGCCGATGTCCAGAGTCGCATCCGTATTGGCGCGAATGAACCCAACCCGATACGCCGCAGTCTCAACGCATGGATCGTTTGGTGCGCTGCCTGCGCCGTAGTCGCACAGCAATCCCCACTCAAACTCCACCATAAGGTAGAGGTTGCTGACTGTCTCGGTCAGTCCGCCAGCCATGCGTCACCACTTCCCTATTGGACAGGTTTCCTTCGCCTGACGAACCTTCGCCCAGAGATAGCAGCCACAGGCATTGCATCGACCAAGATCGTTCTTCGGACATCCAAGACAGACTGATGTGCGCCGCGAGACATCATCCTTGGATGCCATCCCGATCCCAAGATGCGTAGCCGCCAACTTCGCTGCACCAGCGATGGTCGCAGCAACGCCAAGGTTAGGCTGTTCCTGATGCTGTTCGACGGCGACCGCCTTGTCCGCAACTTCAACCGCTGCTGGAGAAGGATCGCCTTCCTGCTTCATCATGCTTGCGGGCATATCGTCCGCCTCAAGCCGAATGATCGCCTGCTTACTCGGCACGAACTTGGCGTGCAACGAATGACCGTCAATGGTGACGGTCACGAAGCAGGCGTTGTTGTGAATGCGTGTCTGTGCCGTGTTCATGCCAGATTCCCAAGCGAACCTAGTGTATCACAACTAGGTGCAAGTGGCGCAAGCAAGCGTGCATCCAGTAGTCGATCCGATTGATCCCCACTCGTTGATGAGTTCTCCAAGCACCTTCAGGCGACCAACGGCGTTCCCGGGTCGATTGGGGTCTTCTTTCCCACAACAGTCTGTAAGTGGTCTTCTCGTTCCGCCAACCAGTTGACCGCATTTCAGAGAGGCGCAGTTTGGGTTTGTTACGCAAGTCAAATCGCAAATATTCTCGTAGACCTCAAACTTCGCGCATTCAGACACGGACTTTGGAGTCCCGCAAGCATTGTTGCAGTTAGCCGTGGCGCAAGGACATCCCTGTGGCGGACATTGGCAGGCTCCTCCAGCACAACATGGATTGATTATCCAAGAGTTCTGCGAGACCGTCCATTGACCAGTCCTTGTGTCCAAGAAAGCGGTGAACGCTTGATCTCCACCCGCTGCACACGCGGCTGGTGCTGGAGACCTAAAGCCAAGGACGGAACAAGTTGTATCGGGAGCCGAGACCTCTAACTCAAACTCTTTTGCCCCAGTCGGGAGGCAGTAACTACCAGCAAGCGTGCATTTCGTACACGAACAACCCGGGCAATCAAGAGGATCGTTATCTGGTTCTTCAATGTTGTAGCAGGGGTCGTAGCAAAACACCGTGACGCGCAACTTCAAACCAGATGTTCGGCAAATGCAGCACGCATTTGGCGAGTTGATCGTCGTAGGACAGCCGAACGCGCTACCGCCAGTACATGGACACGGATCGACTGAACCGCAGCAGTATCCGCATCCCGTGGTTGGAGTCGCAACTCCAGCCTCCATCTCTGGCTTGAATACGCCGCTGTGTTCCGTCAGTTTGAACTGCACGGACATCACCTCGTCCGTGCGCCATTGCTCGGTCAACTCGTCGTTGTCGAAGTAGCAAAGATGCGCGGTCGTGATTCGCGCAACAGTCTTTGTCTGGATCGCGCTAGCAACCGCTGGATCAAGGTTGCACAACTGCGTTCCATCAGAACGCAATGTGGTGTCAATGGTTGCCACGATGAACCCTTGCCCGCTTGTCCATCCACTCACCGACAAGATGTATGAAGTGCCACCTGTCGTCCTGATGTAGATAAACTTCGCTCCGTGCGTAATGGACGGAAGGACATTGGAGTCATTTGCGGCAAAGTAGATTTCGTTGTCGAAGGCTGAATACAGCGCGTTGAGGCTGTCGGATGGATTTGGGAACCAAACGGGAGCCAAACGACCACGGCGGTTGTTCCATAGTTGAAGAAACTTGAAAGCGTCCGTTCGCTTGAGGAATGTCGCCTGCACGGAGAACTCCTTGCGCGGCTCTTCCTGATACCCCTCGACTGATCGACCGATGCCAACTGTCTCCATGTCAACCGATGACGATGCGCCGATTGTGATTCCTGTCGCGTAGTCAAACTTGCCCGTCAGAAGAGGCGCGACGATTGCCGTGGTCGCATAGTCGCTGCTCGTGTTGCACACCGAACCAGAGTTGACTCGCTTTGGATTCGACTGGAACGGCGGATATGCGGCGTAATCCCATCCAGTTTGGATCATCGTGTCAGGCGAATCCAAGGCGACCATCCCGCTCGACTGCGATGCGCTGACGGACACCTTTCCAATCGTGCTTGTGTCTGGCGTTCCGTACTGCGGAATCGACGGCGATGGATCGCTCTCCATCAGCGGATAGCAGCGAAGCGGCTTCTGAATCGAAGGATTCAGCACCAGACCAAGGTTGAACAGGAACGGCGTGACATTCGGCGTGGTCGGCACACCACTCGTGTATCCAAAAGTACCGCTGAACCCGTAGTTCTTCAGGTTTCCCGTGATCGGCTCGGCTTCAACGGCTGATGCGTCAACGATCTCGTGAATCATTGTCGTGACATCGGTAGCCGACGACGACACAAACGCACGAGAAAGGTTGGTGTTCGATGGAGTTGACGATCCATCGGGATACGACTGTGATGTTGGGTACAGCAGAGTTGCAGCAAGTGGCGACGAAACGGCAATCGCTGGGTCGCCTTGCTGTGATGAACGCCCATAACTCAAGAACTGGATCGCAAGCGTCTTTGACTTTGGAGCCGCAGAAGTAAGAGAAATCGACTGCGTATACAACGGATAGGCTGAAGCCCCAGATGGATAGTCGTTCTGGTTGGTATCTGGTGCTGACGCAGACAGGTGTGTCATCATCTCCGCATCAACGGCGGCGATTAGCGATGCCGTAGCACCAGTTGGCTTCAGAAATCCGTCTCTGACCACAAGCACGACATGGGCAAGCGCGTTGTCGGTCGTAGTGCTTGTGCCAGCCGATCCAGCAACGGTAGCCTCAACATAGACTTGAGCCGCGCCATTCCCTGTGATGCCAGTATCGGCTGCACGAAGGGTGTCGATCATTGCCTGCGTGACGGTCGTAGTGCGAACCTGAACGCGGCAAGTTCTCACTTGCGCTGTCGTTGGGGTAGCCGCTCCAACGCGCTGATGACTGAAGTTGGTCGGTTGATTAGCCGTGCTTCCACCGACAGTACCGCTCTCAACCCAATCGGTGACTCCGCCATTGAGCGCGACCAGCGTCCAAGTTGGAGATACCTGTGTGGTTGCGCCGCCAGCACCCTTGACTGCCTTGATGACCGTTGGCGTTAGGGTCATTGACTGGCTGTTACGAGCCATCGTGTAGCCGATATGGATGATCTGATCGTTTGGCTTGATGAGAACAGCCTGCGCCTTGCTGTTGACGACAAGTTCAACGCCAGCAACGGATGTCGTCTGCCCACCATCTGAAGCACGCGATCCAACAGTCGTCGGATTGCCAGCCGTCCACGACTTACGACACCACATCGTTACCGTCGAGCCACTTGCGTATCCATAACCACCAGACGGAATGGCACTTGTGCTTGTAACTGCGTAGATCGACTTGTCGATCTTCGGCTCTTCATACTGCGCCCTGCGAAGCGGAGTCTCCAATGTGATTCGCTTCGTAGTCCTATTGACATCAGTAACTTCAGAGCAAGTGAACTCCGATGTCATAGCCGTCGATGGGACGGTTGCGATCATGGCGTTCTGACCCTGAAACAACCTTCGCGTATTCAAGTCGCTCGTGACGGCGAAGCGGTGATACTGCGGGTCGAACAGGGTCACGCCATGAATCGGATCGCAATGCAGCGGCGACAGGTATCGGCAAACCTCCTGCTTCGACAGCATCTCGTTTAGGTTGCTCCAATGATTCTGATTGAAGCAACGGCTTTCGGAATCAAGAGTCAGGGTCGGCTTGTCGCTCAAGCCGATCCTCTGGATTTCTCCAGTACGGCTCTTGCTGACCACGGTATTCCACTTGCTGCGAAGCGTGACTGGCTGACTCCAGTCGTGGATGAACAACGCCTGCGGCTCCCAGCATCGCTCCACAAGCGGAACTGCTGGATTCACACCGTTCGCTGACAAGGGTGCTGGCGTGCCAGCGCGAGACACGAATGACGATTGCGTGACGGTCATGTGTTCTTGTTTCGACGCATGAAGTCGATCATGGCGTTCCTGCCGCCGTTGAGTAGGTTTTGCATCGCCTGCTCGTTGGCAACGATGTAGGCGGGAACTGGGGCTTGCGAACCAGACTGCTGCGGCATCTGGGGAGGCGGCTGCATCGGAGTAGTGACTTCGATCTTTGGTGGGATGGTCGCCTCTGCCGTACCGCCCGTGGCTAGTTTCCGAACCCCGGGTAGGCTACCGAACATATCCTTCGGCACAAGACCTTCGTTCATGGCGTACATCACGCCCAGACCGTAGTTGCTCACAGCCGAACGCTTCATCACGAACTCACCCGGGGTGAGCATCGCGGGAACCACATCGCGATTCACATCAGGACCGGGTACTCTGCCCTTGCGACGAGGCGCATTCGCTGGGAATCCTCCCACCGCCAGATACGCGACACCTCCACCAGCCAGAGCCAGCACCTCTGGCTCCTGCGGCTGAAGCACAGAAGCAATCGCCCTCAACGCCTTTCCGACACCGCTCTTCTCCACCCGTCCGCCCGTGTTGAGTGCCTGCACATCCTGCGGCTCAAACACCCTGCTGATCGTATTGATTACCCTGTCGATCCTCGGCGTGTCTTCCGCGTTCCTAGCGACGAAGCCGCCCGTGTCGTAGAAACGCGGCTCCTCTTGACTCGGGGAAAGGACATTGACGATGGTGTGGATCGCCTTGGTAAGCGGGTCAGCACCGACGAATCCGCCCTCCGCGTAGGCGCGGACGAACACAGGCTGCGGCTCTGGAGAGGGCGTGGGCTTGATTCGCGCCACAGCCGCCCTGATCCTCGACATGATTCCACGACTCGGCTGCTTCGGATCGTCGTTGCTGACCGATCCACCCGTGTTGTATCCGTTCCATCGGCGGGGCTGGCGCAAGTCTGGAACCATGCCTCCACGGTTCAACTCGACTGGCTCTGGGACGACACCGCCATCGTTGAAGAGACCAAGCCCGCCAAGCGCGGACTGGATCGCCTGAAGAATGAGCATCTTGATGATGAGTTTGCCGATGTCGATCAGCGTGCTGGCAACAAACTCCTTGAATGCCTCCCCAAGCGACTTCGTGCCGTCGATCACGCTGTCGATTGCAGTCCCAAGGTTGCTCTGGAGAGCCTGACCAGCACCTCGTCCAAGGTTCGCCAAGAACTCGTCGGCAGTCTCGACCGCACCAAGACCCTGCTTGAATCCCTCACCGAACGCGCCGCCCCACTTGCGACCAAGAGCGTCCAGATCGACCTGTGCATCGTCAATCTTCTGCTTCGCCTCGTCAATGGCTGGCTGAAGATCGCCAGCAAGGTCTGGATTCAGGGAGAGAGCGTCCTGCAAGCGGACGCGGATCGACTCCAGTTCCGCAATGTACGCCTGTAGAGCCTGCCTCTGCTGCTCAATGCTGCCGCGCGTCTTGTCGATCTGGAAGGTGGCAACACCGTAGACCGCCTCAAGGGTCGCGTACTGATTCGTACCAGCGGCAGCGGCGAGTTTCTGCGAGTTGGCGAGTTTCTCCTGCGCCTTCACTTGCGCCTCGGTCGCCTGCCTGACGAGTTCAAGCACGGGAACGCGCTGTTCCTCGACACGGAGCAACTCCAACTGCGCCTTGACCAGAGCATCCGCACGAGTGATGTCGTCATCTCCGACGAACGGCACTCCAGCATTCTGCAACTTGGTCTGGAGGAGGACTTCGGTTCCAGAGATGATGCCGTTGATCTGGGCAATGAGTGCCTGTCGCTTCGGCTCGTCTTCGGCTCCGACCTGAAGCGAACGCACCGCATCCAACTGACTCTCAAGAGTCTTGATCTTGTCGATCAGGAAGTCGATCTCTCGACCAGCCTGCTGCGATGCCTCAAATGCTGCCTTGATCCCTCCCGCGCTCTGGTCGATGAGGGACTGGTTGCCAGCGGGGATAACCGGTCCTACAGCCAACCTCTGCGAGACGACCTCTCCAACCCGCACCGTCTGCGACCGCGACTCCCTGCCGCGCTTGAACTCTTCCTCGCTCTTTCGGAAGTTCTCCTGTGCAGCCGCCAACTCCTTTGCCAGATTGTCGCTCGTGGCAAACAGCACTTTGATGAGGTCAGAAATCTCCTGACCAGACTGCTCAATGATGCTCTTTGCCTTGTCGCCTGTCGCGGTCTGGATGTCCCGCAACCGCGCGACAATCGTTTCGTAGGCGGTCTTCAACTCGGCAGGAACATCGCCCTGTAGCGTCCCAAGCAATGTCGCGATCTTGCCAGCAATGTCCTTGTTGAGTTGATCGACCTCCGTCACCAGCCCCTTCGCCGTGGCATCAGTCTTCGCTGAAACAAGGCGGTCGAGTTCCGCGACGATGGCTTCACTCTGCTTCGCGCCAGCCTCGTCCTTGAACAGCGTCCGCAACGACTCCTGATACAACTTCGCGGCACGCTTGGCGACCTCGACAATCAGTTTCTCCGCTCCGTCCGCGCTCTTGTCTACCGCAGCGCGGAAGACATTGACCGTCTCCTCCTGCGTAGCCTTGTCGTTGGCGCGGATAAGGGTGACCAGCGCGTTCGCGTAGTCCTTTGCAGCCTCTTGAAGTTGCGCCCCAACATCACTAGCCTCGACACGAAGTGCATCCTGCTGCGGTGACGCAATCGGCGGCAGGATCGACTGTTGAAACTTGATCGCAGACGCGCGTGCGCGGAGTTCATCAATGCGCTTGCCGATGTCCTCGACGGACTTGAAGATCGCACTCGCATCTGGGACAAACTTGAAGATGATCTGTGCCTGCTCTGTCAACCGTTGACGCAGTTGACGAGTCTGCTCGACCGCTTCCTTCTCTCCAATAACACGAGCGGTCTTCTGTTCTTGAACTGCGGCGATCTGGCTCTTGAGGTCGTCTGCAACCTTGATGGCGGCTTGGATTTCGGCGGCGATTCGATCCTCGGTGACCGAACCAATAGCCTTCCTGCGCTCCACCTCTGCCTGCGCGAACCGCTTCGCCAGCGTCAGCGCGGAGTCTCCAGCCTGCTCCGCTATGCGCTGCTGGAGCGTGCCGACCTTTTCCGCCGTGTCAGTCAGTCCGTCAATCGCCGCAGATGCCGCATCCTGAATGTTCGATTGAGTATCCGCAACAGCCTTGCCAGCCTCGTCGGTCGTCCTGACTAGCGAGATCAGACCGTCATCGCCCTTGGTCGCGACAAAGCCAAGCGACTTGCCCATCTCCTCAAGCGACTTGACGACATCATCGCCTTCAGATCGGATGTCAATGAACGCCTGCACAAGCGGGGCGAAGTCGCCAGCGTCCGCGCCAAGGTTCTCCAGAACCTTTCGCAAATCATCGGCTGTCTGCGCCTTGCCAAGTTCACCGACCACCCGCGAAAAGCCCTGCGCCGTTTCCCCAGCACGGGAAATCGCGCTGTCGATGAACTCGCGGATCACGGCTTCTTCCGCGTCACGCTCTGCCTGCGCCTCGCGGAGTTGCTGTTCAAAGTCCAGACGGCTCAAGCCGCCAATGCCAGCCTGTTCAATCAACGAGCGTGCAGCGGTGAGTTGCGGGAACCGATTGCCTTGGGCGGAGAATCTCTGAAGAATGTCGAGAGCAACGCCCTGCTCCGATTGATTCCCCTCGCGGAAAGTCGCTGGCAACTGCCTAGTCGGGATTCCAGTACCAGCAAGACCGCCAACCGTCTGATTGTAAAACTCTGCGCTTCCGAAGCCACCGCCACCCGCGCCGAACCCACCTCGCAACGCCACATTCAGGCTGCGGATGTTGTCGATGAACAACGATGACTCGACTTGGAACTCCGCCTGCTGGATCGCCGCGTCTGTTACCAGATTCCTGCGCGAACCAACGCCAGCCCCGTCATTCGCCTGCTGATCCCTCTGCTCACGCAACCGTGTTTGTTCAGCCAGAAGTGCGGGGCGATCCGTCCTGCGAACGAAGTCGATCCGCCTGTTGATGTCGGTGTCGTTGTTCTGCCTGACAAGTTCAGACTGACCGCGAAGGACGGCTGCAACAATCTCCCTGAACAACTCGGGCTGCTCTGACGCGATCTGCCGTAGGTTCTTGACTTCGTTCGTGAGGGGGTCGATGGCTCCGCTTGCCCCAAGAGCCGCACGAACCTCCTCTGGCAATCGCCCAACAGATTCCTTGACGGCATCGGAAATATCCTTCGCAAAGCCCAGAATCCGATTGTCGGTATCCGTTCGGGTGCTTGCGTCTGCTGGTATCGGCTGGCGACGAGATAGTGCCTGTGCGTTCGCAAGCGTTTGCGAGATCGCTATGGCAATATCGCTAGCCTGCGACTCGTTTGGAACCGCCTCTGGAATCACGCCTCCGCGCGGAATGACTCGCTGAATAACGGATTGAGTTGCCTCAAGACGAGCAGCCCGCGTCCCTGCTGTTTCTTTTCCAAGTGCCTCCAAGATGGTGTTCTTGAGGACGAGACCGCCCTTGGCAAACGCGGCGAAGATCAGGTCTGCAAGAATCTTTCCGCCAGCGATGAACGCGACCTTCAACGCCTCGACAAGCACCGTCAGACCAGCCCTGTTCACCTCGCGCTGTAGGTCGCCAAGGGTCGCTAGCGCGACCTTCTTCTGATCCGTGGTCAGGTTAGACTGCTGAACTTCGCTCACCGCCTGCCTGATTGCAGACAGCGACCCGCCGAACGAGTTCCTGAACCCTTCGATGCCGTTCTTGAAGTTCTCAAGGAAGTCGTCAATGGCAGGGATGAAGACCTGTGCGATGTCGTCCTTGAGTGCCGCGAACACCGCGCTGATGCGGCGCAACTTGCCTTCCGTGCCTTCCAGAATGAAGTCCGCCGCACGGTTGACCTCGCCGCCGCTGTTCTGGATGTTCTCCAACTGATCCGCAAGAGCCTTGCCTTCGTTGGCGGTCGCCTTGAAGATCAGACCCATCTCGCGGATGTTGATGCCCAAGTCTTTGGCGAGGTCTTCGTCCGCCTTGAGCGCGATGGTCAACTTGCCGAGGAACTTGGCAAGACCGTCCGCTGCAAGACCAGTCCGAGAGAAGTCGAGGTTCAGGGTCGGGATAGCCCTGTTGACTCGCTCGACAGCCTCCACGACCTTGACGGACGGTTCCTGTACCCCAGCAAGCACGCCAGACAGCACGCGGAACGCACGCATGGGCTTCACGCCCACATCGCCCAGCGCGGTGAAAGCCGCCAGAAGTTCATCGAAGGAGATGCCAAGCACCTCCGCCTGCTGCGCCGCCAGTCCGACAATGCCCGTCAACTGCCCGATGGCGATGTTGCCCTCTCGTGCAGCCACAAACAACTTGTCCGAGATGGTGGAAGCGAGTTCCGCCATGCTCTTGGACGAGTTGTCAGCCTCGTCTCCGAAGCCCTTGATGATGAATACCAGCGTGTCCGCGATCTGCGCGACATTGCCGCCAGCGACCTCGCTGAACCTCTGGGCGACCTTCAGGAACTCCGCGATTCCCTTCTCGCCCACATCTGGAATGACCCCGACAGCCGCCTCCGCAAGCGCACGGATGTCCGCGCCCTCCTCAATGGAGAGCCGCTTCAGGTCTTCACGGAGCCTCTCCGTGGTGGTCTCGTTGAGCGCACCAACGGCAGCAGCCGCCTTGCGGAGCGTCTCGTCCAGTTTCGCCGCGTCACCGACGATGCCTTCGATGAACGACTTCGCCTTGAACACGCCAAGCGTTGCCACAGCCGCGATAGCGAGAGCCTTGAACGAGGTCAGCGCACCAACGGTGTCGTTGACTCCAGACCGTAGGTCGGCAAACGCCTCCTTCGCCCCGCGCAAGCCGCGAACCTGATTCTGCAATGTCGTGGCGGCATTCGTGATGCCCTGCCTGAATCGGCTGTACGAACTGACGAGAGCCTCAATCTCCCTCGCGTTCGACCTGATGCGCGGCGAGTCCTTGTCAACCGCCGTACCGAACCGAGAGGTGGCATCAGCCGCTTCCTTCGCAGCCTTCGCCTCCGCCGTCAGCGTGGTCTTCAACTGCTCCGTTGGCTTGGTGGCGGCAGCGACCTTCTGCCCAGCCTGCTCCGCCTGCGTGCCGACCTTGCCGATCAGATCGCCAGCGGACTTCGCCTGCGCCGTCAGGATCGAAAGCGTCTTCGTGAACTCCGCAATCCCGCTCGACAGCGCGTCAAGTGCAGGCTTGACCTGTTCCTTCAGAACAATGTCGATTGAGATGTCAGAGCCTTCAGCCACGCTGTATCTCCTGATTCAGCCGCTTGTAAGCCTGCTGCCCTTCCTTGGATAGCAGGGATGCCGTTCCGACCCTGATTATCTCTCCTTGCG
>Ga0255166_1000194_pt1 | contig 25857 bp, 9 predicted proteins | sample Atl_Cont_RepC_8d_FD_186013 | JGI IMG/M metagenome (GOLD analysis project Ga0255166, IMG submission 186013) | Freshwater microbial communities from Altamaha River, Georgia, United States - Atl_Cont_RepC_8d | ecosystem: Environmental > Aquatic > Freshwater > River | place: USA: Georgia | collected...
TGCAGCGTGCCCAAGAATCCCAGCGGGATATCGAGCTTGAGCAGGGTGTTGGTCTTGGTGGTGGTGGCGGGCTCAGCAGCCAGGGTCACGCCCCGGTTGATGTTCACCAGCAGGTCGCGCACATCGACCACCAGACCATCGATGCCTTGCACCGAGGCGCTGGCCGCATTGGCTTGCAGCGTGGTGAAGGTGCGCTCGCGGTGCTCCGGATCGGTGATCAGGGCCAGACCGAAATTGACCTCGCCGAGCGAGAGCCCGACGGCGTCGGTTTGACCGCCGTTGATGCCGGCAAAGGCGCTGATGTTGCTGCCGCCGATGGTGACCAGTTCGGCTTGTTCGATGTCGCTGCCGTCAGACAGGGTGACGGTCTGTTGGCGTTGCTCGACGGCAAAGCCGCCCTGAACACTGAAGAAACCGAACAGATCGAGGTGGATGTTGGCAGCGGCCTTGACGGTTTCGCCCTCGCTGCCCGACAGGCTCAGGCGCAGGCTGCTGCTGGTGCCGGTGACGATGGACAGGTCGGTTTTGCCGACGCTGTAATCGACCACTTTGTCGCCGGCCCGACCCGCCTGATTGATGGCCAGGGTGATGCTGCTGCCGCTGGCCGTCAGTCCGCTGATGCCGGTGAACGACAGACTTTGCGCGCTGGCTTGCAAGCTGGTCCAGGTGCGCGTCGGGTCGGCCTTGCTCGACAGCAGGGCCAGACCGAATTCGGCGTTGGTCAGCGCCAGACCCACGGCATTGTCGGTGCCACCGTTGACGCCGACGAAGGCGTTGATGTCACTGCCGCCCGCCAGCAAGGCGCTGACGGTGACCTGGCTGTTGTCGGACAGGGTGACGGTGCGGGTGGCGCTCTCGAAACTGAAGTAGCCCGACAGGCTGGCAAAACCGTACAGACCCATGCTGACCTGGCCGCTGGCGCGGGTGAGTTCGCCCAGTGCGCCGTCGCTGTCGATGACCACGGTCTCGCCCTGGCTGCCCGCCAGCACTTCGAGTTGCTGGCCGCTGAAGTCGACCACCACATCGGGGTCGCTGCCGGTGCCGGCCACGCCCCGGTTGATCTCGACTTGCAAGTCGTTGGCGCTGGCGGTGATGCCCTCGATGCCCACAAAGGCCATGGCGGTGGCCCGCGCTTTCAGCGCCATGAAGTGACGGGCTGTGGCTTGCGCATCGACTTGGGCCTGCGTCAGTTGCTCGTCCATGAGCGCCAGACCGAGGTCGACGCCTTGCAGGCTCAGGCCGATGCGATCGGCGCTGCCACCGTTGATGCCGGCGAAGGCGTCCACGCCGGTGGCGCCGATGGTGAGCAGGTCCACTTCGATGGCGGTGGCGGCCTTGGCGTCGGTGGCGTTGTCGGCGACCACACCATCGTTGAGGAAGACCTGGGCGCTGCGCTTTTCAACGGCGAATTGCCCCGAGGCTTGCAGGAAGCCAAAGGCGTCGAGTTGCAAGAAGCCCGCCGCGCGCAGCAGCTCGCCGTCTTGCCCGTCCATGGTCAGTTGCAGTTCGCTGTCGGGGCCCGTGGCCACGCTGAGTTCGGTGTTGCGGGCATCGCCATCGCTGGTGTCGGCGGTGAGGCCGTAGTCGATCACCGCACCACCGTCGGTGGCGCTGCGGTTGATCTCCAGCAGCAGATCGCGGCCTTGCAGGGTCAAGCCGTCCACGCCCACCAAGCCGGCGCTGTCGGCGCGGGCTTGCAGGCTGGTCCAGCTGCGGGTTTCGTTCTCGGTGTCGCTGAACAGGGCCAGCGCGAAGTCCATGCCGCCCAGGTTCAGGCCCAGGGCATCGTCCTGTCCGCCGTTCAGGCCGGCGAAGGCGTTGAGCCCGCTGCCGCCGACCGTGAGCACTTGGGTCTGGGCCTCGGTGCCGTCGGAGAGCTTGACGGTTTGCACCGCGTCGGCTTTTTCAAAGGCCAGGTTGCCTTCGAGTTGCACGAAGCCATAAAGGTCGAGGTTGACATGGCCGCTGGCGCGCACCAGTGCACCTTGATCACCCGCCACATCCAGGGTCAGTGAGCTGGCCGGGCCCGTGGTCAGGGTGAGGGCGGTCGCGCCGTCGGCGTAGTCGATCACCGTGCCGTCGCCCGCCGCGCGGTTGATGTCCACCTGCAAGGTGTCGACCGAGAGGGTGAGGCCGTCCATGCCGACAAAGCCAGCGCTGCCGACCGAGGCTTGCAGGGTGGTCCATTCGCGGGCTTGCTGGTGTTGGTCTTGCTGTTGTTGTGTCAGGCGCTCGGTTTGCAGGGCCAGACCGAATTCAACCCCCGACAGCGCCAAGCCGGTGGCATTGGCCTGCCCACCGTTGACGCCGACAAAGGCAGCCAGGTCGTGACCACCGATGAGCAGCTGGCTGACCGCAACCGGTGTGGCAGATTCATCGGTGCCCGTGGTGCTGGGCAAATCGGCCAGGGTGACCGAACCGTCGCGCTTGTCGATGCCAAAGTCGCCCGAGGCCTGGAAGAAGCCAAAGGCGTCCAGGGTCAAGTTGCCGCTGGCGCGGGTGACCTCGCCTTGCTGGGCATCGAGTGCCAGGGTGACGCTGACGGCGTCATCGCCCGTGCCGGTGGCCACGGCCAGCGGTTGCGACGCAAAGTCGATCAGGCTGTCGTCGCTGGCCGCGCGCTGCATTTGCAGCGAGAGTTGGCTGCCTTGCAGGGTCAGGCCGTCGATGCCGGTGAGCTGCACCGCGCCGGTTTCGCCTTGCAGCGCCATCCAGGTGCGCACGGGTGCCTGCGGGTGGTCGATGTCGGCTTTCTCGCTGGCCAGGGCCAGGCCCAAGCTCAGGTCGGTCAGACTCAGGCCGATGGCCTCAGGCGTACCCCCGGCCACGCCAGCAAAGGCGCTGGTGACGTGGGTGCCCAGGGTGAGCAGGTCCACGTCGACGCTGCTGCCGTCGCCAAGCTTGAGGCTGGCGTCGCGCTTGGCCAGATGAAAGCTGCCTTCGGCTTGCAGGAAGCCAAAGGCGTCGAGCTGGAGCGTGCCGCTGGCTTGGGTCAGCTCACCGTTGGCGCCGTCAAGGCTGAGGGTGAACGTCGAGCTGGCGCCCGTGGGCACAGCCACCGCCTGACGCACATAGTCGATGACCAGGGTTTTGTCTTGCACCGCGGCCACAGCCGTGGTGGCCCCTTGTTGGGTGAGGGCGAGTTGCACGGCCATCGGCGTGGTGCTGGCCGTGACGGTGACGCTGGCCACATCGACACCGGCATGCGCACCGCCAAAGCTGAGCAGCAGTTCTTGACCGTTCCAGAACTCGACCGTGATGCCGCTGCCAAAAGCGGTTTGCACCGCTGCTTGCACGGCGGCAGTGTCCGCGTCGGTGTGCAGCGTGGCGGTGGTGTGCCCGTCCCAGCTCAGGCTGAAGCTGGCTTGGGCCGCGTCGGTGGCGATCTGGATGCGCTGTTGCTCGGCCACGGCCGAGGCACCCTGCGCCAGGTTGTAGGGCTTGACGCTGGCGCGCACCAGGCCCGAGCTGGAGGTGCTGATGTCGCTGATGTCTTGCGCCGCCAGTGCGTGGCTGAAATTCAGCGTGTAGGCCTGTGACGTGCTGCCGGAGTGGCCCGCGTCATAGAGCACGCTGACATCGTTGCTGGACCAGCCAAAAGCGGCGGTCACCGCGGCCAGGATGTTGGCGGCTTGTGTGGCGCTGTTGCTGCTGTAGGCGATGGGGGCGGTGGTCTGGTTGTTCCAGGTGATGCGGAAGTCGCCCCCCGGGGTCAGGGTGTCGGCCGTGACCTTGACTTGCAGCGCGGCCACATCGACCCCCGCCAGGGCCCCGCCGAAGCTGACCCGGTAGGCGTTGGTGCCATCCGCTGTGACGGCAACGGTGCCTGCGCTGCCCAGGGCGGTGTTGAATGCCGTCTGGACGGCGCTGGCGGTGGCACCCAGGGTGAGGGCGCTGGTGGTGTAGGTTTGCGCGCCGACCTGCAGCGAGAGCGTGAAGCTGCCGGTGGCCGTGGTGTTGATGACCACGCGCTGCACTTCGTTGCTGGCGCTGGCCCCTTGCTGGCGGTTGATGGGCAGGATGTCGCCGCTGAGGGATTCGGTGACGATCAGGTCGGCAATGTCTTGCTTGGCCAGTGCGCCGCTGAAAGCGATGTTGTAGCGATGACCGCCGCCGCTGTAGCCGCTGTCAAAGCTGACACTGATGTTGCTGGCGTTGGTGTTGAGCAGGGTGGCCAGTGCTGTGCGGATGTAGGCGGCGTTGTTGGTGACGTCGTTTTGCACGAAGCGCACGTCCACTTGGGTAGAGGGCGCGCTGGCCAGGCTGAGCTGGTAGATGCCTTTGGTGCTGTAGGGCGTGGTGAACAGCAAGGCCTTGAGTTCGTTGCTGCCGGTGCTGGCGGCCACGACGGTGTCGACGCTGACGCTGACCGGCGCACTGACCACACGTTGCGTGTCGATGACCAGCAGTTTCTGTTCGTTGACGCCGACCTGCGCAGCCACGGTGCTGCTGGCCGACGCGTTGACCGTGGGGGCCACGGCGGTGACCGTCAAGCCCTCGACCAGCGTGCCGCTGAGGCTGCCGCCGAATTCGATGACAAAGCCAGCGAGTTGGCTGCCGGTGACAGTGACGTTGCCAGCACCGACGCCGTCCAGCGTGGTCAGGGCGGTGACGAGCTGCTCAATGATCTGGTCATCGGTCTCGGTGCCGTCGAGCGTGACCCGCGCCTGGTCGGTGCCCAGATGGAAGTCGAGTGAACCCGTGGCTGTGCCGCTGAGGTCCAGCCGGTATTGGGTGTTGACGATGTCGGTGGAGGACGGCGTGCCCGCCACCTGCACGCCCCGGTTGATGGCGATGGCCAGATCGCTGCCCGCCAAGCTCAGGCCATCCACGCCGACGAAGGCGGCCAAGTCGGCACCGGCTTGCAAGGTGGTGAAGTGGTGCTGGGGCTGCTCGGTGTCCGAGGCCAGCATCAGGGCGAAATTCACGCCTTGCAGTTGCAGACCCAAGGCATCGGCACCGCTGGCTTGGGCACCTGCAAACGCCGACACATTGGCAGCGCCCAGGGTCAGGGTGTTGGCGGTGATCTCACTGCCGTCGGAGAGGGTGAGGTCTTGTTGTTTGCTCTCGAAGGCAAAGCTGCCCGAAACCTGGAAGAAGCCAAAGAGGTCGATGTCGAGGTTCGTCGCCGCACGCAGCAGCTCGCCGTCGGCCCCGGCCATGTCCAGGGTCAACTCAGAGCTGGGCCCGGTGGCCAGGGTGGTGGTGTTGGCCGACCAGTCGATGACTTTGTGGCTGACGGCATCGGCACGGTTGATGGCCACCGCCACCTCGCTGGCCGCCATGGTCAGGCCGTCGATGCCGCTGAAGCTGGCCGAGGCGATGCCGGCTTGCAGCGCCGTCCATTGGCGCGCCGGGTTCGCCAGATCGCTGGCGATCACCAGACCCAGCTCGGCACCGTCAAAGCCCAGTCCCACGGCCGCATCGGTGCCACCGTTCATGCCGACAAAGCCGCTGGCGCCGCTCAAGCCGATGCGCAGCTCTTGCACATCGGTGTCGCTGGTGTCACCCATCACGCGCACGCTGCCGGTGCTGCTTTGGATGGCCATGTCCGATTCGAATTGGGCGAAGCCAAACAGGTCCAGCGCCACATGGCCCTGGGCTTGAGCCAGTTCACCCAAAGCGCCGTCCAGGTCCATGGACAGGGTCTGGTTGGTCCCGGTGGCGACGTCCAGGGCGTGGGTGCCGCTGAAGTCGAGCACCACGCCCTGGGCATCGGCCTGGTTGACGGCAATCGACAGGTCCTGGCCCGACAGCGTCAAGCCATCGATGCCCACCAAGCCGGCTTGCGCGGCATTGGCCTTGAGGGCGCTCCACTGACGCGGTGTGCCCGTGGCACCACGCTCTTGCGCGAGCACCAAACCAAAAGCGGCTTCGGTCAGGCTCAGGCCGGTGGCGTCTTCGCTGCCTGCATTCATGCCGGCGAAGGCCGAGATGCCGGTGCCGCCCAGGGTCAGCAGATCGACATCGACGCTGCCCGACTCGTTGGCTTGGGTGCCCGCACGGTCGGCCTTTTGCAGGGTGGCGATGCGTCGCTCCAGTGCGAACGAGCCTTCGGCGTCGAAGAAGCTGCCAGCACCCAAGTGCCATTGACCACTGGCGCGCAGCAGCTCGCCCTCGGCAGCCTTCATGTCCAGGGTGATGGCGCTGGTGGGACCGGTGTTGACGTTGAGGTTTTGCGCCGCGTAGTCCAGCAGCGAGCCATCGGTGGCGGCTTGGTTGACTTGCAGCGCCAGGTCCTGGCCCGACAGCGTGACGCCGTCGATGCCTTCCAAGCTGGCGTGGGCCACCGCGCCTTGCAGGCTGACCCATTGGCGGGGAGCGGTGGTGACGCCGCGCTCGCCGGCCAGCACCAGGGCCACATCGACGCCGCTCAGGCTCAGGCCCAGTCGATCGCTGCTGGCACTGGCGATGCCGGCAAAGGCGCGCACATCGTGTGCACCCAGCGTCAGCAGGCGAACCTGGGTGTCATCGCCATTGCCCAGTTTCAGGGTGGCGTCCGAGCTGTTGAGCGCGAAATCGCCTTCAAGCTGCACAAAGCCGAACAGATCGATGGCCAGGTGGCCGCTGGCGCGGGTGAGCACACCTTCGGCGCCGTCCATGGCCAACGCCAGGGTGGTGGCACGGCTGGTGGCCACGGCCAAGCTGGTCTTGCCCGCGCTGTAGTCCACCAATTGACCGTCGCTGGAAGCGCGGTTGATGTCGATGGCGATGTCGCTCGCTGCCAGCGTCAGGCCTTCGACGCCCTCAAAAGTGGCACCACTGGCGCTGGCTTGCAGACTGAGCCACTGGCGTGGGCTGGCGACGGCGGTCTCGCGCATCAACGCCAGGCCAAACGCCACCCCGCTCAGGCGCAAGCCCATCGGGTCGTCGCTGTTGCCGTTGATGCCGGCAAACGCATTCAGGTCGGTGCCGCCCAGGGTGAGCAGGTCCACGTCGCTGACCGTGCTGCCATCGGAGAGCACCACCGAATCCGTGCGCTTGTGCAGGGCCAGACCGCCACTGAGGCTGAAGAAACCAAAAGCGTCGAGGTTGACGGTGGCGCTGGCCTCCAGCGTTTCGCCCTGCGCACCATCCGGTTGGAGCTGGGTGATGGCGCCAGCCCCTGCGATGTCAATGGGGGCCACCACACCGTCGATGACGGCGTCTTGTGTGCGTGCGGCTTGGTTGATGTTCAGACCGATGTCGGTGGCGGACAGGGTCAGGCCACTGACACCGGCAAAGCTGGCGCTGTCGGCGGTCGCTTGCAGGGTGACCCAGGTGCGCGCGCTGTTTTGCGTGTCGCTGGCCAGGGCCAGGGCAAAGTCGAGGTTGGTGAACGACAAGCCCATGGGGCTGGCGCTGTCGCCCCCGATGCCCGCAAAACCGCTGGCACCCGTGGCACCCACGGTGAGCATTTGGGCTTGGACCGTGCTGCCATCGGCCAAGGTCAACGACTGCTCGTGGCGTGCCACGTTGAAGTGGCCATCGAGCTCCACAAAACCAAACAGCCCGAGGCTCAGTTGGCCCGAGGCCTGCACCACTTCACCCTGGCTGCCTTGGAGGTCGAATGTCAGCGTGCGCGACGCGTTGAGGGCGACGCTGAGGCTGGTTTTGCCGCTGGCGTAGTCGACCACCGCATCGTTGCTTTGATCGGCCAAGTTGAGGGTGACAGCCAAGTCGGAGCCGGAGGCGGTGACGCCGTCGATGCCGTTGACCGAGACGCCCTGGGCCGTGGCTTTGAGCGTGGTCCAGCGGCGGGTGCTGTCGGATTGGGCGCTCATCAGCGCGAGTCCGAATTCGACCCCCGTCAGGGACAGGCCGACGCCATCGGCCACGCCGACTTGGGCGCTGAGGCCGGTGCCGCCCAGCGCGAACAGATCGACCGCGAGGCCGTCGGTGGCTTCGTTGACACCGGTGGTGCTGGCGGTATCGGCGGCCAGCTGGACCGTTTGGGTCGAGCGGTGCAGGGTCAGGCTGCCGTCGAGGCGGAAGAAGTCGCTGACCACCACCTGCGCGTCGGTCAGCACCACATCGCGCTGGCCCGCTTGCAAGGCCCTAAACGTGTGGCTGGCATTGGCGATGGCGATGCTGCTACCCGCCGTGACATTGCTGGTGGTGGAGTTCCAGGCCACGCGCACCGAGGCGGCGCTGGCGCTCAGGGTGTCGCCCAGCGCGAGATCGGCGGCGCCCGAGGCTTCGAGCACGATGCCGCTGCTCTTGACGACCAGGGCCACGCTGGCGTTGCTGACGCCTGCGTGCACGTCGCCCGCGCGCAGGTTGGCACTGGCCGAGCTGGCCAACACTTCGAGGTCGCCGCTGGTGCTGTCGCGCTCAAAGGCAAAGTCACCCGCGAGCACGATGGCGTCACCGATGCGTGCGCTCAGGCCGCTGACCTGCAGGACTGGGGTGCTCTGAGCACCGAACGCGGGCAGGGCATACGACAGATTGCCGATCGTCAGGGTTTGGGCTTGCAGCGCCTGGCCGGTGCTGTTGAGTCGCAGCAAGGCCATGTCGGCGCTGACCTGAGCGAAGCCGCCACCCGAAAGGTAGAGGCCACCGGCCGCTTCGAGGGCGTAGCTGCCATCGTTGTTGAGCAGCAGGCCAAAGCTGCCGTTGCGAATGCCCATGCCGACGCTGCCGGCCTGGATGTCCGCCGAGAGGTCTTGACCGGCCACTTGCAGGCCGCTGCTGCCACTGGCAAAGCCCATGCTGCCCGACAGGCTCAGCCAGTTGGAGAAAGCGAGGTTGACGGTGCCTGAGAGCGCCACGCGTTCGCTGGTGTCGCTGCTGTCGAAGGTGTAGGTGGTGCTGCCCACGCTGAGGCTGCGGGCGTTGGCCGACAGGTCCAGCACGGTGGTGTTGGCTGCGCCACCGCTGCGTGTGCCCAGGCCCTGCGCCAGATCGACGCTGAGGCTGGTTGCGCTCAGGGTGACGGGGTCGGTGCCGCTGAGCGAGACGCCGCCGACTTGGCCTTCGGCCCAGATCCAGCCGGCGTTCTCGGTGGCGCTCTCGCTGCGCATGAGCAAGATGCCCAGATCGGCATCGCTGAAGCCCAGGCGCGCGGTGCTGGTTCCCAAGTGGCCGCTGGCGTTTTCCAGTCCGAGGGTGAACACATCCACATAGTCGCTGCCGACCAGCACATGGTCGGTGTAGCCGATGGTGGCGCTGCCCGACAGGTTCAGACCGTCGCCGAGGTTGAGGTCGCCGGTGAAGCTGAAGCTGGTGTTGTTGCGGAAGTAGTCGTAGTTCAGCCAGACGCCGACGCGGTCCTCCAGGGCTTGGTCGTCGGCACCGACAGCGGAAGTGAGCGCACCCACGAGGTAGCTGGTGGTGGCGTCGAGCACATGGGCCTTGAGGCTGATGGACGTGGCGCCACTGAGGATTTCAAAGAACACGCCGTTGCCGGCGTCGATCAGGCCGCTGCCTTTGCTGAACGCGCCCGAGTAGCTGCCGTAGTTCAGAACGTTGAACACCTGACCATCGGTGGGGCGATAGCCGTACAGCAGTTGGACCTGGATCTCGCCGTCGAGTGCGGCCAGTCCGGTGACGTTGATTTGGTCGTAGTAGCCGGTGCCGGTGCCCGTGGCACTGGCCGCGCTCGCGCCGCCGATTTCAAACAGGGTGACGGCGCTGGCGTCGAGGGTGAGGGTGTTGTAGTTTTGGTAACCGGGCGAATAACCGGGGCTGAGCAGGCCGTCCACCGTGAGGTCGCCGGCCCAGGCACCGCTGCCCTTGAGCGTGGCGTCCGGCGCCACCCACAGGGTGCTGACACCGTCGAGCGTGCCCGTGAGTTTGGCCAGATCGGTGGTGCTGCCGGCGAGCAGGTCGCGGCGGCTTTGTGAGGTGGGTTGCACCTCGGGCACGGCCAGCGCACCGGGGGCCAACGTCAAGGCCCACTCTTGCGGGGCCAATGGGCTGGCACTGGCGTCGGCGGTGTCGAGCAGCAGTGACAGGCCCTGCGCACCGGCGTCCATCAGGCTGATGAGGGTGCCGTTGGCGTTGGTGGAAGGGCTGGTGGCGCTCAGCGATTCGGCGTCGGCCAGGCTGGCCACCACGGGCGCGGGTGCGGCCAGCGCCGCGTCCACGCTCAGGGCTTGCGTGGTGTCGACCGAGGACAGGTCCACCGTGGGTTCGACGGTGATCGCGCTGCCCGGTGTGATCTGCAAGGGGGCATCGCTGGTCAGCGCGCCCAGCAAGGCACCGCTGGCGCTTTGGCTGTCGTAGACCGGATCGCTCAGCGTGAACTGCGTCCAGCTTTGCAGGCTGGGGTCTTGGCTGTCCAGGGCCTCCTTGATCGGCAAGAAGACCGGGTCGGCCGACAGCAGCACCCGTGGCTCCAGCGGCTCGACGCGGTAGGCATCGCGGATGCGCTCCAAACCGGGCCGCATGCGCGCCGTCGGCCGTGCCTGCGGTGGTGCCGCAGGCGCAGCTCGCCCCGGACCGCGCAGCGCGGGGCTGCGGCGGTTCATCCACTTCTTGAACAGAGGCTTCATCGGGCGATACGGCTTGCCGTCGATGCGGAGGGTGCTGTGGACTTAGGCGGTGGCAGACACCCGTTCGTCTTTGAGCATCACCAGACGCTCGATCTGCGCCAGCGACACCAGATGGGCGTAGATGGCCGGCAGGTATTGCTTCTCGCGCAGCTCGTTGAAACGCTCGGTGGACAAGGCATTGAGGCGCTCTTCGTTGATCACGTAGCAGCCGTTGATGTTCTTGACCTGGTCGGACTGGCGCACGCGCATGTTCAGCGGTGTGAACAGGTTGTGGGTGGTCAGGTGGTGGCAGAACTCGCGCGTGAACGCGTCCATTTGCTGCAGCTCACCCAGGTAGCGCTTGACGTTTTCCAGCGGCTCGGCGGGTTCACCTTGTTCATTGAACAGGGCGATGCCGTCGGTCTCGCTGATGAGGTCACTGCCCTCGTCGATGCAGACGGTGAAGCGGCCTTCTTCGTTGGTGCGCGCCAGCGCGAACGGGTAGCGGCGAATGATGGCGGGGATGTACGACGCGGCCCACTTGCCGTCGCTGCCCACAAACAGGTTCTCACCCGCGTCCAGGCCCATCAGCACCACCGGACGGAACTCGTCTTGTTCCTTGTCTTCCAGGAACACGATGGGGTAGATCGAGGCTGCGCGGGCGAACTCGTGCGCCATGATCGAAGCGATGTGAAAGCTCTCGGCAAAGCCAAAACCCTCAATCTGGCGGATCTTCTTGTTGTGATGCTGTTCCCGCGTAATAGGAACCAATTTCTGATACATGCAGACACTCCTCTGGGAAATTACCAAAAATCCAAAACAACAGGATAACTGATAAGAGGGGTCTTTTCTGACGAAATCTATTTATCGATTGGGCTATTGACGGTCGATGGTGACTGTGGTTGAGGCAGTCAGTGGGCGAAGTCAGGCCTGGGCAGGTGGCTGTCGCAGGCTTTCTTCCAGCGCTTCCAGCTCCCGGGCCACGGTCTGGTTGTTGCTTTTGATGTCGAGCATGCGCCGTTGCAGGTCGCTCAAGGCCACGGCATCCGAGTCGGCATCGGCGTCGGCTGCATCGGCTGGCACGGTCGGCGGCTGCGTCAGGTCGGTGGCAGCGGGGGCTTCGAGGGGCACGACTTCAGCGGCTTCGGCGGCGCAGGCGTCGTTCAGACCATCGTTGGGCGGGGCGGCCTCGAGGTCGCTGTCTGGGGTCGCGATGTCGGGGGTGATCCGGGCTCGGGTGTCCGTGATGTGCCGCGAGGGGTCGACCAGCGTTTCCGGGGCGTTGACTTCGGGGCTGATCGGCGACTCGACCAGACGAGGTCGTTTGGCGAGTGCATCGATGCGGCCCGTCTTTGTGCGCACGGCCGCCACGTTGAAGGGCGCGTCGGCTTGGATGATGTGAGGTTCGGATTCGGTCGTCATGCGAGGCGGGTGGGTGAGGCATGGACTGTACCTTGCGCCGAGCGGTCCACGCGGCGAATCCCTATTCACGTATGCTCGCGCTTGGCCTACAAACGGGCCATCAACCACCGGACCCATATGGAAGACCTGCTCAAGAAGTACGGGGGCATTCCCCACCTGAAAAAGCACGTGATGCAGTTTTATGAAAAAGTGTGCGAAGACAAGGGCAGCAAGCATTATTTTTTCGGCATCAACTCGGAGCACATCCTGGCCGATCAGGTGAATTTCCGAAGCTTTGTGATGCGAAAGCTCGATCACCTGTACCGCGAGACGCCGCTGCAGACGGGCCTGGCGTCGATCCGCGTCAAGCCCGGCGTGTTCGATGACGTGATGAACACGCTGCAACGCCAGCTCAAATTGATGGGCGTGCATTGGCGTGAAATCCCGCGCATGGCTTGCCACATCCTGGAGGTGGTCGAAGAAACGCGTTCACGCTCCGCCGACACCGCCAAGACCCTGATCGACCCCGATCAGGTGAGCCTGGCTTTGCTCGACGAGTTGCTCAAGCGCAAGCATGTGCACACCAAGATGGAAGCCAACGGTGATTTGCACACCAACCGGGGTTTCAACTTGGCCTATCCGTTTTGGATTCGCCTCCAACCCGCCGAGCGCAAGCTGATCTTCTTTGGGCGCTTCTATGCGTTTTCCAGCGTGGGCAGCGCCGAGTTGGCGGCCATCGTCGAGATGATGCAAAAGCGCTGGACCTTCATGGCCTTCGACGTGAAAAACGATGCCGATGGCTGGTTCATCGAGACCCGACACGTGATGGATTACGGCGGTGCGGGCATCCCCATCCGCATGTTTTTCAATGTGGCCAAAGATTTTTCCTGGCGCCTCGACGAGCTCATCAACATGGACAAGGACGAGCGCCTCATCAATGTGGTGAAGATCAAATGAACGATGCACGACCCGCCCATTGGCTATTGCGAGGCTGCTTGTCGCTGGGGCTGTTGGGGTGTGCGCTGGCTGCCCAAGCCGAGACCACCCGCGTGACTTGCCCCGAGGGCCTGAAATGGGTGTTCGAAGGCTATTGCAAAAAAGACTTCAACGTGACCAAGGACAACGCTTGTCCGCAGCGCAGCAAGAAGGCCCAGCCGCACATCCCAGGCCCCATCATCTGTTACGCCAAAGGCATTTGCCCCGAGGACACGCAGCCCAATGCCAAGGGCTTGTGCGTCAAGCCGGGCGAAAAATAATCCCGGGGATGGCGAGGTCAGGACCTGCCCCAGCGGCGCAGGCCCTGATGGCTGTCAGGCAGCCTCGCGCTGGCGCAGCTTGAAGCGCTGGATCTTGCCGGTGGCGGTTTTCGGCAGGTCTTGGACGAACTCAATGAAGCGCGGGTACTTGTAGGGCGCGAGCCGGTCTTTCACAAACGCCTTGAGCTCTGCCTCGTCGGTGTGTTGTCCGGCCTTGAGCACGACGTAGGCCTTGGTCTTGGTCAGGCCGTCCGAGTCTTCCACCCCGATCACGGCAGCTTCGAGCACCGCCGGGTGTTGCACCAGCGTGGCTTCGACCTCGAACGGTGACACATAGATGCCGCTGACCTTGAGCATGTCGTCGCTGCGCCCGCAGTAGGTGTAGGTGCCGTCGGCGTTGCGGATGTATTTGTCGCCGCTCTTGGTCCAGCCGCCCTGGAAGGTCTCGCGGGTTTTGGTGCGGTTGCCCCAATACATCATGGCCGCCGATGGGCCGTGGATGTAGAGGTCGCCCGGTTCGCCATCGGGCACGGGCTTGCCGTCTTCGCCGCGCAGCTCAATGGTGTAGCCGGGCACCGGCCAGCCCGTGGTGCCGTACACCACGCGCTCGGGCAGGTTGGACAGGAAGATGTGCAGCATCTCGGTTGAGCCAATGCCGTCCACGATGTCCACGCCGAAGTGGGCCTTGAAGCGCTCGCCCAACTCCGCCGGCAAGGCTTCGCCCGCCGACGACACCAGACGCATGGCCACATCGCCCTTGGCGGGCAGGGCCGGGTGCGCCAGCATGCCGGCAAAGCCCGTGGGTGCGCCGTAAAACACCGTCGGCTTGACGCCGCCCACACCGCCCGTCCAGCGCCTGAAGGTCGCCTCGGGCGTGGGGCGTTCGCCCATCAGGATGGTCGTCGCGCCCACGCTCATGGGAAAGGACAGGCCGTTGCCCAAGCCATAGGCGAAGAAGAGTTTGGCCGCCGAGAAGCACACATCGTGCTCGGTCAGCTGGAGCACGGCCTTGCCATACAGCTCGGCGGTCCAGAACGGGTTGCCGTGTGAATGCACGGTGCCCTTGGGGCGGCCGGTCGAGCCCGACGAATACAACCAAAAGCCCGGATCGTCGGGGGAGGTCGAGGCCGGTTTGTGGGCTGGTTGATGCGACTGCAAAAAGGCTTCGAACTCGATCTCGGCGGGGTGCAGCGGCGCGGTCGGATTGGAGACGATCACGCGCGTGACCTCGTGATCCGACTTGGTCATCGCCGCCGTCACAGCGGGCAGCAAGGCGCCGGACACCAGCACGGCTTGCGCGCGCGAGTGTTCCAGCATGTAGGCGTAGTCATCCGCCGTCAGCAAGGTGTTGACCGCCACCGGCACCAAACCCGCATACATGGCGCCCAAAAAACTGACGGGCCAATCGCAGCCATCCTGCATCAGCAGCAGCACGCGTTCTTCGCGTCGAATGCCCAAGGCGCGCAAGCCAGCAGCCACGGTGCGCACGCGCTGGTCGAGCTCGCCATAGGTCAGGCTGCGCTGGTCGTCTACAAAGGCGACCTTGTTCGGGCGTTGCGCGTTCACCGCCAACAAGTGCGCGGCAAAGTTGAAGGACTCGGGCAGCGTGATTGCTTGCTGCTCGGTGGTGACGGATGTGGCGTTCATGGCGATGTCTCCTGCACTCTTGGTCTGTGTGTGGGTGTGCGGTGGGCGCTCAGGCTTGGATGGGGCCCAGCACCGCCGTGCTGGCCTGCACCGCACTGCGACGGTGGTAGAAGTTGAGGGCGCGCACGCCGCCGAGCTCTTCACCGCCGCCGGCGCGGCCGGGGCCGCCGTGCAGCGATTGCGGCATGACGTTGCCGTGACCGCTGTGCAGCGCGGCCACATCGGGCGAGATCACATGCACGCGCCCGTGGCTATCGGCCAGTTCGGTGGCGGCATGGGCCAGGGCGGCCGGATCGCTGCCGTAAACCGAAGCCACCAACGAGCCTTGGCCGCGACGGATGAGTTGCAGTGCGTGCGCCAGATCGCGGTAGGGCACCAGCGTGGCCACAGGGCCGAACACCTCGGTGTCGTGCACGCGGTCGCTGGCGTCGCTGCCGGCGGCGTTGCGCGTGCCCAGCAAGGTCGGGCCGACGCAGCAGGCGATGGCTGCATCGGCATCGACCAGCGCGACAGCGGCGCCGTCGTGCAGCACCTCGGCCTGGGCCTTGAGGTACTCCAAGCCTTGCAACACGGTGTTGTATTGCTCGCGGTTGACCACCGAGCCCATGCGCACGCCTTCGTTGCGCGGGTTGCCCACGGTGGTCTTGGCCAGACGTGCGCTCAGGGCCTGCGCCACCGGGCTGTACAGCGCCTCGGGCACCAGCACGCGGCGGATGGCGGTGCACTTCTGGCCCGACTTGACCGTCATCTCGCGCGCCACTTCCTTGACCAGCAAATCCATGGCCTCGTTGCCAGCGGCTTCACCGGGCAACAGCAGGGCCGAGTTCACGCTGTCGGCCTCGATGTTCACGCGCACCGATTTCTTCGTCACCGCCGGGTGCGAGCGGATCACGGCAGCGGTGTCCGCCGAGCCGGTGAAAGACACCACGTCAAAGGCTTCGAGCTGGTCGAGCAGACCTGCCGAGCTGCCGCAGATGACCGAGATGGCCCCCGCCGGGAAGATGCCCGCGTTGACCACGTCTTGCACCATGCGCTGCGTCAACCAAGCCGTGGTGGTGGCCGGTTTGACGATGATGGGCACGCCCGAGAGCAGGGCGGGGGCAGCCTTTTCCCACAGGCCCCAGGACGGGAAATTGAAGGCGTTGATGAACAGCGCCACGCCGCGTGTGGGCGAGAGGATGTGCTGCGACTGGAACAAGGGGTCTTTGGCCAGACGGGCCGCTTCGCCGTCCACCAAGTAGTGGCGGTCGCCCAGGCCTTCGCCGATCTTGGCGTAGACGCCCAGGGTGTAGATGCCGCCGTCCACGTCCACGGCGGTGTCGTTCTTGACCGTGCCGCTGTTGGCGGTGGAAATCTCGTAATAGGCGTCGCGGTTGGCCTGCAAGACCTTGACCGCAGCCGACAGCAAGCCGGCGCGCTCCTTGTAGGTCAGGGCGCGCAGGGCCGCGCCGCCGGTCTCGCGGGCAAAGCGAAAGGCACCCGCCAGGTCCAACCCGGTGGCATCAACGCGAACCAGTTCGGTGCCCAGCACCGGGTCACGCAAGACCGTGCCAGCGCCCGTGCCGGCTTGCCATTGACCGCTGACGTAGTTGGAGAGGAGTTCGGACATGTGATTTCCTGCGAAAAGTTTCAGATCAAGGGGGCGCGTGACGGACGAGCCGTGGTGCAAAGGTGGTAGCTTACGGGCATGAAATCCCAGCGGTCAAGCACTATATTGCATATTTAAGGGTAATCACCAGTCGGCTCATGCATGTTTGTGCATGTTGTGGGCTTGCCTCGCCAGCGGCATGGGTGTGCAAGGGGCGCGTGTTCGTTCGCTGTCCCTTGACGCCTTCGCAACAGTCGGCCGACCTGTGCATCGCCACAATCGTTCGAAGGAGGGTGTGTCATGAACCGTCGACTGTGTTGGCGTTGGCTGCTGTGCTGCGTCTGTGCCTGGGCTGGGGTCACCGTGGCACAAGCCCAGACCTATCCGCAGCGCCCGGTGCGTTTGATTTCGCCCATTCCGCCCGGTGGGGCCCCCGATCTGATCGCGCGCGCCGTGGGGCATCGCTTGGCCCTGGGGCTGGGGCAGCCGGTGGTGGTGGAAAACAAGATCGGCTCCAACGGTCAGTTGGCTGCTGATTTCGTGGCGCACGCGCCCGCCGACGGTTACACCTTGTTGGTGGGCATGGACAGCCTGTTCGTCATCAACCCTTATCTCTATCCCAAGGGAGCGGTTGATGTGAACAAGGCGCTGGTGCCCGTGGCCACGCTCGGGGCCAATCAGTTTGTGCTGGCCATCAACGCCGACGTGCCCGCGCGCACCTTGCCCGAATTCGTGGAGTACGTGAAGAAGACCCGTCCCACCCCGGCTTACGCATCGGGCGGCAACGGCAGTCAGCACCATTTGACGATGGAGATGTTCAAGGCCCGCGCGGGCATTGACTTGCTGCATGTGCCTTACAAAGGGGGCACACCCGCTACCACCGCCACCATCGCCGGCGAGACCGTGGCCATGTTCTCGGGCACGTCCAACTCGGCCCTCATCAAGGCGGGCAAGCTGCGTGCCCTCGCGGTCAGTGGTACCCAGCGCTCCAAGGCCATGCCCGATGTGCCCACCATCGCCGAGTTCTACCCAGGCTTTGACAACACCATTTGGATTGGCCTGTTTGCGCCGCAAGGTACGCCCGAGCCGGTGCTTCAGCGCCTGCGCCAAGAGGTGGCGGTGGCTTTGCGTGCCCCCGAGTTGATCGAGGCCTTTGCCAAGGCCGGTGGCATTGAACCCTTGCAGACCACGCCAGCGCAAATGCAGGACCAGATCCGCCGCGACCAGGCCAAATACAGCCAACTCATCCGTGACCTTCACCTCACGCTCGACTGACCCTCCAGGAACTGCACCGTGTCCCATCTTCCACTCTCCATCGCCGTGGGCGACTACGACCACATCCGTGACCTCACCAGCGGGCGCGTGCAGGCCGAGGGCATCGACTTGCTGCCGTCGCACTTGCCTGTGGAGGAAATGTTTTTTCGCTTCACCAAGCACCAGGAGTGGGACCTGTGCGAGATGTCGTTTGCCAAGGCCATCTCCATCGTGTCGCGGCCTGACCCGTGGCTGGCACTGATCCCGGTGTTCCCGTCGCGCGCCTTTCGCCATTCGTCGATCTATGTGCGCAGCGACCGAGGCATCGCCAGTGCGGCTGATTTGGCTGGGCGCAAGGTCGGGCTGCCCGAATGGGCGCAGACCGCAGCCATCTACAGCCGTGGCTTGCTGGCGCATGGCTACGGCGTGGACCTCACGTCCATTGACTGGCGCCAAGCGGGTGTGAACGAAGCAGGGCGACGCGAGAAGGTCAGCCTGCAATTGCCCGCAGGCATTCGCTACACGCCGCACCCCGAGCAATCGCTGTCGCAGATGCTGCTCGATGGTGAGCTCGACGCCGTGTTCAGCGCGCGTCCGCCGCACGCCTTCACCCGCCACCCCGAGCGTGTGCGACGCCTGTTTCCCAACTACCGTGAACTGGAGTGGGCGTACTGGAACCAGACGGGCATCTTTCCCATCATGCATGTCATCGCCATTCGCCGTGAGGTGTACGAGCGCCATCGCTGGATCGCGCGCAATCTGGTCACCGCGTTCGAGCAAGCCAAGGCCCGCAGCCTGGCGCGCTTGGCCGACATCACCGCATCGGCCATGCCGCTGCCCTGGATCTCGGACCACGCCGCGCAGGCGCAGCAAGTCCTGGGTGAAGACTTCTGGCCTTATGGCATCGACGGCAACCGCGCCACGTTGGAGGCGTTTTGTCGCTATGCCTTTGAGCAAGGCGTGGCCGCTCGGCAGCTTGATCCCAGCGAGCTGTTTGTGCCTGAAGCATTGGAGCGGGTGAAGGTGTGATGCCCTGGCCCGCTTTGCCGGCAGTTAATTCCGTGTACTAGGGGCGCTCTGAGCGGGTCCCCGAGTCTTGCGTGTGAGGATACGCGGTTGCATTTCAGCCGCACTGGCCCTTAGGCCGCATCCTCATGAATCCCAAGTTTTCGCTCAAAGTCATCCAACAGGGTCAGACACAAAAAGTTCACGTCATCACGCCCGGTGCGGGCTTGCAAGGACAGGCGCTGGTGGTTCAGGCCAAGGACGCGACGCGCTACCAGTTGGCTGACATCGTCACGCTGTCCACCCCCGAAAAATTGCAGATGAAGCGTGTGGGCGGCAACCTGCACATCGCCTTGCCCGGTGGCGATGTCGATGCACCCGACATCGTCATCGAGGACTACTACAACGTTCGCAACGCCACCGTTCAAGGTCAAACCCTCGCGGGCGAATGGCGGGGGTATACCACCGCCAACTTGGTGGACACCGCGGCCGCGGCGTCGGCCGAGCAGGGGGCTTTGGCAAGCGGTAAAGGCTGGTTCAGCAGTTTGCTCGGTAACACGGGCGCGCAATCGGTGGGCATGGCGTCGATGGATTCGTCCGCCGTGTCCAGCGGCGCGGGCTCGTCGGCGGGTTTTGCAGGCATGAGTATGGGCACCCTGGCCGGTGTGGGCGCGTTGGGTGCGCTGGCCCTCGGCGGCGGTGGTGGAGGCGGCGGAGGTGGTTCGTCTGCGGACACGTCTGCGTTGGGGGTGATCAAGGCTTATGCGTCGTCGGGGGGGACGAGTGCGGCGCCCACGGACAAGACCTATTCCGACAGCACGGTCAACGTGAGCTTGCAGGCCATCACGGCCAATTCGACCACGGTGGCTGTCGCCGAGGTGTTGAAGTTTTTCAATGCCGCCATTGCCCTCAAGCCGGCCGCCGATGTGGACAGCGCGAGCAAGATCCAATCCCTCTACAACAGCATGGCCAGCAGTTTGAGCAACTTGCTCAAGGTTGCCAATGGTTCGACGAACGGCCCGGCCAGCGACAGCCACGTACCCACTGCGGCGGACTATTTGGCACTCGGGGTGAAGGTGGACGATGCGATTGGTGCCAGTGGCAGCAACAAGACGCTGGATTTGCTCAATGCAGCATTGGCTGATCTGAACGCGGTTTCGGTGGACACCTTGGCCGAAGTGAGAAAGCTGGCTAGCACGGCCAACGATGTCATGAAGCTGGCCATCGGGAGCAGTGCGACGCAGTCGGATGTGGATTTGATCGATGGCCTTAATTCCTTGTTGGGTTTTGGCGCGGCTTCTGTCGTCACGACCAGCAACCTCTCGGAGATGAAGGCAGCGATCAAGGATGCCAGCACGGTCACGGACGGAAGCGACTTTGCGACGGTCACCCAGCTCAAAACGGTGGTCCAGACACAAGTGCTCAAAAGCTACGCCAACGCCTCCAATGGTGTGAATGCTGTTCCCCCGAGCTTGCAGACGTACAAGGACGTAGGGCTTAAGGTGCTCAGTAGCCTGAGCGACACCGATACCAACGGAACCTACGACTTGGTGGACAACAAGAGCCAGGTTCTGGGTGTGCTGAGTACCAACAACACCACGCCGGTGACTGAAAGCGTTTGGCTGGGCGCGCTCAACAGTGGGCTGGACAGGCTTAGCAGCAGCTCCGCCACCTTTGTTGCTGACGTTCAGAAGATGATCAACAGCTACTACCGCATCCTGGCCGAGGCCGATGGGGTGGTGAACACCACGACCAATGTGGACGTCTACCCGGCCGGTACCAACGCAAGCAGCGACGATCCTCTGCGATCTGACTACACGAACATTGGGGTGCAGGTAGGCAACGCCAAGTCACTGGACTTGCTCAATGACTATGTGGGGCAGGCCTCCGATGACAAGGTGGACACGGTGGAAGAGATCAACGTTATCGCCAAGGCGGCGGCACCACGGCCGCGCGCCTGAAGTACGCCGCACAAACCGATACGGCCACCCAGAAGGTGGATGGCGTCAAGCCCTTGATCGCCATTGACCCCGTTTCAGGCGATGACCGCATCAACGCCACCGAGAAGGCGGACGCTGCAGGCGTGGCCGTCAGCGGCACGACGGATGCCGAAGACGGCCAGGTGGTGAATGTCACCTGGAACAACATCACCCACAGCGTGGCCGCCAGCGGCGGACATTGGTCGGTGACGTTCGCCAACACCGAGGTGCCGGCAGACGCCACCGCCAGCACTATCACGGCCAGCGTGTCCGACAAGGCGGGCAACCCCGCCCAGGCCACCCGGACCGTGGCCATCAAGACCAGCACGCCCACACTCACCATGGACGCGCTGCCGCAGCTGGCCGACGGCCAGCTGCTGGTCAGCGAAGTGGCGGCCATCGGCACCGCCGGCAAATGGACCGTCACGGGCAGCTCCAATGTTGAAGATGGCCGCCTGGTCACCCTCAGCCTGAATGGGAAGAACTACAGCGCCGCCGTCACTGGCGGCCGCTGGAGCGTGGACATTGCCAGCGCCGACGTGAACGCCCTGACCGATGGCGGCAGCTACAGCTTGACCGCCAATGTGAGCGATCTGGCCAACAACCCGGCCAGTGCCGTCACGGCCAACTTCGCGGTGCACGACGTGGCGCCCACGCTGAGCATCAACACCGTGGCGGGCAACGATATCGTCAACATCGCCAAACGCGGAGCCACGGCGGGTGTGGACATTTCGGGCACCACCACCGCCCAGGCCGGCCAGAAAGTGGCCGTGACCTGGGGTGGCGTCACCAAGGACGCGCTGGTGCTCGCCGGCGTGGGGGGCGCGGCCAACACCTGGACCGCCAATTTCAAGCCCACCGAAATCCCCGCTGCCAGCGGCAACGTCAGCGCCACGGTCAGCGACAGCTATGGCAACCCGACCACCCAGACCCGCGCGGTCACGGTGGACGTGCAGGCCCCCACGCTCACCATCACGGCCGACAAATACAGCCTCACCTCCGGTCAGACGGCCAACCTCACCTTCACCTTCAGCGAAGCACCGACCGGCTTCTCCTGGGATGGCAGCATGGGCAGCCTGAGCGTAACCAACGGCACGCTGTCGCCCCTGCAGAACGTCGGCGGCGACCCCAAGGTCTTCACGGCGGTGTTCACCGCGACCGGCACCAGCCGGGTGACGGCCAGCGTGGCCTTGACTGGCAGCTTCACCGACGCCGCCGGCAACCCCGGCACGCTGGCCAACGGCAGCCTCAACATCGCGGTGGCCCCCGCCTTGAACGTCAGCACCACACTGGACGGCGCAAGGGACGACGTCGCCTACGACGGCAGCACCCTGAACGCGCCGCTGGCCCTGACCAGTGACGAGAGCACCAACGACAGCAAGCCCACCTTCAGCGGCACGCTCACCTTCCCGTCGGGCACCTCCGCCTTGACCGGCACCCAGACCGTGGCCATCTATGACACGGTCAACGGCGTGACCACCAAGCTCGGCACCGCTGCGGTCAATGCCAGTGGCTGGACCTTCACCCCGGCCACCGCCCTGAGCGCCGGCCTGCACAGCATCACCGCGCGCGTGGAAGACAGCAGCAACGGCGCGGCCAGCGCCAGCAGCGCGGCCTTCGTGATCCGCGAACAAAGCGTGGCCGTCACGGGCTACATGGACCGCGTGGGCGCTACCGTGGGCAACGTGGGCAGTGGCGGCACCTCGGACGACGCCCGGCCCACGCTCTCCGGCACCCTGGCCGCGCCCTTGACCGGCACCGAAACCCTGGGCGTGTATGCCACGCTGAACGGCACCACCACCCGCATCGGCGACGCCACCGTCAGTGGCAGCAACTGGAGCCTGCAACCCACCAACGCACTGACCGGCAGCGGTGCCTACAACATTTACGCCGTGGTCGAGGCCAGTGCCAACACCGACATCACGCAGGCCAAGGCACGCTCGGGCGCCTACATCGTGAACCTGGTGCCGTCCACGCCGCCATCGGCCGTGGTCAGCACGCTGACGGTGACCGACACCAACAACAACAGCAACACCACCATGACCGGCCTGTTGCAGCCCGGCAGCAGCACCGACTCCACCACCCTCACCATTGCGGGTACCTACACCGGCACCCTGGGCACGGGCGATGTGGTGCAGGTGTTTGACGGTGGCGTGTTGATGAGCAGCCTCTCGGTCTCCGCAAGCAACCAGACCTGGACCGCCTCGGCCTCCGGCTTGCGCGTGGGCAACCACAGCTTCACCGCCAAGGTCACCAACACCAACACCTTGCTCTCCAGCACCAGCACCGGCGTGGCCGCCAGCGGCTTTGCCGTGGTGGAAAACGGGCTCACCCCCATCAGCGCCGCCGTGCATGCGGGCGGCACGCTCAGCGGGAACACCATTCTCGGTGACACCAAGCCCGTGCTCTCGGGCACGGTCAGCAGCGCGCTGGCCAGTGGCGAGACGCTCACCATTTACGACACCTTCAACGGCACCACCACGGCCATCGGCACGGTCACCCCCTCGGGCACCACCTGGAGCCTGGACATGACGTTGCCGGCCTACAGCGGCTACAACGGCGGTGCCGGACTGGCCACCGGCGGCGCCCACACCATCACCGCCAAGATCGAGGCCACGGTCAACAGTGCCACCGAGGTGCGGGTGGTCAACAGTTCCACCTACACCGTGGCCGCTGCGGCGGCACCCACGGCGGTGGTGGACACCCTGGTGGTCAAGGACAACGTGGTCAATGGCGGCTTCAGTGGCAACCTCTCCACTGGCATGACCACCGACGACCCCGCGCTGGTCATCTCCGGCACCTACAGCGGCACCGCGGCGGCCGGTGACGTGATCCAGATCCTCGACAACGGCGTGGTCATCACCTCTCTGACCGCCAGCGGCGGCACCTGGACCTACACCTCCAGCGCCCAGGCCGCTGGCAGCCACAGCTACAGCGCCCGGGTCTTCAACACGCTCAGCAACCTGGCCAGCACCTCGACCGCGCTGCCCCTGACCGTGGTGGAAAACAGCCTGACCATCTCGGCGCTGTCGGCCGCCAGCGTGCACAGCGGCACCTTCAACGGCTCCACCATTTCCGACCCCAGCCCCATCATCCGGGGCACGCTGGGCAGCGCCCTGCTGGGCAGCGGCGACGTGCTGGCGCTCTATGTCAATGGCACCCGCGTCGCCACCCAGACCCCCACCAGCACCAGCTGGAGCTTCGACCTCAGCACCAACGCCTACAACGGCACCAACACGCCCTTTGTGATGCAACCGGGCTCCACCAACACCATCAAGGTGCAGGTGGAAGACAAGACGAGCGGTGTGGCCCGCCTGGTGCAAACCGGCAGCTCCATCACCCTGCTGCCCGCCAGCGCGGTGGTCACGGGCCTGACGGTCACCGATGACGTGGCCACCAATGGCAGCTTCACCGGCGCACTCGCTTCGGGCGTCAGCACCGACGACACGGTGCTCACCATCACGGGCACGACCAGCGGCAGTACAACCACCACGGGCGATTCCGTCCAGATCCTGGACAACGGCGCAGTGATCGGCAGCGTGGCGGTCAGCGCCAACTGGACCTACAACACCTCCGCCCTGACAGCGGGCAGCCACAGCTTCTCGGCCCGGGTCTACAACTCCGTCAGCGGCCTGTCCACCACCAGCACCGGCACCGCAGCCACGCCCGTCGTGGTCAATGAGGAGAGCCTGGGCACGATCACCGTCACCCCGCGCACGGGCAATTCGGCGGGCACGCCGGGGCGCTACGTCATGGTGTTCCTGGACGGGACCGCCGGCAACTGGAGCGTGGGCGAACTGCAGGTCATGTCGGGCGGGGTCAATGTGGCCTTGGGCAAGGGGGCGAACGCCACGGTCAGCGGGGCGGGAACCTGGTTGGGAACCGGGCCACTGCCAACGTCCAATCTGACCGATGGCAACTCGGCCAGCGCCAGCGGGTGGGGGGTCAACCTCACCGGCTACACGGGGGCCTGGATACAGTTGGACCTGGGCGCAAGCTACGCCATTGACGCGATCAATGTGTTGAACAGTGCCACCAATCGCAACAACAACGCGCTCTACGCGCTGGTGGGCACCACTTCGCTGGCCACGGCGGGCACGGCCGGGGTCTTGAGCACCTTGCAGGCCAATGCGGTCTGGTGGGGCCTGGTGGGTACCAATACCACGGGCGCCGTCACGACCCTGGCAAAAAACTTTCAGGTGCCGTTCACAACGGTCGACCCGACACCGGTGTTCAGCGGCACACTGGCCGCGCCCATGCTGGCGGGTGAGCAACTGGCCGTGTACGACGGCTCCAACTTCCTGGGTACTGCCACCGTCAATGGCACTCAGTGGAGCTTCACGCCACCAAGCGCAGGCCTGAGCGTGGGCAACCACACCATCAAGGTGCAAGTCGAGGCCACGGTCAATGGCACCACCGAAGCGCGCGTGGTGCAGACGCAGGCCATCAATGTTCTTGCCGCCAGCACCCCGAGCGCAGGGGTGGGCAGCCTGGTGGTCACCGACAACACAGCCACCAATGGCAGCTACACCGGCGCGCTGGCCGCCGACAGCAGCACCGACGCCACCACCCTGGCGCTCACCGGCACCCTCAGCGGTACCCTGGCTCCGGGCGATGTGGTGCAGATCCTGGATGGCAGCCCCGTGCTGGGCCCGGCGGCTGTTACCGGCACCAACTGGTCCTACAGTGCGGCCGGTCTGAGCACCGGGGTCCACACCCTCAAGGCCCAGGTGGTCAACACCATCTCGGGCACCACCAGCAGCGGTGCCACCCAAAGCCTGAACGTGGTCAGCAACGGTATCGGGGCCCCCCTGTTGACGGGGGCGCATGGCGCCAACACTTACACCTCGGCGGGCACCACCGATGCCCAGCCCATCGTGGGCGGCACCCTTAGCAAGGCCCTGGGCAGCTCCGATGTGCTGGCGCTCTATGACGGCACCACGCGCATCGCCACCCAGACCGCCGCAGCATTGAACGGCGCCACCAGCTGGAGCTTTGACCTGTCCACGGTGACCGCAGGCGGCTACACCCTCACCCCCGGCGCGCACACCCTCAAGGCCGTGATCGAAGATGCTGCCGGCACCCAGGCGCGTGTGGTCTCCGCCACCAGCAGCGTCACCGTGGCGGGCACGCCGTCTGCCCTGGTGAACGGCCTGGTGGTCAAGGACAACGTGGCCACCAACAACAGTTTCAGCGGCAACCTGTCCAGTGGCATGACCACCGATGACCCCAATCTGGTCATCTCCGGCACCTACAGCGGTACAGCCGCAGCG
>Ga0255166_1000200_pt1 | contig 25373 bp, 23 predicted proteins | sample Atl_Cont_RepC_8d_FD_186013 | JGI IMG/M metagenome (GOLD analysis project Ga0255166, IMG submission 186013) | Freshwater microbial communities from Altamaha River, Georgia, United States - Atl_Cont_RepC_8d | ecosystem: Environmental > Aquatic > Freshwater > River | place: USA: Georgia | collected...
TGTTCCAGTTTTAGGTCCAGATGGTGATCGTATTGATACGGTAACTGATAATCCAGATGGATTTAGCAAGTTGGCTGATAAGAGTGCTCGCAAGGTTATTAAAGAAAAAATGCGGGAGGCAAAAGATCTTGAGGTAGTAACTGAGTTTTCTGGCTCAGTTGGGGATGTGATTAGTGGCATTGTTCAGCAAGGAAGAGATGCTGATGTAATTTATGTAAATTTAGGACGGGTAGAGGGAAAAGTTCCGCCATCAGAGCAGGTTAAAGGAGAAGTTTTTAAACATGGCGATCGCATAAAATGTTTTGTGGTTGATGTTAAACAAGGTGAAAAGGGCCCTGAAGTTACACTCTCACGTTCACATCCAGCTTTTGTAAAAATGTTATTTGCACTTGAAGTTCCTGAGATAAAGGATCGAGTGGTAGATATTGTTGGTATCGCTCGCGAAGCCGGTGCTAGAACAAAACTTTCAGTTCGAACACATCGAGCAGGGGTTTCACCCAAGGGTGCCTTAATTGGTCCACAAGGTTCAAGGGCGCAAAATGTTATGAATGAGTTAAATGGTGAAAAAATTGACATCATTGATTACTCAGATGATCCAGCAGTTTATGTTGCTAATGCATTAGCGCCAGCAAAGGTTAGCTCTGTGGAGATAGTGGATTTAGCGAATAAATCAGCCAAGGTGATTGTGCCTGATTATCAATTATCACTTGCTATTGGTAAAGATGGCCAAAATGCCAGGCTGGCTGCTCGCCTTACACAATGGCGAATTGATATCCATCCAGATAATCCAGTAACGCAGATTAAGGCGGAAAATACCGATCCTCTGCCAATCATTTCACCTACCGAAGGGGCTTAGGGTAGAGTTTAGATGTCTAAGAAAAAGCTCAGGCAACGCAGTTGTATCGCATGCCGAAAGCTTGAGAATTGGACAGATTTAATTCGCACGGTATTAGTCAATAATGAAGTTAAAGTTGACTTAAACCATCGAATGCCAGGTCGGGGAGCGTGGCTTCACCGAAATTGCTTTCAGGTGGCACTTGAGCGAAAGGCATTTAATAGATCCTTCAAAATTGAAGGAGATATTAAATTTAATGAGATTGAAGATTACTTAAAAAATTTAAGTGATTATTAATAGTACGGAGCGAGCGAGAATGACACTCTAATGAGCACTGCAAGATTATGAGTAGGTCAATTTAGGCTCGAACGTAAATAACGTCGGGCCAGGAGATGGAGAAGTGTGGCCAAGGTCCGCGTTTATGAATTAGCTAAAGAGTTAGGGCTTGAAAGTAAAGAGCTACTAGCCAAGCTACAAGAGGTTGGCGAATTTGTTCGCTCAGCATCATCAACTGTTGAAGCACCGGTAGTGCGTAAGTTGATGGATAAGTTTCCAGAGTTAGTTCCCGCTGAAGCTGCGCCAAAAACTAAAAAAGCTCCAGCAAAAAAAGCCGCTGCTAAACAAACTGTAAAGGTTGAGGATTTACCTCCAGAGTTACAGCAAATGATTGAAGATGCAACACCAACTACACCGCCAACAAGAGCTGCAGCACCTTCACAGCCACCACGGGCTGCAAATAATCCATTCTCTTCAACTCCATCTGCATTACCGCGTCCACCAAGAGCTGGAAATAATCCATTTAGTTCTGGCGCTGGACCACGTCCACCAGCAAGACCAATTAGACCAGGTGAAGCAGGTCGAGGTGGTGAAAAATTAAAACCAGGTCAACGTCCACCAATGTCAGGTGCTCGTCCTGGATCAGTACGTCCTGGATTTGCAGCACGTCCAGCACAAAATAATCCAAGACCAAACTCAGGTGGTCCTTCAACTAGACCATCAACATCCTCATCACCATATCGCTCTCCATCTTCATCACCATCTACTGGTTCACCATTTGGTGGTAAGGGCGGCGGACGCCCACCACAACGTGGTGGTGCAGCGGGTGCATTTGGCAAAGGTGGTAAAGGTAAAAATAAAAATCGCGGACAAAAGAGTAAGAAAGAAAGACGTGAAGATTTTGAAAATCTACCAGCACCACAATTAGGTGGTGCCGTAGTACCACGCGGTGATGGCAAGACGGTAGTTCGCATGCGTCGCGGTGCAACATTGATGGATTTCGCCGAAAAAATTAAGGCTGATCCGGCAGCACTGGTATCGGCTTTGTTTCACTTAGGTGAGATGGTAACTGCGACCCAATCTGTAGATGAGGATACATTTACTTTACTTGGGGCTGAGTTGGGATTTGTGATTCAAATTGTTAGCCCAGAGGATGAAGATCGAGAGTTACTTGAAGAGTTTGATATCAATCTAGAGCAAGAATTGGCAGAGATTGATCAAGAGGATTTAGTAGTGCGCTCGCCAATTGTTACCGTTATGGGTCACGTAGATCACGGTAAAACAAGATTACTTGATGCAATTCGTTCAACTGAAGTGGTTAAATCCGAAGCTGGTGGAATCACTCAGCACATTGGTGCATACCAGATTCATCATGATCAAAATGGCGTTAATCGGGCTATTACATTTATCGATACCCCAGGACATGAGGCATTTACCGCAATGCGTGCTCGTGGTGCCAAGGTTACCGATATTGCAGTTTTAGTGGTTGCCGCAGATGATGGCGTGATGCCGCAGACAATTGAAGCACTAAACCATGCTCAAGCGGCAGATGTACCGATTGTGGTTGCAGTAAACAAGATTGATAAAGAGGGTGCTAATCCGGACAAGATTCGTCAACAATTAACTGAATACAACTTAATTGCTGAAGAGTATGGCGGCCAGACTATGTTTGTAAATGTTTCGGCGCTATCAGGTAAAGGTATAAATGAATTAATCGATGCAATTTTACTTACTGCAGATGCAGCTATTGATTTACGAGCTGTTGCAGATGGAATTGCTCGTGGTGTAGCGATTGAGGCAAATCTTGATAAGGGAAGAGGACCAGTTGCAACTGTATTAGTCCAACGAGGAACCTTAAATGTTGGTGATGCAATAGTTGCCGGTGGTGCCTACGGACGAGTTCGGGCAATGTTAGATGAGCATGGACAAACAGTTGATGTTGCTGGCCCATCAAGACCCGTACAGGTTCTGGGATTTACCTCCGTACCAAGTGCCGGTGATTCGTTCATCGTTGCCGAGGATGATCGAACCGCAAGACAGATTGCTGAAAAGCGACAATTAGCATCGAGAAATGCTTCCTTAGCAAAGGCACGAAAGAAAGTTTCTCTAGAAGACTTCCTAGAGCAATCAAAGGTAAGTACTTTGAATTTGATTCTAAAGGGAGATGTATCTGGTTCTGTGGAGGCTTTAGAAGATGCGTTAGTTCAATTAGATGTTGGCACTGAGGTTGATCTTAGAGTTATTCATCGTGGTGTCGGTGCTATTACTAAGAACGATGTTACTTTGGCTTCAGCATCAACTGCTGTGATTATCGGTTTTAATGTTAAACCAGAGCCACAAACTGCAATTTTTGCAGAACATGAAGGGGTAGAGGTTAAGTTCTATACCGTTATCTACAAAGCTATTGAAGAGATCGAAGCATCACTTAAGGGTCTACTTAAACCAGAGTTTGAAGAGGCAGTCCTTGGAAATGCCGAGGTTAGGGATATATTCAAATCAAGTAAGTTTGGAAATATTGCGGGCTGTATGGTCTCTGATGGAAATATCAGAAGAAATGCCAAGGTCAGAACTATGCGAGCTGGTGTTGTAATTGGTGAAAACTTAACTATTGAATCTCTACGCAGATTTAAGGATGATGCTACTGAGGTTCGTGAGGGATTTGAGTGTGGTATCGGACTTGGCTCATTTAAAGATCTACAGGTTGGAGATGTAATTCAGGCATATGAAATTCGCGAGAAAAAGCGAGCGTAATCATGCCCAGTAAGAGACCACTTCAAGTTGCAGATCGAATTAAAGAATTGATCGCAAACACTTTAGAGTTACGGGTAAAAGATCCAAGACTTGGGTTCATTACGATCACGGATGTGAGAGTAACTGGCGACTTACAGCAGGCCTCAATTTTTTATACTGTGTTAGGTGATAACGCGGCTCGTGAATCAACCGCAGCTGCCCTAAATAGTGCAAAGGGAATGCTGCGTTCTGAGGTTGGGCGATCATTGGGTTTAAGAGTTACGCCATCGCTGGAGTTTTTCCTAGATGGGATGGCTGAGTCGGCAACGGCAATGAATGAATTAATAGAACAAATGCATAAGGCAGATGCAGAGGTTGCAAAATTAAGAGCTGGTGCAAAACCAGTTGCAGAAGATCCATATAAAAAACACGACTCTCGGTGATTCAATGAATGGCTTTTTGTTAGTTGATAAAGCCGGCGGTATGACAAGCCATGATGTTGTGGCGATGACAAGAAAGAGGTTAAACACCAAAAGAGTTGGCCATGCCGGGACTTTAGATCCTATGGCAACTGGAGTTTTAGTACTTGGCGTTGGAATTGCAACCAGATTATTACCATACATAACAGATGGTAAAAAAGCATACGATGCAACTATTTCCCTAGGCTCGGCTACCCACACTGATGATAAAGAGGGTGAGCTAACCTTTAAAGCTAATCCTGATTTAATCAAGCAAATAACAGATCAACAGATAACGGAAGCGACCGCAAAATTTATTGGCAAGATAAAACAAAGGCCAAGTTCAGTCTCGGCAATCAAAATAGATGGAAAATCCGCTCACGCCAGAGTGAGAGCTGGTGAGATTGTAGATATTCCAGAGCGTGAGGTAGAAATTGATGAGATAAGTATTAATAAAATCCGCCACTTAAGTGATTCGATTGAAATAGATGCCTCAGTAACTTGCTCATCTGGTACTTATATCCGGGCTATCGCCAGAGATCTTGGCGAAAAACTTAAATTAGGCGGCCATTTAACCGCTCTAAGAAGAACCTTAGTCTCACCATTTTTTCTAGAACAATGCCAATCAATCACAGATGCAAAATTAATCCCAATTTCTGAAGTCATAAATAAGATATTTCCAATAAGAATTGCTAAGAAAGCTGAATGTCAAGAGATTAAGTTTGGTCGTAGTGTAGAGCAAAATTCAGTGAATGGAATTGTGGCAGCACTGGATGAGCAAAAAAACTTTGTTGCACTATTAGAAAATAAATTACAAGGCTCAGCCATAGTTGCAGCACCAATTCTTGTTAATACAACAGGTGAAGAACTAGGTGTGAAATAATATGGGCGTGAAAAAAGTTGTGGCCATAGGAATATTTGATGGAGTTCATGCTGGACACCAACAGATAATTGCTACCGCCAGGCATGCTGGTGAGGTAACTGTAATTACCTTTGATCCACATCCAACCTCTGTAATTGCACCTGAGCGAGCACCAACTCAGCTAGTGAATTTAAAGGACCGAATCTCCTTACTGAAAGAGGCAGGTGCAACTTTTGTTGAGGTTATTAACTTTAATAAAGATTTTTCAACTTTATCACCAGATCAATTTATTGAAGAAGTATTAGTTGGCAGATTTTCATCAGAACATGTAGTAGTGGGTGAGAACTTTAATTTTGGCTACAAAGCACAAGGAACCCCAAAGTACTTATCTGAGGTAGGACCAAAGTATGGATTTGCCGTCTCAATTGTTAAGTTACAAGAGGATAGAGGATCAACTATTTCCTCTTCAAGAATTAGAAATTTGATAATTGATGGACAAATTGAGCGAGCTAATGAATTGTTAACCAGAAATTTTTACTTAAAAGGATTGGTAATTCATGGTGAAAAAAGGGGTCGAGAAATTGGTTATCCAACTGCGAATATTGGCTTAACAAATTTAGCTACGATTCCAGCAGATGGTGTTTATGCTGGATGGCTAAGTGTTGATAATCAAAGATGGCCAGCTGCAATATCAATTGGCACTAACCCAACTTTTCCCGGTGTTCGAGGTAGGCAAGTTGAAGCTTATGCCTTAGACCAAACTGATCTAGAGCTATATGACTTAGAAGCAAAGATAGAATTTGGATATCGACTTCGCGACACTTTGAAATTTGATGGTTTAGAGCCATTACTTAAGCAGATGAAAAAAGATTGTGATCAGGCTAGAGAATTGACCAGTAAATAACGCTCAATTTGCCTCCGATTTTTAGTATCAACTACTGCGCTGGTAATCTTTGCCCACTAAAGCGAGAAAGTGCGCCTTCGTGAGTAACACCGAGGCCCTCGTGACAGACAGAAGGAGCAATACCAATGGCATTAACGCCACAAGCTAAAAAGGAAATCATTAGTAAGTACGGCTCATCTGCAACTGACACAGGTAGCCCAGAAGCACAGGTAGCACTTTTATCAAAACGTATTGATGAGATAACTGAACATTTGCAGACAAATAAAAAAGACCATCACAACCGTCGTGGATTGTTATTGATGGTCGGTAAGCGTCGTCGGATTTTGCAGTACCTCGCCAAGACAGATATTGAGCGCTATAGAGCGATAATCGAAAAGCTCGATCTTCGCAGATAAATAAAATCAGCAAAAAACTTTATCGTTAAGGGTTTTGGTCCTCGGTAGTGGTTTCCGGAAAATGGTTTCCGTGAACTTCGATCGAAGATCCATTCTCTTTATATAAAGTGTTGAGAAATGGAGATGACCCATGGAGGGTCAAGATGTTCAATCAGCCGTTGCCAAAATTGATAACGGTAAGTTCGGAAAGCGGGAGATCCGCTTCGAAACAGGTCGACTAGCTCGACAAGCAGCAGGAACTGCTGTTGTTTATTTGGATGATGACAGTATGTTGCTATCTGCAACTACTGCATCAAAGAATCCAAAAGATCAATTTGATTTCTTTCCACTAACAGTTGATGTGGAAGAGAGAATGTATGCTGCTGGAAAAATTCCAGGATCATTTTTTCGACGTGAAGGACGTCCTTCCGAGGATGCAATCCTTACCTGTCGTTTAATTGACCGACCACTACGTCCATCCTTTATTAAAGGTTTGCGTAATGAGGTGCAAATTGTTGTAACTGTTATGGCACTAAATCCAGATCATATGTATGACGTAATTGCTATCAATGCAGCATCTATGTCAACACAATTAGCTGGTCTACCATTTTCTGGTCCAATCGGTGGTGTTCGTGTTGCTTTGATTGAAGGCCAATGGGTGGCATTTCCAAATCATTCTGACTTGGAAAAAGCTGTCTTTGACATGGTGGTAGCAGGTCGAATTTCAGATAATGATGTTGCAATCATGATGGTAGAGGCGGAAGCAACATCAAAGACAATTGAATTAATCAAGGGTGGCGCAACTGTGCCAACAGAAGAAATTGTTGGACAAGGACTTGAGGCAGCAAAGCCATTTATTAAGACACTTTGTGAAGCTCAATTAGCGCTAGCAAAGCTTGCAGCTAAGCCAACTGGCGAGTTTCCTGTGTATCTTGATTATCAAGATGATATCTATACTGTTGTTGAAAAAGCGGCAAAAGACGAGCTAGCAAAAGCATTAACAATTGCTGGAAAGCAAGAGCGTGAAAGTAAATTAGATGAGATAAATCAAGCAGTAACTGAAAAAATAACTGCAGATTTTCCCGAGCGGGTTAAAGAAATTTCAGCCGCACTTCGTTCTGTAACCAAAAAATTAGTGCGTCAACGTGTCTTGCGAGAGAAAATTCGAATTGATGGCCGTGGGCTTCGTGATATTCGGGCATTAACGGCAGAGGTTGAGGTAATTCCTCGAGTACATGGATCTGCAATATTTGAACGTGGTGAAACTCAAATTCTGGGAATTACTACCTTAAATATGTTAAAGATGGAGCAACAACTAGATACGCTCTCTCCAGAGGACCATAAGCGTTACATGCATAATTACAACTTCCCACCATATTCAGTTGGTGAAACGGGAAGAGTAGGTTCACCAAAGCGACGCGAAATTGGACATGGCGCATTAGCTGAACGTGCTTTACTCCCAGTTCTACCAACTCGTGAAGAGTTTCCATATGCAATTCGTCAGGTCTCTGAGGCGCTTGGTTCAAATGGATCAACTTCGATGGGATCAGTTTGTGCTTCTACTATGTCATTACTTAATGCTGGCGTTCCTCTAAAGGCACCAGTTGCAGGAATTGCAATGGGTCTAATTTCAGATGAGGTAGATGGCAAAACTGAGTATGTGGCATTAACAGATATTTTGGGAGCAGAGGATGCTTTTGGCGATATGGATTTCAAGGTTGCAGGTACTAAGGAATTTGTAACTGCTCTTCAACTTGATACCAAGCTAGATGGTATTCCTGCTTCAGTTTTATCGGCAGCACTCTTGCAAGCAAAAGAGGCCAGATTAGCGATTCTAGATGTTATGAATCAGGCAATTGCTACACCAGATGAAATGTCACTACTTGCACCAAGGATTATTTCAATCAAGGTACCAGTTGACATGATTGGTGCTGTAATTGGACCAAAGGGCAAAATGATTAATCAAATTCAGGATGAAACTGGAGCTGATATCACCATTGAAGATGACGGAACAATTTACATTGGTGCAACTGAAGGTTCTGCGGCTGAGGCTGCAAAGGCGCAAATTAATGCGATTGCAAATCCAGTCCAGTTATCGGTTGGCGATAAATTTAATGGCTCCGTAGTTAAGCTAGCGACTTTTGGTGCATTTGTTAATCTTGCTCCAGGCAAAGATGGTTTGCTACATATCTCACAAATCCGAAAAATGCATGGTGGCAAACGGATTGAAAACCTCGAAGAGGTTATGAAAGTTGGCGAGAAGATTGAAGTTGTAATTAATGAAATTGATCCAAAAGGAAAATACTCATTAGTTCCAGCAAATCTTCCAGAAGAATCTAAGTCAGAGTAATTTGGCCAGAACAGTTTTACCAAGTGGGCTACGAATAGTCACTGAGGAAGAAAAATCTGTTCGCTCTGCAGCTTTTGGTATTTGGGTCAATGTTGGCTCCCGAGATGAATCTAATTCAACTGCGGGAGCTTCACATTTTCTAGAACACTTGCTCTTTAAAGGAACTAAAAAAAGATCGTCATTAGAGATTTCATCATCAATTGAGGCGGTTGGTGGAGAAACTAATGCATTTACATCAAAAGAGTACACCTGCTTTTATGCACGGGTAATCGATAAAGATCTTCCACTAGCGGTAGATGTAATTAGTGATTTGATTACGTCATCAGTTGTAAGAGCAGAGGATGTGGAGGCTGAGCGTAAAGTTGTTTTAGAAGAGATTGCGATGCGCGATGATGATCCAAGTGATCTAATTCATGACCTGTTTCTTGAAAAATATTACGGTGATACACCCTTAGGTCGACCAATTTTAGGTAGCGTAAATTCAATTAAGAATATGAGCAGAAACACCGTATTTAATTATTATAAAAATAGGTATAAACCAGAGGACTTAGTAGTTGCAGTTGCTGGCAATGTTAAGCATAAAAAAGTTGTTCAATTAGTTGAAGAAGCGTTAAGTAAAGATGAATTTCTTGATCAGCCAAAAAAAGAATTCAAAGTTCGTACTAGCGCTCAAGTAAAAGTTGTAGGTAGAGGTAAAGTTACTCTCCTAGATAAGAAAACTGAACAAGCTCATATAGTTTATGGTGTTCCGGGCGTTGCTCGTGAAGATAAAAGTCGATTTGCATTAAGTGTTTTATCCTCTGCAATTGGTGGTGGTATGTCATCAAGATTATTCCAAGAAATTCGGGAAAAGCGCGGGCTTGCGTACTCAACATATGCATATAGTCAACAATTTGCAGGTAGTGGAGTTTTATCTTTTTATGTCGGGTGCAAACCAGATAAGGCAGAGGAGTCAATAAAGATTATTCAATCAATTCTTTATGATATTGCTGAGAATGGCTTAACCCAGGAGGAGATTGAAAGAGCAAAGGGAGCAGTATCGGGGGCATTGGTTTTAAGCCAAGAAGATACTGGTTCGAGAATGACCCGGATCGGTAAAAGTGAATTAGTTTATGGGCAGATTTTGAGCTTTGATGAGATTCTTCGCGAGGTTGCAAATGTAACACCAGAGCAAATTAAGGAAATTGCCCACAAAACTCTGCCTACTTCTCCTACGCTTGCGGTCGTGGGACCATTTAGATCAAGAAGTAAATTCGAGAGGTTAATCTCATGAAGGTAGCTGTTTTGGGTGCTAAGGGAAGAATGGGTACGGAAGCAGTTGCAGCAATTAATGCTGCAAGTGATCTAACCTTAAGCGCTGCACTTGATATCGGAGATTCGCTTGAAAAATTAACACAATCAGAAACTGAGATTTTAGTTGACTTTACGACGCCAGATTCTGTGATGAAGAACCTAGAGTTTGCCATTAAAAATGGAATTCATGTTGTGGTGGGAACTACAGGATTTGATGATAAAAAATTAGAAATACTAAAAAATTTACTAAGCAATCAACCTAAAGTAGGGGCATTAATCGCTCCAAATTTTGGATTGGGAGCTGTACTAATGATGCAATTTTCACAAACCGCTGCTAAATATTTTGAAAGTGTTGAAATTATTGAAATGCACCATGCAAACAAGATCGATGCACCATCTGGAACAGCAGTTAGAACCGCTGAAATTATTTCAAGTGCTCGTAAAGAAAGTAAAAAATCTAAAATGCCAGATGCAACAAAATCAGCACTACCCGGAGCCAGAGGTGCCAATGTCGCAGATGTGCCAGTGCATTCAATTAGAGGGCACGGTTATGTTGCTCATCAGGAAGTTGTATTCTCAGATGCTGGTGAAACTTTAACTATTAGACATGATTCAATTAATAGGTCTGGTTTTATGCCCGGAGTTTTAATCGGAATTAGAAATGTTGCAAAACATCCAGGACTAACTGTTGGTCTTGAAAACTATATGGAGGGAATGAAATGAGTGATATAACAATGTATGGCGCTGAATGGTGTGGTGATTGCAGAAGGTCTAAGAAGTTTTTAGACTCAAACAATGTTTCATATAACTACATCGATGTAGAAGCCGATGCCAGTGCATCCGATAAGGTAATTGAAATTAATGGCGGTATGCGTTCAATTCCAGTGATTTTATTCCCTGATGGAACGCACCTAACTGAACCTTCAGATGCAGCTCTAAAAGAAAAACTTGTGGCGCTGAAGAAACTTTAGAACAAGTTGTAAATTGCTGCGGAGGTAATTGCTGCGGACGCAACAACAATTGGAAATGAAGCCTTAAGTTTTAGGGCAATTAACGCAACTATTACGCCAGCAAATCTTTGGTCTATTACTAACTCTTTCTTAGTAGCAAAGGTCTGAACTCCAACGAGTGCACTTAGCAGCACAATTGGAACTAGCGTATTAATTCTTTTAAACCTAGGTCGGTCCAGCCACCTTTCTGGAACGCTATGACCAATATATTTGTTTAAGAATGCAGTAATACTTGATCCGATAACTGCTATCCAAATTGAACTCATTTTCTCCACCCAAAAATAATTGCCAGTATTACAGTTGTGATAATAGGAATTCCAGCTGCTGTTAAAGGAGTTAGTGAGAGAGCCAGAATTATTGCAAAGGCAGAGATCAAAAATTGTTTTTTACTTTTAAGTCTTGGCCATACCAAGCCACAGAAAGCCGCAGGCACTGCAGCATCTAAACCCCAAACTGCTGGATCACCAATTGCACTTGCACCGAGTGCGCCTAGATAAGTAAATGAATTCCAAAAAATATATACGCCAATACCTGTTAAGTAAAAGCCTCTTCTTCTATCAACATCATTTTCCTGAAGTGTGGCCACAGCCGTTGACTCATCAATAGTAATTTGCGCTGATAAGACTTTTTTTAATCCGGTTACTTTCAAAATAGGTGCCATTTGCAATCCATAAAGTGCGTTTCTAAATCCCAGTAATGTGGCTGTGGCGATTGCACTCAGCGCAGATCCGCCAGCTCCCATAATTCCAACAACTGCAAATTGCGATGCACCAGAAAAAAGTAGTAGGGATAGTAGGCAGGTTTGTAGAATTGTAAAACCTGCAGTCACACCAGCAGCCCCAAAAGCTGCACCGTAGAGCCCAACCGTAAATGCAACACTCAGCGATGTTCGTGATACAGCATCATTTGTCGGTTTTATTGACACGCCGACACTTTAATCCAGAGAATCATCAATCACCAAAGATAGGGTCGCGCTCATGGGTGATGAGATACTTTTTAGAGATGATGTGTCGGTTGAATTAGTAAAATCTAGCGCAAGTGATGCGGATGTAATCTGGGCAGCAAGGGTTTCAACTGCGGGTGATAAATCGCTTGAAGATGTAGGTGCGGATGCAGCTAAATCTGAAGGATTGATAAATTATTTAGCTAGAGAGCGCCATGGCTCACCATTTGAACATACTTCAATGACATTTTTTATTTCCGCCCCAATTTTTGTATTCCGTGAGTTTATGCGCCATCGAATTGCCTCTTACAATGAAGAAAGTGGCAGATACCGAGAACTTAAACCGGTTTTCTATATTCCAAATAAAGATAGAAAACTAGTTCAGATTGGAAAAGCTGGTTCCTATACTTTTGTTGATGGTACTGAAGAGCAATATAAGGTTACTGTTGATGCCATAAAGGAAACTTGTAAACTTGCCTATAGCAATTATCAAAAAATGTTGGCTGCTGGAGTAGCTCGTGAAGTTGCTAGAGCAGTTCTACCGGTAACGCTTTATTCATCAATGTATGTAACTATGAATGCCAGGGCGTTAATGAACTTTTTATCTTTGAGAACTTCAAGAGAAGGTTCACATTTTCCTTCCTACCCTCAGCGGGAAATAGAGATGGTTGCAGAGAAAATGGAAGCGGAGTTTGCCAAATTAATGCCAATAACATACGGAGCCTTCCAAAAATCTGGTCGCATAGCACCATAGATAAGAGGTAGCCTTACTCCATGCAAATCACGCCACCATTTGGCAGATTAATTACCGCCATGGTTACGCCATTTACAAAAAGTGGTGAAATTGATTGGGCTGGATTGGAAAAAATTGCTTCACATTTAGTTGCCTCAGGGCATGATGGAATTGCTGTTAATGGTACAACTGGTGAAGCGCCGACAACTTCAGATGATGAAAAAGATCAAATAATTAAGAGTGTTCGAAAAGTAGTCGGCGATAAAATTAAAATCATTGCTGGTGCAGGAAACAATGAAACATCACATTCCATTGAGCAGGCACAACGTGCAGCCAAGGCGGGTGCAGATGGTTTACTAGTTGTAACTCCTTATTACAACAAGCCACCGCAGGCTGGCATTTATGCACATTTTTCTGCGATGGCAGATGCAACTGATTTGCCAGTAATGCTTTATGACATTCCTGGCAGAACTGGAATAGAGATTGAATCAGATACCATTGTTAAATTATCTGAGCACAAAAATATTACGGCTCTAAAGGATGCAAAAGGTAATCCTGCCGCAACCTCTTGGGTTATTAAAAGATGTGGAATTCCAGTTTATTCAGGTGATGATATTTTAAATCTACCCTTGCTATCAGTAGGAGCAGTCGGATTTGTTTCTGTTTGTGGCCACACAGTTGGTAGCCAGCTTCGAGCGATGTTGGATGCTTGGTTTTCTGGTGACGCAAATAAGGCACTAGAAATTCATCAACAACTGCTACCAGTTTTTACTGGCACATTTCGCACGCAAGGAGCAATACTTACAAAAGCTGCTCTCAATTTAATGGGACTTCCAGGTGGGTTTACAAGATTGCCACTTGTAGATGCTACTGCAGATCAAATTTCGCAATTAAAGAGCGATCTACAATCTGGTGGCGTTAAATTAAAGTAATTCGATGAATCATCCTCATCCAGGACTTCCTTATCCAACAAAGTTAGCTAAAAAGACACTTCGAATTGTGGCTCTGGGCGGCCTAGGCGAAATTGGTCGAAATATGACGGTTTTCGAGTATGAGGGAAGATTACTAATTGTTGATTGTGGTGTTTTGTTTCCAGGTGATGATCAACCGGGCATTGATTTAATTCTGCCGGATTTTTCATATCTTAAAGATCGAATGAATGATATTGAGGCAATCTTTCTAACACACGGACATGAGGACCATATTGGTGCAGTTCCATACTTATTACGTGAACGAAGTGATATTCGAATTATTGGTTCGCAACTAACCTTGGCATTTGTTGCACCGAAGTTAAAAGAGCGCAGAATCACTGCTCCCATGACACAGGTTAAAGCAGGACAAATTGAAAAAGTTGGACCATTTACACTTGAGTTTGTAACAGTAAATCATTCAATTCCTGACTCGTTGGCAGTTGCAATAAAAACTCCAGCCGGAGTGGTTTTACATACTGGTGATTTTAAAATGGACAAAATGCCATTAGATGGGAAGGTTACTGATCTAGAAGCTTTTGCAAGATTAGGTAAAGAGGGAGTTGATTTATTCTTAGTCGATTCAACTAACGCTGATATACCTGGACTAACTGTGTCAGAAAAAGATATTTATCCAGCACTTAAGCAAGCAATTGAAAAAACACCTCGTAGAGTTGTAGTTACGTCTTTTGCATCTCATGTACATCGTATTCAGCAGGTCTTAAACGCCTCAGTTGAGGCAAATCGTAAAGTTGCATATGTTGGTAGATCAATGATTCGCAATATGAAATTAGCAGAAGATTTAGGTTATTTAAAAGTTCCAACTGGATTAGTGGTAGATTACAAGGATATAGATGAATTCGGTGACAAGATTGTATTGATTTGTACTGGATCTCAAGGTGAGCCGTTAGCTGCACTTTCACGAATCGCAAATGGAGATCACGAGATTAGAGTTGGTAAAGGTGACACAGTTGTCTTGGCATCATCACTAATTCCCGGTAATGAAAAATCTGTTTATCGTGTGATTAATGAATTAACTCGGTTTGGTGCCCATGTCGTACATAAAGGAAATGCAATGGTGCACGTATCTGGCCACGCCTCTGCAGGTGAATTACTACACTGCTATGAGGTTGTTAAGCCAAAAAATGTATTGCCAGTTCACGGTGAATGGCGCCATATGAGAGCAAATGCCGACTTGGCAATGCAATCAGGATTATCCGAGAATAATGTTGTAATAGCAGAAAATGGAATAACAGTTGATGTAGCAAATGGCCATGCAGATATTTCTGGATCTATTCCATGCGGATATGTATACGTAGATGGTCAAAGTGTGGGAGAAATAACTGAAAGCTCTCTTAAAGATAGAAGGATTTTAGGTGATGAAGGATTTATTTCAGTCGTAGTTGTTATTGATTCCCAAAGCGGAAAAATTGTTGCTGGGCCTGATATTCATGCCAGGGGATTTACGGAGGACAAAACATTATTTGATGATGTAAAAGGCGATATAGAAAAAGCACTGAGCAAAGCTGTTACCGGCGGATTTAATGGAACTCACCAGTTATCGCAAGTGGTTCGAAGAACGATCGGTAGTTGGGTAGGAGAGGAGCATCGCCGGAAACCGATGATCATTCCGTTGGTCATAGAGGTTTAGTTTGCAAGACTCTTTAATTTTTTCGTACAAAGTGCGCGCCATTTATGGCTTGCATTTAACTTATTCCTTAGGCTTATCTTCTTATGGCAAAAAAGAAATCGGGAAAAAAACTTCGAATATTTGCACCACTAGTTAGAGGTTTTACTTTCCTTTGGGGATTTATCGCCAAGGTTTTAGGAAATTCCATTCGATTTGTTTTTCGCTCTTCAAAAGAACTCGATCCGGCCCACCAGCGTGATGGTATTGCCTTTTTTCTATTTATTTTGGCGTTGATTTTCGCAGCCGGCATCTGGTTTACTTTAGATAATCCTCTTGGTAGAGCTACATACTCATTTTTATTTGGTGCTGTCGGTCAGCTGGCTTACTTAGTGCCACTCATATTTATCTACTTTGCATATCGATTTTTTAGATCACCTGATGAAAGTTCAGATACTGGTCGTATTACTATAGGCACGCTTCTAATTGTTATTAGCTCTACCTCATTGATACACATCATTAGCGGTTCGGTAGGAACTGGAGCAACTGCCATTCGAGACGGCGGCGGTTTGGTTGGATATGCAATTTCAAAATCACTTATCGCTATTGTCACTGAGGTTTTAGCAATTCCAATTCTGTTAATATTTCTAACTTTTGGCTTACTAGTTTTTACCAAGACACCATTATCTAGAGTTTTTCAACAACTCGGTAAGGTTTTCAAATTTGGTTCATCGAGTATTTCAGGTTTTAGAGCAAAACGAGCAGATCGCTTAGTTGCTGAGGATTTTGAAATAAGTGAAAACCCTCCATTTGAAACACCTCTAGTAAAAGATTTAGTACAAGAGTTTGAACCAGATCAATTAGAGTATGAGGTTGAGTTAGAGGATTTTGATCAAATTACTCAACCAATACCGGTTGCAAAACCTAGAATAAATGAAGCTACTAGGCCGCAACAATTATTACTTTCATCTGATGTTAAGTATGAGCTTCCCTCTCTTGATTTACTTCGAGGTGGGCCAGCAGCTAAAGGTAAATCAAAGGTCAATGAAACTGTAGTTGCAGCGCTAAAGCAGGTATTTGATCAGTTCGGGGTTGATGCCGAAGTTACTGGATTTATGCGCGGACCGACTGTTACCAGGTATGAGGTAGAACTTGGAAATGGCGTAAAGGTAGAGGCAATATCGGCACTTTCTAAAAATATTGCATATGCAGTAGCAAGTGGCGAGATCAGAATACTTTCACCCATTCCAGGAAAATCGGCAGTTGGAATTGAAATTCCTAATTCTGACCGCGAAATTGTTGCTTTAGGAGATGTTTTAAGATCTCCAGTTTCTGGAAATGACAACCATCCGATGTTAATTGCTCTAGGTAAAGATGTTGAAGGCTCATTCTTGTGTGCCAACTTAGCAAAGATGCCACATTTACTTGTGGCTGGTGCAACCGGTGCAGGTAAATCCTCCATGATTAATTCATTAGTAGTTTCGATTTTAATGAGGGCAACTCCCGATGAAGTTCGTTTAGTTCTAATTGATCCTAAGCGGGTTGAGTTAACAAATTATGAGGGAGTACCCCACTTGATAGCGCCAATTATTACAAATCCCAAAAAAGCTGCAGATGTTTTATCTTGGGTAGTGCGTGAGATGGAGATGCGTTATGACGATCTTTCACTCTTTGGTTTTAGACACATAGATGATTTCAATAAAGCAGTTAAGGCCGGCAAGGTAAATCCACCTGCGGGTAGTGAGAGAGTTTTAGAGCCTTATCCATATCTCCTGGTAATAGTAGATGAGTTAGCAGATTTAATGATGGTGGCTGCTCGCGAGGTGGAGGAGTCAATAGTTCGAATTACACAATTAGCAAGAGCTGCTGGAATACATTTAGTGTTAGCTACTCAGCGGCCAAGCGTTGATATCGTTACTGGATTAATTAAGGCGAATGTGCCATCAAGACTTTCGTTTGCTACTAGCAGCTTGGCTGATTCTAGAGTTATTTTAGATACTCCAGGTGCTGAAAAATTGGTGGGCCAAGGTGACGGATTATTTTTACCAATGGGAGCAAGCAAGCCAGTTAGAATTCAAGGAGCTTATATTTCAGAGCGGGAAATTGAAGCGATAGTAAATCACGTCAAATCTCAATTGCAGCCAGTTTATAGAATTGACATAAATGCACCTGTTAAATCTAATGTGATAACAGATGAGATTGGTGATGATTTGGATTTGCTACTACAAGCAATTCAATTAGTAGTGTCTACTCAATTTGGCTCAACCTCAATGCTGCAACGTAAATTAAGGGTTGGATTTGCCAAGGCTGGGCGATTAATGGATTTGATGGAAAGTCGTGGAATTGTGGGACCAACAGAAGGCTCTAAAGCCCGGGCGGTTTTGATTAACGCCGAGCAAATGCCAGATGTATTGGAATCGATTAGGGGGAACTCGTAGAAAAATAGGGTGAAAGGATGGGTGAAAAAAATAATGGAAGAAATTGAGCGCAAGTCCCACTTTCAAGGGTCAAAAAAACTTTTCTAATTCTTCAATTCAGTTCTATCATTAGCCATCCCCAAATGAAGGTGTGGCTATGGCAGAAGAGTCAGCGCTTAAGATTGCGATTGCAGCCTCTGGGATGTCTATTGAAAAAATTTCAGATAAAACCAACATTAGAACGGCAGTCATTGAAGATTTACTCAATGACTCAGTTGAGGTTTGTGGCGGTATTGCGTATGCCAGAGGACATATCAGATCTATTGCAAAGGTAATTAAAGCCGATGCTGATTTGTTAGTTGCTGCCATAGAATCTGCTCAATCTGGAGATAAGAAATTAATCATTGATCAATTAGCAGAAAATAATGTTGCTGATAAGAAAAAAGAAAAAAAGAAATTAAGATTTGGAACTTTAGCTTCAATTTCAGCAGCAGTACTAGGAATTGGATTTGTGGCTCAGATTGCAATAAATAATGTGTCAACGGTGAATGAATCCATTGTTTCTAACATCTCACAAAAGCCAAGTACGCAGAGTAAAGAATCTGCAGTTAATAATTTCGCAGGAGTAAATTTGGTACTAACTGCCGTAGCTGGAAATAGCTGGGTGGGATTAACAAATGCAAATGGTGATCAGATTTTCAATGGTCAGATTTATTCTGGACAGTCTCAAACTTTTAGTGACGCACAACTTATCAAAGCAGTTATTGGTAATGCCGGTGCTATTAAATTACAGGTTAATGGTTCAGATCTTGGTTTAGCAGGTGCTAATGGGCAGGTTGTTAGGTTGGATTTTGGCACAAACGGCCTATCTCAGTCCTAAATAGAAGTTAATTTAATTACCGCGCTATCCTTAGCGCATCGTGAGTTCAAAACTTGTAACTGAAAAATCACCCAGAACAGTCGCCTTGGTGACTTTAGGATGTGCACGAAATGAAACTGATTCTGAGGAGTTAGCAGGCAGATTAGCAGCAGATGGCTGGATGCTAGTAGATGATCCAAGTAAGGCTGAAATAGCAGTAATTAATACTTGTGGATTTATCGAAAGTGCAAAAAAGGATTCAATTGACGCATTAATGCAAGCACATTCATTAAAAGAAAATGGAGTTACAAAAGCAGTTGTTGCAGTTGGGTGTATGGCCGAGCGATATGGAAATGAATTAGCCAACGCACTTCCAGAGGCCGATGCAATTTTAGGCTTTGATGATTATCAAGATATTTCGGCAAGACTTGCAACAATAATCGACGGAGGAAAAATATCGGCTCATACGCCAAAAGATCGTAGAACCTTATTGCCAATTGCTCCAAGTCAGCGAGCAGAACAAAAAGCTGCATTAAAAGAGATCTCACCAATTGGAACTGTGCTTAGGAAGCGTTTAGATAATTCACCAATTTCACCACTAAAGATTGCAAGTGGATGTGATCGCAGATGCTCATTTTGCGCTATTCCATACTTTAGGGGTTCATTTGTTTCTCGATCACCAAAAGAGATAGTCGATGAGGCAAAATGGTTAGCTGACAACGGAGTAAGTGAGCTGTATTTGGTAAGTGAAAATACCACCTCTTATGGCAAAGATTTCGGGGATCTAAAATTGATGGAAAAACTACTGCCTCAGCTATCAAAAATTGATGCAATTAAAAGAATTCGTCTATCTTATTTACAGCCAGCTGAGGTACGGCCATCATTATTGCAAGCCATGGTTTCAGTAGAGAAAGTGGTTCCTTACTTTGATCTCTCATTCCAGCATGCAAATGGTGACCTACTAAGAAGTATGCGTAGATTCGGAGATGGTGAAAAATTCCTTCACCTAATATCTCAAATTCGTGCCCTAGCTCCTGAAGCAGGTATTAGATCCAACTTTATAGTTGGTTTTCCTGGTGAAACTGATGCTCAGTTTATGGATTTAGTTGAATTTTTATCACAAGCACAGTTAGATGCAATTGGAGTGTTTGGTTACTCCGACGAGGATAAAACTGAAGGTATGAGTTTGCAAAATAAGGTAGCTCCTGAGGTTATTGGTGAACGCGTAGCTGAACTTTCAACATTAGTTGATGAATTAATCTCCCAGCGAGCTGAGGCTAGAGTTGGAGAAATGGTTACCGTATTAATTGAAGATGAAGGAGAGCAAGAGGGTAGAGCAGATCATCAAGGTCCAGATGTTGATGGCTCAACCTTCATTAAATCTAGAAACAGATATCGGATCGGAGAGTATGTAGAAGCGGTAGTTAGTGATGTATCTGGCGTAGATTTGATAGCACAAGTAATATGAAAAAAGTTAGCCGCCCTAATCTTCCCAACTCACTCACAATTTTTAGAGTTCTGGCATTACCGTTTTGCGCCTATGCGCTCTTTAAGAATAATGGTCAAGATTCAGATTGGCGAATAATTGCATTTGCTTTATTTTTTATAGTGGGACTGAGTGATATTTTAGATGGCAAAATTGCTAGGGATCGTAATCAGATAACCGAGCTGGGTAAATTACTTGATCCAATTGCTGATAAGGCCATGTTAGCCACAGCAACTATCGGTGCCTCAATTTTAGGAATGCTTTCTTGGTGGGTCACAATTGTGTTTTTGATTCGAGAAATTGCGGTAACAATACTTAGATTTGCAGTTATAAAAAAAGGTGTCATTCCTGCTAGCCGTGGTGGCAAGCTAAAGAGTTTCTTTCAGAGTTTTGGCGTAGGATTTTACATTTTACCCCTGCCAACATATTTACACACCCCAAGAGATTTATTTATGGCAGTTGCAGTTATATTGACTGTAAGTACCGGGATCGATTACTTCAGAAAGGCACTAACAAAGTGAGTAAGAATGAACTTCCTAAATTAGTAGTCAAGCGGCTGCAAAAAATTGGTAAAAGTTTATCTGTTGCTGAATCGATCACAGCTGGTGGAATAGCAAATCAAATCACTGAAGTACCTGGGTCATCTAAGGTATTTTACGGTGGGGTAATTGCATATAGTGATGAGAGTAAAATTTCCCAGCTAGATGTAAAAACTGCCGATATCAAGAGATATACATCTGTTTCTGAGCAGGTGGCAATTGAAATGGCAAATAATGTCAGGAAAAAATTTAAGACAGATTTTGCAATCTCTACTACCGGAGTGGCAGGGCCAGGTAAGGCCTATGGGCAAAAGGCGGGAACGGTGTGGATCGGTATTTCTTCACAAAAAGAGAGCTTTGCCGTATCACTCTTACTATCTGGGGATCGAGAAATGATTCGCCACGCGACAATTACCAGCGCTTTAGCAGCCTTAGAGCGTATTCTTAAGCCGTGATACTTCTACGCACCCATATTGGTAGTGCCCTTCGCGCTGCCCGCATCGAACAGGGTAGGACATTGCGGGATGTAGCAAAGAGCGCTCGCGTCTCCCTCGGCTATCTATCTGAGGTAGAGCGTGGTCATAAAGAAGCTTCAAGTGAATTGCTTAACTCAATTTGTTCAGCCCTAGATATTTCTCTCTCCACAATCTTGGTTGATGTTGCAACTGTGGTTAAAACCCACGAATCCCCAGTATTGACTATCTCAACTTTGCAAGTGGTCGAGACCGCAGCTTAAATTGTCTGCTCAGCCGGCGTTTGCTCCATACGCCCGCCAAAACGCAACCAGCAACAAATCACGTATCGCTATCTTTGCTGGCGCTAAAGCTGTAGTTACTGAGGTTGGAAATTATCAATCAAATATTTCAGATATTGCTTTACGTGCCCAGGTTTCAAAGGCGACTATTTATAATCAATTTGCAGATAAAGCTGAGATGATGGAATGCCTGGTGGAGTTTGAGGTTGAAAGATTAGTTGCGCTTGGTTTATCAGCCTCATCTCGCCAAGAGGCGCTGTATCAGCTCTCTATTGCAATCTCTCAAGATTTAGCATTGCGCAAATTAGTTGAAACCGATCCAACCGATATTGCGAAATTGGTTACAGTTTCAAACCATCCAACCTGGGTAGTGGCCCACAAGGGAATTGCAAAGATTTTTGGTTCAGACTCAGCAGCCTGTGGAGTTGTGCTGCGTTGGTTAATTGGTCAGATTGCCTCACCCATTACCCAGGAGGAGTCATTAGCCCAATCAAAGCGTTTGGCAAACACCTTATTCCAGTAGGAGTAGAAGTAATTGTCTAATGGATTCACAGTAATTAATTGAATATGCGCATTTCAGAGCTTCGGAATCGACTTTCTGCCTACTTTCCAGATTCTGATACCTATGCCAGAGATATCATCCATAGCGAATTAGGTGGCATCAGTGTTAACGCTGCGATTGAGCTGGGGATGGAGCCAGATGAGATTTGGAAGGCGGTTGTCAGACATAACCCAGCGATGCCGCAGCAATACAGATAACGGCGTGTCCTAGCCGATATTTACCCCTTCGAACAGTTGTTCGATACAATTATCCTGCCCAACCAGAGCGGTTCCACAGTTCCGCTGGCACCCTAAGCCAGCCGTCAGTGAGTTTCCGTACCTTCTGGACCGAACAATATGACCTCGCTAGTGGAAGTTAGATTCCAAGTAGCTGGTCAAGGAGAAGAAAGGAAGTAAATCTTTATGGCCTCTGCAAATAGAGAACCACAAGATGATAAAAAAGAAGATAAACGATCTAGTGATCGTTCTAAATCCCTAGATACCGCCCTTGCCCAAATCGAGCGTCAGTTCGGCAAAGGATCTGTGATGAAAATGGGAGAGCGAAAAGCTGTCGCGATGGAGGTTATCCCAACTGGTTCAGTTGCTTTAGATATCGCACTTGGCGTTGGTGGTTTACCACGCGGACGAGTTGTTGAGATTTATGGCCCAGAATCATCAGGTAAAACAACTGTTGCTTTACATGCAATTGCGAATGCCCAAAAAGCTGGGGGCATTGCTGCATTTATTGATGCCGAGCATGCATTAGATCCTGAGTATGCAAAGAAGCTAGGTGTTGATATTGATGCACTATTAGTTTCTCAACCAGATACCGGTGAGCAAGCACTTGAAATTATGGATATGTTAGTTAGATCAGGTGCAATTGATATTGTTGTAGTTGACTCAGTTGCAGCATTGGTACCAAGAGCTGAAATTGAGGGTGAAATGGGTGACTCTCACATGGGTCTACAAGCTCGTCTTATGTCCCAAGCACTTCGTAAAATGACTGGTGCACTGCACCAATCAAATACCACTGCAATCTTTATTAACCAGCTACGCGACAAGATCGGTGTCTTCTTTGGATCACCAGAGACAACAACTGGTGGAAAAGCTCTTAAGTTTTACGCATCAGTTCGTATGGATGTGCGTCGAATTGAGACCTTAAAAGATGGCCAAGATGCTGTTGGTAATAGAACTCGAGTAAAGATTGTTAAGAACAAGGTAGCGCCACCATTTAAGCAAGCAGAGTTTGACATCATTTACGGAGTTGGAATTAGCCGTGAGGGGTCATTAATTGATCTTGGCGTTGAGGCTGGGATTGTTAAAAAATCTGGCGCCTGGTTTACCTATGAGGGTGACCAATTAGGTCAGGGTAAAGAGAATGCTAGAGCTTTCTTAATTGATAACCCAGATCTAGCAAATGAAATTGAGACAAAGATCCGAGCATCATATGTGCCTGCTGAAATCGACCCTGCTCTAGTAGCAGCTGTTGATGAAGCGACCGCTGATGTTGAGTTTTAATCTCTAACAATTAAAACACACCTTGAAAAAATCTCAAGATGTAGTAGCTGATCCCTACTCTGAGGCGATGTCACTTGCTTTATATGCATTGGCACCACGCGCAAAGAGTAGGGATGAGTTACTTAAGCAGCTATTAAAACGTGACGTAGATGGTGAGATCGCTAATTCAGTTTTAGATTCCCTTGAGTTGCAAGGGTTATTAAATGATTTAGAGTTTGCAAAATTATGGTCAGAGTCCAGGCAGCGATCCAAGAAATTAAGTAAGCGCGTGATTGCCGGTGAACTTCGAAGCAAGGGAGTTTCGCAGGACATAATAAATGAAGTAATTGATGAGATTGATGATGCCAGTGAGTATGCGCAAGCTTTGTTATTGGCGCAGAGAAAATTTGATTCAATATCCCATTTAGATCCGGAGGTGGTTTACCGCAGAGTTTCAGGGCTATTGATGCGAAAAGGTTATAGCCATGGGATTTGCGCCAAAATTATGCGGGAGTTAACTGGTAATAATTAACAAGTAGAATTACACCGTGCCTACCTTTGTAGTTGAAACTTACGGTTGCCAGATGAATGTTCATGACTCTGAGAGAATTGCTGGCTTGCTGTTAGATGCTGGCTACACCCAGGCACTGGCAGATACTCAACCTGATCTTGTAGTTTTTAATACCTGTGCGGTAAGGGAAAATGCTGATAATAAACTTTATGGAAATCTTTCATTTTTAGCACCACGGAAGAAGAGTGATCCTAATTTCCAAATTGCAGTTGGTGGCTGTATGGCGCAAAAGGATAAGGATTTAATCATCAAGAAAGCGCCATATGTTGATGTGGTTTTTGGAACTCACAATATTGGATCTTTGCCAGTCTTATTGGAGCGAGCAAGAGTTGAAGAGTCGGCACAGGTTGAGATTAAGGAATCTCTTGAGCATTTTCCCTCAACCTTACCTGTAAAAAGAGATTCAGCATTTTCTTCCTGGGTATCAATTTCAGTTGGCTGTAATAACACCTGCACCTTCTGCATTGTTCCGCAATTGCGGGGTATTGAAAAAGATCGCCCTGCAGGTGAGATTCTCAAAGAGATTCAAACTCTTGTTAGTCAAGGAGTAATCGAGATAACTTTGCTTGGCCAAAATGTAAATGCATATGGCGTGGAGTTTGGTGATCGCCTGGCATTTTCAAAGCTCTTAAAAGAGTGTGGAAAAATTGATGGATTAGAACGAGTTAGATTTATGTCTCCGCACCCAAGAGATTTTACCGACGATGTTATAGAGGCAATGGCTGAGAGTAAAAATGTGATGCCTCACCTTCATATGCCCCTGCAATCAGGTAGCGATAAAGTTTTACAGTCAATGCGCAGGTCATATCGAAGAGATCGATACTTAGGGATTTTAGAAAAAGTAAGAGGTTCCATTCCAAATGCCGCCATTACTACCGACATAATTGTTGGTTTTCCAGGCGAAACTGAGTTAGATTTTGAACAAACCATTGATTTAGTAAAACAAGCTAAATTTTCTGCCGCCTACACATTCCAATACTCAAAACGTCCTGGAACACCTGCGGCCTTAATGCCTGATCAAGTAACACCAGAGGTAATGGCAGATCGCTATAACCGTCTACACAAAATTCAACAAGAGATTTCTAAGAAGGAGAATGAAAAATTGATCGGTAAAACCGTCGAGTTATTAGTCTCTGGTCATGAAGGTCGTCACGATATTGATTTGAATAGAATGAATGGTAGAAGTCGAGATTTTAGATTGACACATTTTGATAACTCAACAAAACAAGCTCGTCCGGGAGATTTAGTTGAGGTTAAAGTTGAGGAGGCCTTCGCTAATCACATTGTCGCAGGAGAGCCGATTAAGGTGACAAAGACTGCTGGGTCAGCTGCTCACGCTGCTTGGGT
>Ga0255166_1000257_pt1 | contig 21070 bp, 17 predicted proteins | sample Atl_Cont_RepC_8d_FD_186013 | JGI IMG/M metagenome (GOLD analysis project Ga0255166, IMG submission 186013) | Freshwater microbial communities from Altamaha River, Georgia, United States - Atl_Cont_RepC_8d | ecosystem: Environmental > Aquatic > Freshwater > River | place: USA: Georgia | collected...
ATAAACGGACAGAGTGCAGCAGACCAGAGCGGCTACAGCGTCGCCAGCGCGGGTGACGTCAACGGCGATGGCTTGGCCGACCTCATCGTCGGGGCGAAATTCCCCGGCTCCAGTGCCGGGCGCAGCTACGTGGTGTTTGGCAAAACCAGTGGCACCGCCATCGACCTCTCGGCCATTGCTGCAGGCCAAGGTGGGTTTGTCATCAACGGGCAGTGCGCAGGAGACTACAGCGGTTGTAGCGTCGCCAGCGCGGGTGACATCAACGGCGATGGCCTGGCCGACCTCATCGTTGGGGCCTACTACAGCGATCCGAACGGCGTCGTCAATGCCGGGCGCAGCTACGTGGTGTTTGGCAAAACCAGTGGCACCGCCATCGACCTCTCGGCCGTGGCGACGGGCACAGGCGGCTTCGTCATTAACGGGCAGTGTGCAGGAGACAATAGCGGCTACAGCGTGGCCAGCGCAGGTGACGTCAATGGCGATGGCCTCGCCGACCTCATCGTCGGGGCCCCCTTCGGCGATCCGAACGGCGTCGTCAATGCCGGGCGCAGCTACGTGATCTTCGGCAGCACCTCGGGTGCTTTCGGGGAAACGCTGGTCGATCAACTCGGCACCAGTGGCGCCGACACGCTGAGCGACAGCGGCACGGCCCAAACCCTGGTCGGCGGCGCGGGCAACGACAGCTTGACCGCCACCGCCGCCAGCGTGCTCTACGGCGGCAGCGGCAACGACAGCTTCACGATTAACCAAAGCATGGCCACAGCCCTGCAATCGCTCATGGGCAGCGGCGACAATGTCGCGCAACTGGCCCGTATCGATGGTGGCACGGGCATCGACACCTTGGTGTTGAGCGCCAACACCGCACTCGACCTGAGCAAGGTTGCCGACACCGCTGCCGGCAACACCACTGGTGGCGGTCGGATCGCCAGCATCGAACACATCGATCTCAGCACCAGCGGTAGTGCCCTCACCCTGAGCGCCAGCGACATCGCGCAACTGGCCGGCATGAACAGCTTCAACAGCAGCACCGGCTGGACCGGCCTGGGCGACAGCGTCGCCCGCCACCAGTTGATCATCAGCGGCGCTGCCGGCTCGCTCATCCTCAACGGCACCTGGAAACTCGTCGGTACCGCCAGCGACGGCAGCAACACCTACACCGTCTACAACGGTGACGACAACACCCAGTTGTTGCTGGGCGATGCGCGTCGCCTGCCCGAGGCGATCCCCCTTTCGGCCGTGGCGGCAGGCACCGGCGGCTTCGTCATCAACGGGCAGTGTGCAGGAGACAACAGCGGCTACAGCGTGGCCAGCGCGGGTGATGTCAACGGCGATGGCCTGGCCGACCTCATCGTCGGGGCCCCCAACAGCAGCTACGCCCGCGGGGTCAGCTACGTGGTGTTTGGCAAAACCAGTGGTACGGCCATCGACCTTTCGGCCGTAGCGGCGGGCACCAGCGGCTTTGTCATCTACGACCTGTATGCGGGAAACCAAAGCGGCTACAGCGTGGCCAGCGCAGGTGACGTCAACGGCGATGGCCTGGCCGACCTCATCGTCGGGGCCATCGGCGGCGACCCGAGCGCCGGCGCCGATGCCGGGCGCAGCTACGTGGTGTTTGGTAAAACCAGTGGCACCGCCATCAACCTCTCGGCCCTGGCGGCGGGCACCGGCGGCTTCGTCATCAACGGGCAGTGTGCAAATGACGCCAGCGGCTGGAGCGTTGCCAGCGCGGGTGACGTCAACGGCGATGGCCTCGCCGACCTCATCGTCGGGGCCCCGGCGCCTGGCTCTGACACCAATGCCGGGCACAGCTACGTGGTGTTTGGCAAAACCAGTGGCACCGCCATCAACCTCTCGACCCTGGCGGCGGGCACCGGTGGCTTCGTCATCAACGGGCAGTGTGCAGGAGACCAGAGCGGCTTGAGCGTGGCCAGCGCAGGTGACGTCAACGGCGATGGCCTCGCCGACCTCATCGTCGGGGCCCCCTTCGGCGATACGAGCAGCAGCGCCTATCCCGGGGTCAGCTACGTGGTGTTTGGCAAAACCAGTGGCACCGCCATCAACCTCTCGGCCTTTGCTGCGGGCACTGATGGCTTTGTCATCAATGGTCAGTCTTCCTACGACGTTAGCGGCTACAGCGTTGCCAGCGCGGGTGACGTCAACGGCGATGGCCTCGCCGACCTCATCGTCGGCGCGAAATCCAGCGACCCGAGCGCCCGCAACAATGCCGGGCGCAGCTACGTGGTGTTTGGCAAAACCAGTGGCACCGCCATCAACCTCACGGCCGTGGCGGCGGGCACCGGCGGCTTCGTCATCAATGGGCAGGCTTCCGGCGACAACAGCGGCTACAGCGTGGCCAGTGCCGGCGACGTGAATGGCGATGGCCTGGCTGATCTCATCGTCGGGGCTATCGGCAGCGACCCGGCTGCCGGCAGCAACGCCGGGCGCAGCTACGTGGTATTTGGCAAAACCAGCGGCACCGCCATCGAGCTCTCGGCCGTGGCGACTGGCCTGGGTGGTTTCGTCATCGATGGACAGTGCGCAGGCGACCTGAGCGGCTCCAGCGTGGCCAGCGCAGGTGACGTCAACGGCGATGGCCTGGCCGACCTCATCGTCGGGGCCCCCAACAGCGACCCGAGCGCCGGCACCGATGCCGGGCGCAGCTACGTTATTTTCGGCAGTACCACCAGCACCTTCATGCCCAGCACCCGGGTGCAAATGGGGGGCAACGGCAACGACAGCCTGAGCGACGGCGGCAGCGCCCAATTGCTGGTCGGCGGCGCGGGCGATGACACGCTGACGGCCACCGCCGCCAGCGTGCTGCGCGGTGGCGATGGCAGTGACACCTTCGTCATCGACCAGACCATGGTCACCGCCCTGCAAACCGCCTATGGTCAGGCCGGCAACAATGGCCTTTACAACGCCAGCATCGACGGCGGTGACGGCGGCATCAACAGCGTCGCGGCTTTCAGTACGAGCAATGTGCCGAATATCGACACCCTGAAACTCTCAGGCAGCAACATCACGCTCGACCTGACACAGATCAGCAACGTTAGCCACCTGAATCCCACGGTCAACAGCCGCCTGAGTGGTATTGAGGTGATCGACCTGAACGGGGCAAGCAACACGCTCAAGCTCACCGCCCGCGATGTGCTCGACCTCAGCGATGCGGTCGACCTAGTCGCCGTCAAGAGTTATAGCGACTACCACCAACTGGTCGTCAAAGGCCCGTCTGGCGCCACCATCGATCTGGCCGATGGCACCGGCACCACCGGCTGGACAAAGCAAACCGCCACCGTCAAGGGCACCAACTGGGGGGATGCAAGCACAACGTACAACGTCTGGGTGGATGCCGACCAGCATGCCATCGTTTTGGCGCAATCAGGGGTGCTGGTGCTTTAAGCAAGCGGCTCTCGCTCAACCATCCAAGAGGAAATCAGTGGCTAACACCACAGAAAACAAGCGCCAATGGCTGAATGTCGGCAGTGGCCCAGCGGGGAGCGGCTTGCGCCCACCGGGTTTTGATCCGCAGCTTTGGCAGGAAATCCGTCTGGATGCCGACCCCGGTGTGGCGCCGGATATCGTCGCGCCCGCCCAGGACACCTCTGCGCTGGCCGACGCTTCGGTGGATGCGGTGTTTTCCTCGCATTGCATCGAACACTTGTACCTGGATGAGGCGGTGCCTGCCTTGCAGGCTTGGCACCGGGTGCTTAAGCCCGACGGTTTTCTGTTGCTTGTCTGCCCCGATTTACAGGCTGCCGCCGAGTTGATTGCAGTGGATCGCCTGCTCGACGAAGCCTATGCCGGCATCACGCCTTACGACATTGTGTTCAGCCACCAAGGCTTGGTCGCGCAAGGCCGTGCCCAAGGGCATCACTACATGGAGCACAAAAGTGGCTACACGCTGAGTCTCTTGCTCGACCGCGTGGCGCAAGCCGGCTTTGCCATGTACGCCGGCCGCCGTCTGCGTCCGCGTTTTGAACTCTGGATAATCGCCACGCCAACCCCTTGCGCTGAAAGCGAACTGCGCCAACTGGCGGCACGACATTTCTTATGACGGAAAAGTCCCCAAATAAACCCACCGCCCGGCCAACATCACCGGTGCCGGAGTTCCCCCATGCACCACCACCGACTGCACGACCCGCCTTGCTGATCGTCGCCGCGACGCAGCTCGACGAGGCAAGCTTCCTGCGCGAGGCACCGCTGGCGCGCATGCTGGACCTGCATGGCGAGACAGCCCAACTGCGGGTGAAGGTGGCTTTCGATAACCGCAAGGGGCTGCCGACAATCTATAACCAGGCCATCGCCGATGTTCAGCCCGATGAAATCGTGGTTTTTTGTCATGACGATGTGGCATTGGACGACCCTTGGCTGCCAGAACGCCTGAGCGAAGCCTTGGCGCATTTCGATATCGTCGGCGTGGCTGGCTGTGCCATACCCTTGCCGGATCATTCAAGCTGGCTGAGCGGATATCTGGAACACGATGCGCATGGGCAGACGCGTATCAATGGGCTTGGCGAACTGGCCGGTCGGGTGCGGCATGGCTCAGGCGCAGATGCATTTTGGACGGTTTTTGGCGCGGCGCCGCGCGCAGTGCAGTTGCTCGATGGCTGTTTCCTCGCCGTGCGCGGCTCAAGCTTGCTCAACAGCGGCCTGCGTTTTGACGAACTGTTCGATTTCCATTTCTACGATCTGGATTTTTGCCGCTCAGCGACGGCACTCAAGCTCAAGCTTGGGGTATGGCCCTTGGCAATCACCCACGCCAGTGAGGGCAATTTCGGCTCAGCGAGCTGGCAGGTCAATCTGGCGCGTTATTGGGGCAAGTGGCCGCCGCCTGTGAAAAAGCCCGCTGCACCGCCGACGACCGCAAAATTGCCAGAGATGACGGTGGCTGCGGTCGATGCCTTCAATACAGCCAATTCGGCGCTGAAAGCAGAACGCTGGCGCGAGGCACTGGATGGTTACACCGTAGCACTGGCGGCGGCGCCGGCGTTGCTGCCGGCACATCTGGGGCGCGCTCGCTGCCTGGTCAAGCTGAACGAGTGGATGCCGGCAAGAGAAGCGTTTGCCGCCGTGTTGCGCCTGGAACCAAGCCATTACAGCGCCTGGCTGGAGGTCGGGCATTTGTGCCGCCAGATGGGCGAATTCGAGCAGGCGATAGCCAGTTACCAGCGCGCACTGGCGGTGGACGAGCAGCGTTACGAGGCCTGGCTAGGCCTAACGCGGGTGCTGGAACAAACGGGCCAGTGGTCGGATGCGGCATCGGCTTTGACGAATGCACAACGGGCAGCCGCACAAACTTCTCCCGCGGCACTGCGCTCCCTGTGGCAATTGCTAGGTAAATACCGCCTGGAGCGAGGTGATTTGCCGCCCGCACTCCTGGCTTTGCGCTGTGCCCTTGCCTTGGCACGTCGCGCGGATGACCCTGCGGTGCGCTTGGATGAGGCCGCCGAGATCCGTATCGACATTGCCGAGCTGCTCCTGCGTGACAACCAGCCGGAACGGGCGATGCAGATCTTTACCGAGGCCAGTGCCAGCGAGCGCGAATCAACGCTGACCCGACTGGCCGAAACAGCCTTCCGTTTCAACTTGTGGCAGGAAGCCATCGAGGTCAGCCGGCGCAATCTGGCGCTGCACCCGGACAGCCCATGGGCATATTGGAATCTGGCACATCTGCTGGCCGAGTGCTGGCAAATGAGCGAGGCAGACAGTCTGCTGGAGCGAGCAGAGGCGCTGGCCGCCATGCCCGGTGCACAGGTCATGCGAGGACACATGACGGGGCGCTTGGGCGATGCCGATACGGCACTGGCGCATTATCGCGAGCACCATGCGGCGCATCCGGCCGATTTCAGCATTGCCAGCAGCATGGCAATGTGCGCCTTGTATTGCGATACGCTGGACGCGCCCGGCGTTGCCGCCCTGACCCGCGAATTGTTCGCGCCGCTCGGCGTGGGGGCGCGTTCAAAGGAAAGTTTCAAGCGTGCACCGTGGAAGGATGCGACGGGCCAGAAACGACGGATTCGCCTCGGGCTGGTCAGCGCAGATTTCCATTTCCAGCACCCGGTGAATATTTTCATGCAGCCGATTTTGCGCGAGTTGGATCGCACGCAGTTCGAGGTGTTTTTGTATTTCACCGGCGTATCGAGCGATGCCCAGACGCATCTGGCCAAGTCGCGCGTCGAACACTGGATCGAGGCGACGCCACTTAATGACCGGCAATTGGCCAAGCAGATCGACAGCGACGAGATCGATATCCTGATGGACCTCTCCGGGCATACAGGCCGCAATCGGATGGCGATGTTCGCCCAGCGGGCCGCGCCGGTACAGGTGACTTATCTGGGCTACCCCGGCTCGACTGGATTGCCGAACATGGATTGGCTGGTCGGCGATGCCATCGTGACGCCAGCAAGCGCCGATGCCTTGTATAGCGAAGCGGTGGCCCGCCTGCCAGGCACGGTGTTCTGTTTTGCACCGGAAGTGGACTATCCGTATCCGGTCTATACCCAGGCGCATGCCGAACGCCCGCTGACCTTCGGTTCGTTCAACAACGTGCCCAAACTGACGCCGCACACCTTACGTTTGTGGGCACGCATTCTGGCTGAATTGCCGGCGTCGCGGCTGCTGCTCAAGGCACCGAGCTTTGCCGATCCGGCGGCGCAGGCGATATTCCGCGAGCGGCTGAGTGCCTTGGGTGTAGCCCCGGAACGCGTCGAATTTCGCGGCCCGGTCGGCCTGAGCGAGATGATGACCGAGTACGCAGATGTCGACATCGCGCTAGACCCGGTGCCTTACAACGGCGGCACGACGACCTTGCAGGCGATGTGGATGGGCGTGCCCATCGTGGTCAAGGAAGGTGCCCATTTTGTCTCACGCATGGGCGCCAGCTTCATGCGTGCCGTCGGCCTAGAGGACTGGGTGGCGGCGGATGATGAGACCTACGTGGCGATTGCCGTGGCCAAAGGCCAGGACCGTCAGGCGCTGTTGGCGCTGAAACAGGGGTTGCGTGAACGCCAGTTGAGCAGCCCTGCTTGGGATGTGAAGCAGCATACGCGGGCGATGGAGGCGGCTTTTATACAGATGATCCGACCCCTTGATTTCATCTCGTGCGACTTGCGACACCATGCGCCGCATTCGCGCAAAAATTAGTGCGCCTATGATCCAACGGATTATCAATGCAGTAACTCGCGGTAGCTCGTTCGTGGATTGCTTATAAACAGCCCGAAAAACGCCGCCCTAGTTCACTGAAATTCAGAGATGATTTTCCAGATCCCTTTAGAATGTGTAATGTCAAAATCCTGACTCACGAATCAACACAGACAGTACAGTCCTAGCCATAGGCCCCAACACTAACTCAGCTTTGGAAGATACATATACTCGCCCCCGCCACCTGAAGTTCACGATATCAGTCATTTGCTGTGGTTGGCATGGTACGAACTCTACCCGGTAGTACGCCCCTTCAGGTAAGAACTGCCCCTTTTGCTCACGCACCATCACGCTGCCGCCAAAGTTGGCCGCCAGCTCCGGCTCGGCCAGTGTGCGAACGCGGTCTGAGTGGATCTTGTCCACCACCAAATCGAGCGCAGGCCCCACGCCACTGTCCGGTACAAAAAAGGCGCTTTGCCGACCGACTTTTTTCGAAGTTGAGCCAGTCTTTCGCGGTATCTGGGATTCAAGAATGGCTGTCGGGGGATGCAGTCGCTCGGATCTGAACTACGAGTGAGGCACATCAGTCTTAAACCAGCATTATGACTAACACTTAATGCAACAGCATTAGATATCTTGAATTTTTGCACAAACCACCTCAGGCCTACCATTCTTGGTAGCTTTCAAAAAATTGAAGATTTCGTCTAATCAATGCAATCAAATATGGAGAAAATGATGTTTAAAAATCAGTCCCGTACGGATTCATGGGTTGAATCAGTCAATTCTTTTCCTGAAGATGTAAGAGCAGACATTGATCATCTCTGGGAAACTGGTGGAATGCTTTCACATGATGTCGTTGGCAAGATACTGACCAATTTGAAGGTAGACATAGGCGCATTCATGATGCTGTTGTTGCCTATTGCCAAAGAATTCGCAGTGGTACCCGTTTCACACTGCCGTGTAGGTGCAGTTTCTGCGGGGATGGAGGTTATAGGAAGTGGATGGAGAAATCTCTATCTTGGTGCCAATTTCGAATTCGCTAATGCTGCGCTAAGTTTTTCCGTACATGCAGAGCAAGCGGCAGTAAATAATGCTTGGCTTCATGGTGAAGAGGGCATCCAGTTATTGGCCATCAGTGCCGCACCGTGCGGATATTGCCGTCAATTTTTGAACGAACTAGTTACGGCGGGAAAGCTCACGGTTCTGCTTAGCAAAAGTTCTGACACCCCCTATGCATATACACCCACGCCATTCACCTCTTTATTGCCGGATGCATTTGGCCCGAAAGATTTGGGCATCGACGGTGGACTGATGAATCCAGCACTTGGAAATCATAAACTGGCCCTCACCAAGGGCATACCTGAAGATAGTGTTGTGGCCGCTGCGTTGCAAGCCGCAAGCTCAAGTTACGCTCCCTATCTGACGGATCAATCCAATGAATATGCTGGAATTTCAATTCAACTTCTTGATGGCACCGTCTTCACGGGACGCTATGCAGAAAACGCCGCTTACAACCCCAGCCTTTCACCTCTTGAGTCAGCTCTTGCGTTTATGAACATGAATCTGCCATTAAATGCATCTCGCTCTGTAGTCCGTTGCGTTCTAGTTGAAGTCCCAACCTTGGCTAGTCAGCTTAGTGCAACAAAAGCAGTTCTTGATTCTTATGCACCTGCTGCAACTTTCGAATACTACACAGCAAAAACATTAGATTGAATAAATTCGAACGCACCACTATTCCTTAATAATTTAAAGCTTCAACAGCTGACACAACCGAAGTACCACTCCGTACTAACTTTCATTTCAGGTTTCACGGGTTCGATCTATCCTGAACTGCAGCCTGCCGCTCTAACCATTTTTGTAGCTCCAGCAACATCAAGGTAGTCCGCTGGGCATCTTGATACAGCTGGAAACAAGTCTCACTCAACGCATCTCCCTGGGGAGCAGGTAGAGCGTTGGTGCAGGCTGGAGTAGCTCGTTCGGAACCTTCGGAAACGGCGGGCATATCCCTGCTACGGGCTGTGGTGACGTTGCACATCCCGCCAACGTGATTGTTAGGCTGGCGATCAGCCAGTAGCTTGGACTTTTTTGCGAATTCACGTGAGATCTCCTGCGAGATTTGAAGTTGAGACTGCCGAACGTCGGCGACGTGCTGCTCTTGCTTGGCCTGCGCCTGAGCGATCGTTTGCTTTTCAGCGTCCCAGGCTTTCTGAACACGAGACTCTCCCATTTGCATTCCGCACAGCAATGCTGTGAGCAGCAGGAGTGCATCCAGGATGTGTGACCAGTTGGCCAACAAGAATCGGTTGAACCAGTTCACGGAGCACCTCCGTCCAAGGCCAGCAGGTTGTGCTGCTTGATCAGACCAATGACCTTGTCCGAATAAGCCGGATCGGTGGCATAGCCTGCCTGTGCCAGCGCCTTGGCAAATGCCAGGGCCGTGGTGCATGCGAAGCAAATCTTGTAGCGCGGGTTACGCTTAAGAAACGCCGCGTGATCATCCACACTGGCTTGCCAGCTCGGATACTTGCGCCACAAAGCAGGCACCACCACCCACTGACCCTTGATGAATTCCTTGGTGTTCATGGTCAGGGTCTGACCGCGCCAGAGGCTGTCCGCCTTGATTCCGAAGAGGTTGTTGCCAGTCTTGGTCAAGGCAGACTCACCCCAACCAGACTCAAGTGCCGCCTGTGCAATGGTGATACTGGCGGGAACGCCACTTGTCTTAGCTGATGCAACGGCAGCCGTGGTGAGCCGCATGATGAATTCACTGGGATTCACATGAGCTCCTTCAAGTCTCTGGCTACCTCATCAATGGAGTCGTCTCGGCGCTTCTCGATGAAAGAAAATGTCCAGCGGACCATTGCCCACCCAGGCAGTCCACACGCAAAGATCAACCCACCCAAAGCACACAGCCCCATGGTAGAGAACGCCCAGTGGTGTAAACCAAAGTGCTCGACGGTCATCGCACCACCACCGATGCTGGACACCACGGTGCTGATTAGCCCAACGGCCCACTCCCGTTTGTTGCGAGGTGGCGTCATCAACATGACCACCACTGCAGCCAGGGTGGCTCCACTGGCAGCCGCTGCAGCGGTTCCGCCAAATGCTTTGTAGGCCACCGCTGCTCCTGCGACCCCACTGCTTGTAGGTTCTGGCATTCGTTTCTCCAAAAGAAAAGCCGCCAGGGCGAACCATGGCGGCGATGAACAAAGTAAAAGTAAAAAAGGCAGCGCTCAGACGGCGTTCAAGCGGCGACGACTGCAACAGGAAACGGTCTGCGCTCTTGCTTTAGGGGCACAACCGCCCCCATATCCCCGCCTGAATCGACAAACGCGAGCTTGACCACGTCGACCCCAGAGACAGAGTCATACCGAATCGCATCAGACTCGATGCGCGTGAGGATCAAACCTTGTGTCTGGTAGTACAGCGCGGCGGCCATGACAGCCAGGTTGTGAGAGAACGCGTTGTCACAGGCGGCATCCCAGAATTCCCCTTCCAGGAACAGGCATGCCCCCTTGCACAGCTGAACCACCGGGCAACGCGGGCATTGACTGCGAGTACTGAAGTGGTAGGCCGTATCAAGCGCAATGACATCAAACTGATCCACATGCCCGATCTTGTGATGGGTCGATGCGCTCATGTTCTGGCAGGTCGTGACGTTGCCTTTCATGTCGACGGCAATCGAGTCATCCCGGTCCATGCCGCACTTTTGCCCCAGTGCCACCATGGGTCTTGACTGAGCCTGCGCGCGCATGAATTCATCGACCTTGTCACGCATCGTTCCCACCGCCATGCCTGAGCCGGTAACCAGTTCCCAGAACACCTGATGGAGGTAGCGGTCGTGGTCTGAACCCTTCAACGCCAAAGACATTCCACCCTGGTCATAGGGCAGCATCACCTCTTCGGTGGCCAGCACAATGGCCCGCACAGGCAGATCGAGCTTTTCAGCAAAGAACTGGCGCACTGCCTTGAGGGACTGGTTGTGACGGTGCAGTACGGTATTGAAGCTCATTCGGTCCAGTGGCATGCGCCGGGACACCCAGCGCTTGATCTGAGCCAGCATTTCGGGATCGTCCAGCGGATCTGGTCCACGGTAGGACTGTGCAGGCCCGTCATGTGACAGGCCAATGCCAATGTCCAGCTTCTCCACCCAGGCTAGCTTCTCGTCATCGAAGAGCGAACCGTTAGTGACGATGGACAACTGGGCATTGGGATACCGCGCCTTCACAGCTTCACCCAGTGGCTTGAGCAGTTTCCAATAGACAAAGGGCTCGCCACCCCAGAACTCGATCTTGACGCCAGCGCCTTGTCCGTCCTCGCCACCAGCAAACCACCCCTCGAGTTGCTGCATGAATGGCAAGACGTCCTCAGGGTGGCCGTCAATGTCATGAGGCTGGTGCGCTTGCGAGCAGTACTGGCAGGCGTAATTGCACTTGAGGCCCAACTGCAGTTTCAGGTGCCGTATGGCTCTCGATTTGCCTGCCGGGTTGTTCGGGTGATGCGCATGCCAGAAAGGCTGCCAATGCATGTCTTGTCTGGGAAACGCCTGTGGCAGGGGCAAAGACTCACCGTTGTCGGCCCAGATCAGGCTGGAATCTTCGGGGTCATAGACGGCCTGTCGTTCAAAGCCATTCTTACCATTAAGAGTGAGTGTGAATTTCATGGCAGGAGCTCCTCGAATGCGATTGGATATGCCTCCCGACATACCTGCGCAGGATCTGCGCCAGCCATCGTCTTGAGGTTAAAAACATGGCGACCAGAGACCTTTCCATCGGGATTAGTCACCAGCACCGTCATGCGCAGATTGCTGTCATCGAGCTGGACGACATCGACGTCATAGCCAGGCCGGGTTTGTAGGTTTAGATTCACGAGGTCTCTCCTTTGAGCTCGGTGTAAAGGTCAACATAGTTGTGCGAAGCCACCCGCAGGGTGACCACCAGAAGGGTTCGCTCCCCCTTGGCGTTGAAGGGATTGGTTTCGTGCCAGAGGCGCGATGGGTGCAGGACAACCAGGCCTGGTTCAGTTTCGACGTAGTGAACCTTTTCCCAAAAAGGAAACCCCGCCATCGGGCGGGGGTCTTGCAAGATGAGTTCACCGTCACCAACGGTCCAGTCGCGTGCGCTGGGAGGACTTCGCCCCTGACCGCAGTCCAGGTACAGGCACAGCACATGGTCACAGGTATGGTGGTAATGCGGCTGTGCGCGCATGCCAGGCTGGTAGTGAACGGGGATGCAGCGCGCCTCGATCCTGAGATCCTTGGCATTGCGAACCCCATGCGCTCCCAGCAGGTAGTCGCGGTAGGTGTCTTCCACCCAGTGCCGAAACCGATGCCAGACCGGGGGCGCATGCGATTCATGCTCGGCATGAAACAGGTTCAGCTGCACGCGCAGACGCACATCCACATCCGGCAACCCGTGCTCGGGCGGGTTAGCCTTGTGGTTATGAAACCGCTCGACGGTGAAGCGCCTAAGAGCTTCCATCTCGTCAGGCGTCCAGGGCGCGGTGTCTTTCAGAACCGGGGTGGGCCACAGGTAGTCAATCAAGTTGCACCTCCCGAATCCGGCCCGGCACCCACTTCCGAACCAAAAGCCACCGCGATGCGCAGAGCGTTGCAGTAACGGGACATGGGACGCGCGGCATGCGCCATGCAGCCATTGAGCTCCACCATCCGATTTGGTTTGACCAGCACGGCTGACTCGATCTCGCCCTGTGCATCGAGCACGACCAGGTCCCCGCCCCAGCCCGGATCCCACTCGGCCACGGGGTACCAGATCACGGATCTGGCCGTTTGCAGGAATTCGGCCGGGAAGTCCCTGTGCAACGATGCCTCGTCGCCGAAGGCCTGAACATTGACCCATAGCCGTGTGATCGAGCTGTCAGGGAAAAAGCGCTTCTTGACTTGCTGCGCTGCCATCGCCATGGGACCACCTCGGGCCACAAACGCATCGAACGTCAGCTCCGGACGCCAGGCCCCCGGGTCGTAGTGGTGCTTGTGGGTGCCCGGCAGCACGAAGTTGCGATGCCAGAACACACCTGGGGCTTCAGCATGGGCCTTCCAGCCGAACACCAGTGTCTGGCTCAGCAACCACTGCCGACACTCGGAGGTCAGCTCCGGTGCAATCAGGTCGTCAACTATGCGCATGGTGTTCTCCGGGAATAGCTTCAACACGGAACTCGAAATGGATTTCCACGCTCGCTCGCGTGCCGTTGTAGGGGTAAGAGTGGTGGGCCAGATAGCTTGGGAACACCAGCAGCATCCCGGGCTTGGGATGGATGATTTCCGAGCGCCAGTCTTCCCATGGCAACCTGCGGCTGCCGTAGGCGCCACTGGGGTTGATCAACACAAAGGCCCCGGAATAGTCCTGCCGCGCCGGATCAGGTTTGGCATCACCATCTACCCAGTAAATGGCCGACAGGTCCGTGTCTTCGGCATGCAGCGGGATGAATTGCCCAGGCTGGGTGATCACCTCACGGGCTGTTTGCCAGACAGGAATGCAGCTAAAGGTTTGCTCGATGGCCGCATGAACCTGAACCATGAGTGGGTCCAAGGCATCAGGCCAAGTGGTGTTTCCGATGAGCGACTCTCGGCTCTTTCGCGCCCAGGGTTGTCCATCCCGATTGAGCCTTTCATGAAATCCCATGGCAACTTCGATCATTTGATCGCGCTGTACATCACCGAGGTGCAGGTATCCCTGGAAGATCCGTGCAGAAAACAGTTCCCGGATCATGAAAGCGTCACCTGCGCGTCGGCGCATCCAGGGTAGAACTTGAAGCCAGCCTTGAGGCGGACTTTGTCGCCAGCGGCCAGTCCCGTGGTCAGGACCGTTGCGGTTGTTATGCCACCCTGCGTCTGGCGACGGCTGATGGGCAGGTAGCCATTGACGCTTTCGAGGAACACTTCCGCGTCGCGGGTGCTCACGTCACCAATACCATCGAGCATGTGGACCGTAAACACGGCCGGATCTCCTGCTTTGACAGAGGTTGGTGCCGTGACCCGCAGGTCCGGGAACTGCATTTCACGCACCTGAGCCGAGGACTGGTAGTCGGTCTGCTCCACATCCGAAGGATCAACCCCTTCGACCAAGCAGCCACCGAGCGTCGGATGCAGGTTCACTGTGACAAAGCACTCGTCAAACGGGCTGTCAGCAAAAGGCACATTGAAGCCAGTCAGAAAGTTGCCGTTCCAGACATGCCCGGCAGCCTCAGGAGCGGTGAACCGCGTGGACAGTGTGTAGACGTACAGCGGCAAGGGGTCGATGAGACGTTTTTCTGCCCAGCGGTAACCCGTCATGAAGGACTGGCGATCGGACCAGCCTCGGTTGTTGCGCAGTTCGCGATAAGTGAAAAACTGCTCTGCCACCACCTGGTAGGAGTTGCCATTGACTTCAAAGTCGGGAGTCAGTCCCGAATCAGGCCTGTGACGCAAACCAAAACGCATGCGCACCTGCTCGGCGGTCTTGTCGATCAGGAGATGGATGGCGTAGTCCAGTGTGGTCGAGAGCTTGCCAGCGCGCACAAGAAAGACTTTCATGTGCATCTCCTTCAGCAGCAACCACAGCAGGCACAGTTGCAATTGCAATTTGTGCGGCAGTTGAAGGCCGTGTTGCCGCAGTTGCAGTTGGTGTAGCTGCCACAGTTGCAGTTGCAATTGCAGGCTCGGTACCAGCGGTGATACTCCCCCCCGCCAATTTCGTCTTGGGCCAGGTAGTAAGCGTCGTAGTTGTAGCCGGTGCTGGGCACAGCGTTGTAGGCGTAGGTTGTCCCTCCAGCGCCGTCGTATTGGGCCGAGTTGGCACAGTAGTTAAACCCCAGGCCCCAGGTCCACCAGTTGGTATTGGAGGGCTTCCAGTACGTATTGCTTGCGCAATTTCCGGTCGGCAATATGCCGTTGCAGTTGCCCGCCAGATCGTCGTAGTACTGGTTGCTGCGTCCCATCTCGCCAATGTCCTGACCATCGTTCATGCGATAGCCGGTGTTGCGAGCGTTGTCCGCCGCACCAGACTGTGACGAATAAATCACTGCACCAGTGCCCATGTAAAGATGACCTGTCATCGTGTCACCGGCTTTGGCCAATCGACTCGACAAATCGATTGGTACGGTGGCATTGCCAGTGGCATCCGGTGCGTTGCCATTGACTGAACGCACAAAGGCTGTGGAGTCATAACCATCAAGCTTGTCAGCGTCAGCGGCTTTGGCCGTGATGCCCAGGTATGCAGTGTTGTGGTTGTGACCGAGCGCCGCATATGCGGCATCGTGGTTGTGACCACTTAGTGCAAATCCGGTGGAGTCAATGCCGTCCAGCAGGTCTGCATTGGCCACCTTGCCCACCGTGGCCGACAGGTCAATGACCATCTTCCACGTGACAGGACTGACCACGGTGAGGATGTAGAGCTTTTGCTCATCGGTCCTGAAACACGGCATACCCTGCTGCAGATTCACAGTTGGGAATGCCGTTCCACTGGAGAGTGACAACGCCGTCTTGTCATTGTTCAGGATCTGCGACAGCGAGTCCGAGAGCGTCGTAGTGGATGGAATTTCGGTGTAGTTTTGCATTTAGAACCCTATCAATACCCTTGGGCAACCCAAGAAATGGCTCCCGTTACGCGGGTTCCAGAGGTGTTTTCAAGAATGGCGGTGAAGCCGGTGGTAGAGACTGAACCGAGGATTCGGGGAATGGCAATGGTGGTGCCGCCTTTGAAGGTCAGCGTGACTTCCGGCGCCACACGAAACTGCCTGGTGAAGACCACGGTCACGCCATTGGCGGCTGTGACCACCTGCGCCGTGCCCCGGTCAAAGACATCGGGAACGTCCACCGTCACCCTCAGGCCATCGATGTAGCCACGGTCGGCATTGCTGGAAGTCAGAATCGCCCTGAAAAGCGCGCGCTGGTAGGTGTAGTCGCCCTGGATGAAATCCCGGAAGTTGGTGTACCCGGGAGGATGACCTGACTCCAGGATGTCCATGAAGTCCTGCTCGGTGATCTCGGTGCTGGCAACGATCATGTCGCTGATCACCCCATTGGCCCGGCGCCGATACTGTTCGGCAAGGTTCAGGGCTTCACTGATCTTCAAGGTCTGGGCCCGGCGCAGTGCCTCCGCAATCGCAAAGCCCTCACTGATGGACAGTCGGTATGCAACTGTTCTGCCCAAGCCCTCAGCAAACAAGAAGGTTTCCGCTACTCGTTTTACATGTGAACGGGCAAGCGCATCACTCATCCCAAAGCTCTCGCTTTGAGGCTTGGTCATGGCCTTGGAAGGCTTTTCTACAAAGCTCAGGCTCTCCGATACCCGCAGGATGTAGGCAATCAGGTCCGTGTATGTCTCAGCCAACGCCAGCGTTTCGTACTTGCGCAAGGCCAGTTGCCTGGCCAGACCTTCAGCCACTTGAAACACCTCGAACACGGCCTTGGTGCCTGTGCGTGCGTATTTCTCTGAGAAGGTCAGCGACTCGAAGAAGCGCAGCACAAAGGCGATCAGGTCGGTGTATGTCTCCACGAAGCTCAGGGTCTCGAACTTGCTGAGAGTGACCGCGCGGCTGGGCTTTTCTGCCAAGGCCAGGGTCTCGGAACTTCGCTTGATACCCAGCTTCTGGGCGAGCTCTGCAAAGCTCAGGTCCGTAGCCACGCTCAGGGCGTAGACTGCCGGGTAAGCCGTTGACCAGTTCTTGCCTGCCGTTGCACTGCCCCAGGTGAACGTACCAGAGGTCCAGCTGTAGTTGGCCCCTGGGGAGCTGGAGACGTTGACGGTCTCGGCCATCTCAGGCGCCCGATCAGCTCATGGTGAAGGTGAAGACGGCCGTGAGGCTGTCGTCCACACCCTTGTTCACCACCGGGAACACAACCCGGTCAAACATGATGCCCGCCGAAGCGGCATTGAAGACACCTGCTTCCGTGAGCGCCCCAGTAGCGTCACCGGCCGGGTAGCTGGCTGTGAAAGTGAACACCTTGGTGCCAGCCGTGTGGGCATAGGTGGCCGCATTGCGCTTGATCTCGGTGACCAGCGCAGTCTGCGTGGCAGCGGCAGCAGTGGTGCCGGTACCCATTGCGATCCAGCCCATCACCCCAGGACGACTGGCCGAGTTGCCAATGGCATCAGCGACGAAGTCAAAGCCGCCGTTGACGATGATGTTGTCCTTGTGTACCACCTCGACCTCACCCGAGGGCTTGGCCAGCAGCAACGTGATTGAGCCCTTGATGCTCATGCCTTCTTCAATCATGGAGTTTTCCGTTTCTTTAAACAAAACGGGCGCTGCACCTTTCGATACAACGCCCGGGATAGTGGGAATGAGAACCAAGTTTTGGTTCAGTACAGCTTGAGCGCCGTGTAACCGGCTGTGGGGAACAGAGGACTGCTTGCTCTTTGAACTTCTGCGCCCATCTTTCCGACAAAGAGCCTGCGCTCGGTGGCCGTCTGGCACACGCCAATGCAAACTCGATCGCTCACATTTATGGGGTATGGCACCACGATCCGGTTAAACAGGTGGTCTTCCAGAAAGAAGCTGCCTGTCACCGCATCGAACCCGACTAGCAAGCTCACTGCGGCACCAGTAGCTGTCCAGATGACCGATGTGGTGATCTGGTTCGGGATGAACCAAAAGCTCACATGGAATACCCCCGGAATGCTCACACCCCAGGAGATCCGGGTTGTGTCCTTAACGAGTACCCCACTGCCGTAGCGACCGTCGCCATAGCTCACGCCAACGGCTTCACCGCTGGCTGGACTCCCGTAGCCTGCCAGCACCCCATTGAGACGCCAGCCATACAACTCACCCGCCTGCAACGTGTCTTCGCGCGCCATCTGAAAGCGGGCCTCGATGCTTTTGAGGGCACCGTCATAGGTCCACTGCCGTTTGGCCGCATTGCTGCTCCAGACATAGTTCGCCGTTGACCAGGTCTCCCGGTCGTCCAAAGTGGCACCGATGCTGGCCAACAATGTGTTCTGCGCCCGGTAGCTGGTTGGCAGATTCACCTCGAACAGGTACTCAGACTGCGCTACGCCACTGTCCATGCGCAGCACGTCCAGGCTGTTGACCGATTCAACCGATGCGAAGTGTTTCACCCCGGGAAACCGGGTGGCCTGCGCATCGATAGTGACCAGCAAGTTGGCGTTCTGGGGCTGGGCCACAACAGTCGAGACGAAGGTGGCATCGTTCGAGTAGATGCCGGGAGATGCGATCGCCTTGATCCAGAAACTGCGCTCACCATCAAAACCCGAAGGCAGCGTGAAGCTGCTGGACTTCACCTCCGCGATGAAGATTGAGGTGTCCCAGGCCGTGCCTTCGCGCAGCTCATAAGCCACCACCTCCGGCTCCGCATTGGGAAGCCATCGAAACTCAAGCCGATTGGCTGACTGCACCACATCGAACTGACGTACTGCAGCAGGTGCCAATAGGGTCAACCGAAAGGTGGTGACGTGTTGGCTGTACTTGCCCGAGGTGTCGAACGCCCGGATGAAGTAGTTGTACTGACCAGATTCACTCTGATCGTGCACGAGCTGAGTGCCAGCGGTTTGCCCAACCAAGGCGCCAGCATCCCAGCCCGTGCCCACGCGAACCTCGTACCCTGCCAGATCGGCATCGGTATTGGCGCTCCAACGAAGTAGCAGATCGGTCGTGCGACGCAGCACCACAAAGTCCTGCACATCGTCGGGCGGCTGCAACTTACCCAAGATGGTTTGACTCAGCGTGACCGACGCCCCAAGCTTGCCGGACACCCCCACAGCCCGCACGGTGAACACATAGTCCCCAGCGTCGGCGTTGCGGATCTCCAGATAGGTTGCCGAGACTCGGGGCAGCGTGACGGTGTTGCCACCATTGATCCGGTAGCTCACCTGGTACTCCAGTGCCCCGAAGACTTGCTCCCAGCCCACCTGAATGAGCACCAGCGCCTGGTCCTTGACCCGGTAAAGACTCTCAGTGACCGTGATACCTGTAGGGGCTACCGGCGTAGTTGAAAGCACCGTGATGTCGCGCGGCTGCAGTGCCAGCCCACGCTCGATGGCGTCGTACTTGCTCGGGTTATGGGCCAGTGCCGTGACCTCATGGATGCCTGGCTCGCTCTCAGCGACCTGCACCGCCCTGAACAGTTGGACTTCCACCTGTGTGGAGGCCAGCACCCAGATAGCACCCACCTGAGGCACTGTGGAAAATGCACTGGTCACACCAACCGTGCGGCCAGACAGAGATCCGACTTGGCGTTCCTCCACCGCGCCCGTGGACAGCAGCACAGAGATACGCCACGAACCGGCGGGCAGGTCCTGATCCAGCGTGACGCTCACCGTGGTTGCCGCAGCGATGCGCCCACCCAAGCGCAGGCCACCCCGGCTGCTGTCTGCAACTTTGATGACATCGCCGGGACGAACAACAGCGCCTTCCAGCCCCGTGCGGAAAGTGATGATTTCCGATTCGGACTGCTCGGAGTAGAGCAGCCACTTGCCCACCCTGTTGGCCTGCCCCCGGGAGGTGCAGCCCATGGCCACCACATCGGCCTGCACCACGCCATAACGTGCAATGCCCGCCATGTCCTCGACGTATTCGACTTTCTGGCGGTAGAAATCATCTGGGTCCACCCAGCTGACCAGGACTACCGTGTGCCGGGCCTTGGCGGACGACCCTTGGTAGGCGAAATCGCCACCGATGACATTGGCAGCCGTGAACTGGTAGACGGGATCCTGAGGCGCATCCTGCGTGACGGTGATGGCACCGCCGGACCAATAAGCCATGCCCCGGAAGATCGAGGCCATGTCTTGCACCACCTTGTAGGCCTGCTCTCGGCTTTGCAGGTACAGGTTACAGGTGAAGCGCGGCTCATAGCCGCCCAGGCCATTGGGGACAAGCTCGTCACAGTACCGGGCCACCCGGTACAGCGCCCACCTGTCCACCTGCGACTCGGGAATGAAACTGCCCAGCCCGTAGCGAGTATTTGTCACCAGGTCATAGAAACACCAGGCCGGGTTGTCCGTCCAGGCCACCTTGAATGTGCCGTCCCAGACTCCGGCATACGACCGGGTCTCGGGGAAGTAGTTCGAGGGGATCCGAACACGCAGGAGTTTGAGGTCATAGCTGCGCCGAGGAATTGAGGTGAACTGAGAGGCATCCACCCGCAGGGCCATCAGGGCGCTGTTGGGGTAGCGCAGCTTGCTCTCGATGACCTCGGTGTAGGACTCCAGAAACGTCTTGTTCTGTAGGCTGGTCTGGGTCGAATCGGCAGTGATGCGGCGCAGGCGCACATCCCAGGGACCGGTGCCGGTTAAAGGGATGTAGTAGCTGCGCTGGTAGCGTGAGGTGGTTTTGCCCGAGACCGTGTCAGCCAGAATCTGGACATACCCGGCTCCGCGCGCCTGCACGTCGATCGCGTAGCTGACCGAGGTTCCGTTGAGGTCTCCATTGGTGGTGTCTTGCAGCGTCAGGGTCGGGATGCTGACCTTGATGCGCACGGCATCCACGTCCGGATCGTTGATGGTTCGCACCACAGGCTGGTTGGCCTTGCACTCCACGCCCACGGCCACCTCGTTTTCTACTGAGGAGAAGCCAGGGATGTAGCTTTGCTGCTGGGTGCCAGGCCGTGTTTCGAGCGTGACGCCGGTGAAGTTGTAGCTGCCGTCAGGGTTCTTGATGGGGGTGTCATCCAGGTACACCGACTGCAGGCCAGCGGCCAGCCCTTCAATTTCCCCCTCGCAGACCAGATCCACCACCCGGGCATAGGCCTTGGAGCGCAGGCTGTCCGGAGCTTCCTGGGCCACACGGGCGCTGCCGCCTCCACCCTTACCTCCTCCACCTGCGCCAATGATCAATCCAGACTCAGGGGCAATGGAATGGACTCCTCCGCCCCGAAAGGGTTACGGTAGTGGCTCTATCACCAACCAGGAGACTCAGATGAAACAAATCGCTGTGATCGGGATCGATCTTGCCAAGAATGTTTTTCAAGTGCACG
>Ga0255166_1000263_pt1 | contig 20813 bp, 21 predicted proteins | sample Atl_Cont_RepC_8d_FD_186013 | JGI IMG/M metagenome (GOLD analysis project Ga0255166, IMG submission 186013) | Freshwater microbial communities from Altamaha River, Georgia, United States - Atl_Cont_RepC_8d | ecosystem: Environmental > Aquatic > Freshwater > River | place: USA: Georgia | collected...
AAGCATTGATTAAATCTGCGACCGCTTCAGCCTGAGCCAAATCAATTTTGTCATTAAGATAAGCTCGCTCAGTAAATTCTCCTGGCTTTGCCAGTCTCGCTCCACACTCAATGCAGCGCGCTAATAAAAGCTGCATCACAGCAATGCCGCCATGGCCTTGAAGTTCTAATACGTCTTCACCGGTATACGAGTGTGGGGATTTAAAAAAAAGCGCGATGCCACGATCAATGAATTGACCATTACTATCTAAAAAGGGGAGATAGGACGCTAAACGATTTTCAGGGCAGGCTCCCAAAAGATGTTTTGCAACATCGCTTGCTTTTGGGCCTGAAATTCTCACGACCCCAATACCGCCAGCACCCGAAGGTGTTGCAATGGCAGCAATGGTATCTAAATTATTTGTGAGTCGCATTGCCTTTCTTAGCTAATGCGGCTGCGTGAATAGATCGATTAATCATCCATTGTTGAAGAATCGACAACACGTTATTAATCACCCAATAAAGCACTAAGCCTGCCGGGAAGAAGAAAAAGAATACACTGAATACAACAGGCATAATCATCATCAACTTTGCTTGCATCGGATCTGTAGGTGCTGGATTAAGTTTTGTTTGCACAATCATGCTGATCCCCATAATGATTGGCAATACATAAAAAGGATCTTTCACAGAAAGATCAGTAATCCATAACATGAAAGGTGCATGTCTCAATTCTACAGCGCCCATCAACACCCAATAGAGCGCAATGAAAACAGGGATTTGAATAAGAATAGGTAAACAACCACCCATCGGATTAATTTTTTCTGTGCGATAAAGTTCTAACATCGCTTGTTGAAATTTAACTTTGTCATCACCGAATTTTTCTTTCATGCTTTGTAAACGCGGAGAAAGTTCACGCAGTTGCGCCATTGATTTATAACTTGCTGCAGAGAGTGGATAAAAAAGTATCTTAATTAATATAGTGAGAAGAATAATGGCACCGCCCCAATTGTTCACCAATTTATGAATCCAGTTGAGCACCATAAATAAAGGGGACGCAATAAAAGTTAACCAACCATAATCTACGGTATAAGTTAAACCCGGTGCAGCTTTTTCTAATTGCTCTTTAATTTGTGGGCCTGAATAAAGTTTAGTTGCAAATTCTTTTTTCTCGCCAGATTGAATAGCCGAAAGTTGGGTTAGCACGCCTGATGAATAAATATTATCTGCTACTTGTTTTGTATAAAATTCACGCTTTTGATTGCCGGACAAAATCCATGCACTTGCGAAATAATGTTGCACAACACCTACCCAACCATCGACCGAAATAATTGACAAGTCATGTTTTTTCATTTCACTGAATTTAACTTTTTTATATTTATCAGCGTCTGTGAAATAAGCAGCGCCTGTAAATGTCGGTGCTACTTTACTTGTCTCCGCTGAGCCATCATCATGCACAAGTTGGAAATAAGCAGACGGGGTAATCGCTGACTTGCCATGATTTGTAATTTCATAACGCACACCTATTTGATAGCTGCCGCGATCAAAAGAAATAATTTTTGCAACTTCTACATCTTGATTTTTGTAATTTAATTTAACGTCTAAATGATTTTGTCCATTCTCTAAAACATAATTTGTTTTTTCAGATGTGAATGATGATTTGTGTGTTGGTAAATCATTACCAATGAGTCCGGTTTGTGCAATGTAAAGTAATGGTTTTTGTGCGTCATCTAATAACACAAATTTATCTTGTGCATTATCAGCGAGATGGTTGTTGAGAAGTAAGCGGCGAATATCGCCTCCTACGGTATCAATTTCTATTTGATATAAATCGGTTGACACTTTAATACGGGTGCCAGTTTCTAATTTGAAATTAGAATCAGGAGATATTGTTTTGCTGTCGGCAGTATTTAATTTTTGGGAAGATGGAACGCTTGCGTCTTGTTGCGTTGTAACTTCAGATACTGGAACATGTTTGCGTTGCCATGAGTCCCATAACAAAAGAATTGAAAAAGAAAATACAACAAACAGTATTAAACGCTTCGTATCCATAAATTATAAAATTCCAAAATTAAATAATAGGATCATGACCGCCCTTGCACCACGGATGACATTTACCTATTCGTTTCATTGATAAAAAAATTCCTTGTATCACGCCTTTTTTTTGTATCGCATCGATAGTGTATTGCGAACATGTCGGAGTAAATCGACATTGCTGACCAAAAAAGGGGCTTAATAATAATTGATAACATCTCACAAATATTATTGCGATTGATTTCATTTTTTTAATCTCGCAATCATCTGATCAACTTCTGTTTCAATTTCATCATAATCGTTACGATAAAACGATTTTTGAATGCGTATCACTATATCAAAATTTAAGAGCTGTTCTTGTTTTTTTCGCATTAATTCGCGCAAGACGCGCCTCATGTAATTACGCTTCACAGCTAATTTTTGTGTTTTTTTACCGATCACCATACCCAAACGAAATAAAGACAACATATTAGGTTGATAGTGAAAACTTAAGTGCTGAGAGGAAAGTCGCTTGCGGAAATTAAAAACGGATGAAAATTCATCCGTTTTTGTAAGTTTGGTTAGTTTAGCTTGCAAATTATAGAGAATTTGCCAGAGTAGGTCTTTATAGACCGATACGAGCACGGCCTTTAGCACGGCGAGCTGATAATACAGCGCGTCCTGCACGAGTCTTCATGCGTACTAAAAAACCATGCGTGCGAGCACGTTTTACTTTTGATGGTTGATAGGTACGTTTCATTGTGTTTCTCCAGCTATAATTCGATAAGGATCGCGCAATTTACCTTACATACCGCTAAGTGTCAACGATTATTTGTTTAAGAAGTCTAAAAACGCCTGTGGATAACTTTGGTGGGTTCAGTTAAGATGATTTCCGTAAAGCAATCATTCCTAAAAGGCATTTTTACACCACTCTCGGTTCTCTAAAATGCCAAATCAAGAAGAAGTTGTAAATTTAATACTATTTATTTTGGATTTTGCCGTTAATGGAAAATTTTTGGACTCACTGTCTCGAACGTTTTAAAAAAGAGCTCTCTGCCCAGCAATTCAACACCTGGATCAAACCGCTTAAATTTGAACACGATCAACATAAAATTAAAATTTTAGCGCCCAATAAGTTTGTTCAACAATGGGTAAAAGATCGCTTTGCCCAAAAAATTGAAGTCTTGGCGAAAGAGCAGCTCCCAGACGTCACGAAAGTAGAGTTCGCCATACGTGCCATTAAAGAATCCATAGTGCCTAAAAAAGAAGCAGTTTTATCAAAAGCATTAGTTATTTCGCCTCCGAACAATGTAGCCGAAGCTCCGGGTCATGAGACGACCAAAAAAAGTGCCGGCGGCACATTAAAAGAAGCCAAAGCTTCGGGCCTTAACCCTCATTTTACTTTTGAAAGTTTCGTAACAGGCAAAGCCAACCAGTTAGCATGTGCCGCAGCGATGCAAGTCGCCGAGAATCCAGGAAAAGCCTATAACCCACTATTTATATACGGTGGCGTGGGTTTAGGTAAGACACATTTAATTCAAGCGATTGGTAATCACTTAAAACATATTCAACCCGATGCAAAAATTAAATATCTTCATGCAGAACGTTATGTATCCGATGTCGTTAAAGCATATGAAAATAAATCATTTGATGCATTCAAAAAAAATTATCACTCATTAGATTTACTATTGATTGATGATATTCAATTCTTTGCAAAAAAAAATCGCACACAAGAAGAATTCTTTTACGCATTTAATACACTGATTGAAAATAAGAAACAAATTATTATTACTTGCGATAGTTATCCAAAAGAAATTGAAGGTGTGGATGAGCGCTTGAGAACGCGTTTCAGCTGGGGACTCACAGTGGCTATTGAGCCACCAGAACTTGAAATGCGCGTTGCTATTCTGCTTAAAAAAGCAGAAGAAAATAAAATGAAAATTTCTGAAGAAGTTGCATTCTTCATTGCAAAACAAATTCGCTCTAACGTGCGTGAATTAGAAGGCGCATTAAATAGAATATTGGCCATGTCTAACTTTACAAAATCAGCGATTGATATTCATCTAGCGAAAGATGCACTTAAAGATTTAATCGCGGTACGTGGACGTCAAGTTAGTGTTGAGAATATTCAAAAAACGGTAGCCGAATATTTTAAAATTAAAATATCAGATATGTTGAGTAAAAAACGTTCGCGCAATTATTCAAAACCTAGACAACTTGCCATGGCTTTGACCAGAGAACTTACCAACTTAAGTTTTCCTGAAATTGGAGAAGCTTATGGCGGCAGACATCACACCACAGTGATGCATGCGTGTGAAGAAATCGAACAATTACGATTAAGTAATCAATCTATTGCACAAGACTTAGGGATTCTCAAGCAAGTCCTGAAGGGATAATTAAACCTTGTGGAATAGTTGTGGATGAATTGTGGATAAGTAAAGGTTTATAAAAATATGTGTTTTTTATGCACAAATTATCCACAGGAAATTACAATAGAAATGCATAGTTATTCACAAGACAACTGATTGTTTATATTATGGTTTATAGGGTTATCCATAGAAAACCTCACCCTTATTACTATTATTAGATTTATATATTAAAAAACATTAAATAAAGAAGAATGATATGAATATTAAAATTAATCGAGATGCTTTACTTAAACCACTCGCTAATGTTGTAAGCATTGTGGAACGTAAGCATGCACTTCCTATTCTTTCAAATATTTTAATTCAAGGTAAGGATGGTCAAGTAAAGCTCACGGCAACAGATTTGGAAATGCAAGTATCTTTGAGTTTTAAAGCAGACTTAAAAGAAGAAATTGCAACTACGATATCTGCAAGAAAATTTTTTGATATTACAAGATCATTACCCGATGATTGTGTGATTGATATCGCCATTAAAGATAGTCGTGTTGCAGTTAAAGCTAACAAGAGTCGTTTTGCAATTCAAACATTACCGGCAAAAGATTATCCTGTGATGACAAAAGCTTCTAGTGAAGCTGTAGTAATTACCATTTCTCAAATTCAACTAAAACGCTTATTAAAACAAGTTGAATTTGCCATGGCACAACAAGATATTCGCTATTACTTAAATGGATTGTTATTTGAAGTAAATGGTAATCAGTTAAATATTGTAGGTACTGATGGACATCGTTTAAGTTTTACTTCAATTCATTTAGATCAAAATTACAACAAAACAGAAGTGATTCTTCCAAGAAAAACAGTGATTGAATTAATTAAACTGCTTAATGATTCAGAAGAGTTAGTATCTGTCGAGCTTTATAAGGGTCAAGTGAGTTTTGGTTTTAATGATATCCAGCTCATTTCAAAAGTCATTGATGGTAAATTTCCTGATTACACAAGAGTGATTCCAGAGGGACATAACAATCAATTTACCATTGATCGCGCACAATTTTTAACATCACTTCAGCGCGCATCTATTTTATCTAATGAAAAATATCGCGGCATTCGCATGATGATTGCAGATAACAACTTAAAACTCATTAGTACAAACACAGAACAAGAAGAAGCGGAAGAAGAATTAGAAATTCAATATCAACAAGATCCTATTGATATTGGTTTTAATGTGACATACTTGATTGATGTGCTTACAAACATTCAAGACGAAAAAGTGAGCTTGGCTTTCTTGGATACGAACAGTAGTTGTTTGTTTACAATACCCAATAACAATAACTATAAATATGTAGTTATGCCAATGCGCATCTAATTTACAGCAAAGAGAAACCTATGGCTCAAAAGATAGACAATCAAGAATATAACTCAGACAGCATTAAAATCTTAAAGGGTTTAGATGCGGTGCGAAAAAGACCGGGTATGTACATCGGCGACACCTCAGACGGCAGCGGCCTCCACCACATGGTGTTTGAAGTGCTTGATAATGCCATTGATGAGTCATTAGCGGGGCACTGTGATGATATTAAAATTATTATTCATCCAGATAACTCTGTCAGCATTTCAGATAATGGTCGCGGCATTCCAACAGATATTAAAGAGGATGATGAATTTAAACGCTCTGCTGCTGAAATTGTAATGACAGAACTTCATGCGGGTGGAAAGTTTGATCAAAATTCTTATAAAGTATCGGGTGGTTTACATGGTGTAGGCGTATCAGTCGTGAATGCACTATCAGAATGGCTCCGCTTAAAAGTGTGTCGTAATGGTAAGGTTTATCAGATGGAATTTAAACGTGGTGAGCGCGTCGCACCTTTAGCAGAAATGGGTACGACTGATCGTCGAGGCACAGAAGTTCATTTCTTCCCATCAGCTGAAACATTTACCAATATTGATTTTCATTATGAAATTCTAGCGAAACGTATACGCGAATTATCGTTCCTTAACAACGGCGTCAAAATGGAACTGATAGACCAAAGAACAAACAAATCAGAAAACTTTGCGTACTCAGGCGGTGTCAAAGGGTTTGTGGAATACATGAACCGCTCTAAATCTGTTTTGCATAAAAAACCATTCCATGCTTTCGGTGAAAAAGATGGCATCAGTGTGGAAGTGTCTATGCAATGGAATGACTCTTACGGTGAAAATGTTCAGTGCTTTACCAATAACATTCCTCAAAGAGATGGCGGTACTCATTTAACGGGCTTACGCACAGCGATGACAAGGACACTCAATAATTTTATTGAGCAAAACGAACTCGCTAAAAAAGCAAAAGTAGAAACAACGGGCGACGATATGAGAGAAGGTCTCACATGTATACTCTCAGTGAAAGTCCCTGAGCCAAAATTTTCTTCTCAAACAAAAGATAAATTAGTTTCAAGTGAAGTGCAGCCGGTGGTATCTGATGTGGTGGCATCTAAACTTGCTGATTTCTTAGCTGAGAGTCCTGCAGATGCAAAAATTATTTGTAATAAAATTATTGATGCTGCTCGCGCTCGTGAAGCCGCTCGAAAAGCGCGCGATATGACAAGACGAAAAGGCGCTATGGATTCAATGGGGCTTCCAGGAAAGCTAGCGGACTGCCAAGAAAAAGATCCTTCATTATGTGAAATTTATTTGGTCGAGGGCGATTCTGCCGGAGGCTCTGCAAAGCAAGGCCGTGATCGTAAGAACCAAGCCATTCTTCCCTTAAAAGGAAAAATTTTAAACGTAGAAAAAGCACGTTTCGATAAATTATTATCTTCACAAGAGATTGCAACACTAATTACCGCATTAGGCACAGGCATTGGTAAAGACGATTTTAATGTTGAGAAATTACGTTATCACCGAATTATTATTATGACTGATGCGGACGTCGACGGCGCACACATTCGAACTTTGCTTTTAACATTCTTCTATCGTCAAATGCCTGAGCTTGTTGAGCGAGGCCATATTTATATTGCACAACCACCGCTATTCAAGGTGAAGCAAGGTAAGCACGAACAATATCTGAAAGATGAACAAGAGCTTGATCAATACTTACTTGAATCAGCAATTAAAGAAGCCACCTTGCTTACCAAAAAAGGCGGTAGTAATTTAACTGGCGAAGCATTAGGTGAAATTGCAAGACAGATGGTATTAACAGAAGCCGTGATTCGCCGTATTGCCCCTCACTATGACGAAGCTGTATTACGCGCAATTCTTCACGTAGGTGAGATTGATTTAACAAGCGAAGCGAAAGCCGAAAAAGTTGCACAAGCGATTAGAGAACGCCTCATTAATAAGAGCACTGAAAAATCAGAAGTCATTGTATCGCTTGATGAAGAAACCAAATCTTATAAATTGGCGGTGAATAAATTTGTACATGGTAATTTAGAAAGCTGTGTCATTGATACATTGTTCTTATCAAGCGGCGATTACCAACAACTATTAAAAACATCACAAATGCTTGATGGCTTAGTCGGTGATGGCGCTGTGATTCAGCGCGGTGAAAAATCAGAACCAGTTTTGAACTTTAAAGAAGCGCTTGACTGGCTATTAGGCGAAGCTAAACATAATTTAAATATACAACGTTATAAAGGTTTGGGAGAAATGAATCCCGAACAACTTTGGGAAACAACGATGGACCCTCATGTGCGTCGCTTGCTTAAAGTGCAAATTGAAGACGCCATTTCAGCTGATGAAATATTTTCAACGCTTATGGGCGACCAAGTGGAGCCGAGACGCGCATTCATTGAAAACAATGCTTTGGGAGCAAGCAATCTCGATATTTAGTTTTACTTAATTTATGACGCTCAGTGAATTAAGATTTGTGGTAGCTGTCGCTAAAGAAAAAAACTTCCGGCGTGCAGCAAGTAAATGTTTTGTGAGTCAACCTGCATTAAGTTTAGCTATTAAAAAATTAGAAGATGAACTTAATGTGTCATTGTTTGAGAGAAACCGCACCGAAGTCACCATCACTGAAATTGGTGAAAAAATTGTCGCACAAGCCAATCTTATTTTAGAAGAAGTTGAAAAAATAAAATCTTTCGCCAAATCTGGCGGAGACCCTTTAGATGGTTTAATTAAAGTTGGCATGATTCACTCTGTGGGGCCTTATTTATTGCCGCAAATTATTCCGATTCTAAGAAAATTAGCGCCAAAAATGCCATTAGAAGTTGAAGAAAATATAACTTCAAGCCTTGAAGTACAATTAAAAAATGGACAAATTGATGCTGCAATTGTAGCCCTGCCCTTTAATATCGCAGGCATACAAGTCTTACCACTTTATAAAGAAGAATTTGTTGTTGCGGTGCCTAATAATCATCCTTGGGCAGCGCGTAAAAACATTAGTCCAAAAGAATTAAGCGATGAAAAAGTATTACTTTTAAATAGTGGACATTGTTTTAGCTTGCAAGTGGTTGAATCCTGCCCGGATTTGTCCAAAAAAGGCGAAGTGCTTCAAGGCAATTCGCTTGAAACGATTCGTAATATGGTGGCATCTAATTTGGGCATTACTGTGCTGCCGAAAAGTGCTACATCAGATCGCTACCAAAACCATTTAATAAAAGTCATTCCTTTTATTAAGCCTATTCCTTCAAGAACAATTGCCATAGCTTATCGTAAAAGTTTTGTGCGAATGAATGCGATAGAAATTATTGCAGAAGCCGTGCGATTAATTAAAACAGATACGATTGAGATGTTATAAGAAAGAAGCGTTATTGATATAACGCTTCTTAATATGGATAAGCGATTAACGAGCTGCGCGTCTTCTTTTTGGAGCCGCTTTACGTTTAGCAGCTGGTTTTTTAGCTGCAGCTTTACGAGCTGGTTTACGTTTAGCTGGTTTTCGTGCCGCAGTTGATCTTGCAGGCGCCTTCTTCGAACCAATACCTAAAACAGATTTGACAGGACATGAAGATAAAATGCCAGTGCCTAATAAAGCCACACCAATGATTTCATCAACCATGCCATATTCAAAAACAGAGTAACCACCAATTGCTTGGCCTAATAAAGCAGCACCAGCTGCAATACGAACTACTCTTTCTAAACCTTTAACGTTGTTCTTCATTTACTAATCCTTTTTATTAAGAGGAGTTTGCATCATAAACGAATTAAAAAAATTAGGAAATACTTTTTTTCGTGCCTGACATGAGAATCCAGCCTTCACGCTCAACGGGTTTATTTAAATTAAACCATGCGCTATATATTTCAGTCAGCATTTCAACTTGCGCTTTCAAGATACCAGATAACGCAATTTTTCCGTGAGGTTTGCAAGCCTTGGCTAAGATGGGAGCCAAGACAGAGAGTGCGCTAGATAAAATATTTGCCACCACAATATCGGCTTCAAAGTTTAATCTTGATTCGGAATTGTAAAAGTGAACATCTACATGATTTTCTTTTGCGTTATGCATGCTTGAAATAATTGCTTGTGGATCAATATCAACACCAACAACTTCTTTTGCACCACATTTTTTTGCTGCAATCGATAAAATACCTGACCCACATCCGTAATCTAAAACACGATCATTCGCATTAATTTCTTTAATGAGCCATTCTAAACATAAATGTGTTGTAGGATGACTGCCTGTACCAAATGCTAATCCAGGATCTAAAACAATATTGATCGCATTTGGATTAGGGCTTGTATGCCAACTGGGCACGATCCAAAGTTTATCCAAAATACTAATAGGTTCAAATTGAGATTGTGTTAAAGCGACCCAGTTTTGTTCTTCAACAGTTTCAAGCGTGTAATCAATTTGAGATAAACCGGTAATCGTTTTAAGCTCATCAATAATGATATCTATAGATACAGAGTCATCAAAAAGAGATTCAATGTTGTTGTGTTGCCAAATCGTATTGCTCGGTATATTGGGTTCACCAAAGAGTGTTTCTTCATTATCGCTATTGAGATAAGCGTCTTCGATAGAGGACGAAAGCGCGCCGAGCTCGATTAAAGCATCGCTTATGATATGTGCATATTCTGCACTTGCTCGGATTTTAAGATTAATCCAAGCGGCCATTTATTTTTTTTGTATGCCGAGTTTTTTTTCTAAATAATGGATGCTTACGCCACCATTGTTAAAGGCAAGATCAGCCATGAGATCTTTATGTAAAGGAATATTTGTTTTAATACCTTCGACTACCATTTCTGATAAGGCCACACGCATTCTTGCGACAGCTTGATCGCGTGTATCTCCATAAGTGATCAATTTACCAATCATAGAGTCATAATTAGATGGTACGGTATAACCTGCGTAAGTATGTGTATCGACTCGAACACCAGGGCCTCCTGGCATATGAAATGTCGTGACTTTGCCTGGCGATGGTACAAAGTTATAAGGGTCTTCTGCATTAATACGACACTCAATAGCATGGCCTTTGAACACAATATCTTTTTGTTTAAAAGGTAATTTTTCACCTGACGCAATTTTGATTTGCTGCTGCACAATATCAACGCCAGTGATAAATTCAGTCACAGGATGTTCAACTTGTAAGCGCGTATTCATTTCGATGAAATAAAATTCATTGTTTTCATATAAAAATTCAAATGTACCGGCACCGCGATAATTAATGGTGCGACAAGCTTCGGCACAGCGCTCACCAATTTTTTCACGAAGCTTTGCTGACAAACCTGGTGCTGGTGCTTCTTCAATAATTTTTTGATGGCGACGCTGAAGAGAACAATCACGCTCACCAAGATAAACAGCATTGCCGTGCTCATCAGATAAGACTTGAAATTCAATATGGCGAGGTTTTTCTAAAAATTTTTCCATATAGACAGTGGGATTACCAAAAGCTGTTTGTGCTTCTTGTTTTGTCATATTAACTGATGCAATTAAAGCGGCTTCAGTATGAACAACGCGCATGCCGCGTCCACCGCCTCCGCCCGCTGCTTTTATAATGACGGGATAACCAATTTTTTTTGCAATAGCAACTATTTCTTTTGGATCTTCAGGAAGCTCTCCATCGGAGCCGGGCACACAGGGGACTCCTGCTTTTTTCATCGCATTTTTTGCGCTAACTTTATCGCCCATAAGACGAATGGTTTCGGGGCGCGGACCAATAAATACAAAACCACTTTGTTGGACACGTTCAGCAAAATCTGCATTTTCAGATAAAAAGCCATAGCCAGGGTGAATTGCCTCTGCATCTGTTACTTCTGCGGCGCTGATGACAGCTGGAATATTTAAATAGCTTTGTGTAGAAGGTGCTGGACCAATACATACAGACTCGTCAGATAATTTGACATATTTTGCATCACGATCAGCTTCGGAATGGACTGTGACGGTTTTAATGCCAAGTTCACGACATGCACGTAATACTCTAAGAGCAATTTCGCCTCGATTGGCAATCAGTATTTTTTCAAACATAAAATAAATTAGCCAATAATAAAGAGAGTTTCGCCGTACTCAACAGGTTGACCATTCTCAACCAAAATCTTTTTAATCGTACCCGTTGCATCTGCTTCAATTTCATTGAGTAATTTCATGGCTTCAATGATGCAAAGCGTGTCACCTTTAGTAACTTTGGAGCCCACGTCAACAAAAGCTTTAGCATCCGGAGAAGGCGAGCGATAAAAAGTTCCTACCATGGGAGAGTTCACTGCATGCCCATCAATTTTTTCAGCAATAGGTTTGGTTTCTGAAGCGCTCACTTCTGCCGGAGCTGCCACTTGCGGTTGAGACATTGCTTGCTGAGGCGCCTGAATATAGTGTGTCATAGGCGCTGATTGATTCATAAGCTGACGACTGATTTTGACTTTTTCTTCACCTTCGGTGAGTTCAAGTTCAGCAATACCAGATTCTTCAACCAAGTCGATTAATTTTTTAAGTTTGCGTAAATCCATGATGACCTCTTTTTAAAACTTTAAGCGTTAATTGCAAAATTAAGGGCTGCTATATAGCCATCCGCACCTAGGCCGCTAATCACAGCGACGGCGATATCAGAAAAATAGGAGTGATGCCTAAAAGGCTCCCTTGCATATACATTAGATAAATGAACTTCAATAAATGGTACTTTGACAGCAGATAGCGCATCACGCATCGCAACGGATGTATGGGTATAGGCTGCTGGATTAATAATCAAAAAATCAACTTTGTCTTTGTGAAGCGACTGTATTTTATTTACCAAGTCTCCTTCGCTGTTGCTTTGCATGGTTTCAAGCTTAATAGACTTAGCTGATGCTATGGTTTTTAAAACTTGATCGATATCTTCTAAGGTTTGTTTGCCGTAATGCTGTGGCTCGCGCTCACCTAGGAGGTTTAGGTTGGGACCGTGCAAAACTAAGATTGATTTTGTTGCCATGTGTCGCATTTTTTCTTGAATCTATGGAAGTTAATTTTGCCGAAAATAACGTTTTTTGTCTACAAATTAGACGAAATTAAGGAAAATTAAAGACTTTTAGAGGGTTGCAATAAAGGCTTTAATGTGGCATCTAATTGATCTTTATGTATCCGACCTAGAATCGTTTTTTCAATGATGCCGTTTGAATTGATAATTACAGTATAAGGCAAAATACCTTCATTATTTCCTAAATTTTTACTTAAAATTACCCCTTTATCTTCATCTACAAGAATCGGGTATATGACTTTTGTTTCTTTAAGATAAGACTTCACAGCTTTTGCTTCATCAATTGCAATGCCAACTACCACAACGTTTTTAGATTGATTTTCATTATAGAAGCTAGATAATTCAGGCATTTCTTCGCGACAAGGCTCACACCAAGTTGCCCAAAAATTAAGCACAATAATTTTATTCTCAAATTGTTTAAGGTTTTGAGGCTTGCCTTCAGGGTCATTAATACTAGAACTAAATAATGCGGCTGCGGATAAGGCGGTTTTTTCTGAGGGCATTAAAAAAATGCGAAAAATAGAAAAACCTAAAAAAATAATAGCAAGAATATAGATTGCTAGATGAACGAAACTTTTATTGATTTTCATGTTGAAGTGTTTTGAGTTGATCTAACATTTGCGAAGCATTTTTGTAACCCACAATTCTAAAAGTGCGTAATTCGTTATGTTGTTTATCAAAAAATAATATAGCGGGCGGCCCATAAAGATTGAAATGTTTTAATAAAGCTTTATGTTCCGCATTGTTTTGGGTGACATCCACTTGGAGTAAGCTGTATTCAGATAAGTACTCTTTGACTCTAGGATGACTAAAGGTAAGTTTTTCGTATTCTTTGCAAGAGACACACCAATCAGCGTAGAAGTCGAGCATGATCATTTTATTGTCACGTTGATTAAGCTCTCGAGATAAATCATCAAGACTTTGAATTTGCTTAAAAGGTAAAACAGATACATGATTAGGCTTGGAAGTATTAGAAATATTTTCATTGTCGATCACATTTATTTTTTGCAGTGTTAATCCAAAAAGTAAAATTGAAGCAATGAGCGTTACAAAAGCAGCCAAATGCACCCAAGACATTGTCTTATATTTGAAACGACGATTTGCAAAAAATAGATAAATAGAGAGTGTTAGCAGTAGAGCGCTATAAGCAATTTGATTCATATTTTCTGAGAAGAGCGGGCTCATAATAAAAAGGCCCATGGCAATTAACATAAAGCCAATAAGTTCTTTCACAATCACCATCCAGTGACCACGTTTAGGAAGCCATTGATCAGAAAAAATACCAATAAGAAGAAGTGGCATGCTCATGCCAATGGAAAGTGTAAATAAAGCTAAACCACCTAAAATAAAATCACGTGATTGATTAATGTAAATAATGGCTCCTGCAAGAGGAGGGGCAATACAAGGACTTAAAACAAGCGATGAAATCGTTCCAATAATAAACACATTGAGATATTTTCCACCCTCAACCTTTAGAATTGAAGTTGCAATAAAATGCTCTATAAAATGAGGTAATTTTAAAGCATATAAATCAAACATAGAAAGCGCTAGAAGAATAAAAACGATGCCCATGATGCCCATGAGCATCGGACTTTGTATACTTGTCGTTATTAAATTACCTGATAATCCGGCAAAGACACCTAACAATGTATAAGTGAAAGAAACACCACCCACATAACTTAAAGATAGAAAAAAGTCTTTTAAGCGTGTTTGATGGCTGGGTCGTTTATGAGATGCAAAAATGATACTTGATAGAATTGGAATCATTGGTAATACACAGGGCGTGAGTGAGAGCAATAATCCCGCAATGAAGAATCCTAGTAAAATGAGACCGACATGTTTTGACTGCAATAAAAATTGCATCGTATCAACTTCTGAATTAGAGCTGATTGTTTTTGAGCCACTGCTCTGAATAGCATCAAATTTAAATTCTTTTTTAATCGGGGCATAGCAAAGGCCTTTTGCACTGCATCCTTGATAAGTCATACTGATTTCTTTTGGAGGATGATTAGCATCATAGGGAATCGAAGCATTTAAAGTGTCGTGATAAATTTCTGTTTTACCAAAATGTGTATCTGTTTTAATTTCAGCCGCAGGCAAAAGTATTTGGTTTTGAGGTGTGCGATCAAATTCAACTTTAAATTTGTTGCGATATAGATAATAGTCCTTTGCAATAAAGAACGATGCTTCAATAGATTGAGGATTTTTTTTAACGGTTAACTGAAATGCTTCATCAGGTTGCAAGAAATCATTCTTATCTTTTAAGAATAAAGATTCCTTAGCATAGACACCGTTAAGAATTAAGCCGATAAAAAATAAACTGAATAGAATCGTTAATTTTTTTGATAAAGAAAAAATACGGCTAAACATGAGTGGCGGCCTTTAATAAAAAACACAGTAGTTGGAGTTAAATCATCATAAAATCGTTCCTTAAGATTGATTGCATCAAGCTCTTAAGCACAACGATCATTTATTACATATAATTCTAACTAAAATCATAGAATAACCTAATGCGATTACTTTTTACTATTCTTTTATTATCCTTCCCAGTCATTGAAATATGGGGCATCTTTAAGCTAAGCCATCTTTATGGATGGTGGTTTTTTCTTTACATGGTTTTAGTCACTTACCTCGGTTGGCGATTAATCAAAGAAGAAAAACAATTGGTTTTTGCAAAGCTTATGGGCGCGATGGGACAGGGAGGCAATCCAATCAGAGCTATGATTGGAAGTGCACGAAATTTGTTTGCAGGTATCCTATTTATTATTCCAGGCGTTATCACAGATTTTTTTGCTGTCATATTGTTACTTATTCCGATGAAAGACAATACTTCTCAAAATGTGCATTCATCAGAAGAAGACGTAATTGAAGGCGAATATCGCCGCGATGATGAACTTTTAAAATAATGAGTTACACCATTAAACTGTTGCCTAGTGGACACGCTTTTCAAACGAAGCCAAGCCAAACAATTGTTGAAGCTGCAATTGATGCAGGCATTCATCTGCCCTATGGTTGTCGAAATGGAGTTTGCGGTGCATGTAAAGGAAAAGTAGTTGAAGGCAAAGTGCACCTAGAGGACTATCAATCATCCGTGATTTCAGAAGAAGAAATTAAAAATGGCATGACTTTATTTTGTCGCGCAATTGCTACTGAAAATTTAATTATTGAAATTAAAGAACTCGCGATCACTAATAATATTCGACCCAAAATATTTCCTGTTCGTGTTGAGGCTCTCGAGCAGCTTACGCATGATGTCATGCTCATGAAATTAAAACTCCCGAGTACAGACCAACTTCAATTTGTCGCAGGGCAATATCTAGAATTTCTACTGAAAGATGGAAAGAGGCGAGCATTTTCGATTGCGAGTCCTTCTCACGAATCCTCATTACTTGAGATACATCTAAGACTCATCCCAGGCGGTGAATTTACGGAATATGTATTCAAAGAAATGAAAGAAAAATCTATTTTGCGCGTAGAAGGCCCCTTTGGAAATTTCTTTTTACGCGAGGATTCTAAAAAGCCTATTATTTTTGTAGCCGGTGGAACAGGATTTGCGCCAATTAAGGGCATGATAGAAGAATCAATTCAAAAAGGTATGAAGCGACCCATCAAGCTTTATCGGGGCGCTAGGGTATTAGAAGATTTATATATGGATGCATTATGCAAAAGATGGGCTCATGAATTTTCACACATTGAATATATACCTGTTTTATCTGAATCGCTTTCAGAGGATAAATGGCAAGGACGCGAAGGTTTGGTGCATGAGGCCGTTTTAAAAGATTTTATAAGTTTGAATGATTATCAATTGTATTGTTGTGGGGCTCCCCAGATGGTAGAAGTGGCTCATAAGGCGTTTACTGCACAAGGTCTTCCAGAAGATGAATTTTATTCAGACGCTTTTACATTTGCAGCGCCGGTAAAAAAATAGAGAACAAATAGAGACAAAAAAAGGCGCTAAAAGCGCCTTTTTCTTTAGATACAAAAAGCTAATTACTTAGCAGCTTTAGCATCAGCAGCTGGTTTAGCAGCAGGAGCAGCTTTCTTGTCAGCTTTTGCTGGAGCAGCTTTAGCATCAGCAGCTGGTTTAGCATCAGCAGCTGGTTTAGCAGCGTCAGCAGCGAATGCGTTTAATGAAAGTGCGAATAAACCTGCAACTAATGAAGCGAATAACTTAGACATGTAATTTCCTTAAATATTAAATTAAACAAAATATGTATCAAGTTATAAAAAAATTGACACATAACAACCGTGTATAAAGCACGATTTGCCGCGCATTATACATGAGCCTTAATTTTTTTCTACAAAAATTTGGCTACTTAGTATTGACTTCATTGAGATTAAAAAGTTCCGGAGTGTTTGAAGGAGTAAAAAACAATTTTTTTAGCTAAGCTTCGAAGCATTAAATGCAATCAAATTAATGATCAATTGTTTCTAAGAGTTTTTTCATCATGGATTGATCGGAAGGTTCATCCGACGCAAAAGTCATAAAAGATTCTCTTTCAAGTACATTCACCATTCTCGGGTGATTAACAATAAAAAGAACATCTTTTAAAAAATTCATATCTTTTAAGCGGCTTAAGCGAACAAATTCTTTGCATGCTTCAGAGCTTGTAATAAGCACTGCTGAAATATGAATTTTTTCTGAAAAGGCTTTAAGTAGATCTAAATTATTTTGAGGAAAAGTGCGTGTATAACATTCCGCATAGGTGACTTTAGCGCCTCTCGCCCTTAAGGTTTCTGCCAAAGTTTCACGGCCACCTTCACCTCTAAAAATTACAATTTTTTTATCTTTAATATCATTCATTTCTTTAGTAGCGAGTAAACCTTCGCTATCAAAGTTTTCATCTGGAATGAGCACATCATTTACATCAAATAATTTCAATGCTTTTTGAGTGGAGGGTCCAATCGCAGCAAATTGTGTTGATTGAGGCAATGTATGAAATGCATGTTTTACTGCGGGCATACCAAATTGAACTGCATTTGAGCTAATAAAAATAGCCCAATCATAATCATCCAATTTTAAAACGATATTCTGAAAGACTTCATTTTGACTTTTTGATTTGATTTCAAGTAATGGAAATTCGATAGGATGTCCTTGATGATCATTCACTAAAGCTTTAATTTCACCTGTTTGATGAGAGGGTCTCGTAATGACAACGCCTGTTTGATGAAGCTCTTTTTTACTCATAGAGCAAGACTTGCTAAAATTTTATCCGCACCTTGATCAAGCAGCTGTTTAGCAAGTTTTTCGCCAAGCTTTTCAGCGTTTTCAACGGGGCCTTCAATTTTATCTTTAATCATTTCTTTTCCATCAATAGTGGCAACAAAGCCTTGGAGTTTAAGTATTTTATTTTCAATAATGGCATGTGCACCTAAAGGGACATTGCAACTGCCTCCCAAAGTTCGACTCATGGCTCTTTCAGCGAGAACGCACTGAGCTGACTCAGGATGATGAAGTGGTTTTAATAGCTCTATAAGATCAGAGCGCGCTTTTAATATTTCAATAGCAAGGGCGCCTTGTCCTACAGCAGGTATTGAATTCTCAGGTGACATGTATTGTCGGATGCGTGTTTTTAATTTAAGTCGAATGAGTCCTGCTGCTGCCAATATAATCCCTTGATATTGTTTTTTATCGAGTTTTCTTAAACGAGTTTGTAAATTGCCTCGTAATGGTTCAATGACGAGATCAGGAAATCGACGTTGTAATTGGCTTTGTCGGCGAAGACTTGAAGTGCCTACAATGCTTCCTGGAGGCAACATTTCTAGCGCCCCAAAATCATTGGAAATAAACGCATCTCTTGCATCTTCCCGCTTTCCAATCGCAGCAATCATAAATTCATCACTTAAATGCATGGGCAAGTCTTTAAGCGAATGAACAGCAATATCAGCTTCTTTATTTTGTAATGCAACCTCAAGTTCTTTAATAAAGAGACCTTTACCACCAATTTTGGAAAGTGACTTGTTAAGCGTTTTATCGCCTTGGGTTGTCATACCGAGAATACTCACTTCTAATCTTGGATAAAAAGATAAAAGCTGAGACTTAATATATTCGGCTTGCCAAATCGCAAGTTCACTTTCGCGTGTTGCGATGGTTATGTGTGTAGGTTGAGTCATGGTTGAAATTAAAACGAATGATTCATTTTATCATAAGCTAGGCGATTGAAAATTTAGAAAATCATAAGCTTTAGCATATACTTTCACTTATGGTTAAAAAAGATACAAAAAAAGCGAATTGGTCAGGTAGATTCAATGAACCTGTGACGGAGCTCGTTAAGAGATTCACGGCGTCCATAGGGTTTGACCAAAAATTAGGTCTTTATGATATTGAAGGCTCTATGGCCCATGCCGAGATGTTAGCCGCCCAAAAAATTATCACGCAAAAAGATTTAAAAGCAATTCAAAGTGGCCTACAAAATATTCAAAAAGAAATATTAGCAGGCACTTTTAAATGGTCATTAGATTTAGAAGATGTTCATTTGAATATTGAAAAAAGACTGACGGATAAAATTGGCGAGGCTGGTAAAAAATTACATACAGGTAGATCCAGAAACGATCAGGTCGCAACTGATTTGAGATTATGGTTAAGAGCGATGACAGATGAAACGATTCAAAAAATTAGAATACTTCAGTTATCTGTCGTTCAGTTAGCAGAAAAGCACCAAAAAACAATCATGCCTGGATTAACTCATCTTCAAGTGGCACAGCCTGTGACTTTCGGCCATCACTTGATGGCTTATTATGAAATGTTGCAAAGAGACCTCACAAGGTTTGAAGATGCCAGAAAAAGAATGAATCAATTGCCTTTAGGTGCGGCAGCACTTGCAGGCACAAGTTATCCTATTGATAGAAATAAGGTTGCTAAAAAACTAAAATTTGATGGTGTATGTGAAAACTCTTTAGATGCAGTTTCAGATAGGGATTTTGCAATTGAATTTACTTTTGCAGCATCTTTACTTATGACGCACTTATCAAGATTTTCAGAAGAGCTCATTATGTGGTCGAGCCCCATGTTTGGATTTATAGAAGTTGCTGATAGGTTCTGTACGGGTTCATCCATCATGCCACAAAAGAAGAACCCTGATGTCCCTGAGTTAGTCAGAGGTAAAACAGGAAGAGTGACAGGCCATCTGATGGGACTTCTGATGCTGATGAAAGCACAGCCTCTTGCTTACAATAAAGATAATCAAGAAGACAAAGAGCCACTTTTTGATACTGTTAATACCATTTTAGATGTGCTGACCATTTATGCAGATATGCTAAAAGGCATCACAGTGCATGAAAAAAATATGAAAGAAGCAACTTTAAAAGGTTATGCAACTGCCACAGACTTAGCAGATTATCTTGTGATTAAAGGTGTGGCATTTAGAGATGCACATGAAATTGTTGCAAAAGCTGTGAACGCGGCTATTAAAAAGAAATGTGATTTGTCAGAACTTAAACTCGACGAATTAAAAAAATTTAGTAAGATGATTTCAAATGACGTGTATAGTCACCTCACCCTTGAGGGTTCAATCAAGTCTAGAAATCATATTGGCGGCACATCTTTTGATCAAGTGAAAAAATCAATTGATCAAGCTAAAAAAGCACTAAAGAAATAAACTTCGCTTTAATTCAAGTGTAAATTCAATACACGATAAATTTGATTAAAATGTTTGTCAGTTAACCAAGGACTATTTGAAATAATCATAGTATTTGCCGCAAATTGTTGTCCTGCGGATACATTTGTATTTTTAAAGTAAGGTTTTAAATAATCATAATTTGAAATGGCTTCAATAAAAAGTCTTCCAACACCTAAAGATTTCGACCACAATACCGAAGTTATTTGATCGCGTATTTTCTGATTTGGCATCATAAGTACTATAAAAGGCCATGTTTCTTTTGACTCATTGGTTGTAAGTACTTTTAAACCTTTGATGGCCTCTAATTTTTTTAATCTTGATATAGCTTTTTTTCGATTCGAATTCAAAAAATCATTTAAACGATTCAATGCATTAGAGCCTATGTATTTTCGATAACGACTTACACGATGTATTGGAAATTTAAAGCTACAATTGTCCCCAGCAGCTTTAATAAAATTAGATTTTTTTAAATGGTGTCTTAAGGG
>Ga0255166_1000269_pt1 | contig 20623 bp, 19 predicted proteins | sample Atl_Cont_RepC_8d_FD_186013 | JGI IMG/M metagenome (GOLD analysis project Ga0255166, IMG submission 186013) | Freshwater microbial communities from Altamaha River, Georgia, United States - Atl_Cont_RepC_8d | ecosystem: Environmental > Aquatic > Freshwater > River | place: USA: Georgia | collected...
TCGAATTCCAAATTTAGGTGATGAAGAGGCTTTGATAGTTTTTCGAGGCAAAGAGGCTTATGCTGTCATGAATCTCTACCCTTATAACGCAGGGCATCTTTTAATTTGTACCAACCGACATGTGGCTGAGTTACCAGAACTAACTACATCAGAGCAAAATGAGGTTACTGCCCTTACCGCACATGCCATGAAAGTATTGAGAAAGGTTAGTAATGCGATTGGATTTAATGTTGGCATAAATCAAGGAAGTGTCTCCGGTGCTGGTATTGCTGGCCACTTTCACCAACATGTGGTTCCAAGGTGGGCGGGTGATTCAAATTTTATGCCGATAATTGGAAAGACTAAGGTACTTCCGCAATTACTTCAGGATAGTAGGGCGCTACTGGCCTCTGGTTGGAATCATATTTAAAAATCGCTTTACTTCAGCAATACCCAAATTATTTTTGAAAATAAGTGGAATTGCTGGGATGAGCAATCCTTGAACAAACTGATCCCAACCACCTTCACTTAGAGCTGCTGATAACTCCTCTTTAAAATCTAAAACTAATTCGCGATGTTCTTTTTCACTCGGAATATGTGAAGCCTTACCAGCTGAGTAATCTGTAATCATTTGATCCTCAAGATTTATTACGGCGGTTGGCTGGCCATCATCTGCATGAAGGACTAAATAGGGAGTTAAAACCGGTTCTAGCATCCTTCCCACAATTGCGCACATATCTTCAAAATCAACATCGCCATCTTCAAAATCAATTACTATTACAATCGTTGGAATATATAACTCACGAAATGTGGGCCAATTATTTAGAATCTTTGAATCAATTCCAGTTTTCGCACTTGCGACCACTACAACTACATCAGCTGTAATTAAAGTTGGATCTTGGATATCTGCTACTGGCAACCCTAAAGCGGTAGCGATTTGCTGATTCTCAGGAGAAATTCCGAGTATGAACCGAGCGTTAATTAGGTTACTCATCGGTGGTAAGCCTACGATGGGAATTATGTTGCAGCGTTCATTACGCGATCCAGTCGCCAAAATTATCTCTCCGGTCGTAAAGAAATTGGTCAATTTAGGCGTGAGCGCAAATACGATCTCGACAATTGGCGGTTTTGGAACGATATTTTGCGCCTTATATTTTTTCCCGAAAGGTGAGTTTTTTATTGGGGTGGTTTTCGTCTGTCTGTTTGTGCTCTCAGATCTCTTTGATGGCGCAGTGGCAAGGGCATCAAACAAGGGAGAAAACGCATGGGGTGCGTTATTGGATTCCACTTTAGATCGTGCAAGTGATGCGGCCATCTTTTTTGGCGGTTTTCTCTTTTTCAATCAAACTTCAGATCCACTCGTAGTTCTATTTTTAATTGCAGTTTCAGCCTCCTTTCTTGTCTCCTACATCAGAGCTCGAGCAGAATCGCTATCGATTTCTTGTACTGGAGGATTAGCGGAGAGAAGTGAGCGATTAATAATCGTGCTTGCGGCTTACGGACTTCACGGCTTAGGTGTTGATTATGCGATGGCTATTGGATTATGGATTGTTACTTTGATTTCTCTCTTTACTGTGTATCAAAGAATGATGATTGTGTACAAAGCGGTGAAGTAGTGTATTTAGTATATCTTCTTGCTTGGAAAATAATATCGTTACTGCCTGAAAAAACTGCTTATCAAGTAGCAAATTTAGTTGCAGATTATTTTTTCAAGCGGAATGGAAAAGGAATCAAGCGCCTTCGTAGTAATTACCGAAAAGTTCTTCCTGAAATTTCAAATAGTGAACTTGAAAATTTGACCAAATTAGGAATGAGATCATATTTGAGATACTGGTTTGATACCTTTCGGTTAAATACCTGGAGTAAATCAAAGATTATTGATAGCACAACTGTTAAAAGAGAGAACTTGCTTCGAGACCCAATTGCATTAAAGCAAGGATGCATCGTAGCCCTACCACATGCTGGAAATTGGGATCATGCTGCAGCATATTTCTGTTCAACAGGAATAACATTGACTGCGGTAGTGGAAAAGTTAAAGCCCGAAGCGATATTTAGGAAGTTTTTGGAGTATCGATCAAGTATTGGGATTGAGCCGATTAGTCACAAAGAAAAAACTATCCCAATTCTTTTAGAAAGATTGGCGGCCGGTAAATTAGTAGCGCTTGTTGCTGATAGGGACATGTCAAGAAATGGAATTGAAGTAGATTTCATGGGTGGTATTGCAAAAATGCCTTCGGGTCCTGCGATTTTAGCTTTAAAAAGTGGATCCCCATTACTTACTGCATATATACGTTACTTAAGTAATGGGATCGAAATAACCTTTGATGAAACGATAAAATTGCCAATATCTGGAAGTCAAGAGGAGCAAATTAAGATTGTGACCCAATCAATGGCGGATAACTTTGCCAAGCGAATAAAGGAGTCTCCAGTTGATTGGCATATGTTGCAGCGGATATGGATAAATGAAGAAAATTAGAATTGGAATGGTTTGTCCATATGGCTGGGATACTCCTGGCGGTGTGCAAACACATATGAAAGATTTGGCAGAGTATTTAATTAGTGAGGGCCATTATGTATCTGTCCTGGCCCCTGTAAGTGATGACTCAATTAGAGTTGAAGATTATGTAGTAAATGCGGGAAAGCCAATTTCAATCCCAGTTAATGGCTCAGTTGCACGAGTCTTATTTGGACCACTTGCTAGCTCGCGGGCTAAACAATGGATTGCCGCCGGAGATTTTGATCTGCTGCACCTACATGAACCAGCAATACCATCGTTATCACTATTGGCATGTTCAGCTGCCGAAGGGCCAATAGTTGGAACTTTTCACGTTTCAACGCCAAAGAAGAAGGCAATTTATGCAATCGGTCCGATACTAGAACCTATTGTAGAAAAACTAACTGCTCGAATAGCAGTTAGTGAGTTAGCTAGGTCAACACTTAAAGCACATTTTGATACTGATGCGGTTGTAATACCAAATGGAATTGATGGACAAAAATACGCGAATGCCAAAGTGAATCCAGAATATAGTGGTCCAAATTCCATAGGTTTTATGGGTAGGTTTGAAGAGCCAAGAAAGGGTTTACAAGTATTAATTGATTCGCTTGCGATTGTTGCTCGATTTATACCAAATGTTAAGTATTTGATTGCAGGTCCTGGAGATAGTGAAGAATTTTTGAAGCAATTAAACCCTCAGCTACAAAGTCGGATTGAATTCTTAGGAAGATTAAGTGATCAAGAAAAGGAGAGTTTTCTAAAATCGGTAGATGTCTATGTCGCCCCAAATACAGGTGGGGAGTCTTTTGGAATAATTCTTACCGAAGCTTTATCGGCTGGAACAGCAGTGGTTGCAAGTGATATTCCTGCATTTAAAGCGGTTTTGGAAAATGGTGAGGTCGGAGCGTTATTTAAGAATCAAGATTCTGCAGATTTAGCAAAGGTAATTGTCGGTTTACTACGCGATGATGAAAGGCGAAAAAAACTGGCTAACAATGGAAAGTTAAGTGCTCAAAAATATGATTGGCAGGTTATTGCAGAGCAGATTGAAAGTGTGTACGAGATGGCAATTGCTGGTGGCCAACGCGTAACACTCTCATCTGAGAATAGATTTTGGAGCCGGCGATGAATCTCGAGAGCTTAATTGCGCTGTTACTGGTGGTATTAATTGGGTGGTATCTATCCTTCTCCGCCTCGCGCCTAGATAGATTGCACCATCGAGTTGAGACCTCATGGGCAACTCTTGATTCACTACTACAAAAAAGAGCTGCTCTAGCTCAAGAGATTGTGGTTAAATCGAATTTAGATCCAGCAACTGCATATCTCATCTCAACCTCTGCAACAGCAGCACGGGATGCAAATCTAGTCGAACGATCATCTGCTGAAAGTATTTTATCTGAGTCTCTTAAATTAGTTCAGAATGCGGCTCTGGATAATGCTTTAGAACTTCCATCTGAATTATTAGTTGAGTTATCGGATTTAACGAGCAAAGTTAAATTAGCGATCAATATTCATCTAGAGGCTGTTCATGCAACCAGAAATGTCAGGTCTAAGTTGATAATTCGGCTCTTTAGATTAGCTGGAAAAGCACCATTGCCGGTGCGATATAAATTTGAAGATGACGCATTATGAAAATGTTAAAAAGAGGTCTGTTAGTTATTTCTCTAGCAATAATTTTTATATCCATATTTAGCCTTACAAACATCAGTGAGATTGTCTCTAGGCCTGAAGTTGAAAAAAATCTTTTCAATGGTGTGTCCGGAGAAAATAATCAAATATTGGTTGTGAAAGTCGATGACACTAAACCAGCTCATCCACAGATAGGTATTGAAGATGCAGATGTGGTCTATGTTGAACAGGTTGAATCTGGCCTGACACGCTTGGCAGCTATTTATTCATCAAAGTTACCACCACTAATCGGGCCAGTTAGAAGTGCCCGAATATCTGATATCGAACTGCTTGCTCAGTATGGTCGAGTTGGTTTTGCCTATAGTGGAGCTCAATCCAAACTTCGCCCAGTATTGGCAGCAGCAAATTTAGAGAATTTATCTGCTGAGAGAAATCCACCAAGTATTTATGGAAAAGATCCAAACAGATCAGCTCCAGTCAACATGATTCTAAAGCCAGAGCTACTTCTGGAGCGCGCAAATGAACGGGCAGATACTGTAATTGATAAACCAATTCGATCACCATGGGTTTTTGGAGATTTGAAAGAAACCAAGAACACAGCTTCATCAATTCAAATTAAGTGGCCAAATGCTAGATATGAATTGCGTTGGGATAAGAGTCAGCAGAGGTATTTAATCTACTTTGCTGGAGAGGCAAATTTGGCAGCTTCTGGAGAACATCTTTATGCAGATACAGCCATAGTTCAATTGGTTTCAATTTCACCATCGATTTATGGAGATAAGTTTGGGGGCGTAACACCCTTTAGTAAGACCACTGGAAGTGGTAAGGCAATTATGTTTCGAGATGGCATGAGTTTTGAGCTAAATTGGCAAAGAGATAGGCCTGAGGATGTAACTACTTGGCGCTACTTAGATGGAGAGGTAGCGAAATTCAAAGCTGGAAGGATTTGGGTTTTTTTAACCGACCAGCAACCGGTGATTACCCCGTAATACGCGTAGTACTGTGAGCAGGGCTTCACCATTATTGTCCTTACCTCTCTCTATTAATTAGTACACTTAGCGACTACAGAATTTCAAGGAGTGGTGATGGCCAAGGAAACAGGAACGGCACGAGTAAAACGCGGCATGGCAGAGATGCTAAAGGGCGGCGTAATTATGGATGTTGTTAATGTCGAGCAAGCAAAGATTGCCGAAGATTCAGGTGCAGTTGCGGTAATGGCGCTAGAGCGCGTGCCAGCAGATATTCGTGCCCAAGGTGGAGTGGCTCGAATGTCTGATCCAGATATGATCGCAGCGATTCAAGAGGCGGTTTCTATTCCAGTAATGGCTAAGGCTCGAATTGGCCATTTTGTTGAGGCACAAGTTTTGCAATCACTTGGCGTGGATTACATTGATGAATCAGAAGTTTTAACACCTGCAGATTATTCAAATCATATTGATAAGTGGAATTTCACTATTCCATTTGTTTGTGGTGCAACTAATTTAGGCGAAGCACTTCGCCGTATTAATGAGGGTGCCGCCATGATTAGATCAAAGGGTGAGGCTGGAACAGGAGATGTTTCAAACGCAACTACACACATGCGTTCAATCTCTTCCGAGATTCGTCGACTAACCTCAATGCGTGAGGATGAGTTGTTTGTTGCGGCTAAGGATATGCAAGCTCCGTATGAGTTGGTAAAAGAAGTGGCAAGTACTGGAAAGTTGCCCGTTGTGTTATTTACGGCTGGTGGAATTGCAACTCCAGCGGATGCAGCAATGATGATGCAATTGGGAGCCGATGGAGTATTTGTTGGATCAGGTATCTTTAAATCCGGCGATCCAGCTAAGCGTGCGGCTGCTTGTGTTAAAGCAGTTACATACTTTACTGATGCCAAAGTAATTGCAGATGTTTCAAGAGGTTTAGGGGATGCAATGGTTGGCATTAATGTTGCTGATATTCCAGTTCCTCATAGATTAGCGGAGCGGGGCTGGTAATTGTGAAAATTGGAGTTCTTGCACTCCAAGGCGATGTTCGTGAACATATCCAATCCTTAAGCGATTGTGGCGTTGATGCCCTTGCAGTAAAAACAAAGAGCGATATACAAAGCATCTCAGCTTTGGTAATTCCTGGCGGAGAGTCAACAACAATTGCCAAATTGGCTCGATCATTTGATTTATTTGATTTAATCTCAGATCGAATAATCAGTGGTATGCCTACCTATGGTTCGTGTGCTGGAATGATCTTATTAGCAAATAAAATTAAGGATGCAGCAGAGGGTCAAGAAAGTTTTGGTGGAATTGATATGGTTGTAAGAAGAAATGCATTTGGAAGGCAAATAGATTCATTTGAAACAGATCTAAAGTTCAAGGGAATTACAGAACCCAAGATCCGTGCGGTATTTATTCGCGCACCATGGGTGGAATCAGTTGGAAATGAGGTAGAGGTACTTGCTGAAGTATCTGATCCCTCTGGTGTAATTCACCCAGTTGCGGTGCGTCAAGGAAATTTGCTAGCAACCTCATTTCATCCTGAATTAACCGGAGATAATAGGGTGCACAAATATTTTGTTGAGAATATCTGTCGTCAATTGGCAACTTTCTAAGGGATAAATTATGAGTGGTCATTCCAAGTGGGCAACAACTAAACATAAGAAAGCCATTATTGATTCCAGGAGAGCAAAAAATTTTGCTAAATTGATCAAGGCGATAGAGGTTTCAGCTAGAGCAGGTGGAGCTGATATTTCTGGTAATCCGACATTGTTTGACGCGATTGCAAAAGCAAAAAAGAATTCTGTGCCAGCAGACAATATTGATCGTGCAGTAAAGCGTGGAGCCGGACTTGAAACTGGCGGTAAAGAGTGGGAAACAATTATGTATGAAGGCTATGCAGCAGGCGGAGTCGCTTTATTAATCGAATGCCTATCTGATAATCGAAATCGTGCAGCATCGGAGGTTCGTGTTGCTGTCACACGTAATGGTGGAAATATGGCAGATCCAGGATCAGTTTCCTATCTGTTTAATCGCAAAGGAGTTTTAATAGTTTCAAAACAAAGCGGGAAAGTCACCGAGGATAAACTTCTAGAGGTAGTGCTAGATGCTGGCGCTGAAGAGGTTAATGATCTTGGTGATTCATTTGAAATAGTTTCTGCTCCCTCTGATTTAGTTGCGGTGCGTACGTCATTACAAAAATCAGGTATTGATTATGATTCAGCGGAGACATCATTTTTACCTACCATGTCCATTCCGATCGATGGTGAAACTGCAAAAAAGGTTTTTGAATTAATTGAGGCAATTGAAGAGCTAGATGATGTGCAAAACGTTTATGGTAATTTTGATGTTTCAGATGAGGTAATGGCGAGCCTTAGTTAAGAAGCATTTTCCGCTGATTAGGCTTACCCCATGCGAGTATTGGGAATTGACCCTGGATTAACTAGATGTGGCATTGGGATTGTTGATTCCATCGGTCCTCAAAATCTTAAAATGATAGGTGTTGGAGTCATAAAGACTGATCCAAATGCCGAGTTGGAATATCGATTGCTTGAGTTGGAAAAAGAGATTTCCAACTGGATAATCAAATTTAATCCAGATGTGATAGCTGTTGAACGGGTCTTCTCACAGTTAAATGTCAGGACCGCAATGGCAACAGGACAAGCTGCCGGAGTCGCTTTGTTGCTGGCAGCTAAAAATGGTATTCAAGTAGGAATTCATACGCCAAGTGAGGTTAAAGCGGCGGTAACTGGATCGGGTAGGGCTGATAAAAAACAGGTGGCTCAAATGGTTAAGCGATTGCTTAAGTTAAAAGAAATTCCCAAACCGGTAGATAGTACCGATGCTTTAGCTCTTGCCATCTGCCATCATTGGCGTGGTGAAGGAAATGCCCGATTGGCCAAAGCTAAGAAGAAGGCACTAAAGAAAAAATGATTAGCTCAATAACAGGGATGATTAAGTCGGCAACTTCAAACACTATAGTGGTTGAAGTTGGTGGCATTGGAGTTTTAATTCAGGTGCCCAATCGAATTGCATCCGGGGTCAAAATAGGCAGTATTGAGAGTTTTTATACATATTTAGTTGTCCGTGAGGATGCGTTAACACTTTTTGGATTTACAGATATAACTGATCGAGATTTTTTTGAATTACTTCTATCTGTGACTGGAATTGGACCAAAGGTTGCCCAATCAATACTTTCAACATCAGACTCAGAAGTTGTTGCAGCCGCTATATCTAATGGAAATCTAAAAACTTTGGAATCATTTCCAGGTCTTGGCAAAAAAGGGGCACAGCGCTTGGTACTTGAGCTAAAAGATAAAGCTGCATTATTTTCCAAGGGCCACTCCGGAAAAGAACAAGCAATTAAGAATCAGGTAGAAAATGCACTTCAAGGTTTAGGTTATTCAGCAAAAGATGCCGCAAATATGGTTTCAGAGGTTTCCAACGGTTTAAAAATTGATGATTTATCTGCAGCAGAGATTCTAAAATTGGCCTTAAAAACAACTGGAAGTAAGTAATGAGTGAGCGAATTATGAACAATGATGCCGATGAAGCAGAGCGAATTGCTGAACTTGCCTTACGCCCAAAAACACTTAGAGAGTTTGTTGGTCAATTTAGGGTTAGAGAGCAGTTAGATCTTCTTCTAACTGCTGCTAAAGAAAGAGATATGGTTGCAGACCACATTCTTTTTTCTGGTCCGCCGGGTCTTGGTAAAACAACTTTGGCCATGATTGTTTCATCTGAGATGAATACACCAATAAGAATTACATCTGGTCCTGCCATCCAACATGCTGGGGATTTGGCTTCAATTCTTTCATCTTTAACAGAAGGTGAAATCCTGTTTATTGATGAGATTCACCGAATGTCAAGACCAGCAGAAGAAATGTTATATATGGCTATGGAGGATTTTCGAGTTGATGTGATTGTTGGTAAAGGTGCCGGAGCAACATCGATACCACTTGATTTACCGCATTTTACTTTGGTGGGTGCCACCACAAGAGCGGGACTTTTGCCTAGTCCGTTAAGGGATCGTTTTGGTTTTACAGCCCAACTAGATTTTTATGACTCTAAGGAATTGGCTCAAATTATTGATCGAAGCGCTGAATTATTGGAAATATCAATTGATGATTCTGCGGTTTTAGAAATTGCATCTAGATCACGCGGCACTCCTAGGGTTGCAAATCGCCTACTAAGAAGGGTACGCGATTATGCCCAAGTTAATAAGGAAAAATTAATACAGGTAAATCATGCTCAAGTGGCACTAAAGATTTATGAGGTAGATGAGATTGGAATGGATAGATTGGATACTGCTGTGTTAACTGCACTGGTTAAGCACTTTAATGGCGGACCGGTTGGAGTTTCAACTTTGGCGATGTCTGTTGGTGAAGAGATCGAAACAATCGAATCACTTGCTGAACCATTTTTAGTTCGTATGGGATTTATTGCAAGAACACCTAGGGGCAGAATTGCAACTGCTGCAGGTTGGATGCACCTTGGAATTAAGCCACCGCTTTCAGCTCAGATTGGTACTGATGCCACACTCTTTGACCAAGATCCTGATATTGCGCAGTGAGTGAAAAAATCTCGATAATTTAGGCATAAATCTGAATTGCTCAGCAGGATTTCTCAATAAAGTGTTGAGCGCATAGAATCAGACCCCATGTCCACTAATAAAATAGCGAATTCCCAATCACGCGCGCTCAGGACTATCTCTATTTTGCTCTTGAGTATTTTGGCATTTTCAGGAATTGCATTTGCTATTGGTGCTACTTCTTTCAAATTAGGATTAGATCTGCAGGGTGGAACTAGCGTTACTTTGCAGCCTAGAATCGAGACTGGCTTAAGTGGCAGTGTCACCACTGAATCTATTGATCAAGCAGTAGCGATTATTCGTCAACGTGTTAACTCATTAGGTGTTGCTGAATCCGAGGTAGCTGCTCAAGGTACTGGAGCAAATCGGCAGATTGTAATTTCAGTTCCAGGTGAAACTGGAAGGCGAATTGTTGATTTAGTAGGTCAAACAGCTGAGTTGAGATTTAGGCCAGTATTAGTTGAAGGTGCCGCAAATGCAACCACAGTAAGTAGCGATCCTGCTGCTCTTCCATCAGGCGTTACTCCTGAATTGAGTGCCCAATTTGCCAGCCTTGATTGCACCTTGCCAAAGAATAGACAAGGCGGAACTAGTGGTAATGAATCTCAAGCAGTCGTAAGTTGTGATCGGGGTGGAACTGCAAAATATATTCTCGCCCCCGCAGAGGTATTAGGAAAGCAAGTCACAAAAGCAACCTCCTTAATAGATCCGCAAGGAGCATCTGGTTGGTATGTAACTTTAGAGTTTGATAGTGAAGGTACAAGCAAATTTGGAGCTATGACATCTAGGCTAACTTCTCTGCCTGCCCCACAAAATCAAGCAGCCATAGTTTTAGACGGTTTAGTTTATTCAGCACCTAGAATTAATGAAGCTATTAACACTGGAACTGCTCAAATTACTGGAAATTTTTCTCAATTAGATGCGCAAGATTTAGCAAATGTTTTGAAATATGGAGCCTTGCCTCTGGCTTTTGATCGCGGTGAAGTACAACAAGTCTCACCTACTTTAGGTGCTGAGCAATTAAAGGGTGGTTTGACCGCCGGTATCCTTGGGTTACTTCTAGTATTCATCTATTCAATTCTTTACTATCGTGGCCTTGGACTGGTATCAGTCAGCTCATTAATAGTTGCAACTACTATCACTTTACTTTCCTTCCTACTTTTGGGTGAGTGGATTGGGTTCACACTTACGCTGGCTGGTATTGCCGGAGCTATTGTGGCAATCGGAATTACAGCTGACTCATTTATTGTCTATTTTGAACGCGTAAGAGATGAAATTCGAGATGGAAAATCCATTAAGTCAGCAGTTGAAACTGGGTGGATTCGGGCTCGTCGTACAGTTATTGTTGCTGACGTAGTTTCGATGATTGCTGCAATAATTCTTTACTTTTTTGCAGTTGGTGGTGTTAGAGGATTCGCTTTCACACTTGGACTCACAACTATTATTGATTTAATTGTCGTCTTTTTCTTCACTAAACCGCTAGTAACTTATCTAGCAAAGTACTCTTTTTTCAACGAGGGCCATTCACTTTCAGGATTTTCATCTAAATCAACTGGATTAGTTAAAAAATCCACCGAAGGTCTGGAGGTCAAATAATGGCTAAATTATCTGGATTAGGTGGTCGTTTATATCGTGGCGAAACCTCAATTAATTTTATTGGAAGTCGCAAGATTTGGTACTCCTTTAGTTCGCTCTTAATTATTTTATCTGCAGTCACAATTTTTACTCAAGGGTTACACCTTGGCATTGAGTTTAAAGGTGGATCCTCTTTTACTGTGAACTCAAGTTCGGCATCAATTCCAGGTGCTGATGCGGCGGTAAAGAGTGCTGGAATTGATTCGCAAACAATTATCCAAAAAATTGGTAATGATAAAGTAAGAGTTCAAACAGATGCACTTTCAGCAGCTGAACAAACTGCAGTAGAAAATGCGTTAGCAGCTAAATTCAATGTATCTGTAGACTCTATTGACTCACAGATAATTGGGCCATCATGGGGCGAGGAGATTACCCGTAAGGCAATTCAAGGATTACTTGGATTTCTTCTGGTAGTTATGATTTATCTGGCAATGGTTCTTGAGGGCAAGATGGCACTAGCTGCAATTATCGCGGTAGTACATGATGTTTTTATCACAGTAGGTATATATGCGCTTGTTGGCTTTGAGGTAACACCAGCTACAGTGATTGGGTTTTTAACGATTCTAGGTTATTCATTGTATGACACCGTAGTTGTATTTGATAAAGTTCGCGAAAACACCAAAGGTATAGCAGCGAGTGGAAGAAGCACATACTCAGCGGCTGCGAATCTTGCAGTAAATCAGACTATTGTGAGATCGTTTAATACTTCATTGGTTGCGTTATTACCAGTAGGTTCAATTTTGTTTGTGGGTGCGGGATTGCTGGGCGCTGGAACATTGAAGGATTTATCACTTGCACTGTTTATTGGTCTTGCAACTGGAACATACTCTTCACTTTGTATTGCTACGCCAATTCTTGCTGCACTGCGCGAGCGTGAACCGGCAATGAAAGCGTTAGCTAAGCGAGTAGGTAATCGCGCAGATAAGCCAGTCGTAAGTAGTGTTGGTATTGTTGATCCAAAGATTCAGCGTGGACCAAGAAATCAACCAAAGCGCGATCGTCGTCGATAAAATCTTGAATTACTAATTAGGTCAGCGCGCTATGACAACTACACAATTGTTAAAGCCGCTAATTGATGGGCTAACTAAATCTCACCCTGGAGTATCAACAGGGGAGCTTGAGCGAGCATTTATTGCAGCTGAAAAAGCACACACTGGACAGGTCAGAAAATCTGGTGAAGATTACATAACTCATCCAGTTGCGGTAGCACAGATTTTGATTGAGCTGGGTATGGATCTACCTACTATTATGGCTGCGCTTCTTCATGACACGGTTGAAGATACTTCCTACTCTATTGAGCAAATTAGGGATCAATTTGGCGACGAAGTTACATCGTTAGTAGACGGTGTTACAAAATTAGACAAATTAACTTATGGACCTACCGCTGAGGCTGAAACTCTAAGAAAAATGGTAGTAGCGATGTCCCGAGATATTCGGGTATTAGTAATTAAATTAGCTGATCGCCTTCACAATGCTAGAACCTGGGACTTCATCGATATCGAAAAAGCTAAACGCAAAGCACGGGAAACTATTGATATTTATGCTCCACTAGCTCACCGCCTTGGAATGAATGCCATTAAGTGGGAGTTGGAAGACTTATCATTTAAAGTTTTAGAGCCTAAAAAATTTGAAGAGATTGAACGATTGGTTGGAGAAAGATCTCCAGCGCGAGACCTATTAACAAATGAGGTGGTTTCAGCTATAAATTCCGATTTAATCTCTGAGGGTATTACGGCACAGGTCACTGGAAGAAAAAAGCACTTCTATAGTGTTTATCAAAAAATGGTTGTTCGTGGCAGAGAATTCAATGAAATTTACGATTTGGTAGGCATTCGAATACTTGTAGATTCGGTGAGAGATTGTTACGGAGTGCTTGGCTCAATTCACGCTAGATGGAGCCCAGTTCCTGGAAGATTCAAAGATTACATAGCAATGCCAAAATTTAATCTTTACCAATCACTTCATACCACAGTGATTGGACCAGGCGGTAAAGCAGTCGAGATTCAGATAAGAACTTTTGATATGCACGCAAGAGCAGAGTTTGGTATTGCTGCACACTGGAAGTACAAGATGAAAAACAAGGAATCAGGCTCTGCTCCTGATGTTATGTGGTTGCGTCAACTTCATGAGTGGCAACAAGAAAGTGAAGATGTTTCTGATTTTCTTGAGACACTTCGATATGACTTACGAACTCCAGAGGTATTTGTGTTTACGCCGAAGGGAAGTGTCATTGCTTTACCTTCCGGCTCTACCCCAGTGGATTTTGCCTATGCAGTACATACTGAGGTTGGGAACAAGTGTGTAGGCGCAAAAGTTAATGGAAAATTAGTCCCACTTGAGTCTCACTTGGTAAATGGGGATGTAGTTGAAATTGTTACCAATAAAGGTCTTAATGCGGCCCCAAGTCATGATTGGCTAAATTTTGTTACTTCATCTAGAGCTCGTTCGAAAATCAAAGCATGGTTTTCAAAAGAGAGAAAAGAAGAGGCAATCGAAGCTGGGCAAGAATCAATAGCTAGACAAATGCGCAAAGCTGGTCTTCCAATTCAGAAGATTTTAGGTGGCCACGCACTTTTGGAATTAGCTCACGAGTTAAGGTTTGAAGATATCGAAAGCATGTACGAGGCTGTAGGAAATGGTCATGTATCAGCACACTCGGTGATCGAAAAGCTAATGGTTTTAATTGGAACAGTTGATGCGCATCCAGAAAATGACTTATCCCCATTAATTGCACCGATAAAACGTGAGCGAAAGAGTGTTACCGGTATCGATGTTGAGGGCGCAGAAGATGTTTTGGTAAAACTGGCAAGATGTTGTGCGCCTGTACCTGGCGATCAAATTACCGGATTTATAACCCGTGGAAGTGGGGTCTCCGTGCACCGAAGTGACTGCATCAATATGGCAGATCTTAAGGTGCATCAAGGGGATCGAATCGTCACAGTCAAGTGGAATAACTCAGCAAAAAGTACATTTCTCGTTAATATTCAAGTTGAGGCTTTGGATAGAGCGAGATTACTCTCCGATGTGACAAAGGCCCTTTCCGATCAGCATGTAAACATACTCAGTGCATCAGTTGTAACCAATAAAGATCAAACAGCTATCAGCAAGTTCTTATTTGAAATGGCGGATGCTTCTCATCTGGATACAGTCTTAACTGCGGTCAGATCTGTTGAGGGTGTTTATGATGTAAATAGAGTATTCAATAACTAAGAGGTAAATTCAGTTAAACCCTTTTGAGCTTGCTCTAGCCAAGCCCTTCTTGCCGCTGCAGCCTCACGCGCAACCATTGCTTTGGCAATTTGGCCAGCCGCCTCGGCTTTTTCAGCTTGTTTTTCATAGTTCTCAATTGCTTCAGCCAAACCTTGAACAACTTTGTTTGCTTGTGCTTTTGCGGTTGGATCACTTTTACGTTGGAAGTTTCTTTCAACTTCATTAATTTCTTCTTCAATTCTCTTAATTTTGCTTTCAAATGCAGCTCTCTTTTTACGATCAGTCATACCAATTTTTTGCCATTTGGCCATAAGATCAAAAAACTTTTTCTTAGCTGACTTGAAATCAGATATTGGAAGTAGTGCCTCAAACTCAATCATCATAGCCTCGCGCTTAGTTAAGTTTTCAGCCATTAAGCCTTTCCGCTTTTCCATATCTGCATTTTTGGCGGTAAAGAATCTGTCTTGAGCAGCTTTGAATCTACTCCAAAGTGCAGCATCTGTTGATTTCTTACCTCTACCCGAAGCTTTCCATTTGTCCATGAGTACCTTGTATTGCTTTGCCGTATTAACCCAATCCTTAGAGTTGGAAATCCTCTCGGCTTCATTGACAATAATCTCTTTGGTTGCTGCCACCTTTTTATGCTCAGCTTCTAAACCTGCAAAATGGGTTCGTCTCCTCTTATCAAACTTATTTCGTGAAGATGAAAATCTCTTCCATAGCGCAGTATCAACTTTTTTGTCTAGACGAGGAGCCTTTTTCCAATCATCAAGTAATTCCTTTAACCGAGCGGTGGTTGTTTTCCATGCTACTGAGTCAACAAGAGACTCTGCTTCAGTAACAATTTTCTCCTTAATTGCAGTTGCTTCAGCTTTTCTAGCTTCTTTTTCAGCAGCTTGAGCAGCCTTTTTGGCTTGATAAGTTGACTCATGTTCAACGATCAAGGCAGGAATTTTTTCAAGAGAATTTGCAAGATTTACCAGATCGCCAACTCCATTTAAATCCTTAATCTGATTACGTAACTTATTTACCGCATCGTGGGCATCGCTTGGAACCATGGCGCCAGATCTAATCCTGGCTGCAAGAAGTGCTACCTCTGATGCAACCATTTCAAACTTTTTTACAAAGTAGGCAAGAGCCTCATCTGAATTTTTTCCCGGATATGAACCAACTACGCGGTCACCCTCTGGAGTTATTACATAAACAGTGCCATCTTCACCAACACGGCCAAATTTTGAAGGATCTCCAATTAATACTGACGCAGCCCCTGTGCTTGAAAGGTTTAATGACTCTTGATTACTCATACATGTTTACCTTTCATTGCGCGATTGCTCTTGTGAGCTTTCGTTATGGGGTGGCGTTATATTTAAAAGCCTTACAGCCCTTAAATACGTGTTTCTATCTGGCTAAAAGATAGCCTAGTCACCTGATATTTGTGAAATTCTATGCGTATTGTGCGATGAGAAAGCAGGGGTGATGATGCTAATTGATCGGGTAGTCGCTGATTACTTTGAGACCAACTGCTGGATTATTGCTGCAGAGCCAGGCCAAGAGTGCGTAATTGTTGATCCAGGAATAGGCAATCCAGACTTAGTAAGTCAAATTAGTTTAAAGGTTACTAAATACAAATTAAAGCCGGTGGCAGTTTTAATTACTCATGGGCATCTAGACCATTTTTTTTCGGTACTTCCGTTGACTAAATCTACTCCAATGCGAACTTTTATTTCCAAGGAAGATCGCTTTCTCTTGGAAAATCCATTTGGAGCCCTAAAAAGTGGTGGTGAAAGTGAACAGCTTTTAAGGGCATTTGGTATTACAAAGTTTAAAGAGCCATCCGAAATTATTGAGTTACAAGATTTTTCTGTTTTTGAATTAGCAGGTCTAAATTTTGAATCAATTTTTGCTCCAGGCCACACAAAAGGTTCAGTGGTTTTCACCGTAAATAATGAGCAACTTATTTCAGGTGACGTTTTGTTTGCAGGTAGCATTGGACGAACAGATTTACCCACTGGGTCCGCAGTAGATATGAAAAGGACCTTAAAAGAGCGAATTTTGACTCTCTCTGATGAGTTAAATGTCCTACCTGGACATGGGGAGCAAACTACAATTGGCATAGAGCGAGTAAGAAATCCCTACTTGCAAGGTGATTTCCTAGATCAGATTGGGCGGTGAAGTTGAGTAAGTTTCAAGCCCCCAAAGGTGTTAGTGAGTATTTTCCACCTTCATCTATTCAATTTGAATATGTCAGAGACCTATTACTTCAAAAGGCTAAGAATGCTGGATATTCATTAATTGAGCTACCAGTTTTTGAAGAGACTGAGGTTTTTACTAGAGGTGTTGGTGAATCGACTGATGTGGTTAGCAAAGAGATGTATACCTTTGAGGATCGAGGCGGCAGATCAATTACGTTGCGTCCTGAAGGAACTGCCGGTGTTATGCGCGCGGTAATTGAACACAATTTAGATAAGGGGCAGTTGCCGGTAAAACTATTTTATTCGGGTGCTTTCTTCAGAGCTGAAAGACCCCAAGCTGGACGGTATCGGCAGTTTTATCAGGTGGGAATTGAGGCAATTGGGTATGACGATCCAGAAATAGATGTTGAAGTAATCGCAGTTGCAGAGAATGCATTTAGAGAATTAGGACTTAAGCAATTTACTTTGAATATTACTTCACTTGGCGATAGCAAAAGCCGAGAGGCTCATCGGAAAGATCTTGTAAAATTTATTAGCAATTTGAATTTAGATGAGGCTACAGCTCAACGAGCAAGACTTAATCCGCTTAGACTATTTGACGATAAGCGAGAAGAGATCAAGTCACTGATGAGTGATGCACCATTGTTGATGGATTATTTAAGTGATGAGAGCGCAAACCACTTTAATAAAGTTAAGAGCTTGCTAGATTCACTAAATATCTCATACCAGGTAAACCCGAGAATGGTTAGAGGTTTGGATTATTACACAGGTACTACTTTTGAATTTGACCATCCACTGTTAGGAGCGCAATCTGGAATCGGTGGCGGAGGCCGATACGACGGATTAATGGGCTCTCTTGGCGGATCTGATCTAAGTGGAATTGGTTTTGGACTTGGCGTGGATCGAGTTTTGATGGCTTGCAACGCTGAAAAATGCCTGCCAACTGTAATTGATCCAATTAATCTGTTTATAGCTCCGATAACTCAAGCTGCAAAATCATTTAGTTTCAAACTAATATCCGAGTTAAGAAACTCTGGCATTAGGTGTGACATGGCCTATGGTGATCGAGGGCTAAAAGGAGCGATGAAGGCCGCAGATAAAAGTGGTGCAATTTTTGCTTTAGTAATCGGTGATGATGAAATATCAACAGGTAAATGTGAGATTAAAGAGATGAGTAGTGGAAATATTATTTCTAGTAAGCTAGATGTATCGGATTTAATTAGTAAACTAGGGAATTCAAATTAATGTTGCGCTCTCATGATGCAGGTAAATTAAATTCAAAAAATATAGATACAAAGGTAGTTCTAGCAGGCTGGGTTGCACGTCGGCGAGATCACGGTGGTGTTGCTTTTATTGATTTACGGGATTCAACAGGCTCCGTACAAGTTGTGATCAATGATGAGAAGATTGCCGGTGAATTAAGAGCCGAGTGGTGTGTCTTGATAACAGGAACAGTAAAATTAAGACCAGCTGGAAATGAAAATAAGGAAATTCCAACTGGTGAAGTTGAAGTTGTATGCGAAAAATTAGAGGTTTTAAGTGAGGCAGCCGCACTACCTTTTCCGGTTGATAGTGGCGATATTGCAAATATATCGGAGGAGGTAAGGCTTAAGTATCGGTATCTGGATTTAAGGAGGGAAGGTCCAGCTAAGAACTTAAGGTTGCGTTCAAAAGTTACAACTGCTATTCGAGAAGTAATGGCTGAAAGTGAATTTTTAGAGATCGAAACCCCCTATTTAACCCGTTCAACTCCGGAAGGTGCTAGAGATTTCTTGGTACCTGTTCGACTCCAACCTGGATCTTGGTATGCACTTCCGCAATCACCTCAACTTTTTAAGCAATTGTTAATGGTCGCTGGGATGGAACGTTACTATCAAATTGCAAGATGCTTTAGAGATGAAGATTTTAGAGCTGACCGACAACCTGAATTTACCCAATTAGATATTGAAATCTCATTTGCCGATCAATCAGATGTGATCTCAATAGCAGAAAAAGTACTGTCTAATGTCTTTGAGAAAGTTTTAAATTATAGGATTCCGACTCCAATTCCTCATATGAGTTACAAAGATGCTATGAGAGATTATGGATCTGATAAACCAGATTTAAGATTTGAAAATAAGATCGTTGAGGTGACCGAGTTTTTTAAGGAGACTAGTTTTAGAGTCTTTCAGGCTGAGTATGTTGGTGCAGTTGTTATGCCTGCAGGTGCTAACTCACCTCGAAGAGAGTTGGATGCTTGGCAGGAGTGGGCTAAAGCCAGAGGTGCTAAAGGTTTGGCTTACATATTAGTTGGGTCGGATGGCGTACTTTCAGGTCCAGTAGCAAAAAATCTCTCTGAAAGAGAAAGTGCTGAAATAGCCTCTTTTGTAGGAGCAAAAAATGGCGATGCAATATTTTTTGCCGCTGGCTCTACTGTTTCATCTCAAAACTTATTGGGTGCGGTTAGATTAGAGATAGGAGCCAGATGTAATTTGATAGATTCAAATGCCTGGAAATTTGTTTGGATCGTAGATGCTCCTATGTTTGAGCCAGTTGATGCTGACAATCCATCAGCAGGCTGGACTGCAGTTCACCACCCATTTACTGGTCCTAAGCCAGAGTTTGCAGATTCTTTTGATAAGAATCCAAGCGAGGCATTGGCTTATGCCTACGATATTGTCTTGAATGGAAATGAAATTGGCGGTGGATCAATTCGAATTCATCAACGAGATGTACAACAACGAGTCTTCAAAACTATTGGACTTAGCAGTGCAGAGGCGGAAAGCAAATTTGGCTTTTTGCTAGAAGCATTTAACTACGGTCCACCACCACATGGTGGAATTGCACTTGGGTTAGATCGTCTATGTGCATTGCTAGCTGGTGCTCAGTCAATTCGTGAGGTGATTGCATTTCCAAAGACTGCAAGCGGTGGTGATCCTCTAACAGGTGCACCGACACCTATTACACCTGCGCAACGCAAAGAGACAGGGGTAGATACACCGCTAGATGTTAAATAGTCACCTGCCAATCAGGTATTCTTCCTAATATGGGTCCAGGTGGTATTGCAACAATAATCGCGGCGTCTTCATTGGCGGTAATTGCAGTTGCCATTTCTTACACAGTAATTCGGGCATCTAGGTTAATTGATGAGATTACTAAAACTGTTTCCATGATCAATGGTCCGCTTCAGAATATTAGTAACGCTGGTAAGTCGATTGAACAGATAACTAAGAAAGTAACCAGAGCTGCCGAAGACTTTCTTGATGATAATCCGATTGCAATGAAGGCTGCTGCTGCAGTTATTTCAGCCGCAAAGTTGAAAAAAAAGAGTAAGAAAAAAAGTAAAGCTAGGGAGTAGCAATTGAACTCCGCTGATATTCGCTCGCGTTGGTTGAATTTCTTTGAATCAAGCAATTCACAAAAACTGACCCATACAGTTGTTCCTTCTGCATCACTGATTGCAGATGATCCAAATTTACTACTAGTAAATGCAGGCATGGTTCCCTTTAAACCCTACTTTTTAGGCGAGGTGAAGCCGCCATACAAGCGTGCTACTTCTGTGCAAAAGTGTGTGAGAACTTTAGATATAGACGAAGTCGGCAAAACAACTAGGCACGCTTCTTTTTTCCAAATGTGTGGCAATTTCTCTTTTGGCGATTATTTTAAGGAGGGTGCTATCGCTCTAGCTTGGGAATTACTTACTAGATCTGTAGCAGATGGTGGCTATGGATTTGCTGAGAATAAATTATGGGTAACGGTGTTTGAGAATGATGATGAAGCTGCGCAAATTTGGGAAAAACAGATTGGAATTCCGAAAAATCGAATCCAACGCAGAGGTATGGCAGATAATTTTTGGTCGATGGGTATACCTGGTCCATGTGGACCATGCTCTGAGATTTATTTCGATCGAGGTAAAGAATACGGTAAAGAGGGCGGACCGGTTGCAGAT
>Ga0255166_1000278_pt1 | contig 20252 bp, 29 predicted proteins | sample Atl_Cont_RepC_8d_FD_186013 | JGI IMG/M metagenome (GOLD analysis project Ga0255166, IMG submission 186013) | Freshwater microbial communities from Altamaha River, Georgia, United States - Atl_Cont_RepC_8d | ecosystem: Environmental > Aquatic > Freshwater > River | place: USA: Georgia | collected...
CGACAACGTGTCGATCACGGTCAAGCTGATCCACCCGATTGCGATGGAAGAGGGTCTGCGCTTTGCGATCCGCGAAGGTGGCCGCACCGTCGGTGCCGGCGTCGTCGCCAAGATCATGGAGTGATCACGATGTCTGCCAAGCAAAAGATTCGCATCCGCCTGAAGGCGTTTGACTACAAACTCATCGACCAGTCGGCCGCTGAGATCGTGGACACCGCCAAGCGCACCGGCGCGATCGTCAAGGGCCCCGTGCCCCTGCCGACCCGCATGAAGCGTTTTGACATCCTGCGCTCGCCGCACGTCAACAAGTCCAGCCGTGACCAGTTCGAAATCCGCACCCATCAGCGTCTGATGGACATCGTGGACCCGACCGACAAGACGGTCGACGCCCTGATGAAGCTGGATTTGCCGGCTGGCGTGGACGTCGAGATCAAGCTGCAATAAGTGGCTTTCGGTGCCCGAGTCGAAAGGCTTGGGCGCCTCTCTGAAGGCCGGGCTTGCTCGGTTTTCGGCTTCGCGTTACAATCGCGAGCTCTCCGGTTGCAAGACTGGAGAATTTATCAACCGTCTTTCATACCCCAAACGTGGTTGCCAATTGCAGTGGCCACGGTGAAAGTTTTGGAGCAACAACAATGAGTCAAAGCACCCGTTTGGGTTTGCTGGGGCGCAAGGTGGGCATGATGCGTGTGTTCACCGATGACGGCGACGCAGTGCCCGTCACGGTGGTCGACGTGTCGAACAACCGCGTGACCCAAGTGAAATCCCAGGACAACGATGGCTATGTCGCCCTTCAGGTGACGTTTGGTTCGCGCAAAGCCTCGCGCGTGAACAAGCCGACCGCTGGTCACCTTGCGAAAGCAGGCGTGGAAGCTGGCGAAATCATCCAAGAATTCCATGTCGACGCTGACACCGCTGCCAAATACGCAGCCGGTTCCGTGTTGCCCGTGGCCGAGCTGTTCGCAGTGGGCCAAAAGGTGGACGTGCAAGGCACGACCATCGGTAAGGGTTTCACCGGCACCATCAAGCGTCACAACTTCAGCTCCCAGCGCGCGTCGCACGGTAACAGCCGTTCGCACAACGTGCCCGGCTCGATCTCGATGGCCCAAGACCCGGGTCGCGTGTTCCCCGGCAAGCGCATGTCCGGCCACATGGGCGTGGACAAGGTGACCACCCAGAACCTCGACGTGATCCGCGTCGACGAGGCCCGTCAACTGCTGATGATCAAGGGTGCTGTGCCCGGTTCGGCAGGCGGCTTCGTCACCGTGCGTCCCGCCGTCAAATCGAAAGGGGCGAACTGATGCAGCTCGAACTCCTGAATGAACAAGGCCAGGCCGCATCCAAAGTCGATGCGCCCGAGACCGTGTTTGGTCGTGAATACAACGAAGACCTGGTGCACCAGATCGTTGTTGCGTTCCAGGCCAATGCCCGTCAAGGCACCCGCAAGCAAAAAGACCGTGAAGAGGTCAAGCACTCGACCAAGAAGCCTTTCAAACAAAAGGGAACTGGCCGTGCTCGCGCGGGTATGACGTCCTCGCCGCTGTGGCGTGGGGGCGGTCGGATTTTCCCGAACAGCCCGGAAGAAAACTTCACCCAGAAGATCAACAAGAAGATGTACCGCGCCGGCATGGCCTCCATCTTCTCGCAGCTGGCCCGTGAAGGCCGTGTCGCGGTGGTCGATTCGATCAAGGTCGATGCGCCCAAGACCAAGCTGTTGGCTGCCAAGTTCAAGGCCATGAACCTGGACTCGGTGCTGGTGATCGCCGAAGAGGTCGATGACAACTTGTACCTGGCTTCGCGCAACCTGCCCAATGTGCTGGTGGTCGAGCCCCGTTACGCCGATCCCCTGTCGCTCGTGCACTACCGCAAGGTGCTGGTGACCAAGGGCGCCATCGACAAACTCAAGGAGATGTTCGCATGAGCACGAAGAAGTTTGACGAAGGTCGTCTGATGCAAGTGCTGGTCGCACCCGTGGTGTCCGAGAAGGCCACCCAGGTTGCGGAGAAAAGCAATGCAGTGACATTCAAGGTGCTGCAAGACGCCACCAAACCCGAGATCAAGGCAGCGGTTGAACTGCTGTTCCAGGTCCAGGTTGCCGGTGTGTCTGTGGTGAACACCAAAGGCAAGACCAAGCGCTTTGGCCGCTCGGTGGGTCGTCGCGACAACGTGCGCAAGGCCTACGTGACGCTCAAGCCCGGTCAAGAGCTGAACCTGTCTGGGGAGGCTGCGTAATCATGGCTGTTATCAAGATCAAACCGACCTCGCCCGGCCGCCGTGGCGTCGTCAAAGTGACCCGCGACCATCTGTACAAAGGCGAGGCGTATGCCCCGCTGCTGGAACCCCAGCACCAGAAGTCGGGCCGCAACAACAACGGTCACATCACCACCCGCCACAAAGGCGGTGGTCACAAGCACCACTACCGCGTGGTGGACTTCCGTCGCAACAAGGATGGCATCCCGGCCAAGGTCGAGCGCGTCGAGTACGACCCGAACCGCACGGCGCACATCGCCTTGCTGTGCTACGCCGATGGTGAGCGCCGCTACATCATCGCGCCGCGCGGCGTGGAAGTGGGCAGCACCTTGCTGAGTGGTTCGGAAGCCCCGATCCGCGCCGGCAACACCCTGCCGATCCGCAACATCCCGGTGGGTTCGACCATCCACTGCATCGAGCTCAAGCCCGGTGCTGGTGCCCAGATCGCCCGCTCGGCCGGCGGCTCGGCCACCCTGCTGGCTCGCGAAGGCACTTACGCCCAGGTTCGTCTGCGCTCGGGTGAGGTTCGCAAGATCCACATCGAATGCCGTGCCACCATCGGTGAAGTCGCCAACGAAGAACACAGCCTGCGCCAGCTCGGCAAGGCCGGTGTCAAGCGCTGGATGGGTATTCGCCCGACCGTTCGCGGCGTGGCCATGAACCCGATCGACCACCCGCACGGTGGTGGTGAAGGTCGTACCGGCGAAGGTCGCCACGCGGTCGATCCGTGGGGTAACCTGACCAAGGGCTACCGCACCCGCAACAACAAGCGCACACAGGTCATGATCGTGTCGCGCCGCAAGAAATAAGGGGTAACAAATGAGCCGTTCGCTGAAAAAAGGTCCGTTTGTTGACCATCACCTGATGGCCAAGGTCGAGAAGGCGGTGTCCACCAAGGACAAGAAGCCGGTCAAGACCTGGTCCCGCCGTTCGATGATCTTGCCTGAGTTCATTGGCCTGACGATTGCTGTGCACAACGGCAAGCAACACGTGCCGGTGTATGTGACCGACCAGATGGTGGGTCACAAGCTGGGCGAGTTCGCGCTGACCCGCACATTCAAGGGTCACCCTGCGGACAAGAAAGTCCAGAAGAAATAAGGAGAGACACAAATGGAAACACGTGCAGTCCTCCGTGGCGTTCGCCTCTCGGTCGACAAAGGCCGTCTGGTCGCCGACATGATCCGCGGCAAGAAGGTCGATCAAGCCCTCAACATCCTGACGTTCACGCAGAAAAAAGCTGCCGGCATCGTCAAGAAGGTGTTGGAGTCGGCCATCGCCAACGCCGAACACAACGACGGTGCTGACATCGACGAGTTGCGTGTCAAGACCATCTACGTCGAGCAAGGCGCGACCTTGAAGCGCTTCACCGCCCGCGCCAAAGGTCGTGGCAACCGTATCAGCAAGCCCACATGCCATGTGTATGTGACCGTGGGCAACTAAGGAAGACCAGGAAGAACTATGGGACAGAAAATCCATCCTACCGGCTTCCGTCTGGCCGTCAGCCGCAACTGGGCCAGCCGCTGGTATGCCAACAACCGTGACTTCGCCGGCATGCTGGCCGAAGACATCCAGGTGCGCGAGTACCTCAAGACCAAGCTCAAGAACGCTGCCGTCTCGCGCGTGCTGATCGAGCGTCCGGCCAAGAACGCCCGCATCACCATTTTCTCGGCACGTCCGGGCGTGGTGATCGGCAAGAAGGGCGAGGACATCGAGAACCTGAAGAAGGAACTCGCCACGCGTCTGGGCGTGCCGGTGGCTGTCAACATCGAAGAAGTGCGCAAGCCCGAAATCGATGCCCAACTGATCGCCGACAGCATCACCCAGCAGCTGGAAAAGCGCATCATGTTCCGTCGCGCCATGAAGCGTGCGATGCAAAACGCCATGCGTCTGGGTGCCCAAGGCATCAAGATCATGTCGTCGGGTCGTTTGAACGGCATCGAAATCGCTCGCACCGAGTGGTACCGCGAAGGCCGTGTGCCACTGCACACGCTGCGCGCCGACATCGATTACGCCACCTCTGAAGCCAAGACCACCTACGGTGTGATCGGCGTCAAGGTCTGGGTCTACAAGGGTGACACCTTGGGCCGCAACGACCTGCCCGCCGCTGTGGAGCCGCGTGCCGAGGAAGAGCGTCGTCCCCGTGGTCCGCGTCGCGATGGCCGCCCGTCCGGTGATCGTCCGGCCCGTGGCACCCGTCGTCCGCTTGGATCCAATGCCGCACCGTCGGATGGCAGCGACAAGCCTGCCGAAGCCGCCGATGCCCCTAAAACCGCCGTGAAGCGCGTCCGCAAGGTTGCCGCGCCCGCCGCCACTGGCACGGCTGCGGACGGTCAAGGAGAATAAGCATGCTGCAACCAGCACGCCGTAAATATCGCAAAGAGCAAAAAGGCCGCAACACCGGCATCGCCACCCGTGGCAACTCGGTGGCGTTCGGTGACTTCGGTCTGAAGTCCACCGATCGTGGCCGTCTGACGGCCCGCCAGATCGAAGCCGCACGCCGTGCGATTTCGCGTCACGTAAAGCGTGGCGGTCGCATCTGGATCCGTGTCTTCCCCGACAAGCCGATCTCGCAAAAACCCGCCGAAGTCCGTATGGGTAACGGTAAGGGCAACCCCGAGTACTACGTGGCTGAAATCCAACCGGGCAAGGTGCTGTACGAGATCGTCGGTGTTCCCGAGGAACTCGCGCGCGAAGCGTTCCGCCTCGCCGCAGCCAAGCTGCCGCTGCGCACCACGTTCGTGGCACGCATGATTGGCCAGTGATCAGGAGAAACACATGAAAACGACTGAACTGCGCCAAAAAGACGAAGCCGCCCTGAAGGACGAAATCAAGTCGCTGCAAAAGGCCCACTTTGGCCTGCGCATGCAAAAGGGCACGCAACAGCTCAACAACACGGCCCAACTGCGTCAGACCCGCCGCAGCATCGCCCGTGCGAAAACCATTCTTGCTGAAAAGCAAGCTGCCAAGTAAGAGGTGAACATGACGGAAGCCAAAAAATCCCTCAAGCGCACCCTGATCGGCAAAGTGGTCAGTGACAAGCGCGCCAAGACCGTGACCGTGCTCGTCGAGCGCCGCGTCAAGCACGCGCTCTACGGCAAGATCGTGGCCAAATCGAGCAAGTACCACGCCCACGACGAGAAGGGCGAATACAAACTCGGCGACGTGATCGAAATCACCGAAAGCCGTCCGATCTCCAAGACCAAGAACTGGGTCGCCACCCGTCTGGTCGAGAAGGCCGCTGCGGTCTGATGCTCCGGGGTGAAAACCCCACAGGCAACAGCCTCATCCAAACGACCCACAATCGTGGGTCGTTTTTTTTCACCCATTCTTTCTGGAGCAGAACATGATCAAAGTCGGAGACACGTTGCCAGCAGCCACCTTGATGGAATATTCGGAGGTAGAAGGCAACGGTTGCAGCATCGGACCCAACCCGGTTCACGTGACCGAGGCGGCAGCGGGCAAGACCATCGCCCTGTTTGCCCTGCCCGGTGCGTTCACGCCCACTTGCTCGGCCAAGCACGTGCCGGGTTATGTGGCGAATCACGACGCGTTGCGCGCGGCGGGCGTGGATGAAATCTGGTGTGTCAGCGTCAACGATGCGTTTGTCATGGGTGCCTGGGCGCGCGATCAAAAAACCGCCGGCAAGGTGCGCATGCTCGGGGACGGCAGTGCCGACTTCACCCGCGCCACGGGCCTCACGCTGGACCTGAGCGCACGCGGCATGGGTCTGCGTTCCAACCGCTACTCCATGCTCATCAAGAACGGTGTCGTGGCCGCGCTCAACGTCGAGGCACCCGCGAAGTTCGAGGTGAGCGACGCCGAGACCTTGCTGCGCCAACTGAGCGGCTGAGCGGCTTCAGGGTGCCAGGTGCACCCACTGATAAACCGCGTAGCCACACGCGATCCAGATGGCCAGGGCCAGAAGGCGTGAACTGGCCGTGTCGCGTGAGGCCGGGGTGGCTGCCGGCAACGCCTTGTCGCCCGAGAGCATGGGGGTGATGAGGTCTTCGCGCTGCACCCGCTTGTAAAACAGCACCGATCCCACGTGCAGCGCCACCAGCAACAGCACCAAGACCTTGCCGACATCGCTGTGGTACTCGGTGGCCCATTCCACCCACTGGTTGCTCACCAGCGCGGTCCACGGGCCGCTGGCGGCAATCTCGTCATCGCTCATGAAGCCACTGAACACCTGCAACAGCAACAACAGCAACATGGCCAGCACCGACAGGGCCCCCATCGGGTTGTGGCCAATGGCAGGGGTGTGACGCCGCGCCAGCAATTCGCAAGCGTAGTGTTTGACCCGCGATGGCGTTGGCATGAACTGCGCAAAGCGCGACCAGTGTCCACCGACAAAACCCCAGACGATGCGAAACAGCAGCAGGCTCAGCACCAGGTAGCCGAGATAGAAATGCCAGACCATGGCGTCACCGCCGACCTCTCCGCTCACCACCAAGCCAGCGATGGACAAGGCCAGCAGCCCATGAAAAACGCGCGTGGGCAAGTCCCAAACGCGAACGGCTTGCACAGCATCCGACGGTGGTGTGAGGTTGTTGGGGCTGGGCATGAAAACACCTCTGTATGAACGTAAACTTTGGATTCTCATTTTCTCACCGCAAAGGACCTCGACCATGACTCAACGCAAGCACTTGGCTTTGGCACTCGCACTCGCTGCATCGCTCACCTCGTTCGGGGCCTCCGCACAATCGGCCTTTGCCAAGCCGGAAGACGCCATCAAATACCGCAAGGCCGCGTTCAGCCTGACGGCCGCGCACTTTGGTCGCATCGGTGCCATGGCACAGGGCAAGGTGCCGTTTGACGCCAAGCTGGCGGCAGACAACGCCGAGCTGGTGGCGACGCTTTCGCACCTGCCGTGGGCTGCCTTTGGTGAGGGCACCGACCAGGGCGACACCAAGGCCAAGCCCGAGATCTGGAAACAGTCGGCCAAGTTCAAGGAGTTGGCTGACAAGTTCCAGCAAGAGGCCGGCAAACTCGCCAGCGCGGCCAAGTCGGGCAAAGAAGCCGATGTGAAGACCGCGTTCACGGCAACCGCAGGCACCTGCAAGAGCTGCCACGACGATTTCCGCAACAAGTGATGCGGGCTTAAAGCACCTGCTGTTCGCGCAGTGCCGCAATGGCCTGCGCGTCCAGCCCCAGCACGTCGGTCAGCACTTCGTCGGTGTGCTGGCCCAGCAAGGGCGGCGGCAGGTCGCTGCGAACGGGCGTTGCGCTCAGTTTGATCGGGCTCGACACCAGCTGCACATCCTCGCGCGCGGGGTGTGACCAGTGCGTGACCATGCCGCGCTCGCGCACCTGGGGATCGGCAAACACTTCAGCCAACGAATTGATGGCGCCGCAGGGCACCTTCGCGGCTTCCAGTGCCGACAACCAGTCGCTCTTGCGTCGGGTCTTGAACAGCGCCTCCAGCATGGGCACCAGCGTGGCCCGGTGGCGCACCCGGTCGGCGTTTTTGGCAAAGCGCGCATCGGTGGCCAGCTCCGGGCAGCCGGCGATGTCGCAGAACTTGGCGAACTGGCCGTCGTTGCCCACCGCCAGGATCAGGTGGTCTTTCTCGCCTTGGGCATTGGGCGCGACTTCAAACACCTGATACGGCACGATGTTCTGGTGCGCGTTGCCCGCCCGCCCGGGCACCTTGCCTTCGTACTGACCCGACACCAGGTAATTGGCCCCGAGGTTGGCCAGCATCGCCACTTGCGTGTCGAGCAAGGCCATGTCGACATGCTGGCCCTGTCCGGTGCGCTCGGCGTGGCGCAGCGCCGCCAAGATGGCGACCGTGGCATACATGCCGGTGAAGAGATCGGCCACGGCCACACCCACTTTTTGCGGCCCGCCGCCGAGGTCGTCGCGTTCACCCGTGACGCTCATCAAGCCGCCCATGCCCTGGATGGCGTAGTCGTAGCCCGCACGTTCGCGGTAAGGCCCGGTTTGCCCAAAGCCGGTGACGCTGCAATACACCAGACGCGGGTTGATCGCGCTCAGGCTGGCGTAGTCCAGCCCATAGCGGGCCATGTCGCCGACCTTGAAGTTTTCGATGAACACATCGCAGTGCTGCACCAGTTGGCGGATCAACTGCTGTCCGGCCGGCTGGGCGATGTCGCAGGTCACCGAGCGCTTGTTGCGGTTGGTGCCCAGGTAGTAGGCCGCGTCGGTGGTGTCGTTCGCGTGCTGGTCTTTCAGAAACGGAGGGCCCCAGCCGCGCGTGTCGTCTCCGGCACCGGGCCGCTCGATCTTGATGACATCGGCGCCCAGGTCGGCCAAGGTCTGGGTGCACCAAGGGCCGGCGAGGACACGGGAGAGATCCAGGATGCGAATGCCGTCGAGTGAATTCATGGGGTGATTGTCGGACAAGTGACAGGCCCGACGGCTGCCTGCTGAGGCGCTCTCCGGCGTGTCGCAGGCAGTCACGATAATCCCGGCATGACTTCCCATTCAGCCTCTGCTGTGCCCAACGGTGTGTTGCCCCGTCGCCAGGCCGTGGTCGTGTTTTTGGTCTTTGCGTTCGCCTATTTCTTGTCGGCGCTGTTGCGTGCCATCACCGCCACTTTGTCACCGATCCTCAGCACCGAGTTGGGCTTGCAAGCCCGCGATCTGGGCTTGCTGGCCGGCGGCTACTTCTTTGGCTTTTCGTTGACCCAGTTGCCCATGGGGCACTGGCTGGACACGCACGGCCCGCGCCAGGTGGTGCTGCGCTTCTTGGGCGTCGCCGTGGTGGGCTGCTTGGCCTTCGCCTGGGCCAGTGATTTTTCAGGCTTGTTGATGGCGCGTGTGCTCATCGGCGTGGGCGTCAGCGCCTGTTTGATGGCACCCTTGACGGGCTACCGCCGCTGGATCGCGCTGGAGCAACAACAGCGCGCCAACTCGTGGATGTTGATGACGGGCGCCTTGGGCATGCTGGCATCGACCTTGCCGGTGCAGTGGTTGCTGCCCGTCGTTGGTTGGCGATGGATGTTTGTCGGACTCGCCGGACTCATCGTGCTGGCCATGCTGTGCATGACCTGGCAGGTGCCCCAGTGGTCCAAGCCCGCACAGACCCGCGACGACGGTGCCGCCACCGAAGCCAAGACGGGCCTCCTGGCGAGCTACGCCCAGGTCTGGCGTCATCCTTATTTCCGCAGCCTCATGCCCCTGGGCTTTTTCAACTACGGCGGCTTGATCGCCATGCAAACCTTGTGGGCCGGCCCCTGGATGATCAAGGTGGCGGGCTACAGCCCGGTCCAAGCGGCCACGGGCCTGTTCTGGATCAATGTCACCATGCTGTGCGTGTTCTGGACCTGGGGGCTGATCACGCCCAAGCTCTATGCGCGCGGCTTCACAGCCAACCGTTTGATGACGCTCGGGGTGCCCTTGAATTTTGGTGTGCAGGCCTACCTCGTGCTTGCGGGCCCCGAAGCGGGCGCTGGGGCCTGGGCCTTGTTCTGCGCCAGCAGCAGTTTTGTCTCGCTGGCGCAGCCAGCGGTGGGCATGGCCTTCCCTTCGCAGCTCGCGGGGCGCGCACTGTCGGCCTACAACCTGGTGATGTTCCTGGGCGTGTTCGTCGTCCAGTGGGGTGTGGGCTTGTTGATCGATGGCTTCAAGGGGCTGGGGTGGAGCGAGGTCTCGGCGTTTCAAGGTGCCCTGTCGGTCTTTGGTGTGTGCTGTGTCGCGTCCTATCTGTTCTTTCTGCGGCACAAGTCGGACCACGCATAATCCGCCCACAGCACGCCCATGAGCAATTGCATCTTCATCATTGCCCACGCCCCGCTGGCCTCGGCCCTGCGGGATTGCGCCTTGCATGTGTATGCCGAATGCAGCGCATCGGTGCGGGCCTTGGATGTGCAGCCCCAGGCGAGTCCGGAAGACACGCTGGCGCAGGCCCGTGCCCTCGTGGGTGATCAGCTCGATCGGGGCCTGCTCGTGCTGACCGACATCTTCGGCGCGACACCCGCCAATGTGGCGCAAAAGCTGGTGCAAGGCAGCTCGGCGCGACTGATCTCTGGCGTCAACCTGCCCATGCTGTATCGCACGGTGTGCTACCGAGAAGAGCCGCTCGACACCTTGGCGGCGCGCGCCCTGACGGGTGGCACCCAGGGCGTGATGCAGGTGGCGACGGCCGCTCCTCAAAACCAGATTCGACGAAACCATGATCCAGCAGACCACCACCATCATCAATAAGCTCGGCTTGCACGCACGGGCCTCGGCCAAGCTGACCAAGATCGCCGGCAGCTTTCCCTGCGAGGTCTGGATCAGCAAGGGCGACCGCCGCGTCAATGCGAAAAGCATCATGGGCGTCATGATGTTGGCGGCGGGCATCGGCAGCGAGGTGTTGATCGAGACCGAGGGTGACCAGGAGCAGCCAGCGATGGACGCCTTGTTGGCCTTGATCGCCGACAAATTTGGTGAGGGTGAATAAATGACGTTTTCCATCCACGGGCTGGCGGTGGCGCGCGGCATCGCCATCGGGCGTGCCGTGCTGGTCGCTTCCAGCCGTGTGGATGTGGCGCATTACTTCATCGAGCCCGATCAGGTGGATGCGGAGTTGTCGCGCCTGGCCAAGGCGCGCGACGCGGTGCGCGGTGAGTTGCAGGAGTTGCACGACAACCTCTCCAAGGATGCGCCGCCCGAATTGGCCGCCATCCTCGAGGTGCACCTGATGCTGCTCGACGATGCCATGCTCGCCGACGGCGTCAAGGGCTGGGTGCTGGACCGGCTCTACAACGCCGAGTGGGCGTTGACCTCCCAACTCGAAGTCGTCTCACGTCAGTTCGATGAGATGGATGACGCTTATTTGCGTGAGCGCAAGGGCGATTTGGAGCAGGTGGTCGAGCGCATGCTGCGACACATGAAGGGCGAGGCCCAGGGCGTGCCCGTGTCGGCCAAGCGCACGGCAGCGCGTCAGCAGGATTTGCAGCTCGACGACCACGACGTGCCTTTGGTGTTGGTGGCGCACGATCTCTCGCCCGCCGACATGCTGCAGTTCAAGCAAAGTGTGTTTGCCGGTTTCGTCACCGACGTGGGTGGCAAAACCTCGCACACCGCCATCGTGGCGCGCAGCTTGGACATCCCCGCGGTGGTGGGCGCGCGCACCGCCAGCCAGCTGGTGCGGCAAGACGATTTCGTCATCATCGACGGCGATGCCGGCGTGCTCATCGTCAATCCTTCTCCCATCATCTTGGCCGAGTACGGCTTCAAGCAGCGTCAGGCCGAGCTGGAGCGAGAGCGCTTGTGGCGCTTGCGGCACACGCCCTGCGTCAGCCTCGATGGGGAGCGCGTGGAGCTGCTGGCCAACATCGAGCTGCCCGAAGACTCCCCAGCTGCGTTGGACGTGGGCGCGGTGGGCGTCGGGCTCTTTCGCAGCGAGTTTCTGTTCATGGGGCGCGAGGGCGAATTGCCCGACGAGGAAGAGCAGTACCAAGCGTATTGCCGTGCCGTCGAGGGCATGAAGGGCTTGCCCGTCACCATCCGCACCGTCGATGTGGGCGCCGACAAGCCCCTGGAGCGCACCCCCAAAGAGGAGGCTCACCTCAACCCCGCACTGGGTTTGCGTGCCATTCGCTGGAGTCTGGCCGACCCCGCGATGTTCCTCACGCAGTTGCGCGCCATCTTGCGTGCGGCGGCGCATGGCCAGGTGCGCTTGCTCATCCCGATGCTGGCGCATGCCCGCGAAATTCGACAGACCCTGGCCTTGATCGAGCAGGCGCGTGCACAACTTGACGCGCGTGGTTTGGTGCATGGTCCGGTCAAGGTGGGGGCCATGATCGAGGTGCCGGCAGCGGCGCTGAGCGTGAAGATGTTTTTGCGCCACTTCGATTTTTTATCGATCGGCACCAACGACTTGATCCAGTACACGCTGGCCATTGATCGGGCCGACGAGTTGGTGGCCCATCTGTACGATCCCCTGCACCCGGCGGTGTTGCGACTCGTGGCCGACACCATCGCCGAGAGCGTGGCTCAGGACAAGCACGTCAGCGTTTGCGGGGAGATGGCGGGTGACCCGATGGTGACGCGCTTGTTGCTGGGCTTGGGTCTGCGCAGCTTCTCGATGCACCCGACACAGATCCTGGCGGTCAAGCAAGAGATCTTGCGCGCTGACACCAAGCGCTTGCGTGCTTGGGCGCAGGACGTGCTGGCCAGCGACGATCCGGCCAGCCTGCTGGGGCTTTGACGCGCGGACTGCGCGTGCGCTGATTCAGCTCTGGCCCTGACGGGCGGCGTGGGCCTGTTGGTCGGCGTGGTAGCTCGATCGCACCATGGCGCCCACGGCGGCGTGGCTGAAACCCATCTCGTAGGCTTTTTCCTCGAACATCTTGAACGTGTCTGGGTGCACATAGCGGCGCACGGGGATGTGGCTGGTGCTGGGTGCGAGGTACTGGCCGATGGTCAGCATGTCGATCTGGTGCTCGCGCATGTCACGCATCACGGCCAGGATTTCGTCGTCGGTTTCGCCCAGGCCCACCATCAACCCACTCTTGGTCGGCACGTGGGGAAAGAGCGCTTTGAACTTCTTGAGCAGGCTCAGGCTGAACGCGTAGTCGCTGCCCGGGCGCGCTTCCTTGTACAAGCGTGGCACCGTTTCGAGGTTGTGGTTCATCACGTCCGGCGGCGCGGCTTTCAAGATCTCCAGCGCGCGGTCGTCACGGCCCCGGAAATCGGGTGTGAGGATTTCGATTTGCGTCTGTGGTGACAACTCACGCGTGCGGCGGATGCAGTCGACGAAGTGCTGGCTGCCGCCATCGCGCAAGTCATCGCGGTCCACGCTGGTGATGACCACGTAATTGAGCTTCAATGCCGCGATCGTGCGCGCCAGGTTCTCGGGCTCGTCGGCATCGAGCGGATCGGGGCGCCCGTGGCCGACATCGCAAAACGGACAACGGCGTGTGCACTTGTCGCCCATGATCATGAAGGTGGCCGTGCCCTTGCCGAAGCATTCGCCGATGTTGGGGCAGCTCGCCTCTTCGCACACCGTGACCAGGCGGTTGCTGCGCAGGATGTCCTTGATTTCGTAGAAGCGGCTGGTGGCCGAACCGGCTTTGACGCGGATCCAATCGGGCTTTTTCAACACCTCGCCGGCTTCGACCTTGACGGGGATGCGCGAGAGCTTGGCCGCCGCCTTTTGCTTGGCGGATGGATCGTAGTTCTCCAGCGTTTGCGCTTCGCGCACGACGCGGGGGTCAGAGTTGGACATGGTGGTCACCTGTGGTTGGGATGCGCCCATGGGCCGCAGCGGGGCAACGGCGGGCTCATGGCGCGAGGAGTGCGGCGAGTTGCTGGCTCAGCACATCGGCCACTTCTTGCCAGTCGGCCTGGACGCCGATTGTAGAAAGGTCGACGGTTTGCAAGCCCGCATAACCGCAGGGGTTGATGCGCTCAAACGGCGCCAAGTCCATGGCGACGTTCAGGGCCAGTCCGTGGTAAGTGCAGTGGCGACTGACCTTGATGCCCAGCGCCGCGATCTTGCCCAGTCCGGTGAAGTCGGGCTCGGTGCGGGCGTCCTTGCGCGGGCGCTGCGGCAGCAGGGTGTGCGCGCCGGGGTCATCGAGTCGCACGTAGATGCCGGGCGCGCCAGCCACGCGGTGTCCGGTGACGTGCCAGCGCGACAGCGTGCGGATCACGGCTTCTTCCAGCCGGTAGACAAACTCTTTCACGAAGTAGCCGGCGCGCTGCAAGTCGATCAGCGGATAAGCCACCACCTGACCTGGGCCGTGGTAAGTCACTTGGCCGCCGCGATTGGTCGGCACCACGTCAATGTCGCCGGGCGCGAGCAGGTGATCGGCTTTGCTCGCCAGTCCCTGGGTGAAGGTCGGGGGGTGCTGGCAGATCCACAACTCGTCCGGCGTGTCGGCCGTGCGCTCCTGGGTGAAGCGCTGCATCGCGTCGTACGTGGGGCGGTAGGGCACCAGCCCCAGATGGTGCGTCTGCACGGTCGGCTCGGATTACAGGACCACTTTGACCATGGGGTGCGAGGTCAGGGTCCGATAGACCTCATCGAGCTGCTCGCGGCTGGTGGCGGTGATGGTCAGCGTCACCCCCAGGTAGTGACCGCTGCTGCTGTTGCGCAGCTCGATCGTGCTGGCGTCGAAGCTCGGGTCGAACCGTTCGGCGATGCGGGTCATGGCATGGACAAAGCCGTCGACGTTGGCCCCCATCACTTTGATCGGGAATCGGCAGGGGTACTCGATCAGAGAGTCTTTGCGCGGATCGGTGTCGGTGGAAGGGGAGTCGGCCATGTCGGGATTATCCGCATTCCTCGGTTTTGTGACTTTGCTGGCGGGAGGGCTGCGGTTATCACGTAGAATCGCAGGCTTTACAGAACTTGGCGGATGTAACCTGAGCGTAAATAAACATGCCCAGAATGCAGCCGTCAGATTCACACGACGCCGACGATGACGTCATTGAGCCACTCAGCGCCGAACAGGTGCGAGAGTTGCGCAAACGTCAACCCCTCTTGTCCGTGTGGCGGGTCATTGGGGCGCAGTCGCTGGCTGGCCTGTTGACCGCAGCGCTGGTGGGTGGCTGGTTCGGGGTGGCGGCGGCGCAGTCGGCTTTGTTCGGCGCGCTGGCGGTGGTGGTTCCTGCGGCTTTGTTCGCGCTGGGCATGACCGGGCGGCGGGCGTCAGCGAATGCAGGTTCTGCGGTGTTTGGTTTCTTCCTGTGGGAACTCGTCAAGCTGGTCTTGACGGTGGCGGCTCTGGTGGCTGCGCCCCGCTGGGTTGAGGGTTTGAGTTGGCCAGCCATGCTGGTCGGCCTGTTGGTAACGATGAAGGTTTACTGGTTGGCACTGGGCATGCGGCAAGTGTTCTACCCAGTCAAAAATACTGAAACAAAAGAGCGAACGAATGTCTGCTGAACATGCTCCGACCGCTGGTGAATACATCGTTCACCACCTGACGCATCTGCAAAACAAGGAGATGTCCGGGATCATCGATTTCTCGGTCTACAACCTGGATTCGATTTTCTGGGCATTGTTGCTGGGTGTCGTGGGTAGCTTGTTGCTTTGGAAGGCCGCCAAAGCGGCCACCTCGGGTGTGCCCGGGCGTTTCCAGGCTGCGGTCGAGATCCTGGTTGAAATGGTCGATACCCAGGCCAAGGGCATCATCCACAACGCCGAGAGTCGCAAGCTGGTGGCCCCGCTGGCGCTGACGGTGTTTGTCTGGATCTTCCTGATGAACGCCATGGACTTGTTGCCGGTGGATCTGCTGCCCAAGATTTGGGAGGCCATCTACGGCGCTGCGGGCCATGATCCGCACCACGCTTACATGCGCGTCGTTCCCTCGGCCGATCTGTCGACCACGCTGGGTCTGTCGAGTTCGGTGCTGCTGGTCTGCATTTTTTACAACATCAAGGTCAAGGGTGTGGGTGGTTGGGTCCACGAGCTGTTTTGCGCGCCTTTTGGTTCGCACCCCATCCTCTGGCCCATCAACTTCGTGATGCAGTTGATCGAATTTGCCGCCAAAACCGTGTCACACGGTATGCGGTTGTTCGGCAACATGTATGCGGGCGAACTGGTGTTCATGCTGATCGCCCTCATGGGTGGCGCTGCGGCGGCCACCTTGCCGGGTATCTTGCTGCCCATCGGCCACATCATTGCGGGTTCGATCTGGGCCATCTTCCACATTCTGATCATCACCTTGCAGGCCTTCATCTTCATGATGCTGACCCTGGTGTATGTTGGGCAGGCGCACGACGCCCACTGATTCTCGTTTTCTCAACTTTCTCACCCATCCATTCATAGGAGCAAAAAATGGAACACGTTCTTGGTTATGTTGCACTCGCCGCCGGCATCATCATTGGTCTGGGCGCCATCGGTGCCTGTATCGGTATCGGCATCATGGGTAGCAAATACCTCGAATCGGCTGCCCGTCAGCCCGAGCTGATGAACGAACTGCAAACCAAAATGTTCTTGCTCGCCGGTCTGATCGACGCCGCCTTCCTGATCGGCGTGGGTATCGCCATGATGTTTGCCTTCGCAAACCCCTTCGTCCTGAAGTAATCCCGCGAACCATTCACTAGGAAAGGTGTTGCCGTGAGTATCAACGCAACCCTGTTTGTCCAGGCCATCGTGTTTGCGATCCTGGTGTGGTTCACGATGAAATTCGTGTGGCCCCCGATCGCCAGTGCCCTGGATGAGCGCGCTCAAAAAATCGCACAAGGGCTGGCTGCTGCTGACCACGCCAAGACCGAGCTGGCCAAGGCTCACAAAGAGGTCGAACAGCGTTTGGCTCAGACACGCAACGAGTCCACCGTGCTGCTGGCCGATGCCGAGCGCCGCGCCCAGCAATTGATCGATGAAGCCAAGGCCCGCGCGGTCGAGGAAGGCAATCGCATCGTTGCAGCGGCCCGCGCCGAAGCCGAGCAGGAAATGGTCAAGGCCCGTGAAGCCCTGCGCGAGCAGGTCGCTGTCCTGGCGGTCAAAGGTGCCGAGCAGATTCTCCGCAAGGAAGTCAATGCGCAAGTGCACGCCGACCTGCTGGGTCGTCTCAAGACCGAGCTGTAAGAGGTAGCACATGGCCGAACTAGCCACCATTGCTCGCCCTTACGCGGACGCCCTGTTCAAGGCCACGCCGTCCGACATGACCGCGACGGCCGACTGGCTGGCCGCCCTGGCGGGTGTCGCTGCGCATCCTCAGCTGCTGCAATTCGCCGACAACCCCCGGGTGGCGACACAGCAGGTGCTGGATGTGATCTCTGGTCTGGTCCAGTCGCCGTCTTCCGCTGTGGCGCAGAACTTTCTGCGCGCGGTGGTCGAAAACGGTCGCCTGGCCGCCTTGCCGGAAATGGCTGCCCAATACCGCGCCCATGTCAATGCACTGAGCGGCTCTTCGGACGCCGTGGTCTACAGCGCGTTTGACATCGACGCGGCCAGCCTGGCGGGCATGGGCGAGGTGCTGCACAAGCGATTTGGCCGCAAGCTCAATCTGACGGTCCGCATTGACCCCGACTTGATCGGTGGTGTTCGTGTGGTGGTGGGTGACGAGGTGCTTGACACGTCCGTCAAGGCCCGTTTGGAACAAATGAAAGTGGCGCTGACGGCTTAACGCCGTCGGCCCTTACAGGAAAGAAGGAAAGAGTCATGCAACTCAATCCCGCAGAAATCTCCGAGCTCATCAAGAGCCGCATCGAAGGTCTGGGCACCGACGCAGACGTTCGCAACCAGGGCACCGTGATCTCGGTGACCGACGGTATCGTTCGCATCCACGGCCTGTCCGACGTGATGCAGGGCGAGATGCTGGAATTCCCCAACAACACCTTTGGTCTGGCGCTGAACCTTGAGCGCGATTCCGTCGGTGCGGTGATCTTGGGCGAGTACGAGCACATCTCCGAAGGCGACACGGTCAAGTGTACCGGCCGCATTCTGGAAGTGCCCGTGGGCCCCGAACTCATTGGCCGCGTGGTCAACGCGCTGGGTCAGCCGATCGACGGCAAAGGCCCGATCAACGCCAAGATGACCGACGTGATCGAAAAAGTGGCGCCGGGCGTGATTGCGCGTCAGTCGGTGAGCCAGCCGATGCAGTCGGGCCTGAAGTCCATCGACTCGATGGTGCCGATCGGCCGTGGTCAGCGCGAGCTGATCATTGGTGACCGCCAGACGGGTAAAACCGCCGTTGCCATCGACGCCATCATCAACCAAAAAGGTCAGAACATGACCTGCGTCTACGTGGCCATCGGACAGAAGGCCTCGTCGATCAAGAACGTCGTGCGCGCGCTCGAGCAAGCCGGCGCGATGGACTACACCATCGTCGTGGCGGCCTCGGCGTCCGAGTCGGCGGCCATGCAATACGTGTCGGCCTACTCCGGCTGCACGATGGGCGAATACTTCCGCGATCGCGGTCAAGACGCCCTCATCATCTATGACGATCTGTCCAAGCAGGCCGTGGCATACCGCCAGGTTTCGCTGTTGCTGCGTCGCCCGCCGGGCCGCGAAGCCTTCCCCGGCGACGTGTTCTATCTCCACAGCCGTCTGCTCGAGCGTGCCGCTCGCGTCAACGCCGACTACGTCGAAGCCTTTACCAAAGGTGAAGTCAAAGGCAAGACCGGCTCGCTGACCGCACTGCCCATCATCGAGACGCAAGCCGGTGACGTGTCTGCCTTCGTGCCGACCAACGTGATCTCGATCACCGACGGTCAGATCTTCTTGGAAACCAGCCTGTTCAACGCCGGTATCCGCCCCGCCATCAACGCCGGTATCTCGGTGTCGCGCGTCGGTGGTGCCGCCCAGACCAAGCTGGTGAAGAACCTCTCTGGTGGTATCCGTACCGACTTGGCCCAGTATCGTGAACTGGCTGCGTTTGCGCAGTTCGCTTCCGATCTGGACGAGGCGACCCGCAAGCAGCTCGACCGCGGCGCTCGCGTGACTGAACTGCTCAAGCAGGCCCAGTACAGCCCGCTGCCCATCAGCCTGATGGGTGCCACGCTGTACGCGGTCAACAAGGGTTTCCTGGACGATGTCGCAGTCAATCGCGTGCTCGCATTCGAAAGCGAACTGCATGCATGGCTCAAGGACAAGCACGCTGCGCTGCTGGCCAAGCTCGAAGCCGACAAGGCGATGGACAAGGCCGCCGAGGACGAGCTCAACGCCGCCATCGTCGCGTTCAAGAAAACCTTCGCATAAACCTTCCTGAACACAAGGAGCCTTTAAATGGCAGCAGGAAAGGAAATTCGCGGCAAGATCAAATCGGTGGAGAACACCAAGAAGATCACCAAAGCCATGGAAATGGTGGCCGCGTCCAAAATGCGCAAGGCACAGGACCGCATGCACGCGGCGCGCCCCTACAGCGACAAGATTCGCCGGGTGGCGCACAACCTCGGCAAGGCCAACCCGGAGTACACCCACCCGTTCATGCAAACCAATGACGCCAAGGCGTCCGGTTTCATCGTGGTGACGACGGACAAGGGCCTGTGCGGTGGTCTCAACACCAACGTGCTGCGCGCGGTGACCAACAAGATCAAGGACCTCCAAGCCGTCGGTCAAAAAATCCAAGCCGTGGCCATTGGCAACAAGGGTTTGGGTTTTCTCAACCGCGTGGGTGTCGAAGTGGTCGCGCAATCGGTCCAGCTCGGCGACACGCCGCACCTGGAAAAGCTGATTGGCCCGGTGAAGGTCTTGCTCGACGCCTATGCGGAGGGCAAGGTCAGCGCGGTTTATCTGTGCTACACCAAGTTCATCAACACGATGAAGCAAGAGCCGGTGGTTGAGCAACTGCTGCCCTTGTCGCCCGAGCGCCTGGAAGGTCAGGGCGAGACCGGTTCGTGGGATTACCTCTACGAACCCGATGCCAACAGCGTCATCGATGAACTGCTGCTGCGCTACGTCGAGGCTCTGGTCTACCAGTCGGTGGCCGAGAGCATGGCGTCCGAGCAATCGGCACGCATGGTGGCCATGAAGGCCGCCACCGACAACGCGGGCAACGTGATCAACGAACTCAAACTGGTTTACAACAAGACGCGTCAAGCGGCGATCACCAAGGAACTGTCCGAGATCGTCGCGGGTGCGGCTGCTGTCTGATTTTTATTTTTGGAGCAAAACATGGCTCAAGCGCAAGGCAAGATTGTTCAATGTATCGGCGCCGTGGTGGACGTCGAATTCCCCCGCGACCAGATGCCCAAGGTGTATGACGCTCTCAAACTCGAGGGCTCTCCCCTGACCCTGGAAGTTCAGCAGCAGCTCGGTGATGGCGTGGTTCGCACCATTGCTCTGGGCAGTTCGGACGGTCTGCGCCGTGGCCTCATGGTCACCAACACCGGTGCCGCCATCACGGTGCCCGTGGGCAAGGCCACACTGGGCCGCATCATGGACGTGCTGGGCAACCCCATCGACGAGCGCGGCCCGGTCGATCTGACCCAAACCGCCTCGATTCACCGCAAGGCCCCGGCCTACGACGAACTCTCGCCCTCGCAAGAACTGCTCGAAACCGGCATCAAGGTGATTGACCTGGTGTGCCCGTTCGCCAAGGGCGGTAAGGTGGGTCTGTTCGGTGGCGCCGGTGTGGGCAAGACCGTGAACATGATGGAAC
>Ga0255166_1000288_pt1 | contig 19926 bp, 21 predicted proteins | sample Atl_Cont_RepC_8d_FD_186013 | JGI IMG/M metagenome (GOLD analysis project Ga0255166, IMG submission 186013) | Freshwater microbial communities from Altamaha River, Georgia, United States - Atl_Cont_RepC_8d | ecosystem: Environmental > Aquatic > Freshwater > River | place: USA: Georgia | collected...
TAAAAACGATGATTATATAAATGAAATAGATGAGACACAATATAAAATCTTAAGAAGAAGTGATAGAATTAAAAATAAATCAAAATAAATTAAACCATAAAATAATATAAAAATATTATTATAAAATAATAATAATAATAATATTTTGTAATTATGACAAATGACACGAATAGTGAACACGGTTATCAATTTGAATATAAATTAGAACAACCATACAAAAATGAAAATATATATAGTAATGATTTTCATAGAAAATATTCACAAGGACATTATATTCATTTAGTTCAAAGTGAAAGAACCCGGTCTACATATGCGTCAAGTGAAAAAACACCCTATATAAAAAATGAAAGCAAATTAAATAAAATATGTGAATGTATAATCAGTTAATTTTTTGTATGTTAATTCATTTTTCAATATATATCAAAAAAAATTGAAATACTTTTTTTGATGTAACCCAAACTTATATAATAACAAGAGCTACTGACAACAATGTCTTCTACCACCAACACCGTGTACACCTCCAAGTCTCTGATTGACATGCTTCCTAGCGAGCCCAGTATCTGTGTTCCGAGGATTTATATGAATATCACGAAGGAGCGCGTGTATGATGTGTTTGCTGACCTATTTGGTCACCAGGCAATTGAGCGCGTTGATATGATTGAGCGTACGAATAAGGAAGGCGAGTCCTATAAGCGTGCGTTTGTTCATTTCAAGGCTTGGCCTCGTACTCCTCAGTCTACTGAGGTTCGCCTTAAGTTGTTGAATGGCGATGAGGTTAAGATTGTTTATGACCAGCCTTGGTATTGGCGTATTTCGGCCTCTCGCTTGCCTCGTCCTGAGGAGCAGCAGAAGCGCCGTAAAGAGCAGCCGGTGTCTCAGCGTCCTTTCATCATTATTGAGGAGAATGAGGATGGAAAGGACGTGAGCCGTCGGCAGCAGCATGCCAATCAGCAAGCACATCAGGACCGCCGCTACCAGGAGCCGCGCGAGTATCATCATGAGCGTCGCGAGCAGCAGCAGCAGCGTCCGCGCGAGTACCATGACCGCCGCTACCAGGAGCCGCGCGAGTATCATCATGAGCGTCGCGAGCAGCGCCCGCGCGAGTACCACGACCGTCGTGAGCGTGAGCAGCGCCCGCGTGAGTACCACGACCGTCGTGAGCGTGAGCAGCGCCCGCGCGAGTACCACGACCGTCGCCCTTCTCGGCTAATGATTGACGAGGTTAATGCGTCATTTGTCACTCCCAAAAAGCCAGAGATTGCTGCTTGGGTTGATGACAAGACCAAGGTTAATGCGCCCAAGGGTAAGAAGCCTCGTCTCGTGATTAATGACGACGAGGAGGATAAGGTAAAACAGGTAACGCGTCCGCGTCGTTTGAGTTTTGACGAGTGTTCTTCTGGTGATGTTCAGCAGCAGCAGCAGGTCGACAACAACAGTTCTTCATCTTCATCAACGGAGGGTAGCGTCGCCGACAAGTAAGTTTCTCAAGTTCTTCAAAGGTCCAAGAAAATGTATAGTAGAGTAGTTAGTTAATTTGTTGTTAATAAATTAAATAAAAAGGTTTAATCCTTTTTTTTTAGTTATTATATTGTTATAAGGGAATGGCTGATTTTTTTAATTTAAAGAACAATCAACAAGTAAATGTAAATAATGATACTATAAAAAAAATAAATTATATAAATATTCATGAAACAAATTACTCAATATCATACGACCCATATATCATATTTTTATTTAACAATTATAATATAGAATACGAACATCCAGATAATTCAAATTTAATTTTTTTTAATTGTCATTCAATACAAACAATAGAAAATTTTATAGAAAATAATGGTAAAAATAATAAATTAAGTTACAATAATATTGTAAAACTTATTTATGACACTGGTATTTTAATTAAATATTTAGAGGAAGAAAGACGTAGTATTTTTTGTTTTTCATTAAATGATTATGTAGTCATTAATAACAATTTTTTCTTTTTCATAAATCCATATAAAATATCAAATATTTATAGAAATAGTATTACACTTAAAATACCAATAAATGTAGATGAAAATTTTTTAAATATTAATACTATTTTCTCTCATCTTCCATACAAGGAACACTATACAAATTCATATTATAGTTTTGGTTTAATGGTCTTTTATTTATTGACAGAAGAGAGATATTCAAATAAAAATAATCATCTTTTAAAATTATATTATCAAACACCGATTTATTATTTTTTATTAAGATGTTTGAATACTAACCCTCAAGAGCGAAGTTATCTTTATATTTAATTTCTCATTGTAATTTATATGTCAATTGTTGTTTTAAAACGAAATTCAAGAAGATATCAAGCACCCATATCAGGTAGAGGACATGATGGATTTTCTTTAGTTGGAGGACATAGAAATATAGGTTCTGTAGGACCAACAAACTTAGCAAAATCAGTCACAAGAACACGATTTAGAGGAAATGCTCCTATGGGACATGGAGGATGTTGTGGCACATATAAAATTTCAATATGTAATTCTGGTAGTTGCTGTACAAATGACCCGTCAATTATAAAACCAACTGTTAAAAATAATAAGGGTTCAATCTTAAAACAATATAAATGGATACATTCTGCTTATCCACGATATTGGGTAAAACCAGATGATTCAATGCCTAAAAATTATTCTCAAGGTGTTTATGTTCAAAAAATATCCGCGCAATATTCTAATTTTGTAGTAAATAAAGTTGATAGTGGTATTAATAATTGCGGAGAACCTATAACCGACGAATCAGGAAATAGTCAAAATCAAAATATACAATGTAAAGCAGCTTCTTATCATATTGGTGGTAAAAAATATTATAGAGCATTTTATTCAAAAGACTTGAATGTAAGACCTACGTCATGTAGTCAATATACTTCATCTGGATTGTGGAAGAAAAATAATTTACCAACTCCTCCTTGTCTACAACCATTTCCTATGAATTTATCACATAACGGATGTGATACAAATTATTTAACTCCTCAAGAAGCGATTCAAGACGGTGTATTGCCATCTGATTGGATGAATTGTAACCCATCTACAAATCCAAATTGTATTCCTCCTACTGGTGGAATATAAAATTATTATTATATTTTATTACTTTTATATAAAATATAATTATTTTTTAACCCTTCTAGTTTTAGATTTTTTAATGCGTTTATTTATTTTTTTCTTTTTTGTATAACTAGATAATTTACGTTTTCCATATCCGCCTGATATTTTTCTTGTGCGACTACGACTGCGACTGCGACCGCCACCAGTTCTTCCATATTGTTTAATTTCTTCATCTGTTAATTTAATTTTATTCAATAAATCATTACATACACGAATATTTGTTTTATCATCTTTTAATAATGGTTTTCTACAAGTTGGACAATTAAATCTATAAGCAAGAGGTGATGTACACGAGTTATAAATACATACACGATGAAATAAGTGATTACTATCGCATACATTTAATACATCATTATCTCTAGAGCCAGTCGTTCCAGGTGGTCCATGAATATTATCCAAAGGTTCCATACAAATTGAGCAATCAGGATATTCAACATTTTGTTGTGCTTCTATTCTTGTTCTATTTCTTTCACCTTCAGTTTGTTGTCTTTCATCAAATTGTTGTCTTGCTCTTTCTCTTTGTTCTCTTTGTTCTCTTTCTCTTTTTTCGGTGATTCTTCTATTCCAATCATCTAATGGTTGATTAAAACTAGTAGCACCAACAAATATATTTTCCATATTAGTAACATTTGATACATCCCAATTATTTAATGGTTGATTAAAACTAGTAGCATTAGAAAACATAAAATTCATGTTAATAACATTTGATACATCCCAATTATTTAATGGTTGATTAAAATGAGTAGCATGATTAAACATGCTTTCCATATCAGTAACATTGGATACATTCCAATTATCCAATGGTTGATTAAAATTTTCAGCTATAAAAAACATACTTCCCATATTAGTAACATTGGATACATCCCAATTATTTAAGGGTTGATTAAACTTTTCAGCTCCACTAAACATACCTGTCATATTAGTAACATTGGATACATTCCAATTATTTAAGGGTTGATTAAACTTTTCGGCATGATTAAACATACTTCCCATATTAGTAACATTGGATACATCCCAATTATTTAATGGTTGATTAAACTTAATGGCTTCCTTAAACATACCCCTCATATTAGTAACGTTTGATACATTCCAGTTTTTTAATGATTTATTAAACTTTTCAGCTCCACTAAACATTTCTTCCATATTAGTAACATTTGATACATTCCATTTATTTAATGGTTCGTTAAAACTTTCTTTATTTTTAAATAATTTGGACATATCTGTAACATTTGATACATCCCAATCACCAATAGGTTTATCTCTTAGTTCTATTGGTAAATCGCTAAATCTTCCTTCTATATACATTTTTACAAATTGTCTTATGTTTGAATTATCAATCATTTTATATAATAACCAAATAAAATTATTACACATCTGCCCTGCCGCTGCGGCGGCCAATAGGAGGCCGGCGAGCGCAATGGCGCGCAGGAGCGCAAGCGGGCTGGTGTGTGGCACCGCGCGGCCAGCGGCGACGAGGGCATGGAATGCCAGGAGATACAGCAGCAGCGCAAGCGGCAGCGTGCCGCCGGCGGCGAGGCCGAGACAGGGCGGCAGCGCAGTTACACATCATGAAAGAAAAATGAGAATTTTTTATCGAAATGACACCGCTTCCCTGCCGAGCGGGAGCGGGGAGCTCAACGGCACAATTGTTGTGTACTACTATATAGAGCCAGATAGCTCTCTTATTAGCCTTAGATCGATCTGTATGAATGTGTGAATTTCGGATTGGCAGCTGCGAGTCGAGGCGGTGGCGGATTTTTTATATTTATAATCATAAAATGATTGATAATTTTAACTGATTTGATTTAATGCCTCACTGAATTATATCTTATATTTGGTTTAATTTGTATTCCATTATCAAGCAATCGCCTCCCTTGTGACATATGAGTCGTAACGTATTCACTTGGTTTAACAATTTCAAAACTTCCAGAATCAGTACTATATATAATTTTTTTTATGTTGAGTGCTTTAATCACTTTTATACAGTCTACACATGGGGCACTATCTTTTAATGAATTACTACGGTCGATTCTAACTACATATAAAGATATTTTTTTAAATATTTTCTGATTGGTCCGCGACTTTTAACGAATCACTCCATTTCCCAAATGTGTTGTCGCAGCACTTGTGGTATACATTTCGGAGAGCAGCCATTTCAGCATGACAAGTACATTGATTGCTGTTATTTACAAAACCATCATATGTTCGATTCCGATAATTATTATGACCACGTCCAATAATTTTTCCATTCATAACTGCGACACATCCATGACGCATAAGAACATTTGATTTCATTCCCTCCTCGACAGCAACCGAAATAAATTCAATGTCGCGATTACTAATCATCTTGTTGATACGCTGGTATTATCTTATATGTAATATATTTTTAATACTAATATTTTAAATCAATTTTTTTTAAAATTACATGTTTGTTTATAAAATAAATAAAATATATATAAAAAGACGATAATATATAAATTATATTAAATAATCATGTCGACGCCATCCAATATTCAACCCCGTCCTTATTATAAACTACTTGTTCATCTTGATAGCAGCGATGAAAAATTGAGAAATATGTATGAAGAAAAATTCAAATCGCAAAGAGAAAAAGTTTCAAAATTTGTAAAAGGTGAAAATATTTGTTTAGACGCAGGGGTTGATATTTTTACACCATCAGAAAATATCATGTATAGAGCAAATGCGAATAAATTAGGAACAAGTCTAAGATGTGGAATGTATTTCATTGATACCAATGGTGACATATTTCCGTCTGGTTATTATATGTATCCAAGGTCAAGTACAGGTAGTTCAACGCCGCTTCGTCTAGCAAATTCAGTTGGAATTATTGATGCTGGCTACCGTGGAGAATTAATGGGATTTTTTAATAATGTAAATCCAAACTATGATTATCCTGTTGAAAAGTATCAACGTTTGCTTCAAATTTGTAGTCCAAATATAACATATCCTATTTATCCAGAATTTGTGAATGATGTTAATGATTTGAATTATTGTATTATGAGAAATGAGAGACAATCTGATGGGTTTGGTTCAACTGGTAAATAAATGAAATTTAAATGTATCAGTATATGTTGTTTCATATAAATTATAATAAATTTTACATTTTATTCTAATTTATTATTTTCAAATACTTAATCAAATCTAACCCGTTTTACTGTTTTACGATGGCCAACCGCAGAATACCCCCTACGTTTTAACATGCGTTTGGCTTTGGACGCAACACGACTATATGTTGATTGTGAGTATTTAGGACTAGAACGGCCTTTATATGTAACCGGCCCGTGTCTCCATTCTCTAGCTCTTACATAGGCAGCGTAAATACCTTGAGGGCTAATTTTACATGTATTTTTTTTACATATAGGAAAACTTGCTCCGGGTCCAAGGAAACATTTTTTTCCGCAGTTACGTTTCATAACAGTTCTCTGGTGTCTACTGGGTTTTTGAGATTTCCAACCAGACCAAGGTAAATTCTTGAGTGTCATTATATAAATATTAAATAAAATAAATACTAAATATTGGAAAATAAACTGTATAAATAATTATTATAATGATTAAATATAAATGAGTGATGTTCATATCACAATTTCTCCGAATACAAATACAAATACAAACAGTTCAACTATTATTGAAATGAGCGAATTAAATAAATTTTCTGACAGTAATAATCATTTTGATAATAACGAAAATAAGGATATAGATTTTATTTCAGAAACAGAAACTGATATAGAATATTTAAAAAAAATATTAGATATAGAAAATCAAGAAGAAGAGAATAACGATAAACAATCTGCCAAAAATAATAATAGAGAGAATCAAGACAATGAGGACAATAATAATATGAATAACGAAAATAATAACTATTCAATATTATCAAGTGAAAATTTAAAGATATTAAATGGAAACGCATCTCCTCAATTAAAAACCTCTGATTGTGAAAAGAATAGTATTGGAAATAGTATGTTATGTGACTCATCATCCACAAACGAAGATAATAATTCAATCATTAGTGGACATAGTCCTAATTATAGCAGTCATAAAAGTTATAACATAAGCGATGACAGTCCTATTTATATTGATATTGACTATAGAAATAATAATAAAAATAAATCAAAAATTGTGTACAAAAAATTAAATTATAATTCTGTTAAAAATTATGTGAAAAAATATTATGAATATGATGTAGCTCATAAATATTCTTCTTCATTAGATATATTAGCAAGTTATATAAAGGGTCAGAAAATCATTTACATGGAAGCTCGTAGTTATACAGTAACAAAATTAAATATGTTAATGCTTCCTGCTATTTTTTTATCAGCAGCATGTAGTATATTATCACAAAGTTATTTTACAACTATGGAAAAAGGGGGTGTTATATTAGCAACAATCAATGGAATGGTGGCATTTTTACTTTCAATCATAAATTATTTAAAATTAGATGCTGCGAGCGAAGCGCATAAGATATCATCACATCAATACGATAAATTACAAAGTTTTCTAGAATTTTCATCAGGACAAGTATTGCTTTTTAGTAATACATTATTAAATGAAGAAACAATTGATAAATGGTGGAAAGATTGGAAACGAAAAATACACGAAGGCAAGCGTCTTTTTATAACAAATCATAAAGTTGATAAAGAAAAAATGGATGTTTTTGTAGAAGACCAAAAGAAAAAATTTGATGAAATTTTAAAGTCAAAACAGGTAGCAGAAGAAGCTTTATTAACTGAAATGAAAACAAAAATAAAAGATGTTGAGAAAAAAATCGAAGAAATCAAAGAAACAAATCAATTTATTATTCCTAGAGCAATTCGTTATAAATATCCATTAATTTATAATACAAATGTGTTTGCGATTATAAAAAAAATAGATGATATTAAATCAAAGACAATTACAAATTTAAAACACATTAAAAATGAAATACGATTTATAAATGCTCTAGAAAATTCAAATAAAAATAAATTACCGGAAGAGTATGATAAAAAATTAAAATATTTATTTGTTGAAAAAAAGAGAGCGATTCATACAATATTATATTTAAATACAGCATTCTCTATAATAGACAATATTTTTCAACAAGAAATAACGAACGCAGAATTAAAAAATAAATACATTTTTACATTTTTAGTAAATGATTTTATTAATTTATTTTGTCCATCAAAATTTAAAAATCGGTTTGTTCCTCTTGGATATGTAGAACCAAATGAATTAGGAAATGACGGAATCATTAATTTAATTGGCAATGATGATAATTTTTTATTAAGCGAATTGGATTTGGAATTGTGTAATTTTGAAAAATGTGATTGTTATACAAATAATAAAAATAACCATCGTAAAAAATACATGAAACGTAATTTATCAACAGAAAGTTTTATTGAATTAAAACGAAAAAGGAATAAAATGATTTTTGTTGATTAGTAATTTTATATATTTATATCATATATCCTATATCCTATATCCTATATCCTATATCCTATATCCTATATCCTATATCCTATATATCCATATTTTACAACTTGACACGTATCTAGTTGTAAAATATACTATTAACCTAACATTTACTGCCTCCTATAAATGGTTATTCATTTTCATTAATAATTTTTGTTTGTATAAAAAATGAATGAATTGCTGTTAGGAGACATATTATATACCATTAGTATCTTTAAATGATTTATTAAAATAAGTAATTTAATTTATAAAACACTTAAATAAATTATATAAATTATTATAATAAATATAAATTAAATCATTTTATTTATAATCCCTCATTATTATAGATTAGTTGGAGTTCATGAACGAGAAAATACAGCAGGAGCATTCTCATAAAAAATCAAAAAATAGGTTTTTGAATAATGAATCAAAAAAGAAAGATTCTAAAAAAATAGATAAGGATGGTTTTACTCAAAAAGAAAAAGAAGACCATAAATTAAAAACAAACATATTCTCAAATGAGATTGGAAAAAATGTTTTAAAAGAAAATCAAGTCAAGAGAGAAATTGATATAAATAATGATGAATTATTTCCATCATTGTTAGATGATTCTATTACATATATTTCAAAGAAAAAGACAAAAACTAAATCAGATACGGAACATGGATATACATCTTATTTGAGTATAGCAAAACGAGAAGAATCAACAAAAAAAGAAATTACATATGAAGTTGACCCTGGTTGGGTTCATTTATTTAAAACAGATGATAATAAAATACATTTTTTATATGGACCAACTACTGAAAAATGTTTAGAATTAGAAAAAAAAGAATATGAAGCTAAACTTAAAAAAGAGAGAAATGAACTATATAAATATCTTGAAGAATTAGAATATGAAAGACATTTAAGAAAAGAACTGTATAAGGATATTTACAATTTTTATGAACCTAGTACAGATAAATATTATACAAAAGAAGAAGACATAGTCATTTATACATCGACATCGAATGATTTATCGGATAGTGATACGGAAGGTTCATTTGATTATAATGAAAATGATTATGATACTGTGAATAATACTATGTTTGATTAAGTTCAATTCCATTATCAAAAATATATATATTTAATAATGGAAACTTTGGAATTATGTGATAGCGATAATTTTGATAATAATTGGATTGAACAGTATGAATTATCAGAATTAGAATATTCTTCCTTTTATAAGGAAAAAATAGAAAACATCAAATTAAATTATGTATATGTAGACGATAAAAATAACATTAGTTTTGTAAATCAAGAAAATATGTTCATTGAAGATAGAAAATTAGATAAAGAAAAGATAATTGAAATTATCAATGCGAATAAAATAAAAAATAAGATTCAATATAAGATTATAAGTATTCTAAAATATAATATCACATTAGAACCTGAACATATAAAAAAATATGTAAATGATGATGAATATAATGATAATTTTCTCTCAAAGGTAGATATACTACAAGACATTTACTTTAAAGACACTATCAATTTATTTCAAGACTTGAATTGTTTATATTTTATTTTTTGCGATAAACGATTAAAAGAAAATAAACACAATATAACTAAAAAAATATTATTATGTTTGTCTGGTAAAAAATCGTCTGCGTCTAATTCATTACCTATAAAAAAAAATCGGAAAACTAAAAAAATTAATGCTTTGTAATAAATCCACGTTTAAAATATAGAATGTAATTTAAATTATCATATAAATTAATATCTGTTTCCGTATGAATATTAGACCATGTTATATTATATGTTTTCAAATCGATTTTTTTATCTGTATTAAATGTTCCTAATATGGAAGTACAATAAATCGAAGCACAATTTGGATGATTTAATGCTTCATCGTATATTTGATATCCTCCAATTACCCAAACTAAAGATTTTCTAAAGTGTTTTGTATAAGAAAGAGCTTCATCAAATGAAGAGAAAAAATATAAATGGGTTGTATCTTTAGCATTATCTTTGTATTTTTGTGGATTACTCGTAATTACAAACGCGATTCTATTTTTTGGCGTTAAACAATTCATAGATTCCCATGTTTTTCGTCCCATAATTAAAATATTCGGTGAATAATTTATATTTGAGCATGTAATTGTATTATAAAAATTAGAATCTTTTACAAATTTCCACGGTAATTTATTATTATAACTAAATCCTCCATTTGTATCTGTAGCTAAGATAACATTAAATCTAGGACAATGAGAATCCATTATGTTATAGTTTATAATATAAATTAAGATTGTTTTATTATCTTATTTATAATATAATATATTTTTGTATTATTATTGAATATTTATAATGTTTACTAATAATAATTTAAATTATTTAAAGAATACGATTGACTATATATAATAACGGAAACGTATATATAGATTTATTTTATGAATCCAAGTTCAATAATCACTATGATGGATAATTTACATCAAAAAAATGAACTTCAGCGAGGAGAGAATGGGCATTACGAAGTATCGTGGAGTAAAAATATAAAAGAACGAATTATACAATTTTATTTTCAACTTGTAAGAACAAATAAAGAAGAACTTTCTAAATTAGATACTATATACACAAATTTGATAGTAGATGTTATTACTAGTGATATAACATATGAGGAACGTAGAGAATATCTTGGTGTTCTCTATAAATTAATCGCATATACACGTGACATAGAAAATGGAAAGGGCGAATATATGCTGTCATATATGATGATTTTTTGTTGGATTAAATTACAAAATGTGATTCAGAATGATACTCGTTTAAAAGAAGAATTTCAATTATCAATGAATGGAGGTGTCCCGAATATCAACAATATTGAATATCTATTCTCTGATAACTTTTATACGATAACAAATAATCTTGGTTATTTTGCTATAAAACATTTTGTTTCAAATGATTCTCAATATGAATGCTCAAAAAAATCAGATACAGACCAGGATATTACAAAACAATGCCAGGCGTCCCAACCGTCGCATCCTATTGGTTCATACAAAGATATTAAATATTTTATTAATTACTGTAGAAATATATGGAATGATACTTTTTCGGACCATCAAAATACCGATATTATGGAAACAGACCTTATGATTAAACTTATTGAATTAGTTAATTCTCAACTAAAACAGGACTTCTGTATTGTAAATCAATATGACGATAATAATAATAATAATACATGCCATCGTGAAAATGTATCTCTTGTTTCAAAATGGATTCCACGTGAAAAATCAAATAAATTTGGATGGATGACGAAATATTTTGCTAGACAATATTTTTCAGACGAAAAATGGTTTGAAACTGCGAATACAATTACTCGTCAAATTGCGTGTGAAAAAAAAACTTTGAAAGAATATAGAAAAATTGTATCAAAGGTAAATCGTTATATTGATACAGTACAAATAAAACAATGCTCTAAAAAATGGAATGATATTGATTTTGAAAAGGGAGTGACTAGTATTACTTTGTCTAAACAAAAACACGCATTTTTAAATATTAAAAAAAATAATAAAATTAGATTTCCTTCAGACGAAGATAGGATTTCATGTTCTGAACATTACAGGGAATTTTTATTAAAATGTAAAATGGATAATGCGCAAATGAAAGGTAAACGAGTGTCTATTTATGATTTTGTAAAAGATGCGATTGAATTCAATGATAATAAATCAAAATATGAGTTACCAATACATCAGAATGAAATTAAAGAAACGATTAATTTACAATGGAAAAACAATGCTAGTATTAATTCCTCCTTTAATCGACTTATTGCTATGGTAGATACATCTGGTTCTATGACGATAGACAATAATACACCTCTATATAATGCAATTGGATTAGGTATTCGAATCGCAGAACGGTCTACTCTTGGAAAAAGAATTCTTACATTTAATAGTAAACCAGAGTGGTTTAATTTAGATGATTGTAATGATTTTGTTTCATGTGTTGAACAATTACAAACGGCGCCGTGGGGAATGAACACAAATTTTTATCTAGCTCTAGAAAAAATTTTACAGGCATATGTGATGATGAATTTACCACCAAGTGATGTAGAAAATTATGGATTGGTTATTTTATCGGATATGCAGATTGACCATTCTATAATTGATTATTCTAAAACAAATATGATGAATATGTTTGAAGAAATAGAAAAACGTTTTACACAAGTGGGCCTTGATTCTGTTTATAAAACACCTTATAAATTACCATTAATTGTATTCTGGAATTTAAGAAAGACGAATGGGTTCCCTGTTACCTCATTTACAAAAAATGTTGCTATGATTAGTGGTTATAGTCCTGTATTATTGAATCAGTTTTTGAATCGTGGTATTGAAGCTTTCAAAGAATATAATCCATGGGACATAATGACCGCAAATATTCATCATAATAGATATAATCATTTTGGAACCATCATTGAAGAGCAGTTAATAAATAATCTTTTATCTTAGTGATTTTTTGATAGAAGAAATAATAAATAAGAAATAATAAATAAGAAATAAGAAACTAAAATAAATCGTATTTGTGAATTTATTTATAGTAGTGATTATAAAATAATTTTATAATAAAAAAAATTGAAATACTTTTATTATAAAATGATGGCTATATATCTGACTAATGCCTACCACGTTTAATCGTTCTACCTCAACCGAGACATCATCTTCTAGGGAAGGAATGGAAAAGGATTGTTCGATTTGTATGGAGATGGTTAGTTTCTCTCCAGCGATTAATTGTCTTGTCACTGAGTGCGGACATACATTTCACACTAGTTGTTTGCTGAATAATGTTCTTCGGAATAGAAGTAATGGTTTTGGATGTCCTTATTGTAGACGATATTTAGTTGATGAAAGGGCGGCTCATACCGAGAGAAGAAGATTCAATGAAGACGAGGCGTTTTATGAAGAAGTTAGACAATTTGCGCGGGAATTAGGTGAGTTGAGAAGAGAGAATCAAAATGGAAATCATGGTGAGAATGATGCGATTGAATCAGATGGTACTATGTAGAGTAAGTAGTGACACACAATGAACTTGACACTGAAAAACGAATTAGTTAGTATAGTTGATTTATTGATTTGTATTTAATAATAATTAAAATTATAAAATAATATTTTAGAAATATTACAAATTTGTATATGAATTTGTAATATTTTCTATTTAAAATACTTAAATAAGTTGAATAAATATACTTATAATTAAAGAGTTTTTTCTAATAGTAATTAAATATGGATACAAACCCAACAAACACCGATGTATCTGGAAATCCAGTCGCGAATATAAATTTTTTAAATAGTATTATAAATGAACTATTAAATGAGATTGATGATGATGAAATCGAAAATCCAAGTATGTTTAATCCGTTTTCAATATATAATCATAGAATACCTAGAGGTAATTTTACAATTGGTACAAATATACAATCAGGTACTTCTTTATACAATATGGTAAATCGTCTGTTTGATACTAGTATGAATGTGCTAAATCGTAATGTACCTAGAAATGAGAATTCAAATGTAGAAAATGAAGAACAAGAAGAAACAAATCAAACTCCAATTATCGAGGAAGTTACATTTCATATCACATATCCAACAAATGTAAGAATACCGACAACTCGAAATTTAAGTACAAGTCCAGACCATGATGCTGAAAATGATGTTGAAAATGAATCTGAAATAGAATCTAATAATCAATCAACACATATAGATAATTCAAATAATAATACTAACTTTAATATGAGAAGAAATGCTTTAAATCAACTATTACATCGTAATTATTTTACTCCAATACGCTCATTTCCAACAAATGCTTTAGAGAGAATATTAACACAATCATTATACGATGAATCTGCCTATAAAAAGAAAATATCAGATAAAGGTAAACAACAAATGTGTCATATAAAATTTGATAAAAATGATACTGATAATTTAAATACTTCTTGTCCTATTATGCAGACCGATTTTGAAGAAGATGAATACATAATAAGACTACCATGTAATCATTGTTTTACTCCATTCGCAATTAATAAATGGTTAGATGAAAAACCAGAATGCCCTGTTTGTAGATATGAATTAGATTCAATTGAAGTTAAACGTGAACAAAATATAACAGATAATTACAATACTTACAATAATCACAACAATAATTTTAATAATAATTTTAATAATAACAATAATTTTAATAATAACAATAATTTTAATAATAACAATTTGAGATATGTATCATATTATAGACATAGAAATCATAATACAAATCGCCCAGCTAGATATGAAAGAATATGGGATAACATGTATAATAGCTGGTATTATTATTGCGAAGAAACAGGAGATAGTACTTGGAGCCTTCCTGATGGAGAATCATGGTTTGAGAGAAATACATCAAATATACAACAAAACAGACAAATACATCATCGAGTTAATATAACTCCACAATCATACTTAGATTACATATATAATGAATTTGATAACGATGATGATTTTCAACAAGCATTAATATTAAGTTATAGAGAATTAGTAAATACATCAAATGATATATCAAATAATTCAATAAATCAAAACAATCAAGATAATGTACAAACAAACGAACAAAATAACAACGAGCAAAATGAAGAAGAAAAAAATGAAATTAATATTGAATATTCAGAAACATCTAATACGTCTACTGCTAGTATATCTTCAATTTCTACTTATTTATATTCAAATACAAGTGATATTGATACTGAAAATGATGAAAATACTGAAATTATTGAACATACTGAAAACAATTATGAGGCAACCAATGAAATTAGTGAATTGAATGATATTGAATATGAAGGAGATGACGATTATTCATGCGAAGAATACGATTCAAATACAGAATAGACTATAACTATACATATTTATTTTAAATATCATCAAAATCAAAATCGGCATCTTTAAACACAACTTCATTAACTTCATCTGCTTTGCGATTTGATAATAATTCTTGATAAGAAACTTCAGCATTTGAAGCAAATTCAAACGTGTCATCATCAATACGTTTTCCTTCATTTTCCGCAATCTGTTTCATGGTTCCAAGCAAAGCACTGAAATCAACATCATTTTTTTGTAACAATCGTTCTTTTCCGCCTGAATTATAAACATGTAATAGGTCGCAACAACTTTCTTTACCATTTTTTCTTACTTCCCAATCTCGAATTCCTACAAGTATCCATGCGCCAACTTCAACCGCATTATTTGACCTTCCACGGCCCTTAAATTTATTACGAATAATACAATTTCTAGATGTCCCATCTAAACATGTTACTAAACATTGACCACATCCTAATATTTTTTTAACGACAGCATATGTTTCTCCATCTTCTTTAATTAAACGTAGTTCATGATTATCATTTTGAGGGGCAATATGTTTACGAGCATCACGCTTTGTCTTATTACCACCAAAGTTCTTGACCATTTATATAAGTTATATGTATTATTAATACACATAATTATTTTTAAATCAATTTTTTATTTTAACAAATACGGAATCGGAATCGGAATCAGAATATGTATGTAAAATACAGCATCTATACAACAAATGTAAAATTATCTGGTAATTCATAATCACCTATCCATGTTGGCATTCCCCATTCAATCACATCTTTTTCAATATATTTCAACCAATCAGAATGATTCCTGCGTTTTACGTCTAATAAACTACAGTCTTGAACGTCCTTAGATTGTTCATCTAATTCATAACCATATTTTTCATAGAACATTTCTAGATTGTCATCATTGTCAAAATCAATGCGTTTTAATTCGTGATTTATAGAACCATTATACATAAAGATTCTTTCTTTCCATAATGGAGTAAATGAAGCATAATATTCCCAATTATAATTTTCTTTTTTATAATTTGAAATTTTAAATCGATTCAAATCAAATGAACCTATATTTGAATCGATTTTATAACGGCGTTTATATGGTAAAGTTTTATAAATAGGTTGAATGATTTCTTCATCAATATCTTTGATTTCTAAAATATCTTCATTTAAAGGAGAAACATATATCGCCTTTTTATTTATTGTTAATTTAGATTTATCCATTTTTAAACTACAAATAAATTTTAAAATATAGTGAAAATCCATATTATCTATTCTTGAATTCCATATTTCTCTCAACTGGACTTTATTTTCAAGAGAGAAAGAATCAATGATTGTTTCATATATGGTTAATGATGTTATACAATAATTTCTGTTTTTTGATAATAATATTTTTTTTAAATAATAACAAATGTCTACCCAATTCTTTTCTTTAATCGACATTACAAGCGAATGTAAATTAGAATCACGTATAGGTTCTTTATTTGATTTATTTTTTTTAATATAAATATAATTTTGACATAAGTCTGGAATCAATGATATTTGTCTTAATAGAAATACATTAGAATCGTGTTTTAATATATGCATATTCTTGATAATAAATAAAAGATGAATAATGTCATTTCGATTTTCATGATTCCATTCATTTATTTTTTTTGTAATATAATACTCTAATTTAGGATTTATGAATGCGTAATAATCAAAATAAATTTCCCATATAATAGAGCATATGTCAATTTTACTGTAATATAATTCAGAAAACCAATAATAACATTCTAAAATACTTTTTTTAGTTAATAATGAAGCGATTAAGGATAATTTGACTTCTTGTTCATTATAAAGAAATCTTGTTAATTTCAACATTTGCGAATGAATTGTATTTATTATGATAAATATAGTATTTTAATAAATCAATTTTATTTTCTATATTTATTTTATAATGTCAGAGTGGCTTAAAATTGTAAAAAAACATGCAAAGTTAAATCCCGGTAAATCTTTAAAAGAATATTTACCCGCAGCCAAAGAAGAATATCAAAAATTAAAAGCGAGTGGAAAAGTCGTTTTGAAATCAGTTGTTGATACTGGTAAAAAAATGATTAGCAAGAAAAAAGGAAAAAAACAAAGAGGCGGAGGGGATTCCAGTGACCGTAAAGCTAATGGAGGAGATATTGCTAGAGGGGCTGTAGATGAACTAGAAGGTGAAGATGAAGAGACGTCTTTAGTTCATGAGCATGAACCCTGTTTGGATGATGATGGTGAAGTGATTTTAGACAATAATGGTGAACCGGTTCGGGCTCCTTGCGAACCAGAAGAAGAACCAGAAGGCGATGAGGCTGACCAAAATGGCGGTGGATATAAAGCGGTTGTTTCATTACAGGGTCGTACACGTGCCGGCGGTAAAAGAGGTGTATCTAAACGTAAACGCAAATCCTCAAGAAATGTAGATGTAGCTGTTGCTCAATCATTAGCTGCTGCCGCTCCAATGATATCCCCAAGAATGGTTGCCATTGCTCGTGCTCGTACTCGTACTCGTATTGGTGGTAAAAAATCAAAAAAAGTGAGAAAGTCGAGAAAATCTAGAAAGTCTTTAAAACTAAAAAAATCAAGAAAATATGGAAAATCAAAGAAATCAAGAAAATCAAGAAAAATGAAAAAATCGAGAAATAATCACAAACCTAAATCCGATATAACTTCTACTAATTTAGCTTAAATTTGTCTTATATAATTCAATACGACAGGGAGGTAATCAATCTTCTGGCTATAATATAACAATTAAATTATGATAACTCTGAAAGACAAGTCATATACGAAGAATCTGAAACATCAGACATATTAGATTCATCATTATCATTACAAGTCATATTTCTTGAAATGATAAAATATCGGTTCTTATATGTTTTTTTGAATTTATGAGAAATATCTTCAGTAGCAATATCTAAATCAATCATTCTTTTAATTTCCGTTTTAATCAATTCAACATGTAATTTACAAAAGTCAGAATATCCTCCTGATGGAGTATAATCTTTACTTGACATGTTACGAATAATATGTTGGTCCATATTTGCTATAACTTCTTGATCCATAGCTACATATTTACGTCTTTTTTTAGGGTCACTCTTTACCTGAGGTTTTTTACGGAAATAATATCTAGCTGCTTTATACATTTTATCAATCACATCTCCTTCATAACCAATTTCTTTAAGACGAGCTTCTTCTTTTTTAATATGACTTTGATTCTCTTCTACCCATAACTTCCAAGACTCTTTATAAACCTTTCGGTCATCGTATTGATGAATTTTAGCAAAGGTTGATAAATCTTCCATAAAACGTTCATCAAAATTATATCTATAAACATTAATATTATTCGCAACATTTGAAGAATTCTTAATATCCATATCAATCGTCATATTTGAGATATAAAACACACTATACGATATACAATTGATTTAATTGAATCATAGTTTTTCAATTTCAATTTTTTTGTTTAATGGTTGTTGTTATTCATATAATATATAATAATCAATTGTAAAATTATAACATTTGAAATACTTTATTTACACATATTATAGCATGATATATACTTATACTCTAACTACACAACCATACTATGATTATATAAATCAATGTTATAGAAATATTTTAGTATTAAATAAGGAACCGATGGGTCCATTAAAATCAATTGTACGAAGAATAAATCCACCAAAATTATCAGAATTCAATACGCTTACCTATAATAATACTTGTTGTTATGAGAGAAAATGTATTTATGCTATTTGTAATATCGATGATAGAACACATCATAAAAATTATAAAAATGATTTTATGTGTGTAGATGATATGAGTAATTTATTTGAATATTTAATGAATCATGGTTATACAATTGATACATCAATTACAAAAATATTTCAAAAATCGCCTGTTAAACTGACAAATCCACTTATTTGTCTAATTTCTTATAAAATTGATTAAAAATATTAAAGATGTTTTATTATAACACGATATGTCTACTATCTCTCAAAATACGGAAATGGACCTCACTAAAGAAGAATTATTATTAGAACAACAAATTCGTGATTATATTTTGACTTTAAGCGAGAGAGAAAAAGTTGTTATGGAAATCGCTAGAGAACATTTACAAAGTTCATTTTGTATTGAACGGTCAGTTGGATTTGTAAAATGGTTGAATATGAATAAAGATAAATATGATAATTGTTAAAATTTTCGTGTATATCTATGGGAATGATGATGATGGTTAGAATTTATATTTTTGAAATTTGAAATTGAATCCATAATTCTTTTTCTAGTTTTCATTATTTTATGATGGTTTACATATTTTTTACCACCGGATTGAGGAGGCCAGGGAGATGCTTTCGCAGGTTGGCTGCCAATTCCCAGAGTTGATTCATTCTGAGGAGGCCAGGGAGATGCTTTCGCAGGTTGGCTGCCAATTCCCAGAGTTGATTCATTCTGAGGAGGCCAGGGAGA
>Ga0255166_1000312_pt1 | contig 18849 bp, 23 predicted proteins | sample Atl_Cont_RepC_8d_FD_186013 | JGI IMG/M metagenome (GOLD analysis project Ga0255166, IMG submission 186013) | Freshwater microbial communities from Altamaha River, Georgia, United States - Atl_Cont_RepC_8d | ecosystem: Environmental > Aquatic > Freshwater > River | place: USA: Georgia | collected...
ATTTATAAAGTCACGAATAGTTGTAGGAAATAATTCTTCAGAATTAGAGGTATTAAATACACCTTGAATAAAATAAGAATATAAACCTTCTTCGATTTTAGGAAGTTTATTTTTACTTCTTCTAATGTCACAACTAAGATCACACTCAGCTCCTGGAGCAAGAATTAACTCTACACACTCATAAGGACTGTATACATTGTCTGAGGTTAATAACTTGCGAAGGTTAATTTCTCTACGCAGTAGTGCACTAGCCTTACTTTTTAGAGTATTGTAAATAAATCTATCAGACATGAAATCATCATCGCTAATAAATTTATTAGAAATCTTAACTCTAGATATTACGTCTGATATAGTCATTAGCTGTGTAAGATTACTTTTTATACAAATATAACCTAATCTATTACTATTGTCAATTACTTTTAGTTAAACCAAAAGAGCCCAGTTGCCTAGGCTCTTTTTGGGGTTTTGACAGACAACCAACCAAAGTAACTGTCAAGGTCTTTATGGCAAGATAGAATAAGACGCTCCTCCTAACAAAATCTCTACTTTGTGTGAAGAAGTAAGAATTATACTACCTGCAGGAAATATTGGAAATGGTATCATTTGTAAAGTACCTCCAGTATCTATAGTTATTCTAGCATCAAAAGTACCATCAGGATCTGTATAAGGTGCTGTGGCTTTTTTAAACACCCTAGCATAAAAACTAATAGTACCTGTAACAGGTCTAAAGCCTACAGGCACAGTAGCTAATGATATGGGAGTACCATTACTTAAGTTAAAACTACTTGTAGCAACTAACTCTATACTACCTGCCAAAGTTACAATGCTTCCTTGTTTTGTTACTTGCACATAGCCAGTACCTGGGCTAGTAGGGTAAGCAGGGTTAAAGGTGTTATTTGCTCCTCCTACACTAATTGGAGTTAAGTTTGCACGAGTTGCTGTAAGTGCTGTTACACTCAAATCTACATTAACATTACCTGCAGTTGTAGTTGTAGTAACTGTTACTGAAGCATCTGCACTTGTTACAGTAAATAGAGCATTTAAGTTTTTATTTATCCAGTTAGTTCCATTGTAGTAAAGAACATGAGGATTAGATGGACTAGTAATTACTACATCTCCTAATGCATCTATAGAACAAGAAGCTAAGGCGGCACAAGTAAAAGAAGAACCGACAGCTAAAGATACTGTCTTAGAACCACAAGGATTTGTAGTTACTACAAAGTCTCCTGAGTATGAAGTCTTTTCTGCATTTAAAACAGCTACAATTCTTTGCAATTGAGTTTGAATACTAGTTGCAGTATTAGAGTAACTATAAGGTGCAGAGCCAAAACAACCAACCCAGTTTAAAGCAATGCTATCTGTTTTGATGTAGGAAGGAATTGCATTAACTGTAGTATCTATTGAACATAATTTAGTAGTTAATAGATTAATTGTAGCAGTTACTGAATCCGCAGAAGTACCTCCAATAGAAGTTAAACAGTTTGCACTGTTATTAAATTTAGTAGTACCTCCTAAGAAAGTACTAATGGCACTTACGTTGTTGTTAGTAGTAGTTAAGTTGGCACTAATAGTACTAGTAATAGAACACATATTGTCTACTACCCAGTCAAACCATGTTCCAAGTGGAGCAGTTGATGATGGAATCGTAGTCATAGTACAACTACCAGGAACTGTTACACCTGTAATTGTAATACCTCCTGTGCCACCTGCAATAGCACAAAGAACATTACCATACTCCGTTAATATAGCTCCTAATGTAGAAGTACCAGAAGTTAATCCAGTAGTACAAGGAGGAACAGTAAACGTGGGAGTTTCTACTGCCTTTAAACGAGTGTTTAATGCACATAGTGCAGCAGATGCAGATTCAGCAAATCCTTGTGCAGTTGTTATAGACGCACCTACAGATTCTAAGTTTCCACCTTGACGCAAACAAGCATAGTTAAAACCACTATACAAAAGTCCAGTTGGAGTTAAGTTACAGATACGATCGTGCAAGTTCTTAATAGCAGCATCTACTGTGTAGGTACTATCAATGATTGCAGAAAGAGTAGTTACGCTAATTGTAATATTATTTGCAGGAGCTGTACCACCTACAGCAGTACCTAAAATAGTTAAGGTATCTCCTACAGAATATCCACTACCTCTATTTACAATAGAAATTGTATATGAAGTAGAAGATGGGCCTCTAGTTACACTAAAGGTAGCTCCTAATCCAGAACCTCCTGTAACACCTACTACTACGGTTACTTCGGAAACTATAGCAACAGCTGTACCTGAATAGGTAAAGGTATTAATAGGACCCAAGGAACAATATAAACTTGCTCCTGAGTAAGTAACACACTTTCCATAGTTTGTGGAAAGACATCCTACCTCAGCACAAGGTTCAATTGTATTGGTTCCGTAGCAGTCAAGACAAGTACTCATTATATTTTAGAATTAATTATGAACAACAAGAACAAATTTTAGTTATCATAGCTTGAAGTAAACCACGTAAAGTAGTAATTCCTCCAGCAGGTACACAAGGTTCAGTTAAAATGCAAGTGCCGTTAACAGATAACCAAGTTTTAAAATCTTGATCTAAAGGTAAATCAAGCCAAAATACATTGCCACTATCAGTTGTAGCGTTTTTATTCTTTAAGTAGTTAACTTGTTTCTGTAAAGCACATACAACATTTAACAGCTGCACTACTACTTCACTCTGAACATAGCGAGTATTGTTAATCTCATATGTACTAAGAGAAGCAGTGTTAACCAAATTAAGGCCACAAGATGCATTAGCAGCATCCAAAGCAGATTTATTAATACCGATTTTCTCGATAATATCTTTGAAATTATCATCAAACAAATGAATGATATCGTTTAGGTATGGGGTACAAGAAAACTCCGAATCAATAGGCCCATTGGGTGTAGGAGTTCCTGTATACTTAACACACTTTGATGGAATAATTTCCACGCAGTTGTTAGGTTCGCAGCAGGGTTTATAGTGTGCCATTATAGTTTTATTTTCAAATTATTAGTGTCTATACAATCCAAGCAATGATTTAACTTAAGAAATCTCATGTACTTCCTAGATTTTTTGTAGTAAGGTTTTGTTAAGTACTTAATATGCTGTAACTCCTTAATGGCAGCCTTAGCAAGTTTTTCTTTAACAGTCCAGTTCAAATCTTCTGAGTAAGTCATCTGCTTTTCTGTATAGTTCAATTGCTTTTTCGGGGTTACATAAATCTGCATTAGCTTCTGCTCCCCGTAGCAAAAACTCAACTCTATCTAAATAGTAAAGAACTTTTTCATCTTCACAATCTTGGGCATACTTAGCCCATTGTACAGCTAATCTACAATCTATCTTACAAGTTCTTAAGTGGTAGCGTGTACAAACTCCTGTATCAGGACAAGTAGTTAAATTTAAAGTATACAAACCATCAGGTAACTCCACAAAATCTGCTGTCGCACTAGTTGTGAATCCAAAACTGTAAGAGTTATATACGTTAACTTCACTTAGTGTGAAAGGAAATTCAAAGGGAATATCGTAACCAGGTACGGTAATTTGAATATTTGCCTCATCTAAAGTTTCAGGATAGTACGAGGTATCAAGGACTGACATATAAGCACAATCCTTAGCTTTTAAAACTTCTATATTTCTTTGTAAGTTAGCCATGTGGTTTTTAGTAAAAAGGGGAGATTGCTCTCCCCTGTTAATTACATAATTGCAAATCCAACAGATACTACACCATTTAATGCAGCAGCAGTATCTACGTTACGTACAGTAATCTTGAAAGAACCTAAAGCAACATCATCTACAAGAATAACTGGAAAACCAGTAGAACCTGTATAATCAATAATGTTAGCAAGAACAACAGAATCTGCTTTTACGTAGTTGTTAGTTACAGTAAACTGTCCAGCAGTAGTACTAGCAGCAGTAGTCAAAGACACTGTTACTACATCTCCAGCAGGCTGGTTTAAAGTAACTCCAGTAGTAATACTACCAGACTGAGTAACAAGTCCTTTACTTAAAGTAACATACTTAGCACAGCAAGTAGGGTTCTTTAAAAGGTTAACGACGAACTTCTCTAAAGAAGCACCTGGGATAGCACCTGCAGCGATGTCTTTGTTGTTGACAGCGGTCATGTAGGTACCGAGTTTTAAGATAATATCTTTTGCCATGATTTTATTTTAGTTAAAAGTTAGAAAAAGGGGGGAGTATCAGTCCCCCCGTTATTCGTTTAATTAGATAGTGAAATAGTTAAAGAATGCTGCAATGTTAGCAGTACTAATAACGCTGTTTGCGCTCTCATTAGTAGTGTCTACCATTACCAACAACTCGTGGCTATTTACAGACTTCTTCTCAAATCCTACTGGAGAATCATCCAAGAATTTGATAGAAAGTACGTTGTACAACAAGGTACTATTTACAAACAAGAACTGGTTTACGTCCTCGTTGTAGATAGGATTCCAGTAGTACACAGACTCAGCTACGTTAGGCAAGTTGTTGCGGAAGAAATGACGCTCCAACTCAGCCATAGCTGAACCAGCACCGATTGGATATCTAACGTCTTGAGTCTTGGTAACATACCAAGGACCAGTCAAATCGTTGATATCGAAATCTTGAGTAGTGAAAGGAGCCTTAGCAGCAACTACTTGGAAACGAACCAAGTTGAATACATAAGGAACTGCATCAGGAACACAAGCGTTTCCGAAAGCGTCCAAAGCTTTACCTTCCAATTTAACACCACAAGCAGTAACTGAACCTGCAGTTGTTTTAACTGATTCCCAAGCTACACCTAAGTAAGTAGGCATATCAGCTACGTTTGCAATCAAAGGAGTTGCAATTTCAAACAAGATGTTACCCAATGCATCAGCATCAGTATCACCATCAGTGTCAGTAGTAGTAATTGCAATAGTACCATAAGTTGCAGATGGGTAGTAAGCTTGCAAAGAAGTCAATAAAGCATTTTCTGCAGTAGAGTTACCTGGATCAGGTAAAGTCAAAATGTACTTGTAGGTAGGAGCAGAACCTTTGAATACGTGAGTAGCAGTTACATACTTGCTCAACAAAGGATTTGTGTTAATCTTGCTAGCTACAGAAGCCATGATATCATAGCAATCCAAAGCATCACATCCACCACCGCACTCAGTGCAAGAAGTAGTTTTAACACGTACTGACTCCTGAATCATAGGCTGGAAAATGCCCTTAGACCAGTACTCATCAATTTTGATGGTTACTACATACTCTTCGTCGCAAGAGAAGCTAGGAGATTTGAAATCGTTAACTTCGTCAAAACCGATGTAAGTTACTTGCTGTCTAGCAGCAGTAGCATCAGCAGCAACGTAAGATACTTGAGTTACTTTACCTTTTCTAATTACGGGAGATTTAAAGCTACCGAATTTAGTGGCAGGGAAAGAAGTACCAGTACCCATAGCAACGATAATCTCTTTAAAAGGTTGAGTTGCAGATGGAGTAGGAGCACCTGTAGTGTAGTTAACAGACTGCCAACTTACTAACTGGTCAGTACCAGATACATAAGTAGGAGTGAAAACACCGAAGATACGAGCACCTAGTGCATCGAATCCGTTTCCAGTTGTAATGTATTTGTTAGTAGGGACAAATACTTGGGTGAAATCGTAGTTCATGATATTTATTTATTATTCTGAGTTTTTAACACTTCTGTCCTCGGCAAAGGCTGCTTGATTCTGATTGTCGGTTGATTGCGCTGCAAACTTGCTAGCCAAATTTAAAATATCTGGCTTTGCATAGTAAGGCAACTCACAGTCTGTATTTACCGAATCCGATCCATCTATTTTGATGTAGCCTTCTGAATCAATTGGCTTCGGATACCTTAGGTAAGTTAAGAATAACTTGTCTAACTCAAACGAATCATCGGTGTATACAATGATGTTATCTTGGCCTATTGTCGCAATAGTTGTTCTCCATTCAAAGGAGGGGCCGAAGTTTGCATCAAAGTACAAATTTGACAAATCGTTTTGTCTAATCAAGTCTACTGTAAGTCCTGCTTTGCATTTTTGTTTACTCGCTCCTACATGACACATTACGAACATCATGTAGTCAGGAATCAATTTCAAATCAGCTTTGTAGCCTTTATAAAGAACGTCTGTTGTTTTCTGTAATAACAAAGAAGCATCGTCGACTTTCAGTATCTGAAGGTCATCAATCCTCTTTCTAGTCGCCTCATAACCATCTTTGTATATATTGTTTTCACCCACCTTAGACTTAATCCAAGAAAGTTGAGCTTGGTTTAAGTAAACTAAAATATCTTCAAGTGGAACTAGAACATTGTCTTGTCTGTCCATCTTGTTTAAGTTTAACTTAAACTCATATATCAACTCTTGTACAGGTATCATTACAATACAGATAGTTTCATTTTGTTTTTAATCTTATCCTTAAAGGCATCGTACACGTCGGTGTTTTTAGGATCAGCTAACATCAATTCAAATTCTTCAATTGATTTAGCCCATACAAACTCACCTTCATACACAATAGAACCTTTAACTCTCACTACATTATAATCTACTAACTCACGGATTAAACTCTTAATTGCTAAGGTTTCATCACTATAGTTAGTAATCTTAGTGAACGCAGCGATTGGGTCTTGGTCAAGCGCAGTTGCTGGAAGTCTTAGATACTCATCAAGAGCATTGTAAACTTCTTCCTCACTAGCATCACTAGGCAACCCTAAACCTAAAAGCTTTTGAATCTTCTTACGTTTAACTGCAGTCATCTTGTCTAGTGCAGCAATCGCACTATTGATTCGCTTCTTGCGTTCAAACGCTACTTTAGATTCTACTTCTCCGTCATGTACATAAAAACGTACAATAGAACCATCAGCTTTTCCAGATTCAATATCTTCCATACTAGCAGCAATCATATCCGTTTCCATTAACCAAAAAAAGTTAATAGCATCACGGGGATTCTCCAAGTTGAAGATATTGTCTCCATCTTCTAGGGTAAACCCATTCTCTTTTATTTCGTCATAGAACGTACTTGTAGGCTCAAGAGACTCATCTAAGATAGATTCGTAGTAAGTTTTTAATCTCTTAATACGCTCCATCTCTTGCTCTCTCACCTCTAGGTCTTCGATAGCACGCAATTTCATTGCATTCTCATCTAAACCTGTTCGTATTACTCCTCGAGAATCAACTCGTGGGTAAAACTTTCTTGTTGTACCAGGAATAAAATTCATTCCTTCTCTGTACAGGGAACCTTCTAAACTCCTAGAGTTTACAGGTTCTTTGCGGTAAGGTTTAATAACCTTAGTTCCACGTGCAATTTCTTGTCCTTTCATTTTGGTTGGTTTGTTTTAGTTTAATCTTTTATCTCAAAAGGGGGAGTGTTACCTCCCCCATCTGAGACCGCTTAGATTACAAGCGAGGGTATTCTTTAATGATTACAGTTCTAGTTGGGTCTTCCAAGAAAACACCACAGAAGTCTTTCATGATGTAAGTGCTATAAGGATCTTTGTTAGCAATTACAGTCTGTTGGCTTCCGAATCCTACTGAACCTGGGATGTACTGATAGTACATGTTAGGACGAGTAGACAATTTAACCTCACGGATACCAGCATCTTCCTGACCAGATACGTCAAGTACGATGAAGATTGGAGGAGTTTTCTTATTAGGACCAAGCTCCAAGAAGGTAGCATGCATGTTCAACTGCTCCAATTCTACGAACTCAACAGGACCAGTTTCGGTAGTCATGTAGTGGTCGAATTGGAAAGCGTAACCTTGCTTCAAACGATCTTTACCATCCAAGAACTTATCAGCGTTAACCATGAAGTTTGCACTGTTGAAGTCTTTCTTGATAGCAGAAGAAGCCAACTCCATACCTGCACGGTTGGTGTAAACTTTAACGCTACGATCAGAAACAGCTACACGATTGTAGAACAAATCACCGATAGCAGTACGAATCAAGTTCAAGCTGAACTGACCACGGTCGTATTGAATTACGTTACCAAGGTGCAATTGCTGCCACAAACCTTGCTTCATACGAGTTGAGCGGCCTTTTTCGTCTTTGGTTTGACCTTGACGACCCCACATCAACATGTTTGCTTTCATGCGCATCATTTCCATACGCAACAAACGAGATACAGTTGGTTCCCAACCTACAATCTTTGTCTTCTCTGCTTCAGCAGTAGGATCAGTCAAAGTATAGTAAGTCAAGTCCATAGGATTACCAGCAGCATCAGTCTGCATACCTAACTTAGTAGCATCGGCCCAGTCAGTAATAGTGTGCTCTACACCATATTGGCTAAGAACGTCTGCCATTACTTCCAAGTGACCATCAAACAAACCTAAGCTAGAGAATGAAGTGGTATACTCACCCAATACGTTACCTACTTTGAAGTACTCAGTACCTACAACTAAGAAACGCTGGTTAACGAAATCTGTGCTGCTAGCTGCAACGGCACGGCAACGATACTTGAAACCATTCTGGTAACGCTCGGCATCGCCTACAATTTGTACCAAAGTTTCTTGCTCGTAACGATGTGCAGAGATAATATCGTTTACAACAAAGCCTTGCTTATCAAATACGATTTCGAACTCTTGACCATCGATACCAGGCTTTACTTGTGCAGTAGCTAAGTTAGCAATGATTTTAGGAAGTTCAGCACGCTTCTTGATTTTGTAGGTAAAGATACCGTTAGGATCATTTACTTGGAAAGGCTTGTTAGACTTCATAACCAAATCCAACAAATCGTTAGAATACAAACGAGTGTCGGTGAAAAGACGCAACATGATTTTGTCATACTGGTCAGGTTTGGTCTTTAACATAGACTCGACAAAGTTCTTGTCAGTCAGCTTACCCAAACTATTCTTGGAATAGTATGAGCTGGTAACGTGGGCGTTGGCTATAACGCGGCCGTTAACTCTGGAAATGGATTGATTTGGCATTTTATTTTAGTATTTATGTGCTCTATGTTATCTACCGAAGAAATTATTAAAGAGTTGTGTATCTTTCTTAGGTTCTCCTTTAGGTCCTCTTTTAGACTTATTTTGCAACTCTTTGAAAATTGAATTAGTCTCCTCACTAACACCTTTCTTCTTTACAGGAGTTAGGTCTAAGTTAGATTGAACTAATCGTGCTACTGCTAAAAACTTTTGAGGATCTTCCTGACGCATTTTAGCTAAAGTAAACTCAAACTCACTAATCTTTTGTCCGTTAGGTAACTGATAGCTTCTACTAGTTACATAGTCAAACAAGTCAGCGGCTTCATTTTGGTTAATGGGATACCCATTAATGTCCCCAGCTTTGATTGCATCTTCTAGAGTTTTAATGTAAGACTCTTGTCTTGCATTCTCTCTTTCTTGAGCTTCTTTTGCCCGTTTAGCACTTTGTTCTGCTAGAGCTTCTCTTTCTTGTCTACTACGTTCTAATAACTTAGCGTAGTATTTTTCAGAAAAGTTCTCAAGTTTATTAGTCTTGATAGCATATTCTAGTTGCTCTTCTATCTCATCTGCGTCTAAGCCAGTACGAGATAAATACTCACGGAAGATTGCTTCTTGGTTTTGTGAGTTAGTGAGGTCTACGTTTTCTAGTGCAATTTGTTCATTGTACTTAGAAAGGTACTGTTGTACTGGAACCTTGTTAATAAAAAGATCTTTTACTAACTCAATTCCTTCTTGTCCGTAAGCCTCTACTGCAATTTCCTCTAGTTGTTTCCACGCTTTGTTTTCTACGGTGGCAGACATCATTTCTAAGAAACTTTCTTCTGTCCACTCAATTTCATCTGGGTTTACTTCTTCACCCAAATCAAAGTGTCCTGATCTTAGTAACCCTTTACCGAAAGCTTCGTAGTAGTTAATCTCATCTGAGTCATCTTCTAAATCATCGGTTGAGTCATCTTCTTCCTCTTCGTTAGCAGAGTCAGCAGAGTCAGCAGGAGGATTAGGTGCTTTACTTGCATCATCATCCTCTTCTTCAGCAGGAGTAGCAGGCTTAGGAGTACTACCTCCCATCGGAAGGTCATCATCTTCTAAGTCCATCTTTTCTCCTGCTAAAATATCAGGAGCAAGATTAGCGTTAGGATCAAACTGAGGGTCCTCTATCGGATCATCAGTAGCAAAATTTTCAAAGAACTCTAGGTTGTCTAAACCTAATTGGTCGTTTCCTGGTTGGTTATTCATGACAATAGGTGGTTGGTTTGTCTGGTTTCAAAGTTATAGTATTAAAAAATTAACACAATAGGTTAAAAAAAGTGAGTGTGTGAATATAGACATAAGTACTTTTTTACTTCTTTTTATCGTACTTATTCTTGTTTTCTCTAGCTATTTGTACCTTAGCATCAATGTCTTTTTCCTTTAAATCTAACTCTCTAGTCTTTAAATCTACTTGTTGCTGATTCTTAAGTTGCTCAAAACGCATCTTGGATTGGTCTTTTGCTAAGTTAGTTTGTTGAATCAAAAGAGGAGTCAAATCTTTTTCTTGAGAGAAAGATCCTTCATTTGCTATACCACGTAAGCGTTCTACATCCAATCTGTTTTGACGATCAAGTTCTTTGTTCATATCCTCACGTTCTGCTTCTTCCATACGTCTTTGCTCATCAGCTGCAAGCTTCTGCTCAAACTGTTGTTGTTGCATTTGCATTTCTTGCTGTTTAATTTGGTTCTGCTGATCCATCATAGCTTGTTTGCGTTGTTGTACTCCTTCTAGGATATGACGTAAGGAACGTTCTGAGGATGCAGTGTATAAGTCAAAGATTTCTATTAACTCTGCACCATTCTGTAATGCAGGTTGTGCTAAAGAACGTAACTGTTCTAGAGTTACTCTATCCTCAGCATAAGAAGTTACAAATACAAATAACTCACGTAACAACTCATTCTTTGTTATACGTAAGAATACGGTTTCTAATTCTGAGTTTAGATAGTTTAGTGTGGAAGTAGGTTTCTGTAACTCGGTATATTGGGCCATCTCCAGCATAGTTTGGTATACTTGCTGCATTACGTTATCATGCCATGCAAACCAAGTTTCTGTTTGAGAAAATGATTGAGTAAGTCCTTCTTTAGTAGCAGTAGCGGTTTCAGACGGAGTTACGGAACCAAGACGTTGGCGAGTTACACCAATTAGTTCGTATGCTTCCGTGCGAAGTGCTTGTGCTAATTGAATACGAGAGTTAATTTCTGCAGTTCTAGTTAAGTCTACACGAGTCATTTGGTTAAACTGCACTGCACCTCCTGTATTCTCTGGAGATGTATCGATAAACAAAGCACCTCTATTCTTAGCATTCCAAAGCATTGTTTCGATAGGATCTTGAGAATCTTTCTTAGGCACTACTTTCATATCTCCTAAGAATACTACACCTATTTCTTTTTCAAGCAACTCCCACAACTGGTTCATACAAATGTTGTATAAAACTTGGTAGGGCTTAAGAAGATCTAATAAAGATTTACCTTGAGTATTACGAGTTGTATTTACTATACCTACAATTGGAGGAGTTTGACTATACTCTAAAGGCTCTACATCAATGTAAATATCTGCACCAATTTTAATTCCTCTCCACCACTCGTTAATCCAAAGTTCGTCTAAAGCGATGTCTCCCATCTCTTTATTGTACTTGTAGTCTTCGGAAACAAATTGCTCTTGTAAGTACCCTTGCTCATCTATGTATTGGCGTTTGTAGATTTTCTTTTTAGACTGCCAGTAACAAGTAACTACAGTATAAGCGTGTTGAGAGTTAAATGAGAATACATTATGGTCAATACCTCCGTTAGCAAAATCTCCAACATTTTCAAAGGTAAGTTGCCATAATGGATCGTTAGGATCAGGTAGTGCAGTAGCGAGGGGAGAGTATTCGTTATTGCGTAGATTTTGCAAAGACTTAGTAGTAAGGTGTTTTATCTCCTCACCAGATAAACTATATCTCTCTACTATCTCACTAACTGAAAGTACTTCTATTGTACCTAATGCCCAACAATCGCTAGTATACATAGCATTACGATTAGCTAAGTACCATACATTAGAAGGGTTCTCTACTTTATAGTTAAATCCTACACGGGAGTTGTCAGGATAAAAATGGTGAAACTCTTGCCCTGTAATTAAAAAGTCTAAGAATGATTGCGTAGACTTTTCTTTTAAACGAAACTGATACTTAAGTGCGTTTAATACTTTGTTACCCCACTCCTCTGCAGTTGATGTATAATCCAAAATTTTCGCCTGGATTTCTTTCATCATTGCTTCTTGGGCTTGCTGTAACTGTTCTTCAGGAACTCCCTCTAAACGGGCAAGCATCTTATTAACAAAGAACTCTTTAATTAAGTCAGTACGAAAATCAATGTTCTCATCGATACTTTGATCATCTACTGCCTTAACTTTATACTTAAAAGGTCTGTTAATTAACTCTCCTTTTAGTTGGTTGATAGGAGGGTTTACTATTGGATAATGTTTAAGATGCTGAGGAATTTCAGGTTCTTGGTCAGGTGTATCCGACAAGTAATTAATAATCTCTTGAATCTGAGGTTCATTAGTGTAATCATCAAAGTTAAACTCTCCGTTAAACAAACGATAGTTTTTACGGAATTTTATATTCTGGCGATACTGGGCAAATGCAATATTTGCAAAGTAATCTAGGGTTGATTTGATCCACTGGGGCTTTTGTTTCCTAGCAAAAGACACAAATTGCTCGGGATAAAAGTAACTGTGGTTTAGCGGATCTTTGTACTCTTTTAGAGATTCTATAATCATAACAATGGATGTTAATGTATTAACTTATAAAGTATAACTAGCCGTAAAAATAATACCAAATCTTAATTTTGGTACTCAAAATTTTAAAATAACTCTAGTTTAGTATCTAAAAGGACTTCTCGTAGTCCTAAATAATTGTTTCTGTTTGCTAGTTTTAAAGTAATCTTTCATTCGATTGTCCTCTGTAGAAGACACTACAACTGATTTACTATTTAAAGATTTAGCCATAGCTAAAGTAAGACCAAAAGATATAACACGGTCGACGTTTAATTTTGGAGTAAACTTAATCAATTCTTTCAAAAGCAAAGGATCTAAGATTCTAGTTACTCCCAATCGTTCTTTAACAACATTACCTTTCTCATCCACCTCTCTATCAATTACCTCAGTAACGTATTCTATGATTAGTGAGTTAAGGTAGTTCTTAATGTCATTGGTCATATGAATACCGTACTCTCGATTAACTTGACTACTTGGGTGGATATCGTTAAGGAATGAAGGTGTGCGTTCTAAAAAGAAAGCAGCTTCATTCTTCTCAATACAATGCTGGATAAAACCCATATCCATGTTTTCACAAAGTGTCTTAGCGTTATAGTACTTCAATAACATCTTAGTTACTTCATACCAAGTTTCAATTTTCTTAGGACGACCTGTATATGTAGCAACTACAATGTTTTGCCAACCCTCACCTGCAATATCGTGTACTCTTTTATAGATGTAAGTAGAACCTAAAGAAGTAGAATACTTAGCCTCAGATTGTTTGTATGGGTCAGTTCCTGCTGTATAAAGACCATAAGGTGCTCCTAAAATAGGATACTCCCATATCTGCACTACACCTTCTAGTTTATCTGTAGGTTTAGAAGGAAAGTTCTGTACAGGTTTCTTATCACTAAACTTGTGTCCTATACTTCCATCTGACTTTTGGTACAATTCTACATAATCAGGATTTGCATCCAAAGCAACAATCTTTTGCAATTGTTCTTGGAGAAGATCTACAGGGAAGATATTTTGCGATAACTCAAGGAAACATTCTTCGTGAGTTAGTGGGTAGTACATAACTTCTTTTAGATATGCCTCTAGACCACTAGATTTCTTAATCTGTTCTCTTGATTTTAAGATAAGCTCTTTGCCCTTTCCCTCATCGGAAAGCCAAATTGTTATATCGTCTAATTCCGATGGAGTGTCTTTCCCTAAGTAAAGTCCTAATGGTGTAGGTTCTTTTGGAACTTTTAAAGACTTTGTTCCAGGAATAAACAAGCCATAGGATTTACCAGAATCCAATGACTCTACAGGTAGAAAGTTATATGCTTCAGGATTATTAAAAAGTTCTTCTAAGTCCCCTGCTTTAGTCATATCTCCCGATGTACCAATAACAAAAGGAGAACAACGCCATCCATATGGAGAGTCAAAACAAGGTGTAGTTGCTGCCAAACAGTTAAGAATCTTTCCTTTACCTCCCTCTTCCAATAGAAAAGAAGATAGAGTAAGACCAGCAGCTGCTTCCGTGTTGTTTCCCTCATCGAAGTTTCTGACGTGAAATTTAGACCATTCATGTCTTACGTTTTGTTTGTCTTTATATCCTAAAGTTACTTGTCGTTTCCAGTCATCTTCTATGCGTGGGAACTTAAAATACTCAGGAAGATTACGCAAACCTAAGTCTACGTATTCTGTAATAATCTTTAAGTCTGGGCCATTTAGTGCGGAAATGAGGTTATCGCTGCCTTTCTGCGTAATTGCTTTATGCGTAATATACGATGAAGTAAGTACAGACTTAGAAATACGACGACTACCTACCATTACTACCCCTTTCTTTCCTTCGGGATGTGTTTCTGCTTTCTGAATAGTTTCATCTACAGCAAGATAAGTATCCCAAAGTTGAGGTCGATCTAGTTGTCTAACTTGTCTTTTGCCTACAATGCTATCTACATAAATAGACCAATAGTTTAGATGCCAGTAGATAAAAGGCGAAAAGTAAAACCCATTAATAGTTACACCTTCTGTTATCTTTTTATCTTCGTTTTCCCAAAAAGAAACATAATCCGCAGACTCTTTGTCTGGAACTCTTTTCATATTTACGAAGAACTCTGGACTATCTAAGTGCATATTACATAAACTTACTCATCTTCCCGTTCACTTCTTGAGAACCACGTATCTCAAGTTTAGCTTCTTCTTTCTCACGAAGTTTATCCACTACATCTAAAAGAGCCAAGTACTCTTTCATAGTATCACGAATAGATTTAATCTGTTGCTCGATAGAAGCAATTACCATAGGAATGGAACCTCCTTTAGACGTGGGTTTCCATTCAACTCTATCCTTTAGTGAGTGTAGTGGATTAGAGTCCACGTACTGTCTCCATTCAGCCAATTTCTCTTCAGCCCAATCTAGTTCTGCTGAGATATAGGATTGCTTTTTAGTTGTCATTGTTTTTTAAATTATACTTATCTAGAAACTCATCCTCAGGCAAAAGCATAAAATCCTCTACAACTCGAGCATAGAAGTCATCGTTTCTACCAGTCTTACCATAGGAGTATCCTGCCTTCCAAAATACCTTTGTTATCTCTAACAATTTATCTTGGAAAGTAGGCTTACTCCATGGCTTAACTATTTTGGTTGGTTCTTTTGTCATTGGTTAGGCTTCTACAGCGTTCAATTTGGAATCTGCAGGTAGATAGTAAACTTCTACACCACACTTAGTTCCTTGCTTTCCACCACATCCATTAAGGATACGGAGTGACTTTACTAGGTTAGTAAAGTTTTTAGCTTTGCGATTGTTGATAGGTTTTTTCATATGATTAGGGTTTTTTAGTCCACTTTAATTCTAGTTTCTTTTCTGGATGTCTTTGGTTCCAAGTTTCTATTCCACAGTTAGAACTAAGTGAGGATGTTTTAAACTCGATAACACAACCACATAACGAACAATGAAGTTCGGTTCTTCCTGTTGCGTATGGCATACCCGTGAGATCCAAGTACTCTGGAGATACTCTCGCATTTCTTGAGTTGTAGGGACAGTTGATACAAATGTCCATTCGGTCTGCGATACGTTGCTTGTCATCATCACTCAGTAAATTGAATGCGTTTAATGTCTTGTTGCTGATTCCCTCTATTATCTTGTCCGCGTTCTTTACTCCCTGCTTTAGCAGCTTCATGTAATCTGCAAATGGATTCATATAGTTTGTCTAATCTAGTGGTTTTAAATTCAAGTAATCTCTTGCGTTGTTTATAGTAGGTAGGCTTATCAAAGATAGGTTCTTTTAAAAGAATGTCAATTTTCTCTAACCCATCTTCATATATCCTCTTATACTCTTCATAAATCTCAGTCATCATTGCTACTTTCTTTAAGGTGTGATACTTAGGAAACCTTAGCATAAAATCTACCATGTCTCGGTACCGCACTATATTGAAATATAAAATGTTTGGAATACAAGCAGGATTAGCTCTTAAATAGCCTAGTCCTTTGAGGTAGATTTGTTTAGTCTCAGTCTTTTTTAATAGAGTTACTATTTCATCAAGATACCAAGAATAAACTTCATCTACCTCTGCACTAGTGCACTTTAATTCTTTAGCTGCCAAACTATATAATCCAAATACCTTAAGCTCTATTTGAAAGTTTATTGTCATGAAGTAACTTCTTCTTGTTTTACTTTAGGGGTGTTTTCCGATAATATAGGTTTTCTTATTTTAGTTTTATCGTCTAAAGTAAAATAAATAGTTAAACCTGATTGCATATCATTCTCTGGTTTGAGTTTTGGGTTAATGTTATTCTTAAGAAGTAGTTGTTGTTTTCTGAGTTTTGTAATTGAGTTTGAAATTACTTGAATACTAGTATCAAACTTATCAGCAATCTCCTTCTTAGTTTCTGAAGTTAATGCTTTTCTGTAACTAGAGTATGCTAAAATTGTTACAGATAAATCAGATAGGCGATACCCTGCAAGACGCAACAATACGTCAATGTAATCTTTGTGGATAGCAATAGGGTCTTGGTACTTACGCAAAAGCTTTTTCATATTTGGTTGGTTGTCTATTACAACTAATGCAAATATACGATGCTAAATAAAAAAGTCAAGTTAGAAGTTAATGTTTCTAACTTGACTCAATTATAACTTTTTAAGTTAACTATTGCTAACTTAACATTAAGTATAGAAATTATTTTGCCTCTAACTTAATAGTATTCAATGGAATAGAAAGCTTCAACATAACATCTCCCTCCCATCTTTTTACTTCTTTACCTTGTTTAAATATAATTACAGTAGGTATAGATTTAATTTTATGTTGAGTCTTTAACATTGGTTGGTTATCTACTTCAACGTACTGATAAGGTACTTTTAAAGTTTCTAATCCTTTGTAAGTGTTAGCTTCGTTAAAGGAAGCATTAAACTGAACAACAACTAAAGGTTTGTTTAAGTCTAGTTTAGACGGAGTGGGTTGCCCAGATCCTGAAAAAGAAAAGGCTGCTATAATAGCAGTTACAACCGCTGATGATGCTATAAGTATAGTTTTCATAATGTTAATTTTTTTCTTCTAGTCTTTTAATACGTTGTTCATGTTGCTCAAGTGTCTGACGAGCTAATTCGTCTTTCATTTGATACTCTTGTCTAGAAGGAGGCCACGTTTCTTTAGCTGCTGGATCCGCAGGATCTACTTGATAGAATCCTTTGCCAGGTTTCATAGAGTTAACCTTCTCTTCAATACGAGCATCAATACTCGCGTCAAAAGCATACCATGCCCCAATAAGAGAAGCAACACCAGCAATAATACCTACTAGTGTTTTAATGCTTATCTTAAATTTTACGTCTTCGTTTAGTTCTTCCATTTTGGATGCGATTACCTATATATTTAAGTTGAAAATAAAAAGCTAAAAACAGAATAACGACCCCATTACTTTTTCTTAGGGGCTGCCTTTTTAGCCGCTTTACGTACTACGTCTTTTTGTTCCCCTACTGCTTTGTGCTCAGCAAAGATATCAGAAGACTCAAGCAAAGTATATGAAAACAAGTTTCCATGAACTAAACGGGCCTTCTTAATAATATCCATAAACTGTAAGAAGTCTTTCTCACGCTTAAACACTTGGCAACCTTCGCTCCAATTTTCAACAAAGGTAGAATCAGCACCTGCCTTATGGATGTTTACTCCACAAGCAGAACACTCAGTGATTTTGTCTTTGTCAAACTCTAGGTCTTTGTTTCCGTCACGATAAAGCTTAAGATTTCCTACTTGGCGTAAAGCTTCGTACTTGCCTTGGTGCAAACCAATAGCATGAGATTTGCGGTACTGGCCAGGAACCAAGAAAGCAACACCGCCTACAGCTTTGCCTTCTAGCATACCTTTTTTACCAGGCTCTGTAGTTGCTTGCCATTGGTGAAATCTCCATACACCGTACTCTTTGTAAGCCAAAGTAATAGTGTCATCGAACACATTGGTTACTTCGGTTCCTGTAGCTACATTGCGGATACCGATGATATTCACATCGTAGCTTTTATTTTGGTCGTCGTTAAACCAAACATATCCTTTGTCGGTAACGGCTTTTTTTACTTGTTCTAAAGTATAGTTCATATTAATAGAATTGAGGATATTCTCCTTGATAACAAATAATGTACTTTAATGTTGGGTCTTCTGCGTGCACTAACTTTGGGAGTGCAAATGTGTGTATGCCGTCTCCTCCATATAGAGTTCCTATAATGGAATAGAGAGCAGGGTACTGAGAAACTTGAAGTTCCTGTCCATTACATACAAACCAATTCATAGGGATACGCATCCCTGCGAAAAAGATAACTTGTCCAATCCAGCCTTCCATTATTGTACAGGAGTTTCAGAGTTAGACTTTCCTTTGCTTCCAAAGGCTTTAATTGCACGATCTACGTTAGTGAAGCCAGCTAGAAAAAGAATGACTGTAACCACCGCATCAGTGAGGTGCTCAGATGGCTGTACGTCTTTGTGAGTAACAGCACTAGCGATAAAACCAAATCCAAGACAAGCAACCAGAAATAGTAACGCTAATCTTTTAGATGAAGCCTCCCCATCAGCATCAGCTAGGAATGCTTTTATCCAAGTCAACAGGCTCGAAAAAGCCTTTCCAATAGATTGAATGAATTTCATATAAAGCAAATATATACTTTATAAAAAATAAGTCAAGTTTTCTTAACTATGTAAGTTATAATAGAGA